>WNGG01003028.1_pt1 | contig 15956 bp, 21 predicted proteins | sample 5400661 | NCBI WGS metagenome assembly WNGG01 (sample SAMN13153372, study PRJNA577476) | soil metagenome | isolation source: 100 cm soil or saprolite under Garry oak tree replicate 1 | place: USA:California | collected 2016-06-15
GGCCGGGCCGCACGATCAACGAGGCGGACTGCACCTGGTTCGCGCTGCTGACGATGAACCAGCACCCGGTGCACAGCGACGCGCACTACGCGGCGACGCACACCCAGCACGGCCAACGCCTCGTGCTGGGGCCGCTGGTGTTCTCGATCGGCATCGGCATGACGGTGGCCGACGTGTCGGGCAAGGCCATCGCGAACCTCGAGATCGAGAAGATCACCCACGAGGCGCCGACGTTCATCGGCGACACGCTCTACTCCGAGTCGACCGTCCTCGAGACGCGCGAGTCCAAGCAAGGCGACCGCGGCACCGTCACCGTGCAGACGCGCGTGAGCAACCAGCGCGGCGAGCGCGTGATGACGTTCAAGCGCACGGCGCTCCTGCCCAAGAAGAATCACGCGACCCTGGGCGAGGGCGCCTACCCCGCATGACCCGCGCGCCGCTCGACGGTCTTCGCGTCCTCGCCGTGTCGCAGTTCGGCGCCGGCCCCTTCGGCACCCAGCTCCTCGCCGACCTCGGCGCCGAGGTCATCAAGATCGAGGACCCCCGCGTCGGCGGCGACGTCGCGCGCGAGGTCGGCCCCTACGCGGGCGAGGACGACTCGCTGTACTTCCAGGCGTTCAACCGCGGCAAGAAGTCGATCACGCTCGACCTCGAGCACCCCGAGGGCCGCGCGGTGCTGCGCGACCTCGCCCGCGTCTCCCACGCCGTCTACAACAACCTGCGCGGCGACCTGCCCGAGCGGCTCGGCGTCACCTACGCGGCGCTGAGGGACGTGAACCCCGCCCTCGTGTGCTGCTCGCTCTCCGGCTTCGGGCGCACGGGCCCGCGCGCGGCCGAGCCGGCGTTCGACTACCTGATCCAGGGCTACGCGGGCTGGATGTCGGTGTCCGGCGAGCCCGACGGCCCGCCCGGCAAGTGCGGCGTGTCGGTGGTGGACTTCGCGGGCGGCTACGCGTCGATGGCCGCGCTGCTGGCCGGGCTCTGGGACGCGCAGCGCACGGGCGTCGGACGCGACATCGAGCTGTCGCTGCTCGACACCGCGGTGAGCATGCTGTCCTACTACGCGATCTGGGCGCTCAACCGCGACTGGCAGCCCGCGCGCGTCGAGGACTCCGGCCACCAGTCCATCGTGCCCGCGCAGAATTTCCCCACGCGCGACGGCTTCATCGTCATCTTCTGCAACAAGGAAAAGTTCTGGACGAGCCTCGTGCAGGCGATGGACCTGCCGGAGGTCGCGCGCGACCCGCGCTTCGCCACGTTCGCCGATCGGCTCGCCCACAAGTCCGTGCTGGTGCCGATCCTCAAGGCGCGTTTCGCCGAGCGCACGACGTCCGAATGGCTCTCGCGCCTGCGCGGCAAGGTGCCGTGCGCCCCGGTGAACACGATCGCCGAGGCGCTCGCCGACGAGCAGGTCGCCGCGCGCGACATGATCGTCGAGGTCAAGCACCCGCGCTTCGGCGTCCTGCGCGAGGTCGGCTCGCCCGTGAAGACCGAGGGCGCTGCGCCGAACCTCAGCCCCGCCCCCGCCCTCGGCCAGCACACCGACGAGATCCTCCGCACGCTGCTGCAGTATGATCCGGCCCGCATCGCCGCCCTGCGCGCATCGGGCGCGCTCGGGAAACCGAATGACTGACGACGCGTGCCCGCCGGCTGGTCGGTGTCGGCGGGCCAGACGTTCCTCACGCGCTCGGGCTCACGATCCCCCCGTCACTGTTGCTCCGCGCCGATCGCGTCCTCGACTGACGTCTCGCAAGCCGCTCGAAGAGCGAGGTGTCCTCGAAGCGCGACACTTGACCGCCCCGAGCCATTAGGCTCTGATGAGCCGAGAAGACACATGGGAACGTTCCGCGTGGAGATCGAGGTCGGGGACCCGACCGGCGGGCGCTTCGAGCGCATCGACGCGCTCGTCGATACCGGCGCCACGTACACGAGTCTCCCACACCCGCGGCTCGACGCACTCGGTGTGACCCCTCATGCGCGTGACAGCTTTCTGCTGGCAGACGGCAGGCGCGTCAAACGGGACATCGGCCGGACCTGGATCCGGATCGGAGAACAAGCCGAGATGACGCTGGTCGTGTTCGGCGATCCGGCCAGCCCGGCGCTCCTGGGTGCGTACGCATTGCAGGGGCTGCGCCTCGCCGCCGATCCGGTCGCCCGGCGGCTCGTGCCCGTTCCCGGGCTGCTGTTGCAGGCTTGCCTATCGACTTAAACTTCAGCTATGCCCGAGCGGACCCTACCGACCCCCGAGGTCGAGGAAGTCACCGGGACGGAGACCGAAGTCGCCCCGCCGTGGATGACCGTCCTGCACAACTGCGACTGTCACACCTTCGAGCAGGTCGTGAAGCAGCTGCAGAAAGCCATCGCCTGCAGCGAGTCCAAGGGCTGGGAGATCGCCTGGCAGGTCCACAACACCGGCAAGGCGGTCGTGAAAATCGGTCCGGAAAAGGAGTGCGTGCGGGTCGGCAACATCCTGGCCGCGATCGGCCTCGTCGTCACCGTCGTCCAGTCGTAGCGCGCGCCCAGCATCAGCCCTTCGGCCCCGTCGTCGGCGAGACGTTCGGCTGGATCGGCACCACGGGGCGCCGGCTCGGATCGTCGGTCCTGGGCAGGCCCTTCACGCCCTGCTCGCGCAGCGCCCTGGCTTCCTTCTCCGCCTCCGACGCGCCGCGCTCGCCGATCGCCTTCACGGTCTCCGGCGCCGCATCCGGATGCGCCGGCACCAGGCGAAAGTCCTTCATCAGCGAGGCGGCGCTCTCCTTGCTGAGCGCGACGATCGGGCCGACGCTCCCGCCGCGCACGGTGGTCGACTCGAGCGCCCTCACCGTGAGGCCGGCGCCGGCGCCCGCCTTCACCTCCACAGCGCCCGTCAGCACGTAGAAGGTCGTCGCGGCGCCGCCGCGGCCCGTCTGCGCGATGACCGACGTGCCGCGCAGGCTCGCCGTCGCGTGCGGCGTGCGGATGTCGAGCGGCGCCGGCTTGGCGCCGCTGGCGACGACTGACACGGTGCCGGACTCGAGCCGCACGTTGGAGCGCCCGGCGTCCGCGGCGAGCGCGACCGTCGAGGACTCGCCGATCGCGACAAGCGTCGCGCCGCGGACGAGCACGCGCACGAGCGCGCCGGGCGTGGTGCGGATGGTGTCACCGGGCTTGACCTCGTCCTTGAACGCGACCGGCCGCGGCGCGGCCGCGCCCCGCGTGAGCGTCGCGTCGCCGACGAGCGTCGTCACCGTGCCGAGCCGGCCCGGCGCGGGGTTGGCGGCGACGAGGGCGCATGCGGCGGCGAAGAGCAGCAGGACGCGCGGCAGGGCGTGGCTCATGCGCTCTCCCTCTGGCGCGGGCCAGCGGCGTTTCACCGATTATCGGCGATTCGTCGCGCGCCGATCAAGATGAACGGCGACCGGCCGTCACGGAAGAGCGTCGCCGCCTGGCCGCCTCACCCTACATCACCGGACCGATGATCCAGGGCGCGAACTCTTCCTCGCCGACGCCGCTGAGCTCGCTCTTGGACTTCTTGCCTGAGGCGACGGCGACGATCTCCTCGAAGATCTGCCGGCCGACCGCGGGCAGCGGCGTGCCCTCGAGGATCACCCCGCAGTTGATGTCCATGTCCTCTTCCATGTGGCGATACATGAGCGAGTTGGTCGCCAGCTTGATCGAGGGCACGGGCTTGCAGCCGAAGACCGAGCCGCGGCCCGTCGTGAAGCAGATGAGGTTGCAGCCGCCGGCGACCAGCCCGGTGATCGACACCGGGTCGTGACCGGGCGTGTCCATGAAGACGAAGCCACGCGTGGTGATGGGCTCGCCGTACATGAAGACGTCCATCATGGGCGTGGTGCCGCCCTTGGTGACGCCGCCCAACGACTTTTCGAAGACGGTGGTGATCCCTCCGGCCTTGTTTCCAGGAGCGGGATTGTTATCCATCGCTTCGATCCCACGGCAATACCATTCCCACCATTTGTAGCGATCGATGAGCTTCTTGGCGACGCCGTCGTTGATCGCGCGGCGGATGAGCAGGTGCTCGGCGCCGTAGATCTCCGGCGTCTCCGCCAGCACGCCGGTGCCGCCGTACCTCACGAGCTCGTCCACCGCCCAGCCGAGGGCCGGGTTGGCCGTCATGCCGGAGTTGGCGTCCGAGCCGCCGCAGTTGGTCGCCAGGCAGATCTCGGAGACCGGCTGCTTCGTGCGCTTGACGTCATTGGCCAGGGGCAGCAGCTTGGCCACCTCGGCCACCGCGCGCTCGACGGTCTTTCGGATCCCGCCCGCCTCCTGGATGTTGACGAGGAACGGCTTGCGCTCGGGATGGCCGGGCACGCCCATCTTCTGGCGCTCGACCATCACCGCGGCCTGGTTCACCTCGCAGCCGAGGCCGATCAGGATGTAGGCGGCGACGTTGGGGTGCTTGGCATAGCCGGCCAGAACCCGCTGCAGGGCCAGGTGGTCCTCGCCGAACAGCTTGGTGCCGCAGCCCGACTTGTGGGTGACGGCCAGCACGCCGTCGATGTTGGGAAAATCGCGCTGGACGTCACGGAACTTGTCCTTCACGAACTGGCTGACGCTGGCCGAGCAGTTGACGCCGGAGATGATGGCGACGTAGTTGCGCGTGCCGACGCGGCCATCCTCGCGCGCGTAGCCGTCGAAATAGCGCATCCGGTCGGCCGGGTAGAAGTCCACCGGCCGCACGTCCACGCCCACCTCGTAGCGGTCGGCCGAGAGCTCGCCGATGTCGAGGTTGTGGGTGTGCACGTGCTCGCCGACGGCGATGTCCTGCGTGGCGAAGCCGATCACCTGGCCATAGCGCCGCACCGGCCGGCCGCGTCCGACGGCGCGCCGGGCGATCTTGTGGCCGGGCTTGATGTCCTTGCGGGCCTCGATGCGCGTGGCGCCGTCCTCGAAGACGGCGCCCTTTTCGAGCGACGCCTTGGCCACGGCGACGTCGTCTTCGGGCTTGAGCACGATCGCGCGGTCGGTGAGCTTGGGGATGGTAGCCATGGGGTATCAAATATACCCCCGTGCGCTGGGCCCCGAAGACTTGCTATAGTCAGGAGGCCGATGGCTATCCGCTCAGTCATCTTGGCCGTGGACGACGATCCAAGGTTGCTGGACGCCTACCAGGCGCTTCTCGAAGCCCGCTACGAGGTCCTGACCGCCCCCGACGGACGCGCCGCCCTCGACATCCTACAGACGCGCACGGTGGACGTCGTGCTGCTCGACATGCTCATGCCCGGGCTGAGCGGCCTCGGCGTGCTCGACGCGCTGCGGCACCTTGGCATCGAGACGAACGTCATCGTGGTGAGCGCCGTGAACGACTCGGAGACGGCGCTGGAGGCGCTGCGGCTGGGCGCCTGCGACTACCTCACCAAGCCGTTCCACCTGAGCCACCTGGAGCGCACCATCCGGCGGCTGACGGAGCACGGGGCGCCCGCCGTGGAGCCGCCCTCGCGCCCCTCGTGCGCGCTGCCGCACGCGCTGATCGTCAGCGCCGACCTCGGGCTGCGTGCGAGCCTGGCCGTGGCGCTGCGCACGCGGGGCCGGGTGGACGCCGTAGAGGACGCCGGCGCCGCGCTGGCCGTGCTGGCCCGTACGCGACCCAGCGTCGTCGTGGTGAGCGAGGACGCCGTGGCGACGGCGGTGCGCGGCCAATGGCCGGCGGCGCCGATCGTCGTGACCGACCCGCGGCGCCCGGACTTCGAGACGCTGTTGCCCGCGATCATCCAGGCCTTCGGCGTCGGCCACGCCGACGTCCGCCACTTCGCCGGGCCGGTGCCCCGCGTGATCGCGCACGTGTCCGCGCATTTCAGGCGCACCACGGTGGAGGCCATCGCCGCCACCGTCGGGCTGTCGACGCGTCGGCTGGCGAGCGTCTTCGCCGAGCAGATGGAGATGACCGTCACGGAGTACATGGCCCAGGTGAAGCTGGAAGCGGAGCGGCCACAGCTGACGAAGATGGTGCGGCGTCACGCCTTCAGCACCGTGACGTCCTACCGCGCTCAGTAGCTCCGACCCCTACCCCTCCGGCGCCTTGATCTTCAGCACCTCCGGCGGCGCCGTCTCGAGCTGGATCGTCGTGTGGTCGATGCCGAAGCGCGCGTGCAGCACCGCGTGCAGCGACTGCAGCAGCCGCTCGCTCTCGCGGACGTCGTCCACCACGACGTGCGCGCTCATGGCCTCGCGGCCGGAGGTCAGCGTCCACACGTGCAGGTCGTGCACGCGGCGCACGCCGGCCACGCGCGTGATCGCCTGCTCGATCTCGGCCAGCGAGAGGTGCGCCGGCGTGCCCTCCAGCAGCACGTTCACCGCCTGCCGCAGCAGGCTCCACGTGCGCGGCACGATGAGGAGCACGATCGCTGCGCTGGCGAGCGGGTCGGCGCCCGTCCAGCCCGTGGTGACCATGACGCCCGCGGCGACGAGCGCGGCCACCGATGACAGCGCGTCGCCCAGCACCTCCACGTAGGCCGCGCGCACGGTCAGGCTCTCGCGCGCGCCGCGGTGCAAGAGCCAGGCGGAGAGAAGGTTGACGCCCAGGCCGAGCGCGGCCACCGCCGCCATCGGTCCCGCCAGCACGTGTGCAGGCACGCGCACGCGGTGCCAGGCCTCGACGAGGATCGAGCCCGCCACCCCGAACAACAGCAGCGCGTTGGCCAGCGCGGCGAGGATCTCGGCGCGGTAATAGCCGTACGTCTTGGCCGGCGTCGGCGGGCGCGCGGCGAGCCACGCGGCGATCAGGGCCAGCGCGAGCGCGGTGGTGTCGGTCAGCATGTGGCCCGCGTCGGCCAGCAGGGCGAGGCTGCCCGTCCACAGGCCGGCGACGAACTCGACGACCATCATGGTGCCGGTCAGCGCGAGGGCGACGACGAGCACCGGCCGCGAGCGCGCGGCGGCGGTGCTGCGATCGTGATCGTGCACGATCATCGGCGGGATCGTATCAGGTCGATGCGCGCGGCCGGGTGTTAGAATCCGCGCCATGGCGCGCGCGCTCGGCATCGTCGCGCTAGGCCTCGTCGGCTTCTGGCTCGTCGCCCACCTGCTCTGGATGGGGCCCCTCGAGACCGCCGCCCAGACGACCGCGATGTGGGCGCTCGGCCTGCTCACCGGCGGCGTCGGTGTCGCCGCCATCGTCCTCCTCGCCGTCGCGCTTTCGGTGGGCGGCTCGCAGCCGGCGTGGCTGAAGCACGCGCGCGGCGCGCGCAACGCCGCCGCCGTGCTCGGCTGCGCCCTGATCGTGGTGGGCCTCGCGCACTACCGCAACACCGAGCCGAGCGGCGAGATCCACTGGGTGGTGCTGGGCATGGTCGTGCTGGCCGGCTCGGGCGTCGTCCGCTGGTGGCTCGAGCGGATCCAGCGCTGAGGCGCGTGAGCGCGTCATACGTGAGCGCGTCATAGAGGAGCGCCACGGCTTTGCCGGGGCGCTCCGAACGTTGGGGGTGTGGGGGCCATATCGGGGCCCCCACTTTCAAAAGGCCCCGTGCCGCCCGGCGCCGGCCGCGAAGCGCGCGGCGCCCTCGCGGCTCTCGCCCGAGTCGATCGTCACCTTGCCGAGCTCGAACTCTCGTCGCAGCGCCGCCTCGAGCGTGACGCCCTCACTCTCGTAGGCCGAGCGGCGGTCGCTGAGCACGCAGCGCGGCGGGAACGCGGCGATCTCCGCGGCCAGCGCCTCTGCCACCGCGCGCGCCTGGCCCCGGGGCACGACGCGGTTGGCGAGGCCGATTCGCTCCGCTTCACGGGCATCTACGGGGCGACCCGTGAGGATCAGATCGAGCGCGCGGCTGAGGCCGATCAGCCGCGGCAGCCGCACGGTCCCGCCGTCGATCAGTGGCACGCCCCAGCGCCGGCAGAACACACCGAGCACGGCGTCCTCCTCCAGCACGCGCAGATCGCACCAGAGCGCCAGCTCGAGCCCGCCCGCCACCGCGTAGCCGGCGACGGCGGCGATGGTCGGCTTGGACAGCCGCATGCGCGAGGGCCCCATCGGGCCGTCGCCCTCGGGCTCGCGGCGAAGGGCGCGGCCGCTCGCCGTCGCCTTGAGGTCGGCGCCCGCACAGAAGGTGCCGTTGGCGCCCCACAGCACGGCCACGCGGGCCGCCGCGTCCGCCTCGAACGCGCGGAACGCGTCGGCGAGCGCCGCCGCGGTGTCCCGGTCCACCGCGTTGCGCGCCTCGGGGCGGTCGAGCACGATCGTGGTGACGGCGCCGGCGTGCTCGACGCGAACGGCCATCAGCTGCGCTCTCGCAGCGTGCGCGCGGCTTCGGCGCGCATCTGCTGCATCGCGCGCGTCTCCTGATCGGAGTAGCGCTCCTCCCTCCACGGGTCGGCGTGCATGTGGTAGCCGTTCTGCTCCCAGAAGCCGGGCGGGTTCACGTCGAGGAACTCGAAGGCGCGCAGCCACTTCGACGACTTCCAGAAGTAGAGCTTCGGCAGCACCAGGCGCATCGGGCCGCCGTGGTCGGGCTCGAGGTCCTTCCCGTTGTGCTTCACCGCCAGCACCACGTCGTCGTCCAGCAGATCGGCGAGGGGCGTGTTGGTCGTGTAGTCGGGATCCGCGTGCTGGAGCACGAACGCCGCCTCCGCCCGCGGCGTCACCTGCTCGACGAGCCAGCGCGCGGAGACGCCCTCCCACTCGTTGTCGAGCTTCGACCAGCGCGTGACGCAGTGGACGTCGGAGCGCACGGTGATCCGCGGCAGGCGCAGGAACTCCTCCCACGTCCACGACGTCGGGCGCTCCACCAGGCCGAAGCAGCGGAAGGTCCAGCGTTTGGGATCGAAGCGGGGCGTGCGGCCATACGTCAGGACGGGCCACTTCTCGGTCAGGACCTGGCCGGGCGGCACCCGGTCGGCCACGGCGGGATCGGGCCTTTTCATGTGGCAAATCATAAACCTGCCCGGGGGGTCCAAACGACGGACATATAATGGAAGCGGTCGAGACCCACCCCACTCCCCGGGAAAGGAGCGCGGATGAAAGGACAACCTGGATGAACGGTGAGCGAAAGCTGGCGATGTTCATGGATTTCGAGAACATCGCCCGCGGCGTCAAGGAAGCGCAGTACAAGCAGTTCGAGCTGAAGCTGGTGCTGGAGCGGCTGCTGGAAAAGGGCAAGATCATCGTGCGGCGCGCGTACGCGGACTGGAACCGGTTCACCGAATACAAGCGTCCCTTCCACGAGTGGGCCATCGAGCTGATCGACGTTCCGCAGAGCCGGTACAGCGGCAAGAACTCCGCGGACATCCGGATGGTCGTGGACGCCCTCGACCTCGCCTACGGCAAAACCCACATCGACTCGTTCGCGCTGGTGTCGGGCGACTCGGACTTCTCGCCGCTCGTCAGCAAGCTCCGCGAAAACGACCGCTACGTGATCGGCCTCGGCGTCAAATCGTCATCGTCCGACCTGCTCGTCGGCAACTGCGACGAGTTCATCTTCTACGAGGACCTCATCCGCGACACCAAGAAGACGCGGCTGCTGCACGGGCTCCCCGAGAAGAAGGCGGAGGCGATGGCGCAGCTCATCGACGCGATCCAGGCGCTCCAGCGCGAGAACAAGGAAACGCTCTGGGGGTCGATGGTCAAGCAGACGATGATCCGCAAGAACCCTGCCTTCAACGAGTCGTACTACGGGTACTCGACGTTCTCGAAGCTCCTGGAAGAGGCGGCCAAGCAGCGCATCGTGACGCTGGAGCGCGACGAGAAGTCTGGCACCTACATCATCACCGCGCTGTCCGAGGATTCCGGGCGGGCGGCCTGACACAGCCTCGCACCGCGGGGCGGCGACGGCCGCCCCGCGGTGCGAGCACGCCCCGTCGTCATTCGGTGCCTTGCCCCGGGTTCGGCGGCGGCACCAGGGTGACGAGGTCGTTCCAGATCCGCAAGAACGCCGCGACCTCCGGGTCGTGCTTGAGCTTGTCGGGCGCGTACACCGTGACCTCGTGGTAGCGCGCGTCCAGCGAGATCCGGAGGACGAGCGCGGAGGCGTGCGAGACTTCGAACGCATAGTCCGGGGCCATGAAGTAGAAGTTGGACGCCCGCACGATCGTGACGAGCAGCTCGAGATCGCGGCGCGTCAGCCGCACGGATCTCCTGGTGATCCCCTTCGGGCTCCCGCGGGGGCTTCGCTGGGTCTCCTGGAGAGCCTTGCCGTCCGCGGTCACCGTCAGCGTCCAGCGGTTCCATTGCGGGAGACCGGAGATATCCACGCCGGGGTGCGGGAGCGCGGGGTAGTACTCGGCCGTCAGTCTGAAGTCCCGGGGGACCGCGTCGTCGGCCCGGAGGCCGGACGACGCGCTCAGCACCGCGAGCATCACCGAGGTCGCGACGACGCCACGAATCGTCAGCGCCTGCGTCTCCTAGCGCCGCTCCAGACGTCGCACCTCGATCCGGCGCACGCGGCCGGCATCCGACAGGAACGCCGTCAGGACCCACGACACGACGGAGATCACCAGCGCGCCGAGGAACGCCGCGCCGAACCCGTGCACCTCGAAGCCGGGCACCAGCCGCGAGGTCAGCCACAGGCAGAACGCGTTCAGCACGAAGATGAAGAGCCCGAGCGTGACCAGCGTGATCGGCAGCGTCAGGAAGATCAGGATGGGGCGGACGACGGCGTTGATGATGCCCAGGACCAGCGCGGCGAGCAGCGTGTGGCCGAGACCGCCGAGGTCGATGCCCGGGATGAGCGAGGCCGCCACCCAGAGGGCGGCGGCATTGATCAGCACGCGGAGCAGGAAGCCCATGGGTCGCCTACTTTCCCGCGAGCGCGAGCCAGAGCGCGCGGTCGATCGACAGCACGCCGGCGCCTCCGATCAGGATCGACAGCGCCATGGCGATCAGCACGAAGTTGAACTCGTAGCCGGGGCCCTTGCCGGGCACGCCGAGGTTGAGGAAGAACCCGTGCTTGCCGTGCACCTTCGCGATGGCCACGAGCATGACCACGATGATGCCCACGGCGGCCGGGCGCGCGAGCAGTCCGGTGAGCATGGCGCAGCCGCCGAGGAACTCGATGAACGCCGCGAGCACCACCGCCGCCGGCGGCACGCCCAGGCCCTGGAACATTTTGACGGTGCCGGCGAGGCCGTGACCGCCGAACCAGCCGAACACCTTTTGTGACCCGTGCGCGAAGAACACCACGCCGAGCGCGAGCCGGACCACGAGGTGCGACCAGGAGGGATAGGTGCCGAGCACGGCGTCCAGGGCGGCTGGCATGTGGTATCCTCCCCCGTCGTGAGCCTGCGGTTCGCGATCTCCCCTGTGTCGCGGCGAGTCTACACCATCGCGCTCGGGCTCAGCCTCGGGGTGGCCGCGTTCGGAATGGGCTGCCGCGCGCCCGCGCCGGGCGCGCACGACCGCCTCGCCGTCCAGACGCAGATGGTCAAAGGCCCGGCGACGGCACCCGTCACCATCGTGGAGTTCTCCGATTACCAGTGACCGTTCTGCCGGCGCGTCCAGCGGTCGCTGGAGCAGGTGCTCAAGGAGTACGACGGCCGCGTGCGTCTGATCTACAAGGACTTCCCGCTGCCCTCGCACGCGCTGGCCATGCCCGCCCACGAGGCCGCGCGCTGCGCCGGCGAGCAGGGCCGCTACTGGGCCTATCACGACGTGCTGTTCGAGCGGCAGCCGCGCTTCGAGCGCGACGACCTCGTCGGCTACGCCGTCAACCTCGATCTCGACCGCGAGCGCTTCGAGCGCTGCCTCGACGACCACACGTTCCGCGCCGCCGTGGAGGCGGACTTCGCGGAGGGGCGCGAGCTCGGCGTGCGCAGCACGCCCACCTTCCTCATCAACGGCAAGCCGCTCGTGGGCGCGCATCCCCTCGAGAACTTCCGCGCCGCCATCGACGACGCGCTCCGAGCGCGCCGCTGATGGCCTTTCTGCGCGTCGCGCGCGGTGCCGACATCCCGGCCGGCCGGGGCTGCCTGGTGGAGGCGGGCTCGTTCACGCTCGCCGTGTTCAACGGGGGCGGCGGCCGCTTCTACGCGGTGAGCGCGCTCTGCCCGCACGAGGACGGGCCGCTGGCCGACGGCTGGATCGAGGGCGACGCGGTGGTGTGTCCGTGGCACGGCTTCGACTTCGACCTGGCCACCGGGCAGTGCCGCGTGGCCGACGACCTCTCGATCAGCGTCTTCGCCACGCGCGTGGTGAACGGCATGGTCGAGGTGGAGGTGCCGTGAGATCCTTTTCGAGGACGGCGACCGCCGTACCGTCCTCATGCGATACGAGCCGGGCGCGGTGATCCCGCGCCACCGGCACGTCGGCGACGAGCAGATCTTCGTCCTCGAGGGCAGCGTCTCCGACGACACCGGCACGTGCGCCGCGGGCGATTACGCCCGGCGGCCGCCGGGATGCGTGCACTCGGTGCGCAGCGCGGGCGGCGCACTGGTCCTCGCCGTGATGAGCGGCGGGACGGAACCCGTTCCCGAGGGCCGTTCCTGACCGACCTCAAAGGTGCTAGGGTAACCACCCATGGGCGAACGCGCGGTGAAACACGTACGGAAGTTCCTGGGGCAGCGGTTGCGGGCGCTCCGCAAGCAGCGCGGACTCAGCCAGGAGCGGCTGGGCGATCGCGCCGGCCTGTCCGGCAAGTTCATCGGCGAGGTCGAGCGCGGCGAGAAGTCGATCTCCATCGACAGCCTGTACCACGTATCGGTGGCGCTGGAGATTCCGCTCCGCGAGCTGACCGACGTGCGCGCCGACAAGCCGTCGGAGGTGCCGAGCGAGGACGCGGAGAAGATCTTCGCGCTCGTCGCCGGCCGGCGGCGGCCCGAGGACATTCGCAAGGCCTACCGGGTCCTCCAGGCGATCTTCGGCAAGGCTTCTTGAGGTCCCACGGCAGGGCCGCTGACGCTTGGCGGCCCTGCCGCCCGCTGCCCGAGTGATGGACTGGCCCACGGGCCTCCTCGTGCACGACGGCAAGCTGCTCGGGATCGATTGGAGCGTCTGGAAGGTCCTCGGCTGGCTCGGCAACCTCGTGTTCTTTTCGCGATTCTTCGTGCAGTGGTACGCGACCGAAAAATTGCGACGCGTCGTGGTGCCGACCGCCTTCTGGTGGCTGAGCCTGATCGGGTCGGTCCTCTTGTTGATCTACTCGCTTCGCCAGCGCGACTCGGTGTTCATCTTCGCGTATGCCTTCACCTGGATCCCCTATATCCGCAATCTGATCATCCACCATCGCCACGCCGACGCGCACCTCGAGTGCGAGACCTGTGGCCACTCGTGCCCACCGCACTCCAATTTCTGCGGCTCGTGCGGAGCGCCGCTCGCCGGGTCGGCGGCGAAAACGGCGCGGTGATCGCGGGGTGATACAATCGGCGTCGATCATTGGCTATGCCTCTGACTGACCCTCCGAGGAGATGACCGTGCCGTCGACGATCAACTGGACCCAGGTGCAGACGCGTCCGACGCTCATGATCCCCGGCCCGACGGAGCTGCCGTTTCCCGTCATCCAGGCCATGAACCAGCCCTCCGCGATCCATTACGACCGCTCGTTCGACGAGGGCGTGCTGGAGCCGACGACCCTCGCCCTGCGCGACGTCTTCCAGACGAAGAGCGAGGTCATCATCATGCCGGGCTCCGGGCGCACCGCGCTGGAGGCGGGCGCGCTGTCGATCATCGAGCCGGGCGACCGCGTGCTCGTCGTCGGCGCCGGGGCGTTCGGCCTGCTGATGCGCGAGATCATGGACCGCGTGGGCGCCGACGCCACCGAGTTCCCGATCGAGTGGGGCGCGCGCCTGGACGTGGACCGGCTGGCCCGCGAGGCCGAGCGCGTGCGCCCCAAGGCCATCACGTTGGTGCACAACGAGACGTCGACGGGCACCACCTACCCCGCGGCCGAGGTGGCCGGGGTCGCGCGCTCGGTGGGCGCGCTCTTCATGCTGGACACCGTGTCGTCCATCGCGGGCCTCGACGTCCGCACCGACGAGTGGGGCGTGGACCTCAACATGACGGGCTCGCAGAAGTGCCTGGCGGCGCCGCTCGGCATGGCCCTGGTGTCCGTGAGCCCGCGCGCCTGGCGGGCCATGGAGCAGCGCAAGAAGAAGGCGCAGTCCTACGCGTACGACCTGCTGCGCTGGCGCGACAACTGGGTGCCCGTCTCGCGCGGCGGAAAGATTCCCGACGGCACGCCGCGCCGGCAGCCGATCTCGATCCCCACGCACCTCACGGTCGCCCTGCAGGTGGCCGTGCGCCTGATCCTCGAGGAGGGCATCGCCAACCGCGCGCGCCGTCACGCCATCGCCGGCGGCGCCCTGCGCGCGGGCGTGGCCGCCATGGGGCTCGAGATGTTCCCCGATCCGACGATCGCGTCGAACACGGTGGCGTGCATCCGTTCGCCCAACGGCGTGGAGCCGGCGGCCGTGGTCGCGCGTATGCGCGAGCAGTACGGGATCCTGATCGGCACCGGCCTCGACAAGATCCGCACCTCCACGCTGCGGATCGGCACCATGGGCATCACGGCCAGCCCGCACTACGTGCTGCCGACGCTGTCGGCGCTGGAGATGGCGCTGCGCGACCTGGGCGACAAGGGCGAGCCCGGCGCGGGCGTGGGCGCCGCGCAAGCCGCGTTCGCCGAGGGCGCCTAGTGGCCGACCCGCTCATCGCCGTGCCCGACGACTTCCCCAGCGTGTTCGAGAAATCGGCGGCCCACGAGGCCGCTCGCAAGCTCGGCGAGACCGTCGTCTACGCCGCGCGCGGCGCCGACGAGGAGCCGGAGCTGATCAAGCGCATCGGCCGTGCCCGCGTCGCCATCAATATCCGCGCCCACGCGCGCTTCAGCGACGGCGTCTTCGCCGCCTGCCCGAATTTGAAAATGGTCTCGATCTGGGGCACGGGCACCGACAACATCGACCTCGACGCGGCGGGCCGGCGCGGCGTCACCGTCTGCAACACGCCCGGCGCCAACGCCTTCGCCGTCGCCGAGCACGCGCTCGCCCTCATGCTCGCGACCGGGCGCAAGCTCGTGCGGATCGACCGCGAGATGCGCGGCGGCGCCTGGCCGCGCGAGATGCTGATCCAGTGTCTGGGCAAGACGCTCGGCGTCTTCGGCACCGGCACCATCGGCGCGCGCGTGGCCGCGCTGGGCACGGCCATCGGCATGGAGGTGCTCGCCTGGAGCGCGCGCAAGGACTCCGCGAGCCGCAAAGAGGAGATCCTGCGCGCCGCCGACTTCGTCACGCTCCACCTGCGGCTGACGCCGGAGACGCGCGGGTTCCTCGGCCGCAAGGAGCTGTCCCTGATGAAGAGGACGGCGATCCTCGTCAATACCGGCCGCGGCGCCCTGGTCGAGCGCGAGGCACTGCTGGACGCGCTGGCCACGAAGAAGATCGCCGGCGCCGGGCTCGACGTGTTCCACGACGAGCCGCTCAAGCCGGGCGATCCGATCCTCGGCTTCGACACCGTGGTGCTCTCGCCCCACAACGCGGGTCAGACGGCCGAGGTCGTCCGCGACGGGCTGCTGCGCGCGGTGAACAACGTCGAGCAGTTCTTGAAGGGCTCGCCCACCGACGTCGTCGTCGCGCCCGTGAAGTAGCCCGCGCCTGGACAGCCTCGTCCTCAAGCTCGTCACCACCCCGGTCCTGATCGGCACGGCAAGCCTCGCGGGCCGGCGCTGGGGCCCCGCCGTCGGCGGCTGGCTCGTCGGCCTGCCGCTCACCTCGGCGCCGATCGCCTTCTTCCTCGCGCGTGAGCACGGCCTGGCCTTCGCAGCCGCCGCCGCCGTCGGCATCATGGCCGGCACCGTGTCGCAGGCGCTCTTCTGCCTGGCCTACGCGCGCACGGCGCGGCACACGCACTGGCCGCTGGCCCTCGCCGCCGGCGGTCTGGCCTTCGCCCTCTCGACACTGGCGCTCCGCTGGCTGCCGCTCTCGCTGGTCCCGCTCGCCGTCGTCGCCCTCGCCTCGTTGCTGGCCTGTCGCCGCTTCATGCCCCGCGTGGCGCCGGCGCGGAGGGCTGCCCGCACGCGGCTGCCCTGGTGGGACATCCC
>WNGG01008433.1_pt1 | contig 15953 bp, 13 predicted proteins | sample 5400661 | NCBI WGS metagenome assembly WNGG01 (sample SAMN13153372, study PRJNA577476) | soil metagenome | isolation source: 100 cm soil or saprolite under Garry oak tree replicate 1 | place: USA:California | collected 2016-06-15
GCGATGGCGACGCGTTGCTGCTCACCTCCGGAAAGCTCCGCGGGCAAATGATGCATGCGGTCACTTAAACCGACAGTGCTTAAACCTTCTTCGGCCGTTTTTCTTGTTGTTTGACGCCCAATCATTGCCGGCAGCAGCACATTTTCCAACGCGGTGAGTTCCGGCAGTAGAAAATAACCCTGGAAAATGAAACCCATCTTCCGATTGCGCAGCCGTGCCTGCGCGCTCGAACTACCGTTATAGAGCCGGCGTCCTTCAAATTCCACCGTCCCGGATTCCGGCCGTTCCAGCCCGGCCAGCGTGTAAAGTAGAGTGGTCTTGCCCGCACCCGATGCACCCGAGAGAAAGGTCGCCTCACCATACGAAATCTCCATCGAGATACCGCGCAACACTTCGATCCGACGCGAGCCCATTCGAAAAGATTGAAAGAGATCACGCGCGATTAATTGAGGGGTTGTAGCCTCCATCGGTCGAATATTGTTGGCATTGTATCTGCCCCAAACGCGTCGCGAGCACAAGAGCCTGTCTCCGATGATGGCGGCGCATCAACATCATACCCGTACGCAAAAAGCCGCCGTCAAAATCACTCTCGCGGCGGCTTCTTGGTAAGACCAGATACTTGTTATGTCATTCCCAAGGATTCCAGCGTTGGTCGATCGATTGCTGATGTTATGTAGAGTCCGTGGTCGCGTTGGTAAGCCGCGATCGCCCCACGCGTAAGCGGCCCGAGCAGACCATCGACGTCGCTCTGATAATAACCTTGTTGTTGCAGCGCGGCCTGCACATTGGCGATCACCTGATCGGGTGGCAAATCATTATAGCCGTAGATAGGGCCGTCATATGCATAATACGCGTTGGAATCGTAGCCCCAAGCCGGGTACCAATAGCCCGCGTTCCAAGCATACCACCCACCGTACACGAAAACGACGCGATTGTAATGGTTCCTCCACCAGTTCCTCTCGTGCCATTGTGACGAATAGTTTCGAAAGACTGTATAATTTGAACCCTGCCAGTTTTGGCTCCCTTGAATGTGTCTGTTTTGCTGAAATGTTACGGCTCTGATCGTTGCCGGGCGCGTGTTGGTCTGGAGATTGAAGCGCTTGGCCTTGTATGTCTTAGCACTTGACTGAAACCCGGCGGCGTTGGTCGCGCTCCCTTTCGATTTCTTTAACTTCTGGCCGTGCGCTGCACCGCCCGCTATCTGCCCACCCTGCGTAGCGATCTGTTGTGACGCTTTCGTCTTCTCTTTTGTTTTCTGTGCTCCAGCGCCCGCGGTAGTCACCTGCTGCGGGACCTTTGCCTTTTTCGTCTTCTGTACTCCAGCGCCCGCGGTAGTTACCTGCTGCGGGCCTTTTGCCTTTTTCGTCTTCTGTGCTCCAGCGCCCGCCGCGCGTCCCCCCGCCGTAGTCACCTGCTGTGACCCTTTTGTTTTCTGTGGTCCGCCGCTCGGCGCGGCTGCGTGCTGCGCTGATTGCGTTTGTTTTTTCTTCGCTGGCTTCTTTGATTTGTTTTCTTCTTGCGCACCGCCTGCCGCAAACGCGAGCGCAAGACTGCAAATTAAAACAAGAAACGTTCTCATAAGCTATTTCCTTCTGGGTTGTTGGACACCGCGGTGTCCTCATTTATTCAACGTTGGAGCGATGCCTTTTGGACGCTTAGCCTGACGCAATAGCGGCGCAGCCATATCTTTTCGGTACGCAAAAAGCCGCCGTTGAAATCATTCCGCGGTGGCTTCTTGGTTAATAGGAATCTGCTTACGACATTCCCAATGATTCCAGCGTTGGTTGATCGATTGCGGCTGTTTCTACCAGCCCGTTGGCGCGTTGGTAATCCGCGACCGCCGCACGGGTAAGCGGACCGAGAAGACCGTCCACTTCACCATGATAATAACCCTGCTGTTGCAGCGCGGACTGCACATTTGCGATTACCTGATCGGGTGGCAAATCGTTATAGCCGTAGATTGGGCCGTCATACGGATAATAGGAATTTGCTTGATCGTACCCCCAAGCCGGGTACCAATAGCCGGCGTTCCAATAATACGCTCCCCCACCGATCACGACGATGCGGTTGTAACGCTGTCTCCACCAACCCTGATCGTGCCACTCGGACGAATAGTTTCGAAAGACCGTATAATTTGAACCTTGCCAGTTTTGGCTCCCCTCAATGTGCCTGTTTTGTTGGAACGTCACTGCAGGCGCGACTTCGGGTTTCGGTTTATTTGCCAGGTTGAAGTGCTGAGGCTTCACCTTGGTGCCCGCAGCCACTGCCTTGCCGGCTCCCGTTGCTTTTCCGACTTCCGCTGGCTTGCCTGCTCCAGTTGCTTTTCCGACTTTCTCTGGCTTGCCCGCCCCTGTTGGCTTGCCCGTCTCGGTTGGCTTGCCTGCTCCAGTTGCTTTTCCGACTTTCTCTGGCTTGCCCGTCCCGGTTGGCTTGCCTGCTGCTTTTCCCGTCGGTTCTGAAACCTGCCCAGCCTGCGCGCCCTTTTTCTTCGGTTTTTCCTCCTTCTTTTTCCCTTGTTCCTCACCAAGCGCGACGCATGCCAGTGCAAGACTGCAAATTAAGACAAGAAACGTTCTCATAAGTTTTTTTTTTTGTTTCTGGGTTGTTAGACACTTCGATGCCTCTATCTATTCAACGTTGGCGTGACGTCTTTTGGATGCCTCATGCGCTATTGCGCGGCGTCTCGTCTCTATAGAACGCGATTACATGGGCCAAGTCTGGGACACATGCCTTACGAAAGTTCAATCACGACCTCACATCGTTAATAAGCGCATCTAGGTTTTCTGCGAAAAAAAGAGCCGCGCGATGCACTGATCGTGCGGCTCTCCGCGAATAGGATTCCCGATTCTATGTTAAACCCAACGTCGTGAGCGTGGGCTGATCGACTGCCGAAGTGATCGCCAATCCATGGTCAGCTTGAAAAGCTGCAATCGCCCCCCGCGTTTGCGGTCCAAGGAGGCCATCGACCGTCCCGGCGTAATAACCGTCCCGTTGCAATTGGGTTTGCACGTTGATGATAACCTGGTCGGGCGTCAGATCGCCGTAGCCGTAGATAGGGCCGTCGTAAGGATAGTAAGCCCCCGAAGCATAACCCCAAGCCGGATACCAGTAACCCGCATTCCAATACCACCACCCGCCGCTCACAAAGATGATGCGAGAGTAATGATTTCTCCACCAAGTGCGGTCATGCCATTGCCGGCGATAATCGCGAAATGCGGCGTAGTTCTGACCGCGAAAACGATCGCTCCGCCAGTTGTTGACGATGCGAACGTTTCTTTGGCGACTAGCCACCACGTTGTTGCGAGCAGCGATTCTTGCATTAGCGGTCGCAGTTCGCGCGCTGCGCACGCGCGCCGCTTCCACGCGGCTGCTTCGCAGTGTGCTTGCGCGACTGATATTTCTCTCGCGGTTAACCGTTACGTTCCTGCGAGCACCGATTCTTTCGCTGGCAGTCGTAGTTCTTGTACTGCGCACGCGCGCCGCCGAAACACCTCGCGATGTTCTCATCGTTCTCGCGTGGCTCACCACGTGGCCTCCGCCCTTCGCCGATACTGTCTGCACGGTTGCCGCGCCTCTCGCCTTCTTCGCTGACTTATGCGCTGTTTTACTTGGAGCGCCCCATGTCGTCAGCGCTAGCGCGAGGCTTCCGACGCATGTCAAAAATGCAATACGTTTCATGATGTTCCCTCTGTTTTGTCCTTTTTTAGTTTGGACAGCAGCCCGGGCGAATTATTCAACATCGTCAATAAACGGGCGATGATATGCCCGGCGCGATGCCCTTTTTAGTTAACGTTGGCGCGATGCCTTTTGGATGCCTAATGCGCAACTCCAGGCTGCTGCTATGAATCCCCGAAAGCATCCGGGACTGGAACAGACGCCCCATAAAAGTGCACTCCTCCGTTCCTCAGCGCTGTTGTCGCACTGCTTCGAACAGCACAATTGCGACTGCGGTCGCGAGGTTCAGGCTGCGCGTCCCGTGCATCGGGATGGTAAGGCAATTGTCGATGTTTTCCGCCAGCAAGTTCTCCGGCAATCCCTTCGTTTCTCTTCCGAAAACAAGGAAATCACTCTCTCGAAACTTCACATCGTAATAGGCGTGCCCGGACTTTGTTGTTAGAAAAAAATAGCGAGTACTTGATGATTGTGCGCGCTGCAATTCCGCAAACGAATCCCATGTGCGCACATCTACTTCGTCCCAATAATCCAGGCCGGCGCGTTTTAACTGCCGATCTTCTAATGAAAAGCCGAGCGGCTTTACCAAATGCAATTTCGAACGCGTCGCCAGACAAAGTCGCCCGATATTGCCGGTATTTGGCGGAATCTCCGGCTCAATCAGGACAACGTTGAACATGCTGTAGCCGGGCGTCGCTGACGCCGGGCTGCGGTCAGCAACCGCGGCTACAGTTTGCTCGCCACAAATTTTTCGAGCTTGACGACGTCCGCGGCGAATTTGCGAATGCCTTCCGCCGTTTTCTCAGTCGCCATCGCATTGTCGTTTACGAGGTAACGGAATCTTTTTTCATCGAGCTCGAGGCGCTCCACGTTAGCCGTCTCGGCTTTTTCCGGATCGAGTTTGCGTTCGACTGGCTCATACGATTCGGAAAGCTCCTTCATCAATTCGGGACTGATCGTAAGCAGGTCGCAACCGGCGAGCTCGATTATCTGCCCGACGTTGCGAAAGCTTGCGCCCATCACTTCGGTCTTGTAGTCGAACTTTTTGTAGTAAGTGTAAATTTCATCGGCCGCATTAATGCCTTCCCATGTCGATGCAACTTTGATCAGTACACGTTCGCGCGGGATTTTTCGCTCTTCGTAGAGCTTGACGAGTTGGCGTGCTTTCTTGATGGAACCCTCGACATCAAAGGAGAGGCGGGCGTCGGTTTCAGTAGAGACGCGGCCCGGCACAATCTTCAGAATCTCGCAGCCGAATTGCACAAGAAGATGGTCGACGATGTTTTCAATTTGCGCAGCCCCGTTTAGTCCAGACTTTTTCCGATCGGTAAGCACTTCGTCGAGCAAATGTGCGTACTCCTGTTTTTGCGTCGCGGCATAAACCAAACTTGGATTCGTGGTCGCATCTTGCGGTTTGAATTCTTTGATCGATTCGAAATCAGCTGTATCTGCCACGACTTTCGTGAATTTCTTGAGTTGATCGAGCTGGTTCAGCTTCGTTTCGCTTTTCTTTGGTTCGACAACAGCGGTGCTCATAATTTTATCTCCGGATTGAGTTCGCATCGAAACGGCGTTTCGTGCGTATTCAAACCGTACGTCTCGTGCGGACTTCGCACAACCTGAATTCAATACTGTAGTGGTGGCAGCCGTGTCGGTTGTACCGCCTCGGTCAGTGCGTCGCCTTAAACCGAAACGGGCCGGCTCGGCGTAACGGCGCGCTTTGAGCCGAGCGCTGCCTTCACGAAATTATTTCCAAGCTCCCACATCGGTCCCGGAAACTTGCGGCACTCGGTCAGCACATCATCCAGCGCGTTAACGAACATATCGATCTCGCGCTCGCCGATGATAAGTGGTGGCAAGATCTTCATCACATCCATCGCATGCCCGGCTACTTGCGTGAGGATGCGATGCTTGCTCAACATCTGCGTCACGATCATCTGCGCAAAAAGCACTTTGTCGATCTTATGCAACAGCTTCCACGCCATCTTGAGTTTGAATTCCTGCGGCTCGTGAAATTCGATCGCGATCATCAGCCCTTTGCCGCGCACTTCTTTGATGAAAGAATGTTTCGCGCGCAACCTGTCGATCTTCTCCATTAACAAGGCACCCATACTCGCAGAATTCTCGATCAGATTTTCCGAATCGATCACTTCTAGTGCAGCGAGTCCGCAAGCCATCGCCAGGTTATTGCGTCCGAACGTGGTCGAGTGCACAACACAACGGTCCATCCGGCTGAACGTCTTTTGATAAATCTCGCGCCGCGCTACAATCGCGCCGCACGGGACGTAACCCCCACTTAACGTCTTTGCGAGCGTGATGATGTCTGGCTCCAAATTCCAATGCTGAAATCCAAACATTTTTCCGGTGCGGCCAAGTCCGGTCTGCACTTCGTCGGAAATCAACAGCGTTCCGTATTTACGGCAAAGCTCCTGCGCATGAACGAAAAAATCGGTGTTGGGCGATTTGCAACCCTTCCCCTGAACCGTTTCAATCACAAACGCCGCAACCTCGCGCGACGATAATTGTCGATCCAATGCTTCAATGTCATCGATCGGCACTCGGGCATCGAACCCTTCCATCAGCGGACCGAAGCCTTCGGTAAAGCTCTCACAGCCCATCAGCGAAAGTGAACCGAGGCTTAGTCCGTGAAATGCGCTCCCCAGAGAAACGACTCGTTTCCGAGCCGTTGCCGCGCGCGCAAATTTCAACGCACCTTCCATTGCCTCGGTACCAGAGTTGCAAAAGAAAACGGCATCGAGATGCGGGGGCGTTCGTTTGGTTAGCGCTTCGGCAAGTAATCCGCTCAAAAGTGAGCAATCCATCTGCACCATGTTTGGCAAATCGAGATCGAGCACATCGCGAATTGCTTGCTTCACGACAGGATGATTGCGTCCGATGTTGAAGACGCTGTAGCCGCTCAGAAAATCCAGATACGGCTGGTTGTCCATATCGTAGAGATAAGCGCCCTCGGCCCGCGCATAGACTTTATCGAACCCAATCACGCGCTGCGCTGCCACCAACGTGCGGTTCACGTGCCGCTCATGTAGCTGATAGTTCTCACCTAGCCGCGCGGCCACGATTTCCTTTAGATCAAAAGACATCATGCAATGTTCTGCGATTTGCGCCCGAAACGCAAACCGCAGCCACCCGGCTACGGCTTCCAGTCGAGATAGGCTTCGTGCGCGCCCACCTGCAGATCGGTCTTTCCTGGTGAATACCGTTCCAACTGCGTGGCGAGCCATTGGAACCATTCAAAAGTTTTCTGTGAATCGCTGCGCCGGCGTTCTTCTTCGACGTAGGGCCGCAGTTTACGCCAGGCGAAACGCACCGTACCCCCACATAAATCCGCGACCACACGCAAGGGAACAATCCGCGCGTAAACGGAATAGCCAAGCCCTTCGAGAATTACACCCACCGCATGGACCCCAGCCAGCACGCCGGCGTCCTCTTCGATTTCCGACGCGGTGGATCCATCCGGAATACTGTGCACTACGATCATCGACCTTATCCATTCTGGAGTGAGAATCGCTTGGACAGCAGCGAACGCCGCGCGCTCTGCACGTTCCTGACGTGCGCGACGCGTTTCAAGCAAACCGAATGCGACTGCGGTCAGAACCGTCAATGCCGTGGCCACATTTGCCAAGGTTGAAAGGTCCACGCACGGAGTTTATCAAAATCTTGCTGCAAAGAGCGAAGCCGAAATTCGCTACGAGCAAAAAAACCGCAGGATTCCCACCGGAACCCTGCGGCTTTGAGCTTGCGAATTATTTCCGCTTAATCTTCATCCACGACTACATGATCGACAACACGCGTCTCGCCGGTGCCTGTGTAATAAACATGCACGCGTTGACCCGGTCTTAGCGCTGATTTGACGACATGCCCGGCGCCGTTCACAATTCGCGCGGCTGTTCCCAGAGCGAAGCTGACCGGCCCTTCGTCGCTCTTGACCACAATCGTCTTGCCGGGTTCATAGGTGGTTACCGTGCCGGCAGTGGTTGTGGTTGTCGTTTGTGTTGTCGTTGTTGGTTCTGTCGTCGTTTGCTCGGTCGTCGTCGTGCTGGTTTGCGCAAAAGCCACCGGCGCAACAAGCGCGCAGACGAGAGCAATGATTGTTCTCTTCACAATAATACCTCCTGTTTATTTTAATGGTTTACCCGAACTTCGTAGCTCGGGGACTTAACGGACGTTCCCAGGGTATCGCGCGTCCGTCTCATCTTTGACTGGCTCGCGCCTGTCGCTATTCGATCCGATCGATCCTATTTCTGTTATTCTTCTACAACCACGTGATCGACCACACGCGTCTCACCCACAGCCGTGTAAAAAACGTGCACGCGCGTGCCGGGTTTAATCGGAGTGCGGATGACTTGGCCCCGCTTATTGACAACGGCACCGGGCCCCTGGAGAACATAGCGGTCTGGGTTATTCGAGCCGTCCGTGCGAACGACGAGCGTTCTGGCAGGCTGATAACTGGCGGCCGCGCCCTCCTCCATTGCGATGTATGTTCCCGTTACCGTTATTGGTTCTGTAGTCGTAGTAGTCACATGCCTTTTGTGCTTTTTAGCCGTCGAACTCGTCTGCGCAAATGCCAGCGGCACAATCAGCGCGCAGACGAGGGTGACAATTGTCTTTTTCACTGTAATGCCTCCCTGCTTATGTTGATGTTTACCCAAACTTCGTAGCTCGGGGCCTAGACGGACGGCCCCAGGGTGTCGACCGTCCGTCTCACGTTTTGACCGGTTCTGCGATGCCGCTATTCGAACTAATTTCTTATCTGTGTGATTGAGCGAGCGTCCAGATTCATTAACGTGACGGGCCGATGACCAGCCAAACCCCGACTGTCGATCCAATAGTCACACCGGAACTGGTGGCGAAACATGGCCTGACACCGGAGGAATTCGAGCGCATTAGAAAGATTCTTGGCCGCGAACCGAATTTCACCGAGCTCGGCATTTTCTCCGTCATGTGGAGCGAGCATTGCTCCTACAAAAATTCGAGGAAGGAGCTGCGAAAATTTCCGACCACCGGACCGAATATTCTCGTCAAAGCCGGCGAAGAAAACGCGGGCGTGATCGACATCGGCGACGGGTGGGCGATCGCATTCAAGATCGAAAGCCATAATCACCCGAGCGCGATCGAACCGTTTCAAGGCGCGGCTACCGGAGTGGGTGGAATCATTCGCGACATTTTTACCATGGGCGCGCGCCCAGAGTTTTGTTTGAACTCGCTCCACTTCGGTCCGATTACCGACTCCAGTGGCGGCGGTCTCGGCCGCAAAAAAACCGACCTCGCAGGCGACACGCCTGCCGCTACAACCGCTCAAATCGCAGCAAACCGCCGCCTGTTCACTGGTGTGGTCTCCGGTATCGCGCATTATGGAAACTGCATCGGGGTACCCACCATCGGAGGCGAAATCTATTTCGATGAGAGTTTTGAAGGTAATCCGCTTGTCAACGTTTTCTGCCTCGGCGTGCTGCGGCACGAACAACTCGCGCGCGGTGCGGCGCGCGGGGTTGGCAACCCCGTTTTCTATGTCGGTGCGGAGACGGGGCGGGATGGGTTAGCCGGCGCAGCCTTCGCCTCACGCGAATTGACGGAGGAATCGCGCGAAGATCGCCCGGCGGTGCAGGTAGGTGATCCATTCAAGGAAAAATTGCTGCTGGAAGCGTGTCTCGAACTGCTCGCGTGCGGCGCCGTTGCCGGAATCCAGGACATGGGCGCGGCTGGTCTCACTTGTTCGACGTGCGAAACCGCAAGCCGCGGCGGCAGCGGAATCGAAATCGATTTGGCAAAAGTGCCTAAGCGCGAGTCAGGCATGACGCCGTACGAACTTTTGCTGAGCGAATCGCAGGAGCGGATGCTGATTATTGCCAAGCGTGGAAAGGAAAATCTTATTCGCGAGATTTTCGACAAATGGGATGTCCCGTGCGCAGAGATCGGCCGCGTGACCGACGACGGGATGATGCGAGTGCACGACAACGGCTCGATCGCCGCGGAGATCCCTGCGAAACCACTGGCTGACGAAGCGCCGCTGTACGCGCGCGAAGCGAAGCCGCCAGCTCCTGTGACCGGGGTAAACGACCCCGGCTACAACAATCTTCCGAAGATCGACAATCACGAGGCGCTGCGACAATTGCTGCGTGATCCGACGATTGCGTCAAAGAATTGGATATATCGTCAATACGATCACACCGTGCGGACCGGCACAGTTGTCAAACCGGGGTCGGACGCGGCCGTGTTCTTCGTCCGCTATGCGAACAAAATTTTGGCTGCGACCACGGATTGCAATTCGCTTTATTGCCGGCTCGATCCGCGTGAAGGCGGAAAGATTGCCGTCGCGGAAGCCGCGCGGAATCTGACGTGCTCGGGCGCGCGCCCCCTCGCGGTCACGGACAATTTGAACTTCGGCAATCCCTACAAGCCGGAAAACTTTTGGCAATTACGCGAAGCCGTCGAAGGAATCGCGGAAGCCTGCCGCGCGTTCGGTACGCCTGTGACTGGCGGAAACGTCTCTTTATATAATGAGAGTCCCGCCGGCGTTGTCGACCCGACGCCAACCATTGCGATGGTCGGCTTGGTCGACAAGGAAGAGCATATTACAACGCAGTGGTTCAAGAAGGACGGTGACGCCATCCTCCTCATCGGCGAAATCGGGAATGAAATTGGAGGATCGCAATTTCTAAAAATTTATCACGGACGCAAACAAGGCCCGCCGCCAGTTGTCGATCTGGCGCACGAAATCAAAATTCAAAACGCGGTGCGCGACTTGATTCGCGAAGGCTTGGTTAAAAGCGCGCACGATTGCTCCGAAGGTGGTTTCGCCGTCACGCTCGCGGAATGTTGTTTCAATCCCGAGGGCTTATTGGGCGCAGAGATTAATGTAGCGCATGCCTCTGGCTTGCGAACTGATCAAAACCGCAAGCTGGAAGCTTGCGCTACCTTATTCAACGAATCACAATCGCGGATCGTCATTTCGGCCGCCGCAAACAATCTGGGAAGAACGATGTCGATGTTACGTCAATACGGCGTTCCCTTCCGGCAATTAGGGAAAGTCGGCGGCGACGAGCTGCGCATCCGTGTTAACGAGGAAACTTTTCGCTGGCCACTTGCCGATCTTTACGATGACTGGTTTAACGCCATCCGTCGCGCTGTCGAAGATGAAGCGGAAAGAATTCCGAGCTTGTGAAGTGCCACTAGAACACAACATTGAATGCTGGCTCATTTGGTGGATTATTTAGTGTGATCTCTCCAGATAAGCGCGACATCGATCAAGCGCCAAACTCCGTCGTGTTTCCGCAGCATGAGTGCGGCCTCTTTGGCATATTCGGTCATCCGAATGCGGCGGTGCTGACCTACTACGGCTTGTTCGCGTTGCAACATCGCGGCCAGGAAAGCGCCGGCATTGTGACCAGCAACGGCCCGGGCACGACCTTTCTCGTCCATAAAGATATGGGCCTGGTTTCGCAAGTTTTCGGACAGAGCGAGCTGGAGAAATTGAAAGGCACGCGCGCGATTGGACACACGCGTTATTCGACCACAGGGACAAGCACGATTAAAAATGCGCAGCCCTTCGTGGTGGACTGCGTGCGCGGACAGATGGCGATCGCGCACAACGGCAATTTAATTAATGCGGACCTTTTGCGCGACGAGTTGGAGCGGAAGGGTTCTATCTTCCAAACGACTGCGGACAGCGAAATTATTTTACATCTGCTTGCGCGGCCATCTGAGAACGGAAGTAATGTTCTGGCCGCATTGCGCAGGATCGAAGGCGCCTTCTCACTTCTGATTATGAGCGAGCGCGAACTTATCGCGGTACGTGATCCTTTTGGTTGGCGACCGCTTGCACTCGGTAAACTCGACGGCGCTTATGTTGTCGCCTCCGAAACCTGCGCTTTTGATCTCATTCACGCAGAGTTCATCCGCGAGATTGAGCCAGGTGAAGTACTGATCATTGACGAAAACGGATTGCGCTCGGAACGGCCTTTTCCGGATGAGCGACCGGCGTTTTGCATGTTCGAATATGTTTACTTTGCACGCCCGGACAGCATTATCGGCGGCGTCAACGTCGGAAAAGTGCGCACAGAAATGGGGCGCGAGCTTGCGCGTAGATTTCCTGTCGATGCAGATATTGTTGTACCCGTACCGGACTCCGGAAATTATGCCGCCCTCGGTTTCGCCGAGGAACTGAAGATTCCGTTCGCACATGCTTTTGTTCGCAATCACTACATTGGCCGCACATTCTTGCAGCCGAGTCAGCTCATTCGGGATTTTGATGTGCGGGTGAAACTAAATCTGATCAAGGAAATGGTCGCGGGAAAACGCGTTGTGGTTGTTGACGATTCAATCGTGCGCGGCACGACGTCGCGGGCGCGCGTCGTAAACCTACGCGAGGCTGGGGCGAAAGAGGTGCACATGCGGGTGAGCTGTCCGCCACACCGCTTCGCTTGCCATTACGGCATCGATTTTCCCGATCCGGAAAAGTTGATTGCCAATCAGATGTCGATCGAAGAAATCTGCAAATATCTCGGCGTGGACAGCCTTGGTTATCTTGATGTCGAGGGAATGGTGCGGGCGACCGGAAAGCCGCTCAACAGTTTTTGCCTCGCCTGTTTCACGGGCGATTATCCCCTGCCTGTCGACCCTGCGCTCGACAAATTCATTATGGAAAAACGCGAGCAACGCGCGAAAGCTCTCGCTGCCGAGGAAGTGCATCCGACTTTGTTTGCGGATTTGAAATAAGGTCGAAAAGTCGGCATCCACAGTACGGAGATTTGCACAGATTGAGTGTGAAATAATCTGTAAGCTCCTATCACATCCGTGGTTAAGAAGAGAAAGGCCTACGCGCGTGCGGGCGTTGATATCGATCTTGGCAATCGGCTCAAGCGGCGCATTCAATCACTCGTTAAGCAAACCCACAGTCCACAAGTGCTTGGAAAAATCGGTGGCTTCGGCGGTTTATTTGCACCGGACTTTTCTCGAATGCGCGAGCCGGTCCTCGTCGCGAGTGTTGATGGCGTTGGGACGAAATTGAAAATGGTATTTGCGATGAACAAGCACGACACCGTGGGCGCCGATTTGGTGAATCACTGCGTCAACGACATCGCCGGGCTAGGCGCGCACCCGCTTTTCTTTCTCGATTACATCGGCTGCGAAAAGCTTGAGCCGCGCGTTTTCCATCAATTGCTGCGCGGTTTTTCTCGGGCGTGCCGATCCGCTGGCTGTGCTTTGCTTGGCGGCGAGACAGCGCAGATGCCCGGTATGTATCGCAGAGGCGAATACGACCTGGCGGGCTGTATCGTTGGCGTGGTTGATCGGGCTAAGATCATCGACGGCAGCAAAATTGAACCGGGCGATGTTATTCTCGGCCTCGATTCAAACGGTTTGCATACGAACGGTTATTCACTCGCGCGCAAAATCCTGTTTGGGAAAATGCGATTGAAGATTGCCTCCCGCCTGCCTGGATCGACCATCACCGTCGGCGCGGAACTTTTGCGCGTGCACAAGAATTATCTGCCGCTGCTGGCGAAGGTCCCGGCCGAAATGTTCCACGGACTTGCGCACATTACCGGCGGCGGTCTAGTCGACAATCTGCCACGCATTTTGCCTAACAATTGCGATGCCGTAATTGAAACAAAAAGTTGGCGCGTTCCACCTATCTTCCAAATTTTGCAGCGGAATGGAGAAATTGATCCGGCGGAGATGTATCAGGTTTTCAACATGGGCATCGGCATGGTGGCGATTGTTTCGGAGGGCGATGCGCAAACGACGATCTCGACGTTAAAAGCAAAGCGCATTGGCTATATCGAGCGCGGCTCGGGCAAAATGCGTTTGTCATTTTAAACCTGCCGGCCCGTTTATTTGGTCGCTCGAGTTTCGGCGACATCGGAGCCGACATAACTACTGCGGGTGCGATGAAGCAGACTCAGTTGCATTCATGGGAGCCTGAACCGGCAACGTCGATCTGGACGTGGCGACCTTGCCTCGGCGTGCCACCCGCTGTAGGCCCGCACGATGCGCCGCAAGATCAACAAGCTCGGCTACGCGTGATTTCAAGACACGCGCTCGCGTCCCGAGAAAAACGAGGAAGAGCGAATACGGAATGATGAACCAAAAATCGATATGGGACGCATTAAGCTGTCGATAAATCAATAGACTTAGAGCAATGAGATTGAAGATGACGGTCGTCGTGACCAAGCGGTCGCGGAGCCGGACGCGCGTCAAGCATTTGGCGCCGCCATGATATTCGGTGACCGTTTGGAGCGCGATGCTCCACCAAAAATTTCCATAAATTTGAATGTCCCACTCATTCCAACCGGTGTCAGTGGAATAGCGCCAGCCCTCCTCCTCGAGCAGCTCGAAGACAGCGCCGAGCAAGTAATGCCGGTCCCTGCCCTCTTCGCTCCAAAAAATTCGGTGGCCCAAACTGAGGACGAAATTGCCGTCGCTCGGCAAATATTCGTGTGCCTGGATCACGCTCCGCGGCGTACGTTTGAAGTGCAGCCACGTGAAATAACGTGACCAACCTCGCACCAGCGGTTGGGCGAAAGCCAAAAACATGACCAGTAACCGCGCGTGGACCGTGTCGAATTTCGGTTCGATAGCAGCGCGCACCATGTAGGAGAGCGCGACGCAGAGCGTACCACCAATCATCAGATAAGGCAGAATGCGCAGTGCCGGCAAAAAAATGCCCAGGCCAAAAAGAAAAAGCGTCAGCGCCAACCATTCAATGCTGCTGAGATAGGCGGCGATTTCTGATTGCGGTGTGGGATAGATCGATTGAAAAAATCCTTCGCCGAAGATTCCATGATAAATAGCGGGCTGGTTAATGAACCAGCTGAAGCGGGGCGTTCCATAAATTTGACCGCGCCATTTCGCAGTGCCTGTTGGACCGAAGAAGATCAAGTGTTTGAAGCGGAGCAGCGACTCCGCTTCGCCATAGCCGTCTTGCTGTCTTAAAAAGGCGCGCAACGTAAAGCGCCGATGGTGCCATACGATTGCAGTGGGGCTGAACGCAATTACACAGCCGGCTTGTTGAAGTCGCCAGCAAAAATCGACGTCGTCACCGGCTTTGTGATATTCGACATCGAAACCGCCGATGCTTTCGAAGGCCCACCGATAGAACGCCATGTTACAACCTGGAATGTGTTCGGCGACAGTGTCGGTTATCAGAACGTGGCTGGGACCGCCCGGCGCCGCCGCCACACAAGCCTGGATCCAATTCTGCGCCGGTGGTGTGACGTTCGGCCCGCCCACGCCCGCATAATCGCCGCTCACGAGCATGCCGATTAAGTAATAGAGCCAATCGACATCCGCCATGCAGTCGGAATCCGTGTAGGCGAACACTTCCCCCCGAGCGGCGGCCGCGCCGGTGTTACGCGCATGGCTCAAGCCGTGATTGCTTTGATGGATGTAGCGAACCCGCGGGAATTGTGCCGCGATGTAAGCCGTGTCGTCGGTCGATCCATCATCGACCAGGATCACTTCATAATCGGGATAATTTAGTTTGCCTAACGAATCCAGGCAGGCTGCAAGCGTCCGGCCGCCATTGTAAGAACACACAATTACAGAAACAAATGGCGCGCGGGACAGCGGCCAATGCGGCAAAGCGAAATTGTCCTGGCCAAGCTTTCCCCGAAGCGCATGGAACGCTTTCTTCGGCTCCCGCTCCCGCGTGACGATCCCAAACGCCCAATCTGTGATTTCCTGCCCGCCAGTGAACCATTCGTCCGTCCAGGTAAAAAAAACTGTTCCTGCGAGACCGCACTTCACCACGCTGTCGACATGCCAGCTGAGCATTTCGGCCTGCTCTTCCTGCGAATGGCGGATTGTATCCATGCCAAACTCGCCAAGGATGAGCGGACGTTCTCCGGTTAGATTTTGTAAGCGTAGCAAGTAACGTTCAAAATCGCGCTGATTGTGCAGGTAAACGTTGAAGCAGCAAAAATCGACATTCTGCGGTAAAAGATATTCGGTCGGCGGATACGTCGCATATGAAAACAGAGCGTTTGGATCGATTCCACGTCCGATCTGAATCAAACTCTCCACAATCTCTGTGACGCGGCGCACACCGAGCCAGCGCACCATCGTGCTCGAGATTTCGTTGCCGACGAGATAACCGAATATCGCCAGATGCCCTACATGTGCGGCTACTGCGACGCGAATTGCCTCGGCAATCTCTTTGCGCGTTGATCTCTCGCGCAGAAATTCGATGTGCTTCGCCCAGGGCAGCGTCACAAGCACGCGCATTCCTGCAGCGGTGCACTTATCAAGAAACCAGCGCGGCG
>WNGG01013682.1_pt1 | contig 15953 bp, 10 predicted proteins | sample 5400661 | NCBI WGS metagenome assembly WNGG01 (sample SAMN13153372, study PRJNA577476) | soil metagenome | isolation source: 100 cm soil or saprolite under Garry oak tree replicate 1 | place: USA:California | collected 2016-06-15
CAGCGCCCAGCTAGCGCCGGGCTGTCTGCCGCTGGTCTGGCCGGCGCTAGCTGGGCGCTGGGCGCGGTCGGCCCACGATGGCTCGCTTCGCCGCTCAACCTTTACTCGGAGCCGAAGGGCCGTCCGCTTGCCCCCAGTTGCCCCCAGTTGCCCGCCGGTGCCCGGCATATCTGGCTGGCTCCGTTTCGTATTGCGGGCAGCCAGGCAAGCCGCGGCAACGAAAGCGGCTAGAGGGACAGCCGCCGGGCCAGATCGGAAACGAACACCCCGCCCGGGTCGATCCGCGCCCTGAGCTCGCGGAACTCGCCGAGTCGCGGGTACATCCCGGCCAGCACGCCGGGCGGCACGCGGGCGTCCTTGGCCAGGTAGACCCGGCCCCCGGCGGCGAGCACGAGCTCGTCGAGCCCGTCAAGCAGGCTGGCGAGTCCCGGGGTGCGCGCGGGGAAGTCGAGCGCCAGGGTCCAGCCAGGCATCGGGAACGACAACATACCGGGGTTGCCGGGGCCGAACCGCTTCAGCACCGTCACGAACGACGGCGCGCGGGCCGCGGCGATCCGCTCGAATGACCTGCGGACGGCGTCCTCCTGGCCGACCGGCACGACGTACTGATACTGCAGGAAGCCGGCCGGGCCGTAGACCCGGTTCCAGTTCCTGATGCCGTCCAGCGGGTGGAAGAACGCGCCGATCGTCTGCAGCTCGCCGGTCCTGCGCCGCGGTGCCTTGCGGTACCACGCCTCGTTCAGCAGCGCGACCGTACGGGAGTTGACCAGGCCGTTCGGGAACACCGGCGGGGCGCTGGCCCGGCTGGACGGGCTGAACCGCAGCGGATCGCCGCGCTGGCCGGCCGGCAGGTCGCTGACGGCGGCGAAGTCGCCGCTGGTGACGACCGACCGGCCGATCGCCCGGCCGCGGGCGAGGCAGTCGGCCCAGGCGACGGTGTAGCCATGTGAATGGTCGGCCGCCGCCAGGCAGGCCATCGTCTCGTCGATGTCGGCGGTGCGCACGGTGTCGACCACGACGCGGGCCGTGTCAACCCTGGTCAGGGCGATAGTGGCCCGCAGTATGATGCCGGTCAGGCCCATCCCGCCCGCGGTGGCCCAGAACAGCCCGGGGCTGTCCGCCGGGGTGATGGCGCGCACCTCGCCGTCGGCCATCAGCAGGTCGACCGAGCGCACATGCCGGGCGAAGCTGCCGGCCCGATGATGATTCTTGCCGTGCACGTCGGCGGCGATGGCGCCGCCGACCGTTACCTGCCGGGTGCCCGGCGAGACCGGCACGAACCAGCCCAGCGGCAGCGCGGCGGTCATCAGCTGATCGAGGCTCACCCCGGCCTCGCAGGTCACCAGCCCGGTCGCCGGGTCGAGGCCGGTGATCCGGCTCAGCCGGGTGGTCCTGACCACGAGCCCCCCGGCGTTCTGCGCCGCGTTGTTGTAGCTGCGGCCGAGGCCGCGGGCGATCACCCCGCGGCGCGGTGCCATGGTGACCAGGGTGGGCACCTCCGCCAGCCCGGCCGGGTCGGAAACCTCGGCCACCGTCGGGGCAGTCCGGCCCCACCCGGTGAGCGCCATCCGGTGCTGCGGTCCGGGCTGCCGGGCGGAACTGGCCCGCGGCGGCCGCGTCTGGCTGTCGTGCATCGCCGGCCCCCCGCTAGGCCCCGACCAGCGGCAGCGGCGCCCGCGGGCCGCGGACGGCGGCGCAGACGCCGTCACTGGCGGCCGCTGCCGCGATCCGCTCCGCCGTGGGCCGGCCGTAGGTCGTCGTCCGCGGCCGCAACGGCCGCCCGGTGGGCCCGACTAGTTCCGCGAGCTGGCTGATCGTCTTGTAGGAGCCGTTCGCCGAGCCGGCCATCCGGCTGATGGTCTCTTCCATCAGGGTGCCGCCCAGGTCATTGACGCCACCGGTGAGCACCTCCTGGCAGGCGCGGGCGCCGAGCTTGACCCAGGAGCACTGGATGTTGCTGATCGCGCCGTGCAGCAGCAGCCTGGAGACCGCGTGCACGGCCAGGTTCTCCCGCCAGGTCGGCCCTGGCCGGGCCAGCCCGGCCAGGTAGATGGGCGAGCTCGCGTGCACGAACGGCAGCAGCACGAACTCCGTGAAGCCGCCGGTGCGCTCCTGGATGCCGCGGATCACCCGCAGGTGCCCGACCCAGTGCGCGGGGGTGTCCACGTGCCCGTACATCATCGTCGACGTCGTCGGTATGCCGAGCTCGTGCGCGGTCGTGATCACGTCGATCCAGGCGGCGGCCGGCAGCTTGCCCTTGGTCAGGACCCAGCGGACGTCGTCGTCGAGTATCTCCGCCGCGGTGCCCGGCAGCGAGTCGACGCCGGCCTCGCGGGCCCGGGTCAGCCACTCGCGGACCGGCAGCCCGGTGCGCGCCGACCCGTTCATGACCTCCATCGGCGAAAACGCGTGCACGTGAATGTCCGGGCAGCGCCGCGTCACCTCTGCGGCCAGGTCGAAGTACGCGGTGCCGGGCAGGTCCGGGTGAATGCCGCCCTGCATGCAGACCTCGGTGGCACCCGCCTCCCACGCCTCCGCGGCCCGGTCGCCGACTTGCTCTAGGGAGAGCGTATAGGCGTCGGCGTCGGTCCGGCGCTGTGCGAACGCGCAGAACCGGCAGCCGGTGTAGCAGACGTTGGTGAAGTTGATGTTGCGCGTGACCACGTAGGTGATGTCATCCCCGGTGGCCTCCCGGCGCAGCGAGTCGGCCAGCGAGGTGAGCGCCGCAAGCTCTGGGCCGTCGGCGTCAAGCAGCGCGAGCGCTTGCCCGTCGGCGAGCCCGGCGGGGTCGCGCTCGGCCTTCCTGAGCGCCGCGAGCACGTCCGAGCGGAGCCGCCGCGGCGCGGAGGCCGGCGCGGCCGGCCGCGCGGACGGCTCGATCCGGGCGCCGACCTCGGCCCAGTCGCCGTAGACCTCGGCAAAGTCGTCCCTGCGGTCCCTGGTCCGCCCGGTGGTGTCGATCGTGACGTGCAGGTCGGTCCGGCCGACGTCGCCCCAGCCGCCGTCCGGTTCCTGCCACGGCAGCCCGCGGGGCATCGCGCCGGCCCTGGCCAGCCCGGTAGCCGGGTCGGCGAGCGCAGCGACATGCCCGGCAAGGCGCGGGTCGAGCCACGGCTCGCGCAGGTAGCCGGGATAGGCGGTGAGCCGCTCGCGGAGGGTGAACCCGGCGGCCGCCGTGCGGCCCGCCAGCTCGTCGATCTGCGGCCAGGGCCGTTCCGGATTGACGTGGTCGGGGGTCAGCGGCGACACCCCGCCCCAGTCGTCGATCCCGGCGGCGAGGATCAGGGCGTACTGGTCGCCGATCAGGTTGGGCGGGGCCTGGATGCGCATCGACGGGCCGAGCACCAGCCGGGCGACGGCGATCGTCGCGGCCAGGTCGTCTAGGCCGGCGTCGGGCACCTCGCGCATCTTCGTGTCCGGCTTCGCGCGGAAGTTCTGCACGATGACTTCCTGAATGCCGCCGTACTCGCGGGCAACCTGCCGGATGGCGAAGATCGAGTCGGCCCGCTCGGCCAGGCTCTCGCCGATCCCGATCAGGATGCCGGTGGTAAACGGCACCGCGCTGCGGCCGGCGTCGGCCAGCACCCGCAGCCGGACCGCCGGGTCCTTGTCCGGGCTGCCGAAATGCGGCCCGCCCTGCTCGGTGAACAGCCTGGCCGCCGTGGTCTCCAGCATCATCCCCATCGACGGCGCGACGGGCTTGAGCCGCTGGAAGTCCTGCCAGGACAGCACGCCCGGGTTGAGGTGCGGCAGCAGCCCGGTCTCCTCGAGCACCCTGATCGCCATCGCCCGGACGTAGGACAGCGTGTCGTCGTAGCCGTGGCTGTCGAGCCACTCTCGGGCCTGCCGCCAGCGGTCCTCCGGCCGGTCGCCGAGCGTGAACAGCGCCTCCTTGCAGCCGAGCGCGGCGCCGCGGGCGGCAATGTCGATGACCTCGTCCTGCGACAGGTACGGCGCGGGCAGCCGCCCGGGGACGGTGGCGAACGTGCAGTAGCCGCAGCGGTCCCTGCACAGCCTGGTGAGCGGGATGAAGACCTTCTTCGAGTAGGTGATGATGCCGGGCCGGCCGGCCTGGACGAGTCCGGCGTCCCTGGTACGAGAGGCATACTCAAGCAGCCGGGCCAGGTGGTCGCCGCGGGCGTGCAACAGCGTCGTCGCCTCGCCTTGGTCCAGGGCCTTGCCGTCCCTGGCCCTGGCCAGCGCCCGGCGCAGCGCGCTGCCGGACGGCGGGACCGGCGTCCCGGGCGGAGCGAGCGTCCCGGGCGGGGCCGACGTCCCGCGCTCGTGCTCATGCCGGGGACCGGGCGGGACCGCACCGGGGGGGCGTGCGTCATCGCTCATAGGCCCAACCCTAGGCTGCGGTCGCCGGTGCCCCGGCGGCACGGGGGCCGGGGCGGGCTGGCCAAGCCTGGGGCGCGGGCATCTGGGCGGCTGGCCTGGGCGGCTGGCCTGGGCGGGCGGCCTGGGCGGGCGGCCTGGCCGGGCGGGCGTCAGAAGGCGCGGTAGTCGCGCACCGGCAGCCGCGGGGCGCGACGCGGCGGGCCCGCGCCGCTGATCTCGATCAGCCTGGTCACCCGGTACCGGTGCCCGCGGTAGGGGGCCAGCAGCTCCAGCATCCCGGCGTCGTCCACCACTTTGCCGGCCAGCGCCCAGCCCACCGCGCCCGGCAGGTTGTAGTCGCCGACGGCGACCGCGTCGGCGTCACCGCAAGCCCGCTGCCTAATCTGCGCCGAGGTCCACGGGCCGATGCCGGGCAGGGCCTGCAGCCTCCGGTCGGCATCGGCCGCTTTCATCGCGGCGGCTTCCTCGACCCGGCCGACCGCCCGTGCTGCCGCCGCGATGGTGCGCGCCCGCACTGCCTCCACACCGGCCCGGTGCCAGTCCCAGGACGGTATCCGCTGCCAGGTCTGGGGCGGCGGGAACACCCGCATCCCGGCGGGCGCCGGCCCCGGCGCCGGCTCGCCGAATCGCAGTAATAGCCACCGCCAGGCGCGGTGCGCCTCCACCCCGGCCACCTTCTGCTCGAGCACAGCCGGGACCAGCGCCTCGAACACCAGGCCGGTCCGGCCGACCCGGGCGCCGGGGTGCCGTCGCCACAGGTCCCGCAGCACCGGATGCTGCGGGGCGAATCCGGCCGGCTCGTCGTCGGCCCCGAGCTGGGACGGCAGGTTGTCGAGCAGCCACCGGGCTCCCGGTCCCCAGGCGGTCGCGCTGACCATCGTTGCCGGAGCGGCCCGGCCGGCCTGCGCAGCGCGGACGGCGCCGGCGCCCGTGCCCGCCGCCGGTCGCGGGGCGGGCACGGCCGTCACCCGGAGCGTGCCGGGCCCGTCCGGCGTCCGCGAGGTGCGCCATACCGCCCCGCCGGGGCCGATCCGGTACGCCGGGTCGCGCGATCCGCGCCGGTGCGCGGATAGCACCAGCCTGATATCCACTCCGAACGGCGGATGCCACTGGATGCTGAGCGGCGTGCCAGGCGAGCAGGCGCCCGGGCCGGGCAGCGCCATCGCTCAGGCGTCCGTGGAGAACCGGATCGAGGTCGGCCCAATGCGGGTGCCCGGCCAGACCCGGAGCCCGCCACGCAGTTCGTTGCCCTCGGCTACCTGCGCGCCGTCGCCGATCACCGCGCCGTCGATGACCACGCCTGCGCCGACGCGTGCGCCGGATCCGATCACGCTGCCGGTGATCATCGCGCCCGCCGCGATCTCGGCGTTGTCGAAGAGCACCGAGCCATCGATGCGCGCGCCGGCCGCGACCCGGCTGCCCGGGCCGATCACCGATCCGCCGGCCGCCTCGGCGCCCGGCTCGAGCACGGCGCCGGGCAGCACCAGGGCCTGCCCGCACGGCCCCGGCATCGCGGGCGACACGAGCCGGCCGAGCACCAGGTCGCAGGACCCGCGGACGAACGCCTCGGGCGTTCCGACGTCGAGCCAGTAGGCGTTGTCCGGATACCCCATCACGACCTGGCCGGCGCTGATCAGCGCGGGGAAGGTTGCCCGCTCGACCGACACCACCTGCCCGGCCGGGATCTCGTCGATCACACGGCGGCGGAAGACGTAGCACCCCGCGTTGATCCGGTTGGTCACCGGGCGCGGCGTCTTCTCCAGGAATGCCGTGACCCGCCCGCCGGAATCGGTGGGCACGCAGCCGAACCTGGCCGGGTCGGGGACCTCGACCAGGTGCAGCGTCACCGCGGCGTCCTCCTTGGCATGCAGCTCGAGCTGCGCCCCGAGGTCGTGGCCGGACAGGATGTCGCCGTTCAGCACGACCACCGGGTCGTCCGGGCCGCTGCGCAGGCTGGCGGCCGCGTTCCTGATGGCGCCGCCGGTGCCGAGCGGCACCTCTTCCTGGACGCAGTCAAGCTCCAGCCCGAAGGCGGATCCGTCGCCGAACTGGCTGGCGAACATGTCCGCCCGGTACGCGGTGGCCAGCGTCACGCGGGTGATGCCGGCCGCCGCCGCGCGGGCGAGCTGGTGGGCGATGAACGGCACCCCGGCCGTCGGCAGCAGCGGCTTCGGCGCGCTGATGGTCAGCGGGCGCAGCCGGGTGCCCTGCCCGCCGACCAGCAGGACCGCCTCAATTCCGGCGGGTGCCCAGCCGCTGGCTGCTGACTCGAAGTAGGGGCCTGAATCGCTCGGCATGAGCAGCGAGGCTACTACCGTGCGTGCGCGGAAGCACGCATGTAGGACGCCATGTGCGCCTCAGCCGAGGCGGCCCAGCTGAATTCCTGGGCCCGGGCGTGGCCGGCGTACCCCAGGGCTTCCCTGCGGGCCGGGTCGTCGAGCAGCGCGCGCAGCGCTGCCCTGATGCCGTCCGCGTCGGGCTCGGTGTAGGCGACGGCGTCGCCGCCCACCTCAGGCAGCGATGTCATGTGCGTGGTCAGCACCGGCGCCCCGCACGCCATGGCCTCCAGGGCGGGCAGCCCGAATCCCTCGCTGGTGCTGGGGAAGGCGACCACGAGCGCGCCGCCGAGGTAGCCGGGCAGGTCGGTGAAGTGCAGGTACCCGGGCCGGACCAGCCTCAGGTGCGCGGGCACCGCGGCGATCGCGTCGTTCACCTCGTCGCTCCAGCCGCTCCCGCCGGCCAGCACGAGGGCAGGCGGCTCGCTGAGGTCGGCAACCGCCGCGGCCCAGCCGGTGATCAGCGCCGGGATGTTCTTGCGCGGCTCCAGCGTGCCTAGGTAGGCGACGTAGGGCTTGCCGTGCAGGCCGAGCCGGGCCGAGACCTGGCGTACCTGGGCGGCGTCAGGCTCGTGGAAGAGCACGTGATCCACGCCGTGATAGGCGACGTCGATCCTGGTCGGATCCGCGCCGAGCGCCCGTACGAGCTCGTCCCTGGTGGCCTTGGACGGCACGATCAGCCGGGTAGCCCGGCGTGCCGAGGTACGGATGGCCGACTTGTAGAACGTGGCCGTCACCGGATTGTGCGCGTCCGGCTCGGTGAAGAACGTCAGGTCGTGAATGGTGACGACGATGGGCGCTCCCGGCCGGAGCGGCATCGAGTAGTGCGGCGCGTGGATCACGTCGGCGCTGACCTGCTGCGCCACCAGCGGCAGGCCGCTCTGCTCCCAGGCCAGCCTGGCTGCCCGGTGCGCGATGGCGGTCGGCGCCGCGACCACCTGCGCGTGCGGTATCAGGCGTCCGTACCGTTCCTCGTCCGCGCGCTGACAGGCGACGGCAAGGTCGGCACCCGCAGCGTCCAGCGCGCTCACCAGTCCGTCGACGTAGCGTCCGACGGCACCGCGGTCCGCAGGCACAGCGGTCGCGTCAACTAGCACACGAGGCGCCACGACCAGTCCTTCTCCTTTCGCGATGGCCCTGCCCGGGGGCGTGCGGAAACTGGCGGGTTGTTCCGTCAGGACCGAGCGTACGCCCTCAGCGGCGGCCGTGCGGACTCACCGCCGACCACCCGCCGCCCCCGGCGGGCCTGGCGCTCGTCAGGCCGTCGGGCTGGCGCTGGCCGTGGGCGCCGGGGACGGTTTCTTCGCCGCCGCCGAGCCGCCGCGGGCTGCCTGCCTGGCCTTGTCCAGCGCCTCCTTCATCTTGCCGATGTCGCTGGCATAGGCACCGAGGTCGCCGCTGCGCAGCGCCTGCTGCGCCTGGCCGTAGAAGCTCTCAGCCTGCTGGAGGAATTTCAGCACCGCCGCATTGGCCTTGCCGCCGCCGGTGCCGCCCTGGCCGGTGCCCGGCTGGCCGCCGGTGCCCGGCTGATTCGGCACGGCGCTGAATACCTGCGCCAGCGCCGCCTGCAGGGTGCTCGCATACCCGATCTTGCCGTTGTAGTAGACGAGCACCTGCTGCAGCGTGGGATAAGAGCCCGTGCTTGCGACGGCCGACTGGGACACGTAAACGGGCTCGAAGTAGATCAGCCCGCCGCCGACCGGGAGGGTGATCAGGTTGCCCTGGGTAACCTTGGAGCCGCCGGACCGGAGCAGGGTCAGCGCCTTGGCGACACGCGGATTCGCTTCGAAGTCGTTCTGCACCTGCTCGGGCCCCTTGATGGCGGTGTCCTGCGGAAGCTGCAGCATCATGATGGTGCCGTAGCCGGGTCCCGGATTGCTGTTCACCGCCATGTACGCGGCGATGTTGGCCCGGCCGCGCGGCGTGAACGAAGTCGTCAGCGAGAATTCCGGCTGCCGGTAGCCCGGCATGGTCATGGTCAGGTAGTACGGCGGCTGGCTCAGTTCTGGCCGCCGTAGAACTCCTGCGCCTGCTGGACGTGGTACTGGGAGAGGATCTGCCGCTGCGCCTCGAACAGGACCTCCGGGTAGCGCAGGTGGACCATCAGGTCAGGCGGGATCTTTGACTTCGACTTGATGACGCCGGGGAAGGCGTTCATCCAGGTGCGGAGCACCGGATCGCTGCTGCTCCACTGGTACAGGGCGACCGCGCCGGTGTAGGCGTTCACCACGGCCTTGACCGAGTTGCGGATGTAGTTGACCTGGCCGACCTGGCCGGACACCGAACCGCCCGGGTTGTAGCTGTTGGTCGTCGCCTGGCGCAGGTCAAGGCGCTGCGAGTACGGGTAGTTGTCGGTGGTGGTATAGGCGTCCACCACCCAGAAGATCTGCCCGCCGGAGACCACCGGGTAGGGGTTGCCGTCCAGGCTGAGGAATGGCGCGACCTTGGCGACCCGGGACAGCGGATCCCTGATGTACATGATCTTCGAGTTACCGTCGATGGCGCCGGACAGCAGGATGTTGAGCTGGCGGAACTTGATCGCGTAAAGCAGCCGGTTCAGCGGGGAGCCGACCGGCACGCCGCCACTGCCGGTATAGGTCGTGTTCCGCTGGCCGCCGGTGCTTTGATCCGGGTAGTCGAGTTCCTTCTGACGCCCGCCGACGATCGCGTAGCTCGTCTCCTGCTGGCCGAAGTACACGCGGGCTCCGGGTCCCTGGGGAAGCCCCAGCTGCCCGGTGGGCGGGATGTCGCTCTCGGTGAAGGCCGGGTCGCCGTCCGGCTGAGCGGTCTTGGCGGGCGCGGCGACGACACCGTACCCGTGGGTATAGACGAGATGCGAGTTGATCCAGTTGGCCTGGCCCGGCGGCGGGCCGTCCATGTCGCGGACGCCGATCAGCGTGTCCTGCGGGATGCCGCCGCCAGGCAGGTTGTACCGGTCCACGGACAGCACGCTGGCGAACTTGTAGTAGGTCTTGACCTGCTGGAGCTGCTGGAACGACTGGGAGACCACGCCGGGGTCCAGCAGCCTGACGTCGGGCATGGCGGTGGCCTCCCGGGCGAGCTGGGCCTGCGACGCGGTCGCGATCGCCGTGTAGGGAACGGGCTTGACGTCGCTGACCCCGTAGGCCAGCCGGGTGCTGTGAATCTCGCGGGTCAGGTACGGGGTTTCCTTAACCAGCTCGTTCGGCTTCACCACGAACTGCTGGATGATGGCCGGGTACACGCCGCCGATGATCACGGCGGAGAGCACGAGCAGCCCGAATCCCACCGCGGGCAGCAGGGTGTTCCTGCGGGCGGCGCCGGCGAAGAACAGCGCGGCGCAGATGACCGCGATCACCGCGAGCACCGTCTTGGCCGGCAGGATGGCGTTCACGTCCGTGTAGGACGCGCCGGTCCGCACGATTCCCCGCTGCGAGAAGTCGATCCCGTACCGGTCCACCCAGTAGGCCGCAGCCTTCAGCAGCACGAAGAAGCCCACCAGCATGAAGAGGTGGGTCCGCGCGGCGGCTGTCGCCCGCTGGCCCTTCACCTGCGGCCGCAGCGATCCGTACAGGTAGTGCACCAGGACAGAGACGGCCAGCGACAGCAGGACGGCAGTGAACAGGTAGGTGAGCACCATCCGGAGGAACGGGTAGACGAACACGAAGAAGGAGATGTCCAGGTGGAACTGGGGATCGGTGGCGTGGAACGAGGTGCGGTTGTCGAACAGCAGCCAGGTCCGCCAGGAGCTGGCTGCGGTCAGCCCGGCGATGAGCCCGATCAGCCCGAGCAGCAGCCCCAGCATCAGCCGCCGGTGCGGGTCGAGTATGGTCCGGTAGCCCTCCAGGCTCTGCTGGTCCGGCGCCGCCGGGCGGAAGGACGGCCTGAGCCGGTGGGCCAGCCAGGCGTTAAGGCCGACCACCGCTGCCATGAACAGCGCCGTGACCAGGAACAGCAACCATTTGGTGCCGTAGGTGGTGCCGAACACCGAGGTGTAGCCGACCGACCGGAACCACAGGTAATCGGTCCACACCCCGGCGACGACGGAGACCACGACGATAAGCGCGATCAGCCCGGCCGCCGCCGGGATCAGGTATTTCGGCCAGCGGGGAAGGACAAGCGGACGGCCGGCAGGCGGCCTCGGCTGGCCAGGAGGCCGGAAGGTCATGCCTTCCCCCTTTAGCTAATATCAGGATCGCGCCATTATGGTGCCGCGAATATACGCGCGCATGGTTCTCGCCGCGCCGGCAGGCGTTTCCAGAAGGAACTTACCGGCTGGGCACAAGGTTCCCGGTATCGGCCGGGCACGCGGCCCGGGATGCCCGGGCGGCCGCCCGGCCAGGGATGCCCGGGCGGCGCCCCGGCAGGGTGCGTCAGCAGGACGGCGCGGGCTTGCCCGCCTTCAGCGCCTGCAGGGCCGCGACGGCGCCGCGCAGGCTGCTGACCTTGATCAGGCGCATCCCCGCCGGGACGGCACCAGCGGTATCCGGGCAGTTTGCGGCGGGGGTGAGGAAGACGGTGGCCCCGGCGGCCCGCGCGCCCGCTACCTTCTGCTGAATCCCGCCGATGGGATCCACCGTGCCGCCGGCCTCTATTTCGCCGGTGCCCGCGATGAATTTCCCCGCGGTCAAGTTCATCGGGGTGAGCTTGTCGATGATCGCGAGCGCGAACATCAGCCCGGCGCTCGGGCCCCCGATGTCCTTGACGTTGATCTTCACGGAGAACGGGAACAGGAAGCTCTCCCGCACGTCTACCCCGATCACCGCCTGGCCCTGCACGCTGGTGCTCGGCAGCCGGACGCTGCGCTGCTCGCCGTTACGGACGATGGTCAGGTTCACCGGAGTTCCCGGCTTGCGGGCCTTGATCAGCGCTCCCGCATTGGCCGCGCAGGTCACCGGCTTGCCGTCGACAGCGGAGATCACGTCGCCGGCCTGCAGCACGCCGCGGGCCGGCATGCCCGGCTCGGTCGCCGCGACCGTGTCGATCGCGGCGAACTTGATCTTCAGCAGGCACAGCGCGGCCGCGGCGGCAGTCTGCTGCGAGTTCACCATCTGCTCTGTGTCCTGCTTGTTTACCTGCTGCTCGGTCTGGCCGGGGGTGAAGATCTCCTCCTCCGGGACCACCGCCTCATGCGGGCTCAGCCAGGCACGCAGCGCGGCGAAGATGTTGAACGAACTGCCAGGCCCGCCGATGAACGAGACGGTCACCATGTTCAGGTGACCGCTGGTCGGATAGGTGCGATGCCCGGATATCTGGACCATGGGACGATTGCCGGACTTGCCGAGCGTGTTCAGCGTCGGGCCGGGCGTGAGTGCCACGTAGGGCACCGGCGCCACGGCGGCGACCACGAGCGCGGCGAGCACCCCGGCCGCGGCCGCGAGCAGCGTCCCGAATCGGCGGGATGGCAGCGGGACGCTACGCACTATTCACCCATTCGGCTCCCCCGTCGCCGAATCGCTGGTGCTTCCAGATCGGCACCGTCGCCTTGAGCTCGTCGATCAGGGCACGGCAGGCGTCGAATGCCTCGGCCCGGTGCCCGCAGGACACGGCGGCCACCACGGCGATCTCCCCCACGGCCAGCTCCCCGGTCCGGTGCACCGCCGCCAGCGCGCGGACGTCGAAGCCGGCCGCCACCTTCTCCGCCACGCGCCGCAACTCGGCCTCGGCGGACGGGTGAGCGCTGTATGACAGCCGCACTACCTCGCGGCCGTTGTCATGATCCCGGACGACGCCAGTGAACAGGGCTATTCCCCCGGCGGCCGGATGCTGGACGGCGCTCAGTACCTCGTCGACGGACAGCGGCTCGTCTCTCAGCTCGGCCAGCCTGATCACGCTCACGGTGCAAAGCTACCTTGGCTACCTTGGCGATGCCCGGTCACGTCGCTCGGCGCCGGCGCCTGGCCCGGCGCACGATCGCGGCGGTACCGATCACCGCGACGGTGGCTCCAGCTGCGGTAATAGTCGCGTCCTTCCGGTCGAGGCGGCGCCCCGCGACGGCGCGACGGCCGGCTCGCTGCTCGAGCAGCACGCCGAAGGCGGTGGCATTGTCGAACTCCGGCCGCCAGCCGGCGTCCCGCAGGATCCGGCAGTCCACTACCCACGGGTAGACCACGAAGTGCAGGTCGGTGACCGGCGCCGGGGTGATGCCAGCCCGGTGCAGCCGCTGCGCGGTGCCGAATGTCAGCCCGGCGGGCAGCTCGATCCTGCGCAATCCGGACAGCTCCTCGACCTGTTCCTGCTCCAGCCAGCCGTCGCAGCCGACCGCGAACTCGCCACTGACCACGCCGGCCGCGGCCAGCTCAAGCGCGGCGACGAGATCGTCGGTGTGGCAGAACTGCCAGTGCGGCGCGCAGCCCTTGACCGTCAGCAGCCGGGGTGCCTCGAAATGCCTGGTCACCATCGTGTCCACGCCCTCGCCGACCAGCGCCGCCGGCCGGACGACCGTGATGGCCATGCCGAGGTGAGTGCGCGCCGACCGGCGGGCGAGCTGCTCGATCTCGAGCATGTCCCCGACCACGCTGCCATCGGGATCGGCGCCCAGCGGCGCGCCCTCGTCCAGCGGCACTGGATTGTCCGGCCGCGCGCCGTACACCATGGCGCTGCTCACCAGCACTACCCGGCCGACCCTGCTCGCCGCCGCCGCGGTGAGCACCGTCTGCGCGCCGCGGACGTTGAACGCCCGCCGCGACCGGTAATCGGAGTCCGGCGCCATGTCGATGTCCGTGTGCACGACGACATCCACCCCGGTGAGGCGGCCGGCCAGGGCTGGATCTCGTACGTCCACGACTCGCCAGTGCACGCCGGTCACATCACCGCGGTGGTCATCGATGGCGACTACCCTGCCCACCCGGGACGACGCCGCGAGCCGGATCGTGAGGGCATGGCCGAGCCCCCGCGCCGCGCCGGTGACCGCCACCACGGGCCCGCGGCCGCGGCCGGCCCCGGCCGCTCCGGCGCGGCCGGGGCGTGCCGCCGGGGCAGCGGCGCGGCTCAGCCGTCGGCGAACCTCGCCCTCTCCCTTACTCAACGTGCAGCACTCCCGGATAACGTGGGCCGACGTGATACTTCCATCCTGCCTGAGAGGCGGCCATGATGACTGATCCTCCGTTCGGCTTCGGCCCGCCTGGCGGCCGCGGCGGCTCAGGCGGCCCGGGCAGCGGGCCGCCGGACCCGATGGGGCCGCTCGGCGACCCTCAGCAGTTCGCGGACGCCCTGCGGCAGTTCGCCGACCTGATGTCCTGGCAAGGCGGGCCGGTCAACTGGGACCTGGCCAAGAACGTGGCCCGCCAGACGGTCGCGGCCAAGGGTGATCCCAGCGTGCTCGAGGTAGAGCGGCAAAAGGTCACCGACGCCCTCCGCGTCGCCGACCTCTGGCTCGAGGACGTCACCAGCTTCCCCACCGGGATCCGCGCCGCCCAGGCGTGGAGCCGCTCGGAATGGGTGGAGGCGACCCTGCCCGTCTGGACCAAGCTCTGCGACCCGATCGCGGCCAAGGCGGTGGACGCCATGGGCGGGCTGCTGACCGAGGATCCGGGCGAGCTCACCGGCGAGCTGCCGCCCGAGCTACGGTCGGCGATGACCGCGATGACCGGGGGCGTAGCCGGGCTCGGCGCGCTCGGCGGCCTCGCCGAGATGATGCGCCGGATCGGCGGGCTGATGGTCGGCGGCCAGACCGGCGCGGCGATCGGGGCGCTCGCCCGCGAGGTCGTCAGCTCGACCGACGTGGGGCTGCCGCTCGGCCCGGAGGGAACAGCGGCGCTGCTGCCCGCCAGCGTCGCCGATTTCGGCGCGGGACTTTCGGTGGACCCGGCCGAGGTCCGGCTGTTCCTGGCCATGCGGGAGGCGGCGCACCATCGGCTGTTCGCGCACGTTCCCTGGCTCCGCGCCCGGCTGCTCGGCGCGGTCGAGGACTATGCGCGGGGAATCGCCGTGGACACCTCCGCGCTGCGCGAGGCGATGCCGCAGATCGACCCGGCAAATCCGGAGGCGCTGAACGAGGCACTGGCCGGGGCTTCCCTGTTCCGGCCTGAGGACACCGAGCTGCAGAAGACGGCGCTGGCCCGGTTGGAGACCGTGCTCGCCCTGGTCGAGGGCTGGGTCGCGACGGTCGTGGACGACGTGGCCGCGAGCCGGCTGCCGCAGGCCAACGCGCTCGCCGAGGCCATCAGGCGGCGCCGGGCCACCGGAGGCCCGGCGGAGCGGACCTTCGCCACGCTGGTCGGGCTCGAACTGCGGCCGCGCAGGCTCAGGGAGGCCGCGGCCATCTGGCGTGGCCTCACCGGCGCCCGCGGCGTGGCGGGCCGGGATGCCATCTGGGCCCACCCCGACCTGCTGCCGACCGCCGAGGATTTCGACGACCCGGACGGGTTCGTGACCGGCAGGCCCGAGCTTGACATCTCAGGCCTGGATGCGGGCACCGCGGGCGGCGGGGAAGCCAAGCAGCCGGGTCAGGAGCCTCCGGAGGACGGCTCAGGGCGGCCCGCGAACGGCTAGGCCGACCGGGACGGCGGGGGACGGCTTGGGGATTTCCTGGGATGACTAGGACGGCCCAAGACGGCGGCGGCTGGGATGGCTTGGCGGTCCTGGGAACGGCTCGGGCAGTGCCCGGGGACAGCTCAGATCACCGGATAACGGCACGCTGCCAGTCGGCCGGCTACGACAGCCGGAGTGCCGCCACCGCGGCTCTATCCACAGCTGCATGCGCGGTTGCCACACGTTCTCCACAACGTTGTCCACAACGCGCCATTGTCCACGGCGCGCTCGTGGCCACCGATCACGCCGGGCCGTCCCGCGCCAGGAGCCCGGGGCCGGCCCTGAGCCAGCGGCCCCGGCCGACCCTCCGCGCCAGCAGGCCTGGGCTGGTCCGCTGCACCAGCTCGGCTGTGCCGGCCTCCTCACTGGCGTGCCTGGCCTGCCGTCGCAGGCGGCGGGCCGGGGACTGTCGGTGCGGGCTGCCAGGCTGGCCGCGTGAGGCCAGTACTCAAACCGGGCCTGCTCCCCGTATGGCGAGACCGCGACACTCTGCAGATCGGCATTGACCCGCGGCGGGCCGTCGCGCTTACCGGAATGAGCGACGCTGGCTACGTGATCAGCCTGCTGGACGGCAGCCGGGACCGCGCTCAGGTGATCGCCGCGGCGGCCCACCGCGGTGTCCCGGCCGAGCTGACCGAGCGGATACTCACGCTGCTCGCGGCGGGCGGCGCCCTGGATGACTTCCCGGCCGGGACATACCGGGTGATCCCCCGGCAGCTGCGCGCCCGGCTCGCCCCGGAACTGGCTGCGGCGTCGCTCGCGCAT
>WNGG01004530.1_pt1 | contig 15940 bp, 17 predicted proteins | sample 5400661 | NCBI WGS metagenome assembly WNGG01 (sample SAMN13153372, study PRJNA577476) | soil metagenome | isolation source: 100 cm soil or saprolite under Garry oak tree replicate 1 | place: USA:California | collected 2016-06-15
CCCGGCAGACGGAAACACCGCCGTGACCGCGCACAGAACGACGCCGATGATCGTCACACGCTTGGTCGTGCCCATCGCACCTAGAACCTAGGTCGGCCCGGAGACGTTGTCGTGGCCCGCAACCGACGCTTAACGAAACGACAAACGGAGCGAACGTGGGAACGGTCAGCCGGAGACGAGCAAGCGGGCCGGTGAGAAGAGCTCGAGCAGAGCGTCATCCTCCCCGAGCATCGCCGCGGCAACGAGCTCGCCGCACATGAAGCCCAGCACGTTGCCGTGTCCCGAGTAGCCCGCCGCCATCCAGGTGCCTTCGTGGCCGGGGACGCGGCCGACGAGCGGGAGCAGATCCTGGGTCAGCCCGAAGATGCCCGCCCACCGGTGTGTGACCTTCGGCATATAGCCGAGCAGCTCGACGAGGAAGTCGTCTAGGGCTTGCTGGATCGGCTCGGTCGTCGTCTCGTCGTCGGTCATCTCCGTGAGGATCGAGCTCAGAGGCTCGGTCGTGACAACTTGGCCGCGCGCAGGCCACAGCGCGTCGTCGAGCTCCGGCAGGAGTCCTCGCCCCGATCCGTCTGTCGCGATGACAATCTGTTCCGCATCCAACTCGTCGAGCGACGCCACGCGGTGGTGCTCTTGAAACCCGACGCCTTCGGCGTCGGCGAGCGCGGCAAGGTGACGGACGAACCGGCCCGGCTGCAGGGAGCCATCCGGCGGATGGAAGATTGCGCCACGGAACTCGGGACGCAGATGCGTGAGCTCGTCGCGCCACTCCGCGGCGAATCCGTCCTCGTGCAACGCTTCGTACTCCAAGCGGATGTCGTCGCGCTCCTCGTCGTCGGCCGCAAGTCGAAGGCTGCCGGTGCGGCGGAAGTCATCTCCGGCGACTGCTTCGAGCCGATCGAGAGCCGCTTCGGTGCGCTGCCACAGCTCCTTCGCCGCCTCGGCGCCGTACGTCTCCCGCGCAACGTCGTACCGTGCTGCGCCGCCGCGAAGAGCAAAGCCGCCGTTGCGGCCGCTGGCGCCCTCGGCGATTCCGCGCGCGTCGTGCACGCGCACACGCAGCCCGCCGCGCGCGAGTGCGAGCGCACAGGAGACGCCGGTGATGCCGGCGCCGATAACCGCGACGTCGACGTCCTCCTGCGAGCCTGAGTCAATCGGGGGCGTCGGCTCGTCGAGCCAGAATGGCGTGTCCACGGAGGCGATGCTACGCGAGCCGGCGGTAGATCCCTTCTCCTTCCGCCGCCAGGCCTGCGACGTCGAGCTCGGCGAGTGCGGCGATCACCTCCCCGACGGCGAGCCCTGTCTTGCGCACGAGCTCATCCGCTGTGGCGGGCAAGAGGTCGAGGATCGGACTGTCGAGACTTATCCGCTCCGGCGGCGGTTGGATCCCGAGCGATTCGAGCACGTCGGCGGCGGCCGTGAGCGGTGTCGCACCGAGCCGCAAAAGTGTGTTCGCCCCTGCCGACAGAGCGGACGTGATCTCGCCCGGAACCGCGAACACTTCCCGCCCTTCCTCGAGCGCGAAGTCGGCTGTGATCAACGCGCCGCTGCGCTCACGTGCCTCGACGACGATCGTCGCGGCACAAAGGCCGGCGATGATTCTGTTGCGCGCCGGGAAGCGCCACGGCGCAGGTTCAACACCGGGCTCGTACTCCGAGACGATCAGCGAACGCTCGGCGATCGCTTGCGCCAGGTTGGCGTGAGCGGCCGGATAGTCGCGGTCGATGCCGCAGCCGAGCACCGCGACGGTGTGGCCAGCTGTCTCGAGCGCGCCGCGATGGGCTTCGCCGTCGATCCCTCGCGCAAGACCGCTCACGACTCCGACGCCGGCCGCCGCGAGCTCGCGCCCGAGCATGCGCGCCACCTGTGCCCCATAGGGCGAGCAGGCGCGGGCACCGACGATCGCGACAGCCGGCTGCTCGAGGACTGCCATGTCACCGTTGCCTCTGAGGTAGAGCCGAGCCGGTGGATCATGAATCGCCCGCAACAGCGGCGGCAGCTCGCGCTTCCACAAGAAGGTCATGGTGTCGCGAGCTCGGAAGGAGCGCGGTACGCGAGCGCCTCGGCGACGTGCTCGGGCAGGACGTCGTCGGCACCGGCGAGTGCGGCGATCGTGCGCGAGACGCCGGCGACTTTCGCCCGGCCGCGCCCCGAGAGCGGGAGCCGCTCGACCGCACGTGTCAAGAGCTCGTCAGCTGCGGGTGTTCGTTTCGGCAGAGTCTCCGCGAGGCGCAGCCGCGCTGCGACGACGCGGGACCGCACTGGATCCGACCTCTCCCCCGGGCCGGCCTGGAGCTCGACCGCGCGAGCGCGCGGAACCGTCACGACCAGGTCGAACCGGTCGAGTAGCGCCCGCGAGAGCTTGTCCCGGTAACGCGCCAGTCGTTGTGCGGAGCAGGAGCACTGCGCACCTGGATCACCTCGCGCTCCGCAGGGGCAGAGGTTCATCGTCCCGATGAGCTGGAACCGCGCCGGAAAGCGCACGCTGCCCGCGGCGCGCGCGACGACGAGCTCACCGTCCTCGAGCGGTTGGCGCAGCGCCTCGAGCGCGGGGCGTTGGAACTCCTCGCGCTCGTCGAGCAGGATCACGCCGTGATGCTCCAGGCTCGCCTCACCAGGCCTCAGCCTCGGACCGCCGCCGACGATCGCCGCCGTCGAAGCGCTGTGATGCGGCGCGCGAAAGGGTGCGTACCCGATCAACGGATGGTCCGGGTCGACAAGACCTGCGACCGAATGGATGCGCGTGACCTCGAGCGCCTGTTCTTCCTCCAGCGGTGGCAGGATTCCCGGCAGCCTACGTGCGAGCATCGTCTTGCCCGTTCCGGGCGGTCCTCCGAATAACAGGTTGTGACGGCCGGCGGCCGCCAACTCGAGTGCACGCCGTCCGCGTTCCTGGCCGCGGACATCGGCGAGATCGAGGGGACGCCGCCGCGGCTTACCGTTGCCAACGACGTACTCCGGCGGCTCGAGCTCGCCGCGGAGATACGCCACCGCGTCTGCGAGGTGACGCACACCGACCGGCTCGACGCCGGCAAGCGCAGCTTCGGCGCACGCCTCGTACGGACAGATGATCCGCTCGAGCTCGTCGCGACGCGCACCTTCGGCGACCGCGAGCACGCCGCCGACCCGACGCAGACGCCCGTCGAGCGCAAGCTCGCCGCACGACGCATGCTCAGCGAGACGGGCGCGTGGGAGCTGATGCGATGCCGCGAGCAACGCCAGGGCGATCGGCAGATCGAATCCCGAGCCCTCCTTCTTCAGCTCGGCTGGTGCGAGGTTGACCGTGACATGGCCCCCTGGAAACTCCAGCTCTGCGGAAAGAATTCCACTACGTACGCGTTGCTTCGCTTCCTGGCAGGCGCGGTCGGCAAGCCCGACGATCGTCAGCGAAGGCGTGCCACCCTGAAGGTGCGCCTCCACCTCCACCCGCCGCGGCTCGAGGCCGACGAGGGCAAAGGTAACCGCGCGCGCGAGCACACACCAACCGTAGGCAGGCGGATGAAACGTGTCTGTGCCGGTTCAGCGCAGGGTTGGGCGTATGAGGCCGCTCTCGTAGGCGAAGATCACGGCCTGAGCGCGGTCGCGGAGGTCGAGTTTCGTGAAGACGTTGGCGACGTGAGTCTTCACGGTCGCCCGGGACAGGTAGAGCTGTTGGGCGATCTCGTCGTTGGAGCTGCCGCGTGCGAGCAGCTCGAAGATCTCGCCTTCGCGCGGTGTGAGGTCGGCCAGCCGGGAACCGTCGACGCTCGCGGCAGCCGGACGGCGGACAAACTCCTCGATGAGACGGCGCGTGACTGTCGGTGCCAGCAGCGCGTCGCCGGCCGCGACAATGCGGATGCCGGCGAGCAGCCGCTCCGGCGGCTCGTCCTTGAGCATGAATCCGCCGGCACCCGCGCGCAGCGCTTCGTACACGTATTCGTCGAGATCGAATGTGGTGAGCACGAGAACGCGGGGACGGTGAGAGCCGGGGCCCGTAAGCAGCTGTCGGGTCGCCTCGATCCCGTTCATGCGTGGCATGCGCACGTCCATCAACACCAGGTCGGCGAGCAGCCGTCGAGCCGCCTCGACCGCCTCATGGCCGTCGCTCGCCTCGCCGACGATCTCGATGTCCTCGTAAGGACGCAGGATCAGCGACAGCCCTGCGCGGACCATCGCCTGATCGTCGGCGATCAGAACGCGGATGCTCACACGCGTTCCCCTTCGAGCGGCAGGCGCGCATGGACGGCGAACCCACCGTGCTCGTCCGGACCGGCGTGAACGGTGCCGCCGTAGAGGGCGACCCGCTCGCGCATGCCGACGAGCCCGTGGCCCTGCTTGCCGTTGTCTTTGGGAATCGGTCCGGCGTTGCGAACTATGAGGTCGAGCGCCTCGACGCCGAAGGCGAGCCGCACGCTCGTCTCGACGCGGCCGGCGTGCTTGAGCACGTTTGTGAGAGCCTCTTGAACGATGCGATACGCGGCGAGGTCGAACCCCGGTGCGAGCGTGACCTGCTCGCCGGTGAGCTCCAGATTCACGGGCAGGCCTGCGTCTCGCATCTGCCGTATGAGCGGCTCGACGTCGCGCACCCCAGGCTGAGGCTCGAGGCGAGCCCGCTCGTCGGTGCGCAATATCCCGAGCAGGCGCCGCAGCTCGCGCAGCGCCTGGCGACCCGTGACCTCGGCCGCACGTAGAGCCTCGTCGGCCTCATCGGGATGCGAGCGCAAGACCTGCCGCGCCCCGCTCGCCTGGAGCACCATCGTGCTGACGCTGTGCGCAACGACGTCGTGGAGCTCGCGCGCGATCCGCGCTCGCTCCTCTGCCGCCGCCTGGCGCGCCCTCTCATCTCGCTCGCGCGCGAGCACATCGACGCGGCCCTCCAGACTGCTCGCCCGCAGACGCATCCGGCGTACCGCAACCCCCGCCCCCCACAGGCCAAAGACGAACGGAACGATGCCGACCGCCTCTCCGACGGTGTCACGGCTGGTGCCCACGTCGACGGCCTTCACTGCCAGGAGCACCGCCGAGCCCGCCGCCAAGCGAACCGCTGCCGGCCTCAGTTGGCGATGTGCGCCAACCGAGTAGAAGGCAATGAGCATCGCGATGAACCATTCGGACGAGATCCCGATTTGTCCACCTGCTGGTGACGCGCCACGCGCGTAGGCCCACTCCAGCACTCCATCTGCCAGTACCGCCGCCAGACACAAACCCGGCGCTCTGATGCGTACCGAAAGGCCGGCGACCAGCACGAGTACGCCCATCGTGTGAACGACCGCCGGCCCATAGAAGGAGCCGGGCTGAAGGATCCGCCAACCCCAGATTTCGAAAAGCGAGAGCCCGCCGAGGACGAGCGGTGGCCCCCATCGGGCCAGTAGCGGCCATGCGCGCGCGACCTTCGTCACCTGCCGATCTTAGGAGTGCAGACGGCGCCGCGCCTCGGCCTGCGGGTGGATCCTGATCGGCTGGCTCATACCCGGGAACGAGATCGAGTTCGTACCGCCGCCGGGGTCGATCTCATTCGCGAGCCCGATGGCAAAGAGCCGGGACGGGCCTAGCGTGGGCGCAATCGACCCGGAGGTTTGACATGAAGCAAATGTTCTCGCTTTCAGTGCTCACAGCGGCCGCCCTCGCGATCGTGGTTGCCGCGAGCGGCGGCGCTCAGACGCCGGCAGGACGGACGCTGACGCTGTTCCAGAACACGGCGGCCGAATCGAACACGTTCGTCGACAACGCGCCGAAGTCGCCGGCGAAGAGCCCGGACGACTCCCACTTTCGGCTTTCGCCCGGGGACGCGTTGATCGCTCGGACCCCGGTGCTCGACCATCGCGGAGGCAAACGGATCGGCACGCTCTACGCCAACGTCGCGGTCGTGGGGGGCTCGAAGTTCGAGAACGCCACCCTCCAGGGCCAGCTCATCCTCAAACTCGGCCACGACAACATCGTGCTCGCCGGCCTTGCCGGAGTGGCCAGGAGTCCGCTCGCCGTGATCGGCGGAACCGGCGCCTACGAGGGTGCACGCGGCAGCGCGACCGAAACGGAGCTGAACAACGGAGCGAGACTCACGCTTCGACTCCTCCCTTAACGCACAGCCGGTTCATGCGGGAGCAGGCGAGCGCCCATATGCGCTCGTCCGCTCCTGCGCAAGCCGATTCAGCGCGCGATCAGCACGTCCTCGAAGTACTCGCCCGCACGCCTGCCGGTCCGGCGATTTACGTGACGACGCAGACGTTCTTCGAGCCGAAGGCCTGCGCGTTCCAGGATCTCCGGGTAGAGCTCGCGGCGGTCGTTGACGACGATCACGATCGGTGCTCCTCGCCGCAGCACTGACTTCGCGTTGAGCAACACCTCGACCATCCCCTCGGAGTAGGCGGCCAGAGCCGCACGGGAATTCCCCCCGGCCGCCGCGCCGACCTCGAGCTCGCGGCGATCGTCGAGACCGAGCAGCTCGTACGCGTAGCGATGCTGCTCGTGGTAATCGATCAGGCCCGGGTACGGAGGCGAGGTGAGCACACCGTCGTAACGGCCGGGCAATTGCTCCTCGCGTACGTCGCCGTGGATAACGGAGGCGACGCGGCCGCGTGCGCGGACGCGCGAGAACTCCTTCAGCCGAGCCAGCGTGTCGAGCGTGTAACGGCGCAGGAACTGCGAGGCCGTCTCAACGGGCCGGCACTCCCGTCGATGCTTGTGGCACCAGTACGGCTCGAACTGCGGTTCACGCGGGAACTCGAGATCGAAGTGCGTCGTACGGCGCGCCGATCTCGCCGCGCGCGCGAGGATCACGCGGAGCGCGTCCGCATGCTCGTAGTCGTCGATCAGCGCCCGGAAGCCGAGCAGCTCGCGCGCGGCCTGCGGCGCGAACCAACGGCGAACGTAGGCCGAGGGACGGTCGGCCGACGTTTCGCCGATGCGCGCATGGATCGCCCGCAGCTCCTGTTCGAGCACGAAAGGGTTGTACGAGCGGGTCTTGACGTCCATGAGCAAGCAGTTGAAGGCCGCGACGTCGACGCCGGTCGCATCGAGCCCGCTCTCGAGCGCCTGCACGAGCGTCGTTCCGGAACCTGCGAATGGATCGAGCACGTGCTGACCCGGCCGGAAATATCGCGCCAGCAGGATCTCCACGAGTTGCGGGATGAACTTGCCGAGGTATGGGTGGAGCCGGTGCACGTGCTTCGTCCGCTCCCGCTCGGGAAGGTCACGCTCGGACCAGGAGAGCGCGAGATCGATCTCGGCGTAGAGGGCGTCCTGCGTCGGGGCCACCCGCGCCAGTTCGACGTGGGCGTCAGAAAGCCTGGGCGACCCGTTCCAACCGGCCGCTTCGGACGGCGATCACGTCGAAGGTGACCCGGAGCCCCGCCGCCTCTGGATGCCGTGTCAGCCAGGCAGCCGCCGCCCACCGGAGCCGTCGCTGCTTTTCGTCATCCACCATGTCCAGCGGATCGCCGAACCGCTCGCCGCGCTTCTCCTTCACCTCGCAGAAGATCAGCCGCCGGCCACGGCGAACGACGATGTCGAGCTCATAACCCGCGACCCACACGTTCGTCGCCAGGATCCGATACCCGCGCAGCCTGTACCACCAGACCGCACGCTGTTCCGCTCGCTTGCCCGGACGTGCGTGAGCCACGCGGCCAAGCTACGCGGCACCGGCGCACGTGTCTGTCAAGGATCGCGAACGGCACTCACCACATGGAGATTGTCTTGATTGACGATCGCCAGTGTGCGACCACGAGGCCCACGCACGACCAGGCGACCGTCCCCGGCCCGGCGGATCCGGAACTCGAAGAGTCGCTTCGGTTGTGTCTTCCACGGAAGGTCGATGCAAACCGCGCCGGCATGCATGGTGTCGAGCGCGTGGATGAAGGTCTTGTCCGAGCCGCCATAGAGCGTGTACGCCCAGCTGCCGTCTTGGGACGTCACGCGCGAGATCGGCGCACCCTGCATCTCAGTTTCCGACTCCCGCTTGTCGGTCACCGGGTCTGCGAGCAGTCGGCCGGCACGCAGGTCATAGGCGCGCACGAGATAGCGAGTGAAGTCTTGCGCGGAGACGTACTCGATGAAATAGAGGTAGTGCCCATCTGGCGAGAGCGCGTCGAAGACCTGGTGTCCTGGTAGCCGGAGCTTCCGCACGACTTTCATCCTCTTCATGTCGACCAGTGCGAAGGCGCTGTGTTTCCGGAGCCTTGGTCCCGTGGTCGCCTCGCCGAGAAGCAACGTACGGCGGTCTCCCATGAGGCCGGCAGCCGTCCCGTCGTACGCAACTACTGGTATTCCCCACGGCCCCTTGAGCGCCATGAACTGGAGCACGCGGCCGTCCTGGCGACGGATGACCTGCACGGACGTCGAGTCGCCGACAGGTACGGCGACATAACGGACTGCGCCATTGGCGAGCCCGTCCCAGCCCTGTTGAACTCCCGCGCTGGGGCCGCCGGCCCCACCTGCGCTCGCCGCCGCCACGGCAGAGCCCATGCAGATTGCGATCGTCGCAAGCAAGCGTCTAGCCATCTTCGGCCTCCCGTCGTCGCTCTACGACGCTGATACGCCTCAGAGCGCTGTTCGGGTCCCTCAGGCGCGCTTCGTCAGGAGCGTGTGGATCTCACGGGTCAGTGCGGCGACCTGCTCGGTCAGCTCCTTGTCCTGCCGGGTCAGATCGGTGTTCGCCTCGAGCAGCGCCTGGAGCTTGTCCGTCTCCGCCTTGAGTTTGGCGACACGCTCGGTAGCGCGACGCTCGACGTCTTCGCGGTGCATCTCGAGCTGATCGCCCAGCGCCTTGTCGCGCGCAGCTTGGCGCGTCTGCGCCAGCAGGATAAGCGGCGCCGCGTAGGCGGCTTGCGTCGAAAAGGCGAGGTTGAGGAGGATGAACGGGTACGGATCCCAGTGCGACATGATCGCGACGGAGTTGAGCGCGATCCAGGCGATGACGATGAGCGTCTGCCCGATGATGTATCGCGGCGTTCCGAAGAAGCGCGCCGCGCGTTCTGCCCCCCGACCGAAGGGATCTGCACCGAAGGCGCCGTGGTCGGACAAGACCACGAGAGTACGTCGTCAGGCGGACAGTGCCGCCAGCTCCTCCTCTTTCAGGTAGCACATCGCCTGAAAGGAGCGGCGGTGAATGCTTGAGGGCCCGCGCTCACGAACGATCTTCGAGTGGCCGGGCGTGATGTAGCCGACGTGCGAGGAGAAGCCGTAGTGGGGGAAGAGCGCGTCCATCCTCCGCATCACCCGGTCGCGCGTCACCTTGGCGACGATCGAGGCTGCGGCGATCGCAGCGCTCTTCTCGTCCCCGTCGACGACGGCCTTGTGCGGGGGCGCCGTCGGGCCGAGCCGGAAGCCGTCGACCAGACATGCTTCGGCCGGCGGCGACAGTGCGTGCAGGATCTCGCGCATCGCGGCGAGATTCGATTTGTGCAGTCCGTTGCGGTCGATCGCTCCGTGCGGGATCACCCGGACGACGATCTGCTCGGCGCACCCGAGCACGGCGTGGAAGAGCTCCTCCCGCCGCTCGGGTGAGCACTGCTTCGAGTCGTTGAGGAACGCGAGCGGCCGGACCTTGTGGTCGCGGAGACAGCCGTAGTCGAGCAGCACACCGGCCACCACGAGCGGCCCGGCCAGGGAGCCACGACCCGCCTCGTCGGTGCCCGCAACCAACCGGGCCCCGAGCTGCCGGTCGAACTTCAGGAGCTTCTGACCGGTCCGTGACGCCACCGCGCCGAGGATAGCTGCCTACTCGGAGGGCTCTTCGGGCGTCTCGGCGGAAACGTCGCTCTCAGCGACTTCCACCGCTGGAGCGCCCTTGGGCGCGCGGACGACGTCCTGGCGCAACTCGCGGATGCGAGCCTTCTTGCCGACCTTGCCACGGAGGTAGTACAGCTTCGCGCGGTTCACGTCGCCGACCGCGGCGACCTCGATCTTCTCGATCTTCGGCGTGTGCAGCGGAAACGTGCGCTCGACGCCGACGCCGAACGACTGCTTGCGGACGGTGAACGTCTCGCGAGCACCGGACCCCTGGCGTTTGATCACGACCCCCTCGAAGACCTGGATGCGCTGCCGCTGGCCCTCGATCACCTTGAAATGCACGCGGACGGTGTCTCCCGCCTTAAACTGCGGGATGTTGTCGCGCAACTGGGCGCGCTCGAGTGTCTCGATCACCTTGCTCATAAGAGGGGGGACCCGAAGGCCGGGGCGGAATCCTAGCGAAAGAGTGACTTAGTGGCTCAGAGCCACTAAGTCGATCAGTGGAAGGAGATCCGGCTCGGCGGCCAGTAGGTCGCGAAGACCTTGCCGATCAGGTTCTTGCGCGGGACCAGGCCCCAGCGGCGGGAGTCGCAGGACGAACTGCGGTTGTCCCCCATCATCAGGTAGTAGCCCTTCGGGATCCGGGTGTAGGTGTTCCTCGGCGGGATATCGCTCAGGCTGAGGGTCTGGGAATCGCGCCGGGTAGCTTGGATGTACGGCTCGTTCAGTCTCTTCCCGTTGATGTAGACGACGCCGGTCCGCTCCTCCCAGCGGTCGCCCGGGATCCCGATCAGCCGCTTGACGAAGGTGCCCTCGGAACCGCACTCCTGTAGTGCCAACTTCGGCGTCTGGAAGACGACGATCTCTCCACGCCCGGGCTCGCGGAAGTGGTAGATGAAGCGGTTCGCGAGCACCCGGTCGGAGGTGCGCGCCTCGCAGCCCTGAGCCGGACGCGCACAGTGCAGCGTCGTTTCCATCGACGAGGACGGGATGCGATACGGATTCACCACCCAGGCCTTGATCGCCAGGACGATCGCGACCGCGCCCGCGATCGTCACGACCCAGTCGATCGCCACCCGCCAGCCGTGGGGCAGATTCGGGAAGAGGCGGTCAAGCGGATTGTGTGTCTTCTTCTGCGGCGCCTTCGGGGGGCCGAATCCGTCCCGCTCGACGTCGTATCTCGCGCGTTCCTCCGGATCACGCAAGACGTCGTACGCGTCTCTCAGCTCACGCCACGCACCGTCCTGATATCCGAGCTCGAGCGCACCTCGGCGATACGCGGACTCGATCTCTTGCGGCGAGGCGTCCGGCCGCACGCCGAGCAACGCGTAGTGGTCGCTCACGTGACGGTCCGCTGCCGGCTCTGTTCCCGTCGCCATTCCTCGATCTTCCCGTGGTCACCCGACAAGAGGACCTCCGGCACGCGCCAACCGCGAAAGTCGGGTGGACGCGTGTAATGGGGATACTCAAGACCGCCGTCGAGCTCGGCGGAGAAGCTCTCGAACGTTCCCGATTCCTCTTTGATCGCGCCGGGAAGCCTGCGCGCGATCGCGTCGACGAGAACCATTGCCGGAAGATCTCCGTTCGAGAGGACATAGGGCCCGATCGAGATCGCGTCGGAGGCAAGATGCTGGACGACACGCTCGTCGAATCCTTCGAAGCGTGCGGACAGCAGGGTGAGCCGCTCCTCGCCGGCGAGCTCTTCGACGACGTCTTGCGTCAACTGCCGGCCTTGCGGTGTCAGCGCAATGACGCGCTGGTCGGGCACGCCGACGTACACCGCGTCGAGCGCAGCCGCGACGACGTCGACCCGCAACACCATGCCGGCGCCGCCGCCGTAGGGCTCGTCGTCGACCTGCGCGGCGCGCAGCGGTGTGCTGTCACGGTACGAGAAGAGCCTCAGATCGAGCTCGGTCCCGAGCACGGTGGCCACCGGCCGCTGCTCCGTCAGCCAGGCGAAGGCATGCGGAACGAGAGTGAAGACATCGAGCTGCACGGGCGAGCGACCCAGGTTAGCTAGTGCCCTGAGAAGCCGGGTGCGACGACGATCCGGCCGGTGGCAAGGTCGACCACGCGGACACAATCTTCGACCATCGGGAGAGCAAGGCCGGAATCGAGCTCGAGCACGTCGTTAGCCACTCCCGGTACCACGTCCGTCACCGTCCCGAGCTCCTCGCCGCCGTCCTCCTCGACGCGGAGGCCGATCAGCTGGAAGACGTAGTACTCGTCCGCGCCGACCGGCTCCAGCGATTCGCGCGGCACCTCCAGCTGCGCTCCGCGAGGCACGCGCCGGTCGAGACGGATCACCGGCCGGCCGCGCGCGTGTCTTCGCGTCACGATCCTTGCGGGCACGCCCTCGACGATCAACTCGGCGCCCACCTCGAAGCGTTCAGGAGCCTCGCTCGCGTTTTCGACGACAAAGGAGCCGTCGAGGCCGTGCGACTTGCCGACACGTCCGACGACGACGGTCTCAGACGTGTTCACAGGACAGGCGCTCGAACTAGTCGACGATCTCGAGCTGCACGCGGCGATGCTCGCGCACACTGCCGGCACGGACGATCGTGCGCAACGCCCGCGCGATGCGTCCCTGCTTGCCGATCACCTTGCCGAGATCGTCCTGGGCGACATGGAGGCGAAGCAGGACGGCGTCGGCCTCGTCGACACGCTCGACGCGCACCGCGTCCGGGTCGTCGACAAGCTGCCGAGCCAGGTACTCGAGGAGCTCTGCCACTACTTCGCGAGGTTCCTGATCTTGAGTAGCTTGCTCACGGCCTCCGAGGGCAGCGCACCCTTGCCGAGCCAGTCCTTCACCTTGTCCTCGTCGAACTCGATCAGCGAGGGATCGTGCTGCGGGTTGTAGCGCCCGACGATGTCGATGAACTTGCCGTCGCGCGGCGAGCGCGAGTCGGCGACGACGACGCGATAGACCGGATTCTTCTTCGATCCGACTCGCGTCAACCTCATGCGTACGGCCAAACGATTACCTCCTCGATTTCTGACGCTTCTTGCGTTTGTTGGATTTTGTCGCTTTTCGCTGTCCGGGCTGCGGGGCAGGCGGCTGCGACTGGCCGGTGAGCGCCCCGAGATCCGGCATCTTGCCCTTGCTCATGCCCTTCATGAGCTTCTCCATCTGCTTGCGCGCGTCCATCAGGCGGTTCACTTCCTCGACCGTCGTTCCCGATCCGTGCGCGATGCGCTGACGCCGCGAGCCATCGATCACCTTCGGCAGCCCGCGCTCCTGCGGGGTCATCGAGAGGATGATCGCTTCGACTCGGCCCAGCTGCTTTTCGTCGACCTCGTCCATCCCCTCGAGCTGCTTCCCCAAGCCGGGGATCATCTTGAGCACGCCCTGGATCGGGCCCATGCGGCGCAGCATCTTGTAGCTCTTGAGGAAGTCGTCGAAGGTGAACTGGCCCTTCATCATCCGGGCCTCCATGTCCTTCTGCTCGTCCTCCTCGACCGCTTCCTCAGCGCGCTCGATGAGCGTCAGCACGTCGCCCATGCCGAGGATCCGCGACGCCATCCGGTCGGGATGGAAGTACTCGAGCTGATCGAGCTTCTCGCCGACGGAGATCAGCTTGATCGGACGGCCGGTGACGGCCTTCACCGACAGCGCCGCACCTCCGCGCGCGTCGCCGTCCAGCTTCGTCATCACGACGCCGTCGAACGCGATCCGCTCCTGGAATGCCAACGCGACGTTGACAGCCTCCTGCCCCGTCATCGCATCGACCACGAGCAGCACGTTCGCCGGCTTTGCTTCGTCGCGGACTCGCTCGAGCTCCTGCATCAGCTCCTCGTCGACGTGCAGGCGCCCCGCTGTGTCGAGAATGATCGTGTCGACGCCGGCCTCGGAGAGCTGCCGGATGCCGTCGCGCACGACCGCGACCGGATCCATGCCGTCGCCGCGGTAGACGGTGACCTGGATCTGCTTTCCGAGCTGCTCGAGCTGGTCGATCGCGGCGGGTCGCTGCAGGTCAGCAGCGACGAGTCCGGGACTGCGGCCTTCCTTCCGTAGCAGAAGTGCGAGCTTCGCCGCGGCGGTCGTCTTGCCGGATCCCTGTAGACCGGCGAGCAGGATCACCGTCGGCGGCCGGCCCGTGAACGCAAGCTGCGAGCTGCCCGTGCCCATCAGGGCGGTCAGCTCGTCATGGACGGCCTTCACGACCTGCTGGCCGGGCTGCAGGCTCCTCAGAACCTCCTGGCCGAGGGCGCGCTCGCGCACCTGGGCGACGAACTGCTTGACGACCTCGAAGTTGACGTCGGCCTCGAGCAGCGCAAGACGGATCTCGCGCATGGCACGGGAGATCGCCTCATCGTCCAGCTTCCCACGCCCTCGAAGATCGCCGAGAGCGGTCTGAAGCCTGTCTGAAAGGGCGTCGAACACGGCCGGGAAGTGTACTTGCGGGGGTTTCTCAGCCAAACTTGGGCGCTGCGCGCGCTCGGAGTCGTCCGCGAAGACGAGGAGATGATCAGCCGGGCCGTCGAACGCTTCGACGCGCTGGCCCTGGGGTGGCACGCGGCGCAGACACGCGTCCTGCTGCTCTGAGGTTCCGGATTCGCAAGGACGCGACGCCCGGCGAAACGGGCTTGTTCCAGCGGATGCGTACCGCGTTCGGCTAGTCACCCCAAGAACCGAGTCCTACACTCAGGACATGGCCGTAAGCCGTAGAACGGTGACCGTCCTCTTCGCAGACGTGGCCGATTCGACCCCGCTCGGTGAGCGGCTCGACCCCGAGACGGTGCGACAGGTCATGTCGCGGTGGTTCGAGCGGATGTCCGCGGTGCTCGAACGCCATGGCGGCACGGTGGAGAAGTTCATCGGCGATGCCGTGATGGCCGTCTTCGGGATCCCGGACCTGCACGAGGACGACGCCCTGCGTGCGGTACGTGCAGCCACCGAGCTACGAGCGGCTCTTGCCCAGCTCAATGAGGAGCTCGAGCGCGAGCTCGCCGTGCGCATCGGAATCCGGGTCGGCGTCAACAGCGGCGAGGTCGTCGCCGGCGACGGCACCGGCGGGCAGATGCTCGTGACAGGCGACCCCGTCAATGTTGCGAAGCGATTGGAGGAAGCCGCGCGGACCGGCGAGATCCTCGTTGGCGACGAGACGCGCCGCCTCGTCGCGAACGCAGCATTGCTGGAACCGCGCGACCAGCTGGCCGTGAAGGGAAAGACAGGGCCTGTCATCGCGTGGAACGTGCTCGGCGTGATCGAGGGCGCGCCGGCCTACGCGCGCCGCCGCGATGCGCGGCTCGTCGGTCGCAGCGAGGAAATGCGCACGCTCCGCGACACGTTTGCGAGCGCCGTTTCTGCTCGCGCGTGCCGAATCGTCACCGTCATCGGTCCCGCGGGGATCGGAAAGTCCAGACTCGCCGCCGAGCTGAGCCGCGAGGTGCGCGGTGAAGCCCAGACACTCACGGGCCGCTGTCTCCCGTACGGCGACGGCATCACCTTCTGGCCGCTCGTACAGATCGTCGGCGCGCTCGGCAGCGACGAGGGCATTCGTGAGCTGCTGGCCGGGGTCGAGGACGGCGAGCTCGTGGCAGAGCGAGTGCTCAGCGCGGTCGGCCCGACCCGCACGGCGGCCGCTGGCGGCGAGATGTTCTGGGCCGTGCGGCGGCTGCTCGAGGAGGCCGCTCGCAACCAACCGCTCGTCGTGATGGTCGAGGACATCCACTGGGCCGAGCCGACGTTTCTCGATCTGCTCGAGTACCTCGCGGGTTGGACGCACGACGCACCCGTGCTGCTGCTCTGCATGTCGCGTCCCGATCTGCTCGAAGAACGTCAAGGCTGGCTGAACGCGCCCAATGCCACGGGGATCGTTCTCGCTCCGCTCACCGATGCAGAATCGGACGCCCTGCTCGACGAGCTTGCCCAGGAGTGGCCGCTCGACGAGACGGCGCGACGGCAGATCAAGGAAGCGGCCGAAGGGAACCCGCTCTACGTCGAGCAGATGACGGCGATGCTGGCCGAAGGCGGGCCCGCGGACGCGATCCCGCCGTCGATTCACGCTCTGCTGGCTGCGCGGCTCGGCCGGCTCCCGCCGGAGGAGCGCGCCGTACTGGAGCGAGCGGCGGTCGCGGGCAAGGAGTTTGTCCGGAGCGCCGTCCTCCGCCTATCCGACGACGCGCAGCGCGAGGAGGTCGACGCACGCCTGCTCAGCCTGGCGCGCAAGGACTTGCTCGCGGCCAAGCCCGGACGTGAGGACGCCTACCGCTTCCGTCACGCCCTGATTCG
>WNGG01004332.1_pt1 | contig 15934 bp, 15 predicted proteins | sample 5400661 | NCBI WGS metagenome assembly WNGG01 (sample SAMN13153372, study PRJNA577476) | soil metagenome | isolation source: 100 cm soil or saprolite under Garry oak tree replicate 1 | place: USA:California | collected 2016-06-15
CTATTGCTGTGGTTGCGACAGCAAAGCCAGGTGAAGCCTTTGTTGCGAATACAATGCATAACCTGGTGGTTGAGCCAATGATTGAGGAGAGCGATGTGTTTGTCGAGCAGGAGTTGGTGGAGGAGTAGCGTTTCTTTCCAGGTACCTCAGCTATCTCATCAGCAGAGCGCAAAGTCAGGAGAGGACTACTCCTACAATACTTACTACTTGCATAGACGTTTTGGCTTATCAGGGTTTCAGCCATTTTAAACAAGGACGCGTGAAGAACGAGAGATTTCTTTTGAGAGATGCTTGTCCAGGAAGTGAACCTTTTTCAGAAGTGCACATCTAGAATGACATAAGCTCAAGCATTATCGCCAGGCGAAAGATGCCTGCTGATAGCAGTCTGGAGCAACTTTCTCCTCATTTTGGCGACAATCGACGCAACCCGTTTGCGTCTCATTCTACTTGTGCAAACATCAAAAAGGCTCATTCCCTGTTGTCACGGATACTCACTTTCACTTTTGATGCGTCTTCTTCCAAAATGGCTGAAACCCTGCCAGATAGGTGCCAAAGTCACGGTGGATCCAAAGACTGGGAACGTAGAAGATGTCTTTACCGTTTTGTGCCTGGTGCTTCCCTCTTCTGGCTGCCTACAATGCAATGGGCTCATTTCTAGTGCTCAGCTTCAGCGTCGTCAATAAGGAAACAGGCGCATCCTCACTCAAAGATTTCCACTTTTCCCAAGACTCAACAGAAGTAATTGTGCAAAGCCTCTTGTGGAAGTTCTCGAACCAGACAATTGCCAGTATCTGGTAATATAGAGAAAACCATATCGCACGGAATACGCCGATTCCACTACGAAAAGAGACCTCTGTTGGATGCCAGTAGGACCGGTCGAATAGAGAAAGAGAAGCGATGAGTGTCTCTTCATTGCCAAAACGTATCGCACGACGTACGATACCAGAGAATTCCGCGCATCCCACAGCAGAAAGCCCTCTTCCACGATACGGATTATTCCCCGCTTCTTCTTTCTCGAACTCGTCCAGCATGTAACGGCGTGTCGCATCATCCAGTTCTTCGAACTTCATATCCATATTGCGTCACCTCTTACTAGATAGGGGCTGTTGGACAATCCTCTTAGGTTCAAATGATTAGGCACTTTTGGGCCGACTGAGGCGTAGCCGTACGAATTGCCCCGCTACCTGCTATAACGGATGGGGTAATTGAGAGACACTCTGATCAGGGGGTTAGGCAAAGTCAGCTTCTTTTTCAACTTCCATGAGGGTGACAGCCGGGGTAGATTCAGAAGTCTGCATGGGAGGCATGCGCTTTGGCATAAGGCTCGCAAGGTGTCGATTCGAGTGTTAAAAACAACCTATGCTTGCAAACAGATGAGTTGAGCTGATCTCGTTATCTGAATACGGAAGGTGCAACTCTTGACAAGAATTAGAACATCTAAGGGAGAGAGCCGCTTGTAGAGGAAATTCAATGTGCCAACTGCGATTGTGAAAGTACCCTCATGTTTCGTGTGTATGCATCTTCCATCTCTTCTGCTGAAAAAATGTGCGTTGCAATACACTTCGACACCTTAAACGTTTTTCGGAAGTCGCATGAAACGCTTGGGCAATTAAGCAAACATCTGCATCTCGGTTTTCAGGAGACCACTCCATCGATTTGTACGTATTTTTGGTTATAGAGGCGCTGACGAGTCTGCTTGTCCCAGCACAAGCAATATCCTGTTTTATCACGCTGTCCTGGATAGAGGAACTCGTTAGGCATGCTTAATAATTCCTGTTCGTAAATACCGTTTAGTCGGTAAGGTGCAAATGCCGGGTTTGCTTCTTTGAGCGTCTCTGCAAGCAGGAGAAATCCTGCTAAGGCAGAGACGAATGCTGTGGTCACAAGAGCGTGACCTGTCTCAAGTGGGATTGGAGCCTGGCTGTACCAGAGCTCTTGTGCAAGCAGATCTTGGAGGCTGCGGCCTGTGAACTCGTTAAGGGTACCTGGTGCAAGGTTATTCCGTTGCTCGATGCCACGGATATTACCGGCGGTTAATCTGCGGGGATTATTCGGTAACATCAATTCCGCTACGTCCTTTTGCCCAAAGCCGGTGCGTTCCATAGCGAGTCGTATGGGGGGGCGATCTAAAATTTCTGGAAGATAGAGGCAATAGAGGCAAGCGTCCTTACCAAAATGAGCATGCCGTGTTATCTCGATTTTTGTGGGACCCGTTGAAGCGTTGAGGATTCGAGCTGGTAGTGCATCTTGAATATCGCGACGACTCTCGATTGAATCAACAGCAGATATGGCAAGCGGTAGCGTATAATCCTGAGGTAGTGAATCGATATACTGGCGAATAGTGCCAGTATATGGTGTTATCTTTAGCCCTGGAAGCCAAGGCTGTACGGTATCACGCGCCCATTGCGATTTCTCCAGTCCAAGCTCAGCTGCGTCATCAAGCACGAGCGGAGCACGGTCGGGATTATGTATTTCAAGCTTGTCATGATCGACAATAGTAAGTGTTCCTTGAGTGTTTTGTAGGTGTGCGAGTCCCCACAGGAACGATGATCCAATGGAACCTGCCCCTACAAGGAGCGTAGGAGGTAAAGTGACTCGGCCAAGATCGGGGCCAATAAGTTTTCCCTGTGCTTGGTAGGTCAAAGCGGAAAAGCTGATGTCCTCTATAGGTACAACGCCCTGTAGAACGTCACCGAAGACTAGTTTAAACACCTCTGCTACGCCAAGTGCTGCAGCAATCAACGGTCCAATGGGATTTCCCCGAGCTGCCTCAGCTGATGATAAGTATACCGCGCGTCGTCCTACGCGTGCGAGCCATCCTGCTCCCGTGCAATAGATGTGTCGCTTATTGGCGGCAGGGCAATCATCTGAAATATGCAGTTCTACCGCACCTGCTGGGGGCTTGACCACAGGCTCAGCGATTATTTCGGGTGAAACTCTCGTTGCAAACTGTAAGAGCGCGCGGTCGAGCTGCCCTTGCACGAAAGGTAAACGCTCATCTACTATCGCGTTTGGCGGCACGCAGATAAACAGGTGTCGGAAAAGACGCCCAAGCAAATTTAAGGCGGTCAGCGCTGTTATCTGTGTATTTAAGGTGCCCGCTGTACTACTGCCGATTACGATCGCGATTGGTGTCTCGTCAAGGCAGCGCAGTACTTCTTCTGCACCCATCTGGCAGCTGGTGAGGTGTAAGGATCGTACAAATCGTAGGCGCCCATCTACGCGTTCTTGGTTCATTATAAATCCTCTGTAATCGTGAATGTTGCACCAACTTCAGATGGGCTGATTTCGATCCAGTGTCCTTGTCGTAGGACATTCACAGAGCAACTGTACAGATCATCAAGTGGAATGTGTGCAAAGTGAGGGACAGTAATGGATACTGCGCCGTCGTGGTTCAAATAAGGATTGGCTGCATCAGTTTCTGAATGATAAGCAGTGCTAGGATGAGTATGTAGCTTTGCGAGAACAACCTGACCAGGCGGCAACCGGAGAGCAAGGTCCGTCCATTCCTCAATGGGGATTTCGATTGCAACGCCATCATCACTACGGTAAGCAATTTGGCGAGGAAAGTAAACGTGCTCTACACGTGCCTCGGTAGGTGAAAGCACAGAGCCAAGCCAAAGTACGGCTGCCTCGTATCCCTGCGCTCCAGGACCAGCAAGGAGCAAACGAGAATCTTGCAGCACCCACCTTGGCACAAAAAAATGGCGTAGCGTCGGGGGTATGACGAGAATTTGGCCGGTCATCAGAGTACCTGCTTACTATGGAGATCCTTGGCAATGCTAAGCAGTAAATCACGTGGGCGTATATGCCCACGATATTTATCCCAAGGTTCATCTCCATGCTGATAGTGGGTGTGAAATTCCCGCATACCGGGGCGGCATAGGAAGGGTTTTCCTGTAACAGGATGTTGTTGTACTACTCCTCCTCCCTTTGGCCAGGCTTCGAAAGGAAGCTCCTGTGTCGCTTCCCAGTTTGCCATATATGCAAGTGAAGGGGGATCAGTGTCATAGTTGTCACAACCTAGTGCTAGCACAATAGATGATTCTTGACGACGATCGAGAAGGGGAACCAAAGTTCTGTTTGCAAAAGAACCGTAAGCACCTGCGGCGTACATTACTCGCGGGACTTCTGCGACTAGCAATGTCCCGCGCCGTTCAACGCGTAATAATTTTTTCTCCCTTACGGCTTCTTGTAAAACAGCCTCTTCTTCAGCGACAAGCGCCTCAACGTACTGCTGATGCATGAATTGGTTACCCGTCTACAGTGCGGCCAATAGTGCGAACCAATAGGGTATCACCAGAATGCACCCCCGCATCTTCCAGCGAATCTTCCAATTGTAGACTCGGCTGCGCTCCACCCTGTACCAGGATTACCTCGTATTGCAAGGAAGAGTCAAGGTGAAAGTGCTGTATTGCTTCTTCCAGTACCAGCCGTACTTTCTGATGCAGGTTGAATTCAGCATTTAGCCAGGTACTACCTGTCTGGGATTTGATGGTCAAGTCCAGTTGATTCTTATTCATCTGCGTTATTCCTTTGCTCATTCGGCTAAGAACGTATATACCGTTCCAGAATGTTTCACTTTGTCTTTTTATGTGACGAACGTATGTTCACTTAGTAACTTTCGTATACATACTTCTCTTGCTTCTTCTAGCACATTTCTACTGACCCCTTCTTCCCCTACCCCTGCATTTAGATCATCTTAAACAAAGGAGTATGAAATTTCATAGAGCCTATATTCCGCAGTTTTTTGTGATTCTAGTTTAGGAGCCATTTCATATTGTAGAGATATAAGCAATCTCTCCATTGTAAACCTGCCCTCCCAGCGATTTTGCAAAAGATGCAAATGCAAACTGCGGAATGTGGGTTGAAGAGCCTTCAACAGAACTAGCCGCGCACTAATTTTGTGAGACTTTTGCCAGTTCGTTTCCGAATGGTGCCAAGATGGGTGTCGCCTCGTCCTGTAGCAACAGACTGATGATATTGATGGCGCACTGTTTGTAGATGCTTGTCTGAACGAACCTGACGTAAACGTCCATCTGCATTCCGTGCCCTTCCACCGTGCATATCACTTTGCTTACTCATAGAAGTCTCCTCCCTTCCACAAGAGTAACAGCGATTTTCGTCACCGTCCATCATAATTGTGTTGATATATCAACACAACATCATTATAAAAAAAATTACTCCCACAAGGAGTGCGACTGGGTTGCGATCTTCTCCTGGTAGGGCAGGATTGTACGATCATCCGTGATTGTGATGAGGCGCAACTCGGTAAGCCGACGCGTTAATGCAGAAATCGTGACGTGGAACCGCTCCTTAAGCTGATAGAGATTGGGCCATCGACATAAATCCATACCTACGCATGCGCCCCGTATTAGAGCTTGTGGCATCAGAAGATAGGCAGCAAAGCGTTCTGCTTGCCATTCCCTCTGCCATCCCTTGCGATCACGCTGCTTGCCTACATCAGCGCGACAGAGTACCGTAGGCTGTTCGGCTGCATTTGGAAGAAGCAGCGTATGCAGTTTGGCATGGTCAATGTGCAGCACATAATGCCCGAGTTCATGCGCTTGGGAAAACTGCTCCACCCCTTCGTGCTGAGCGAAAAATAATTGCTTATCTTCGTTCATAATGATTGCAATTTCGGGCCGTGGTTGCCCACGAGCTTCTAGCTTCGCAAGCACGGGCGTACCCTCATGATCCGGGATAGCATCCCAAATCAGCGGTATGTCTATCGTGTACTCAATGATTTCCTCAATGGGTACAGGAGGCGCCAGGATCGGATACCGCTGCTGTCCGTAGCGCTGCAGCAAGCGCATCGCCGCTACTTCAATCTCGACATCGGATATGTATCGATTAATGGCTACCGTCATTTCCTGTTTTTAGTCTCCCTGTTTCTGAGTATATTTGCCAGATGAATCAGTCCCAGACTCACGCGCCAGATCGAGCATCCGACGGTATGTCTCATCAGGCAATTTCCGTTCGCTGAGTACACGCAGGAGTTCTACTGCTTGCGGGCTTTCCTCGAGTACGGCTTTGAGATCCTTTGGGACCTTGCCAGCAAGATTAATCAACTCATCCTCATCAGCTTCTAGCACCTGCGCTATACGCTGGATGATGACTTCACTTGGTGGATCCAAACGCCCCCCCTCAATTTTACTGAGGTAGGTAAAATCTATACCCACCCGTGCAGCCAGGTCACGCTGGCTCAAGTTCTTCTGTTTCCTTAAGTTGCGGAGACGTTGTCCGAACTCCATCGTTCTCACCCTCTCTCCGAACAAGGCATCTTACTTTTTTTCTTCTGATTATCATTATACGGGCGTTGAGTTGATTTGTCAACACAATTCCTTCGAAAACCTCACACGCACGGCACAAAAAGTCTCCCTACAGCTTGTTCGTTCCTCGACTTGTTCAGTTTGACAGAGACTATCAGGCCCCTCAGCTTGTGGTCGGAGCGTGACCTGATAGCCCATCCGTTCCAGTCGGGCTACCAAGCGGCACTGGACCCGCTGTTGGTCTCGCTCGTCGAAGTAGGTCGCCCCTTTCTCTTGATACGGCTGGCCAGTCTTGAGCATCTGATAAATGATGATCAGAATACTATGACCGACCGCCACGGCAGCTCGCTTACTCCTCCGTCATCGTCCCAAAGCGTCGGATCTCTTTGCTGCGTTGCCCATCGGCACCCACCACTATGAGGCAGGCCCCAATGAAGGCCTTATGAACGTCAAGTCCACAACAGCGCCTATAGACGACTTCCATGAGCAGGTCTCCTTGTCTCGTTTCTCCTTGCACATCTCTTGGGGAAATCACCAACGCGGTATCTGCTCTCGCTCTAAATTCCTTTACGTGCTTCCGTTCTCGGAGCTACATGTGGTGGTGCTTCTAGACACCACAAACATCTTTGGGCTCAAGATCGCAGCCTTAAATTAAGTGGACGTTCTTTTGCTGGCTCCTTCCCCATCCCAGTATAATCCTTTTTCATCCGTAGTGGTGTGCCTCCGGCGCCTGACTCTTTGGGCCAAATTTAGGTAATTAAGATGGGATAATTTATGGCTCATCCCAAATTAAGTGAGCTCGCTTGCTTCGTTTTCAGGTCAGAACAGCATCGACAAGAAAATGCCTTAACGGATGAGCGAGAGGCCACCTCGCTAGGCTGAGCCTGCATTTTCTAGCAAGCAGGCTCACTTAATATGAGGATGAGCCGAAAACGGCCCATATTTCCCTCCTTGCGATTGATCGTTCTTCCAGCGGTTTGAGAGAATCATTCTCTCTCAGAGATCAACAACTGGAAACCAAGCATGTGTACATATCATTGAGACTCTTCCCATCAAGCAAACACACTTTTTTTGAGGATGAGCCGGATTATTAACCCATGCGATAAAAATAATCGCCTACAGACGGGGAAAACTCATGTTCTTACATGCGAGAATAGAGGTATTGAAATACAGGACCTTCATGCAAGTGAATCATTTCTATCGTCATAAGCGCTACTTAGTAAAAAATCTCCTCTAACCGATAGGCAAGCCGACGAGCGCTAGGCCAGCCAACCTCTACAAAACCATCGAGCATTTCAATGAGTAATTGTAGACATTGCTCGTCCTCGCGTAGCACGTCCCGGAATTCAGCTAGATAGCGCTCTACAATACGAACAATAAGGTCTATCGCCGATGGTTCAAATTGGTAGCCACCTCCCCTTGCGTTGAGTACAATCTGCCCGATTCGCTTGAAGACGCGGGTTGGGTCAACGGGGATCAGAAATGCTAATGTTTTTACCAGGTAATGTACTAAGCCCGGATGTCTGAAGTGGCTAAGTTCGTCAAACAGTGGTCCAGCCTCGGTGAAGAATCTTCTATGCTCTTCTGTTACTTCCTCTGAATTGTGTGTCTGGTCGGACGCTCCAGAGGCAAAGTAGAGGTCTGCCGCGACAGATTCAGCTAGATGGTAGAGATTACGAACCTGTTCTTGCCTATCTTTTGACTGATCTGTTTGGTCTTGCTGACTCTGTAGGTTCTGGAGTGCATCATGGATTGATTTCGTGGCGCGAAGCATCACGTTCCAACCTCTCTTACGTACAGCATCCTGCTGGTCATCAGAGGGGGTCACGGATCCCAGTGTGAGTACATCACGTGCGGCGGCCATCACCTGCCAGTTTTCGTCATGAAGTTCACCCGGCTTGTCTGTGATAGAGAGGATCATTTCGTGAGAAAACGGATGATCCTGGTACAGGTAGAGCCCTGCGAAGATGGAAACACAAGCTTTGCGCACTTCTTTCGCTCCGGCTCCCGTGTTGGTTCGCTCATAGATCGTTTTGACGAGAGCTGTAGCGCGATCAGGATATGATCCTGCCAACCTTCCCAGCGTATGAAGTGTGCTTTGCAAAACTCCGCGGCTACTTTCATTGAGAGCAGCGTGTTCGAGAATATCCCACATAAAGTCGGGCATGGTGTGGTAGAGGCTTCCTATATTACCTAAGGCCTGATATCGTACCGCTGGAACTGTATCCAAACTTAACCGCAATACAGCCTCCAATACAATACGATTGATGCAGGTTTCATGCCGTGTTAGCCTGGTGAGTCCCGCCGCTGCGTCAATGCGAGGGGCAGGCTTACCCCAGGAAGGGCTTTCATCAAAATTGTCATCTCCATCAGCATTAGGAATAGGCAATGGATCCTCAGCAGCTTCCAGCAATACGGATAAGACAAATTTACCTGTCTCGGTTTCACAAGAGAACTGATTCCATCCGGCAATACGTTCACATGCCTCGACCACGTCGCTCCATCCAATGAAGTGTTGGGAAGGATCAGCTTCTTGAGCCCCAACTGTGGATAAGGCTTCTCTGAGTGAACGAAGTGTTGGAAAAATGTCTTCGATCTCCTGGGAAGTAGGTGAAGCCTGCATATGTGCCTGTGTGAACGCACGTATTTGTTGCCGTAAATGATGATATGGCTCCTCTGACTCAGACCTTGCATCCCCCCATTCTGCAGAAGTCGGTGCGAACAGCTCATTGATTGGAGTTTCATCACCACTTCTTAGCTGCTCGCTGAGGCTTTTCATCTCTTCCGTTACGAGCGCATCCCCTGCTAGACATCTCAATAGATGATCCTGGGTATGCTTGCCTATGTTTTGCTCGTCATTGGATAGTACTGTAGGAATGGAGAAAACTGCTCGTTCAACCAGTTCGCGTTCGTTGACAGTGAGGTCTCTGAAAATAGACGAGAGGAAATCACAAGCAGCGTCCATCGTCTCCGCACAGAGCAAAATGGGGATGGCCCAGGCCAGCGAACGAATTTCCTTTCCTAAGGTTCTTGAACTAGCTGTCCCAATCATGAGCAGAGACCTCCAGAGCATGGCATGGCGGTTCTTCGTTGCTAGAATGTGTAGCAATGCTTGCCTTACGTTAGCATGCTGAGGATCATCTGCGATACGTGCCAGGTATAACCTGAATGCATTAAGCAGCTGACCGAGTTCATCCGGATGCAAAGAGATGTCACGAGGAATTCTGTAACCTCGCCGCGAGACCTTAATGTGAGCTTCGACTCCGTTGAAGTCAAATATTTCGTTCTCACCTTGATCTGACGGATAACGCTGGTCTATCACTGCTATGAGCGCAAGTAAGGCGTCAATGGGTGCTTGGTTGAGAAACTCTAGGTACGCTTGAGTCAGTTGATTTAATGCAGAGACATAGTCCTGACTGCGTGTGGAGAGCAGGGAAAGAATCTGACTATTGCCTATACGTGTTGTTTCCTGACTGGTCTCTTCATAAGAAAAAGCTGCTATGTAGGTGTCTCTAACGAATGCCGGGTCTAGGGGTATCAAGCGTTTTATTTCACATGCAAGCGTAAATAGCTCAAAGTGGCCAGATGCAGCCAGATGCTCCGGCGTAAGGCTGCGACGTAGAAGTGTTTGAGAAGCCACAGGATCGCTCTCGTATGTTCGACACACGGCTTCCAGCGCAAAGCGAACGTATTCTGGGCTTGATTCCTGTTGATTCCATGCAAATTCGAGGAGACGACGAGCAGCTACTCCAGTGAGACGCCGTTGGTCGGTCGTGAATGCTTCCGGATGTTCAACCAGGTAGGAGAGCAGTACTCGGACGCTGAAGATCACCGACCCCTGCATTGATCGGCTGAGGTGTTCAACAAGTTCGCACCAAGGACCTGCCCCATCACCAAGTACTGGTCTTTGTTGACCTGCAACCAGTGTGCCAATGACGTGCCGCAATACCTGCTCAGCAGCCTCATGCCTATCTGAGGGTGTGCTGTTCAGGGTTGTGAGAAGTGGCTCGAAATCGTCAAGTTGCATAGCTAGTTCCGCTGCCACAGCAGGTCCGATCAGTTTTCCGATCGCCGGAATTCTATCATGGAGCTGAGTGCGAAAAACGACTTCCCAAAAAAAAGTTGTATCGCGCAACCAGAGTTGCTGAAAGCGATAGACGAAACTTGGGCGGATAGCAATTACCAGGTTGCCTGGATGTACGAGGTGGCGAATGAGGTTTTCTGGCCCACCGCCTAACAGGAGACGGGCGACTGCGTAGTCGAAAAGTACTCTATGTGAGAATGTGAGTATGGAATCATCGGGAGCCCCATGGGGAGAAAATCGCCAGGCAACGAGAATGTGAGCACTCAGCAGGTCGTCAAGGGCGTAACTTGCCGAAGCCTCGGCAAGTTACGCCCGATCCACCCGAAATGCGCTAGAAGAAACCATACGTTCACACGCGTGCCGTAACACGGCTTCGCGGGCATCTCGCTGTCCATCCCGGCGAATGATGCGATGCGACCAATAGAGTTCCAGAAGCTGTATCTGCGTTCGGATGGGAGTAAGTTCACTTGCCTGTACCCCTCGGCTAAGTAATTCACCAACCAGCCGCACATTGAAAGGAATGCGAAGGAGATCATGCAGTGCTGAACTAGCCTGACTCAGCAGTCCAGCAAGGAGGGAAGATTGTGCAGCCACTTGTGCCTGCTCTTCACTTGAGAGGACTGGAATCTCAATGTGGCGTACGTGAGCAAAATCCCTATCCCGGAACGTTTCGACTGGTGGCGGTCCGGCGAAGAGTCGATGCATCTGGTCGTCGTGGGTCAGGTCGAACTTCCGAATGGCGACGATTACCCGCCAACGGCTCACACTACCCATCGCCAATGCTCGTACGATGAGAGCTCGCAGCACCTGTTCTGATGAACTGAACCGTGCTGCATCGAGGGCATCGATGACAAGAAAACCCGGTCTGCTTCCCGGCCAGTGCTCCATAACGTCAATGACCAACTGCACGTTAAGATCCGCACAATCCGGGTCCTCGGCTGAGAAAAAGAGCACATCTCTTCCTTCAGTAGAGAGGGTTTTCACGACATTGTATAGCGCTACTGACTTACCAGCACCGGGTAAGCCTATCACCACAAAGGAGCTGTGTTCAACTGCAGTTCGGATAGCGTCCGTTGAACTACGAATGATCTTCACTGTTTCCGAGCCGACCTGTATCTCGGACACAGAGGATAGCATAGCCAGTGTGTGCTGTGTGTGTGCTTGAAGCTGGCTAATAGCTTGGCGATAGCTTTGTGGCGCTTTTAGTTCAATTCTTGCAAGCAGCAGCACCTGTTGAAGACCAGTACGATTCGCTCCACTATGCCTCGTAGCGGAAGAGGTAATGCTTGCCAGCAGCGTATTCCATGCGGCATCGGCCTGAGTAGGGTCGCGCAGAACGGAGTGCCGGAGCGTGTCTTTAGCCCATAGCTCATCGTTTCCGTTATTGTCTACGTCAAGGGTTTGAACCCATATAAAATAGAGCACGTGGAGAATATCACCATCAGAAGGTAGGTGACCCATATGGCGTTTCCATGATCGCTTTAGGTGTGTTTTAGCAGTCTCAAAGGCCTCTTGTTCCTCGGCGCTGAACACCGCCGCATCGCTCATTTGTCCAGGAGGAAGCTCACGGAGCTTTTGGAGCATCGACGGAAAGACTAGCCGGGCTGTATCGGGGCTACGTAGGCCGGTAGCGATAACCAATCGATCCTTTTCAGGGTCGAGTCTTCTTCTGGTTCCCCCTGACAAGGAATCCTCTACGCCGTCACGATACTGCTGAACGAACTGATCGAAACAGGAGGCCAGTTCAGACCCCTCAGTCTTTCCTAAAATGAGCCTATGTTTTGCCTGAATAAAAATATATCCATTGGCTGAGGTTGTGATCTGAATATCGTCGACAGGCTCTGCTGTTTCGCTGCGAAGTTGTTCAAATGTTATTGTTGTTGCGAGGTTCCATAAAGGCGAAGCATTTTGCTCATCCAGTATGCGGACAGCAAACCACGCGGCGACGCGATCTTGGTATCCTACTCCTGCATGCGTTGCCGCTCCTCCTCCATGAGAAGGACGTCTATTTCGTTGTCCTGGCAAGAATCTTCCCTCCTAACTACTATGCCTATCATGATAGCAGAAAGGTGTGCTGCTGTAAAATGACCTATTTTGAGTACAAGCAATTGACCGTATTCGGATATGAGATCATGATGCATTCCTTCATAGCCATTGGGCCTAAAAAGACACCTCAACGCTGCCAAATGACAACGTCCTGCTTCCCTCACAGACGTCAGAGCATGCCTGGATCTTCGCAGAAGTCATTTCGCTACAATGATTGATTTTATACATACCGAGTAATACACAGTAACGCTGTGTGATATTCAAAGTAGATTGTTTTTAGCAATCGATCTCGCGCCGCTGACCTTATCACTTACCCCGTGCTAGTGCCTGAAAAGACTCACGAGGTGATATAATTTTGAGTATGAATACTATGGTCAACCGTGCCTCTAAAGCCGTACTGTTCGATATGGATGGTGCGCTACTGATTACAACACAACAATCCGATCAGAGTCGGCAGCAGGTCTGCGATCAATTCGCACCGCACCTCGGTCTTCCCCGGAAGTCTTTCTTCACGCCCTGTGCTAGAGCATCACTGCTTATAGAAAGGAGCGAGAGTATATTATAGCATGCAGGCCGATTATACATCTCAAAACGCAAACGACGTTCACGAGCCTTCCTCCTACTGGCAAGAGACGGTTACCCACCTCAGGCTTTCCGATGACCTCCCATCGGTGATTGATGTTGCTATCATCGGAGGCGGAGTCATGGGGGCCGCGATCAGTTACTGGTTAGCACGAGTAGGAGTCAGATCGGTCATCCTCGAGCGTACCAGGCTTGCACATGAAGCGACTGGGCGCAATGGCGGGTTCGTGTCCATTGGTCCTGCCGAATCCTACCCTGCTGCCATCAGGCGGTCGGGACACGAGACCGCGCACGCCATTTTGAACTTGACGCGCGAGAATCAGGCACTCGTACGCCGTATCCTGGAAGAGGAGGACATCGCCTGTGAATACCACGAACCAGGCAGCCTCAGCCTCGCGTTTGACGCGACTCACCTGACTGAACTGGCAGAGGAGGCGATGGCACTCCAGGCCGATGGCGTTGCTACCACGCTGCTCGACCGGGTGCAGGTTCAGGAGCTGATCCAAACACCGCTTGGACGGGACATTGTTGGCGGTAGATTCATGCCCGAGGAAGGAGTCGTCCACCCTATTCGCTTCGTGCAAGGACTCGTACAGGCCGCCCAGCGTTCCGGTGTACGAACCTGCGCCACAACGGTCCTGCAGCTTGCTCCACACCGTGGGAGAGTCGTCGTTCATACCATGCACGGCCCTCTCCAGGCTGAGACGGTCATTGTTGCCGTCAACGCCTGGACCGGTGAACTGCTCCCTCAGCTTGCCCACTTGATCACGCCAGTACGAGGGCAAGTACTCGCCTACGCGCCGACCGTGCCAGTATTTACAACGGTAATGTCTGCTCCCATCACCCCTACCGGAGAATATTGGCAGCAGCGCAACGATGGTACGATTGTCCTGGGCGGATGCCGTGCGGTCGCACCTGATGGCGATATCGGGATTCGTCTGAACCAACCAACGGCGGAGGTACAGGTGGCCCTGGAGCAGGTCTTTCCCCGACTCTTCCCAGCACTGCGTGGGCTACAGGTTGCTCACCGCTGGGCGGGGATGATGGCTTTTACTCGTGATTATCTGCCGATTGTTGACCGTGTGCCTGACATGCCAGGAGTCCTGGTCGTTGGCGGATTCTGTGGACATGGGATGCCCTTTGCTTTACGGCTGGGCCAACTCATGGCCGAAGCACTCAACGGTAGAGCATGGCTCCCTGAGCTTCTGCCTTTTCGCCTGAATCGCGAGACGCTTCTAGAGCCTTGATCATCCTCTCATCAGAAGACACCACGATCTGCACAGGCGCAATGCATGCACAGGTTCCGGTATGCGTTCACGCTGGTCAATGCCCACCTTCACCTCAGCGAGGCAGGAGTTCTGCTAGATTTTTAATACGTTTATCGTGAGGCCATGTACTTTGCATCTGTTGGTAGATGTGGTGAGCTTCGTCCTGGTGCAAATCAGACCCCAGGGCTACTCCTTCGGCCACCGCTGTTTCAAAATAGCGGCAACTCTGCTCTAAATCGTCGAGTGCAATCGAAATGATCACCAGATGATTCAGCAACTCCATGCGACGAGGACTCGCCCCGTCAGGCACATAGGTCCCAGCCTTGGTGATGGCTTGCCACGCTTTTTCCGGTTGGTTGAACTGCAGGTGTGTCAGGGCCTCATTCAAGAAAAGAATATAGTGGTTGGTATAGGTGTAGAGAAAGCCTGGGTCCTCCTCGGGATGACCTGGGAATGTTTCGTGGGCAAGCCCAAGCGAGCGCAACGCCTCCTGCTTTTGTCCAAGGGTGGCTTGAGCCGATCCCAACCCGGAGTAGACACGCCCTCGTAACAGAGGAGAAACCTCATCGATAAACTGGAGCGCTTCCTGATACGTCTGTAAGATTTGGGCATAACGCTTGCGATAAAACAGCGTATTGGCCTGCCGTATCAGTGCGGCTACCTGGAGATTACGATCACCGGCTCGTTGTCCGTAAAGGAACGCCTGCTTGCAGTGGGCAAGCGATGTCCCGAAGTCTTCTCGCTCTAGGACGAGGAGTGATGCAATTTGATGCATCTGAGACGCGAGTCGAGCGGCATTGCCCCCGTAGAGGGAGGACTGCTGAGCAAGAGGCAGTAATTGTGAAAAGTAAGCTGGAAGTGCCCTCTCCACTTCCGGTAATCCTCCGAGCCAAAACAGGTTCCAACAGGCGGGCAGGCTCGTTGTGCAGAGCAAGAGCACTTCCTCAGCGGCAATATGCTTCCCTAGCTCCATCACCCCGAGCAAGCCAGCTGGCAGACCTACGAACAACTCGAGTGCTTGTCTCCGCGAGAGTTTCATTGGACTCATCCCGTTGCTTCTTCCCAGTACAGCTTCAAGGTGAGACATGAGCTCACTGAGTGGCCAGGACTGCTGATGCTGTACGAATGACAACAACTCCACCCCTATTTTAAAGAGAACCGATGACGCCACTGGCATGTCTTTGGAGGATAACTCTCCTGTTAAGGGAAAGAATACAGTGGTTTCGGTTGCTTCGTCCATAGTCGTTGTTCCCTGCTCAACGATGATCGAAAGAGAGGGAAGCTCACCCGCGCTTGGTAGTAGCGTGTTGCTCGTATACGCTGTCGGGAATGGGGCCGGTTCCAGGCGATCCCCGGCAAGCTGTTCGTTCGTGCGTTCAGAGAGGTGCGGCATTGCAGATAATCGCAACTGGGGTAGAGAATTTGCAAGCCATTCTCGTGAGAATGCTACTTTCCGCAGGTGCTCGTAGTATGCCCGCACATGCGATGCAGGCTGCTTTCCCACAGCTTCAAGTGTGCGTCTGGTTCGCTCGTAGAGCATGCGCGCTTGCTCAAAACAGCGCTGTTGTTCTAAGAGCACAAGCAGGCGGTAGAGTGCGTCCTGGTCGGTGGGAAAGCGCACAATATGCTGTTCGAGCGTCTCTTCCGCCAGGCTGATTTGCCCATGTTGGATGTAGAGGTCG
>WNGG01004340.1_pt1 | contig 15930 bp, 14 predicted proteins | sample 5400661 | NCBI WGS metagenome assembly WNGG01 (sample SAMN13153372, study PRJNA577476) | soil metagenome | isolation source: 100 cm soil or saprolite under Garry oak tree replicate 1 | place: USA:California | collected 2016-06-15
GTCGATCACGACATCTGCGGATTCCATTGGCACTTTGATTCCAGCCACGCGATCAGCTTCGCCCGCTTGTCGGTTTTATTGGCGACGAGACCGGAGTGAGCATTGGTGTTTAGAGCAACTGGACCCGCCCGGTTTTTAACTCGTAAACACCACCGACCAGGCGGATTTTGTTGTTGTTCGCGAATGCGCTCAAAATGGGCGTGGCGCTTTTGAGCCGCTCGACGTTGAGCGTGACATTGCGACGAGTGGCATTCGCCAGTACGTCGCCGCCTTGTCCCTGCACGGCGTCCACGGCCGGTTTGATAGCCGCTACCAGTGAGGGCAGGTGACCGGGCAATGTCGAGCCGTCCTTGATCGACTTAATTGTGGCGCCGACCGCGCCGCATGCTTCGTGTCCGAGCACCATGATCAAGGGCGTGTTGAGCACCTGCACGGCATATTCCAGGCTGGCGATCATTTCGTCGCTGGCGAAATTGCCGGCGACGCGGCAGACGAATAAGTCGCCGCGCGCCGTATCGAAGCAATATTCCGGAGCAATCCGGGAATCGGCACAACTCAGCACTGCAGCGAATGGATTCTGTCCTGTACTTAGCGCCTCGCGTTCATGCGTGAAGTCGTGGCGAATGCTAACGCCTGTGACGTAGCGGCTATTGCCTTTCATCAAGCGATCGAGGGCCGCGTCGGGGGCGATGACATTTTGCGGTTTCGGTGGAGGCTTGTCATTCGCGGCCATCGCCCGTGGGACAACCAAGGTCGCCGCTAATGCCGATACCGTCAGTCCTAGTGCGCCCCGCCGCGTCACGAAGCCACGATGGGAGTTCAGGCAAATCCCGCACATCTTTATGCCCCTCGAGTACGCGCTACCGCTGTCGATGATAATTGCTGCGCCGTGCGAAGTAAATTTGTCATAATGACGGCCGGTTGGAGATTCCGGCCAAGAAAGATAGATAGCGCGCCGCTGCAGCTATCAGGTCTTACCGTCGTGCGGGGCGGTGCTGGCGAAACGCTTCGCCTCTTCAGCGGCGCGAAACAGCGCCATTGCTTTATTGACGCATTCCTGTTGCTCGAACTCAGGTTGGGAGTCGGCGACTATGCCGGCGCCGGCTTGGACATACATGACGCCATCCTTGAGCAGCGCCGTGCGCAGTGCGATGCAGGTATCCATCTGTTCGCCGGCCGAGAAATAGCCGACGCAGCCGGCATAGAGTGAACGCTTTTCCTTTTCCAATTCGTCGATGATCTGCATAGCGCGCACCTTGGGCGCGCCGGAGACGGTGCCGGCCGGGAAACCTGCGATGAGCGCGTCGAGTGCGCCGCAATCCTTGCGCAATCTACCTTCGACGTTTGAAACAATATGCATGACCTGGCTGTAGCGCTCGATGAAGAATTGTTCGGTGACTTTGACGCTGCCAATTTCGGCGACCCGCCCGACATCGTTGCGGCCGAGATCGAGCAGCATGAGATGCTCGGCGCGCTCCTTGGGATCGGCGAGGAGTTCGGCTTCGAGTGCCTGATCTTGGCCCGGCGTTGCGCCACGTGGCCGGGTGCCGGCGATCGGACGGATCGTCACGACGCCAGCGGCGGTCTTCACCATGATTTCAGGACTGGATCCGGCGATTGCGAAACCGCCGAAATCGAGAAAATAAAGATATGGCGATGGATTGACGCGGCGCAAAGCGCGATAAAGCGCAAACGGCGGCAGCGCGAAAGGCAACGCGAAACGCTGCGACAGTACGACCTGAAAAACATCTCCGGCGGCGATATACTCCTTAGCGCGCATCACCATGCGCTCGTATTCCGCGGGCGTGGTGTTTGAGCTCGGTTTCACATGTACTGGGCCGGTTTCGGCTGGTGCCGTCGCCTTGTCGAGCGGCCTATCGAGTGCGTCGATCACGGCGGACAAGCGTTCGACGGCGCGAGCCCAAGCCGCCTCGGCGGACATTGCCGGCTGTTTGCGCACCGGCGTTACGATCGTGATTGTGTCCTCGACCGCATCGAAAACAAGGATTGCGGTCGGACGCACTAGAACTGCATCGGGGATGCCGAGTGGATCGCCTTGCGGCGGTGGCAGTTCCTCCATCAATCGAACCATGTCATAGCCGAGATAGCCAAATAGACCGGCGGCCATCGGTGGCAGCGCCTCTGGCAAGGCGATGCGGCTTTCGCCGATCAGACCGCGCAGCGCGGCGAGCGGCGGTTCGTCCAGCGGAGTGAATGCCTCGGGCGCGGCTTGCGGCGTGCGGTTGACCTGCGCCCGACGGTTGTTGACACGAAATATGAGATCAGGCTCCAGGCCGATAATCGAGTAACGGCCGCGCACCGCGCCGCCCTCGACCGATTCCAAGAGAAAGCTCATGGGCCGCGAACCAGCGATTTTGAGAAAAGCCGAGACCGGCGTTTCCAGATCGCCGACGAGCATGGTCCATACGACTTGCGGCTCGCCCGCCGCGTAACGCGCTGCGAACGACTCAGCCGAAGGCTCGAAGTGCATTTATTCTCGATCCGGGGCGGTGCTGCCGCTCGCTTGCGCGAGTGCCGAAGCGTTCACCGACGCGCCAAGATCGTCTTCGAGCCGGGCCACGTATTGGCCCGTTAAATCAGCGGAGAGTTCCCGTTGCACGGTTTGCGCAATGCGTTCGGTATCGGGCGAATTTGCATTAAGTGGCGGTGTCTTGACCTCGACTACACGGAAGACGATCCAATGCGCGGGATCGTCACCTGCCGAGGTGCCATACGCGTCTTTTGCGGTGTGGAAGATCGCGTCGGTCGCTCTGGCGGAAATGCCGCCGTGCGCGGCACCCCGTTTTAGGTCTTTTGCGGTCTCGATCCTGACGCCGTTGGCCGAGGCGAGCGCAGCCAACGCGTCGCCGTTCTTGAGTTTGTCGAGGATTTCGTTCGCCTTGCTTTTCAAACGGGACGCAATCTCGTCCTCGCGCCAGCGCTGCTCGACCTCCACTTTAACTTCATCCAGCGTGCGTGGGCGTGCCGGCGTAACAGCCGCTATGTCGTACCAGATGTACCCCCCGTCGGCATTTATCGGATCGTTATCGACACCGATATCGGAGGTAAAGGCGGCTTTGACGACATCGTCGCCGTGCGGAACGTTGAGGGTTGGTTTGCCATCCGGGTCGCGACCTGAGCGATCCACATCGTAAGTTGTCACCGGCAGCTTCAACTTCGCCGCGGCCTCCACGATCGTGCTACCGCCAGCGCGTGCGTCCTCGATTTTATCGTGCAGGTCGCGCACCTGGCTTTTGGCGCGCTCGAGCGCAATGTCGGTGCGAAGCTGTGGTGTGGCTTCGGCAAGAGATTGCGTCTTTTCCGGTTCAATCTTGAGCACGGTCACCAGGACGGCGGCGCCGAAGCGGGTTTGCAGTGGTGCACTGACCTCGCCTTGTTTTAACGAAAAAGCCGCATCGGCGACCACGGGGTCGACGATACGCGACTTCGGCAGGGTGCCGAGGTCGATATCCTGCTCCTTGAGACCGCGTTCGCTGGCGATCCCGCTAAAGGTCGTACCGCTCTTGATGCGATCGGCGGCAGCCTGCGCATCGGCCGGCATCGGAAAAACAATCTGCTCGACGTGCCGGCGCTCCGGCGTGGTAAAGCTAGCGCGCTTCTGCTCGTAGGCTTTTTTCAGATCGTCATCTGAAACTTCCATCCATTTCGCAAGCTCTGCCGGGGTCACCGCCACGACGGCGACCTTGCGGTATTCCGGTGCGCGAAACATGATTTTGCGCTCGTCGAAATATTTCTTAAGCTGTTCGTCGGTCGGCTGCGGAATGGCGCCGGCTTGCGCCGGGCCAAGCGCTATATATTCGATACTGCGCTGCTGGTTCTGGAACTGGTTGATTGCCTCAAGCCACGCCTTCGGCGTCGTCACGTCGGCCGAGAGACTATCGAGGATCTGCCGCCGCAAAATGTCCTGCCGCTGTTCGGCGACGAAGCGCTGTTCGGAATAGCCGATATTGCGCAGGATCAGGTCGAATTTTGCGCGATCGAATTGACCGTTTGCGGTCTGCAGTTTCGGATCGGACCTAATATGGTTTGCGATATCCGCATCGGAGAGACCGAGGCCCATCTGGCGTGCGCGCTGCTCGAGTCCGGCCTGGGCAATCATTTCGCCAAGCACCAGCCGATCAAGTCCGCGTGCGTCTGCACTGCCGGCCGGTAGCGGCCGGCCGAGCTCGCGGCCGATCTGCTGCAAGCGATCTTGATAGGTTTGCCGGAACTGCTCGATCGGGATTTCAGTATCGCCGATCTTGGCGAGACTCCCGCGGCCGAAGCCCCGAAAGATATCGTTGATGCCCCAAATGGCGAAGCTGCCCGCCAGCAGCGCCATGACCGCACCCATGACGCTGCGGCCAAGCCAATTTTCGGAGGCTTTGCGAATACCCCGTAGCATGCAGCCAACTTTGAAATTGAACCGATCGGTACGACGCGGCGGCGCACTATAAGGACGGGGCAGTGCTGCCGCAACCGATGGGACTGACCCGTAAAACGCCTCTTTTCCGACCGCAACCGGTCTGCTAACGGCTGTTTGTCGCAGGCGCAAAAGATGAAGAAGCGGGCCATTAGATTGCCGGCGCCCTACCTTAGGCGGGTCTGGCTCGACGAATCTCTTGTTGCCGACGCCGGCGCTTATCCTTTTTGCCTGCCGCTTTTACGCGGGGGATTCGAAATCGAATTCGAGCGACCGATCACCATCCTCGTCGGCGAAAATGGCACGGGAAAGTCGACGGTACTGGAAGGTATCGCGGCGCTGGCCGGATATGACGATGCGGGGGGCGGCAAGGGCTATCGGCCGGTCGACCATTCGGGCGCCATCGAAGCCATGGGCGGCCGGCTCGCGGATGCGCTGCGCGCGGCATGGCTGCCAAAGATTACGAGCGGCTGGTTCTTTCGGGCCGAGAGTTTCTTCTCCGTGGCGCGATATCTAGATGCGGTCGCGCTTGAGTCCCACGGCGCGCCGCCCGATTTTCTCTCGCATTCGCATGGCGAAGGATTCCTGAAGTTTTTTGAGGAGCGCTGTCATCGCCAGGGTATTTTCATATTCGACGAGCCGGAGTCGGCCTTATCGCCATCGCGGCAGATTGCTTTCCTCAAATTGCTCCGGCGCATGGAGAGCTCCGGCATCTGCCAGGTTGTGATGGCGAGCCATTCGCCGCTTCTGATGGCATACCCGAAGGCGCAGCTGCTGCGGCTTTCAGCCAGTGGTCTCGAGCCGATTAGCGTTGACGAAACGGATCATTATCGGCTTATGCGGGAATTTTGCGCCGACCCCGCGGGGTTCATCGACGAAGTTCTGGCGAGTTGAACATGAGAGCAACATGACAACGGGCCGTCGGCTGGTTGTGGCCAACTGGAAGATGAACGGGCTGCAAGCCTCGATCGCAGAACTGGAAAAAATCATCGCCGGTGCGCGCACGCTTGCCTCGGTTGATGTTGTCGTCTGTCCGCCGGCGACGCTTATTGCCAGTTTTGCGGCGGCGGCCCACGGCACGCCTGTCGCAATTGGCGGCCAAGATTGTCACGCCGAGGTTGCCGGTGCCTATACCGGCGACATCTCCGCAGAAATGCTGCGCGACGCGGGCGCGACGGCCGTGATTGTCGGACATTCGGAACGGCGCCGCTATCACGGCGAAACCGATGCGGTGGTCCGTGCCAAGGCGCTTGCAGCCCGACGCGCGGGGCTTCTCGCAATCATCTGCATCGGCGAAACCCGCGCCGAGCGCGCTGCCGGGCAAACCCGTGCCGTCTTGCGCGCGCAACTGGATGGCTCGTTGCCGGACGACGCAGAGGGTGTGGCGGTCGCCTACGAACCTGTATGGGCGATTGGGACGGGGCTGACGCCGACGCCGGACGATGTGCGCGAGATGCACACATTCATCAGGGCGCGCATCAGGGCGCGGCTGTCGTCGCATTTCGCCGAAACCGGGCGCGATATGCACATTCTTTATGGCGGTTCAGTGAGGCGGAGCAACGCAAAGCAATTGCTCACAGTGGAAAACGTCGATGGCGCACTCGTCGGCGGCGCAAGCCTGGATGCCGGCGAATTTCTGGCTATTGCCGGCATCTATCGTGAATTATGAGCCGGAGACCTTTGCGAATGCAGGTGAAAGCCCGGATACCGCGCAACTGTGCCAAATGGGGCATTCGCCAATCGCAATTGCTTGTTGCTTGACCCGCGCGGCTTTGGCGCGCAAAGCGCCATAGAAATGCCGCCCCGAACCGTGTAGAGACCTCGCGCCGTTCCTATATTAGGAAGCACGAAGCACGAAGCTGTAGGCTGCTCCCCAAACGTTCTCAGACTGGTTGCAAGCGGATATCGGAATGCTGACTGTCATTATTGTTATTCATCTCATGCTGGTTCTCGCGCTGATCGGCGTGGTGCTGCTGCAGAAATCAGAGGGCGGCGGCTTGATCAGTTCAACGACCGGCTTCCTGTCGAGCCGCGGCACAGCCAACGTTTTGTCGCGCACCACGGCGCTATTGGCTGCGGGCTTCTTCGCCACCAGCCTGGTCTTGTCATGGCTGGCGAGCTTTCAGCGACATCCGACCTCGATCATCAATACGGGCTCGCCGACGACTCAAGAGATGCCGGCTCCGCCGTCGCCGACAGGGCCCTCCGGACAACAGGGCAGCGGCGGTCTTCTCAACCAATTGCAAAAGGGAATCCCGGCGTTACCGTCCGGCCCCGGCACGGCGCCGAGCTCGCAACCACCCACCGGACCACAGGTGCCGCAATCAAAATAAAGACCCCGCCGCTCGTGCGTTCCGTTGTGCGTCCCGCGCAAGGATGCGCAAATACCCGCCCGGCAGACGATGGTCACACATTGCGGCTTGCTGTCACGCCTAAAGACATCAGCGTAATGGACTGTAAACAAAGCGTTTTTGTCGGGATGCTGGGTGCTTTTAGCCACGGCCCGGCAGACATTCCGGAAAATCACTCGTCGAATCGAGCAAGGCGCGCTAAGGGTTAGGTCCCATGGCGCGGTACATTTTCATCACCGGCGGCGTGGTCTCCTCACTCGGCAAGGGTCTCGCATCGGCGGCGCTCGGCGCGCTGTTGCAGGCACGCGGCTACAAAGTCCGGCTGCGCAAGCTCGACCCTTATCTCAACGTCGATCCAGGGACGATGTCGCCATATCAGCATGGCGAGGTCTTCGTCACCGACGATGGCGCGGAAACCGATCTCGACCTCGGTCATTACGAACGTTTCACGGGCCGGCCGGCGACCCGCCAGGACAACATCACAACCGGGCGCATCTATCAGGAAATTCTCGCCAAGGAGCGGCGCGGCGATTATCTCGGCGCGACTATCCAGGTCATCCCGCATGTCACCAACGCCATTAAGGAATTCATTCGCGATGGCAACGACGATTTCGATTTTGTCCTGTGCGAGATCGGCGGAACTGTTGGCGACATCGAAGGCCTGCCTTACTTCGAAGCGATCCGACAGCTCGGCAACGATCTACCGCGCGGCGATACGGTCTACATCCATTTGACCCTGATGCCGTTCATTCCGAGCGCGGGCGAGCTGAAAACCAAACCGACGCAGCATTCGGTCCGTGAATTGCGCGCGATTGGCATCCAGCCCGATGTCCTCCTGTGCCGGACCGATCGCGAAATTCCTGTCAGCGAGCGGCGCAAACTCGCTTTGTTCTGTAATGTACGCGAAAGCGCCGTGATCGAAGCGCGCGACGTCGACAACATTTATGCGGTGCCAGAGGCGTATCACGCTGCCGGCCTGGACCATGAGGTACTCGCCGCATTCGGCATCGACAATCCGCCGCGGCCCGACCTGGCGACGTGGCAGTTTATCAACGAGCGCATCCGCAACCCCGAAGGCGACGTCACCATCGCGGTTGTCGGCAAATATACCGGCATGAAGGACGCCTATAAGTCGCTGATCGAGGCGCTCTCACATGGCGGCGTCGCCAATAAGGTGAAGGTCAATCTCGACTGGATCGAGAGCGAGGTATTCGAGAACGAAGATCCGGTGCCGTTCCTGGAGCGCGTCGATGGCATTTTGGTGCCCGGCGGATTCGGGCAGCGCGGCGCCGAGGGCAAAATCTGGGCAGCGCAGTTCGCGCGCGAGCGCCGCGTGCCGTATTTCGGCATCTGCTTTGGCATGCAAATGGCCGTCATCGAGGCGGCGCGGAACCTGTGCGGGATCGAACAAGCGAACTCGACTGAATTTGTCACCACGTCAGAGCCCGTCGTCGGACTCATGACGGAATGGATGAAAGGCAACGAGCTGCAGAAACGCGGGATCGGCAGCGATATGGGCGGATCAATGCGGCTCGGCGCCTATCCGGCCGTGTTGGGGCGCGGCTCGCGAGTGTCAGAAATCTATCATGCGACCGAGATTTCCGAGCGCCATCGCCATCGCTATGAGGTCAATACGGCGTACAAGGACCGCTTGGCGCAACACGGCATGCGCTTCTCGGGCATGTCGCCGGATGGGCTTCTTCCGGAAATCATCGAATATGAAGACCATCCCTGGTTCATCGGCGTGCAATTTCATCCCGAACTGAAATCGCGCCCCTTTGCGCCGCATCCGCTGTTTGCGTCTTTTATCGGCGCGGCGGTGGAGCAGAGCCGGCTCGTATAATAATTCGTCGCAAGGCCGGTCGAACGCCGGCTCGACCGCCAGAAACCGGCGGCTTACAACTAGTTTTCCGGGAGGAAGCACATGATTTACGAAATGCGCATCTACCGAACCGTACCGGGCAGGTTGCCGGCTCTGTTGCAGCGCTTTGAGAAGGTCACGCTTGAGCTATGGAAGAAGCACGGAATTCGGCAGGCCGGCTTCTGGACCACGTTGATTGGCGATTCCAATCATGAGTTGACCTATTTGCTTGCCTGGGACTCGCTCGCCGAGCGTGAGAAAAAATGGACAGCATTCATGAGCGATCCACAATGGATATCGGCGCGCGCCGAAAGCGAACGGGATGGTCCAATCATTCAGAATGCGCGTAACCAGATCCTTCAGCCGACCGCGTTTTCCGCGGTAAAATGACGAAAGCTTGCGCCGTGCGACGCGGCTAATGCCAGCCCCAATACCGCAATGACCACAAAACCCAACGCGATTGTCGCTGTCGGCAAAGTTAAGTTCGGCAATGGCTTGCCACTTGCCGTGATTGCCGGGCCCTGTGCTCTGGAAAGCCGGGCGCATGCCTTCGAGATGGCAGCGGCGCTGAAGGAAATCACCGCCGGGCTCGGGATCGGTCTCGTCTATAAGACCTCGTTCGACAAGGCGAACCGCACCAGTGCGTCAAGCGCACGCGGGCTTGGCCTTGATAAAGCGCTCACGATCTTCGCCGATTTGCGCCGCGAGTTGAGCATTCCGGTTCTTACCGACGTACACGAGCCAGACCAATGCGCGCCGGTCGCAGAGGCCGTCGATGTTTTGCAAATTCCTGCGTTCCTCTGCCGCCAGACCGATCTCCTCGTTGCTGCGGCAAAGACCGGGAGTGCGATCAATGTCAAGAAAGGTCAGTTCCTCGCGCCCTGGGACATGGCCAATGTGGTGGCCAAGATTACGGCCGCGGGCAATTCCAACGTGCTGGTGACCGAGCGCGGCGTGTCGTTTGGCTACAACACACTCATCTCGGATATGCGGGCATTGCCGATCCTGGCAAAAATCGGCGCGCCGGTAATCTTCGACGCCACCCACTCGGTTCAGCAGCCGGGCGGGCAGGGCACTTCGTCCGGCGGCGAGCGTGCCTTCGTTCCGGTGCTAGCGCGCGCAGCGACGGCCGTCGGAGTCGCTGGTGTGTTCATCGAAACGCATCAAGATCCCGATCGTGCGCCGTCGGACGGCCCGAACATGATCCCACTCAAGGATTTGGCGCCGCTAATTGAACGGCTGATGCAATTCGACGCGCTTGCGAAGAAGGGCTGAGCAAGCCGCGCAATATCCTGCGGTGTTAGCTGTCTTCCACCTTGTCAGGCACAGCAGACGCAGCCTCGGCGTCCACGGTCAGGATCTCGGATGCGGCTGCAGAAGAACTTCCCGCAAGCCGCAGCGCGGTCCGCAAGCGTCCGCCGGCCTGTTCAAGAAGCGCGCCCGCTTTTTCTGCCGTACAGCCGTGCAGAATGAGCATCGCCTTTTTCACATTGCCGCCGGCACTTTGCAGGGCCTCACGGACCTCGTCCTCGCTGCGGCCGCTGAGCCGCCGCAGTATGTTTTCGCTCCGGCCAATGAGCTTGGCGTTGATCGCCTGCACGTCGACCATGAGCCCCTCATGCACGCGGCCTAAGCGGATCATGAGCAGCGTCGAGAGGAGGTTGAGCGCCACGCGTTGCGCAGTCCCGGCTTTCATTCGCGTCGAACCCGCGATCGGCTCAGGGCCGGTGTCGAGCCAGATCGGACAATCCGCCTCCATGAGCAGCGGTGTGGATCGGTTGTTAGCAATGCCGATCGCGAACGCCCCGCGCCGTTTCGCTTCGCGCATGCAGGACACCGTGAATGGCGTCGTTCCGCTTGCGGCCACCGCGATCACCACATCGGCGGCGCCAATCCGATGCTGTCGCACCAGTCGCGCGGCTTGATCGATCTCGTCTTCCGCGCCTTCAGCCGATTGCAACAGCGCTTCCTTGCCTCCTGCCATCAGCAGCAGCAGGCGGTCCTGCGGCCAGTTGAAGGTTGGGATAAGCTCGGCGCCATCCTGGACTGCAAGCCGACCGGACGTTCCCGCACCAACATAAATCAGCCTGCCATCACCTGATAATCGCGCCTGCATTGCTTCAGCAGCACATTCGATTGCGGGCAACGCGGGACGCACGGCTGCGACTGCAGCCATTTGGCTTTCGATCAGCGCGTCCAGAATATCGCCCGGTTCCCACAGGTCGATATCCGAATAACGCGGACTAACGCGCTCAGTCTCCATGAGATTCAACAATCGCCATCAACAAGCCTTGACCATCGAGTAGACCTTAAATCAAACCAAATTGCCTGCATTTTGTTCTTACAATCTGGAGCGATTCCGCGACTTTAGGAAGCCAATGGTTGAGCAAAGCATCCTGCTTCTGGGCGTTGATGGCGGCGGTACGCAATCTCGAGCGCGGCTATCTACCTATTCCGGGAGGCTACTCGCTGAAGCGGTCAGTGGACCGGCTAATCTGCGTCTCGGGATCGGAGCCAGTTTTTCATCGGTTGTCGATGCAGCGCGGCGGTGCCTCGACACCGCCGATTTAGTGCAGCAAAACCTCTCTCGCATTGTCGCCTGCCTCGCATTGGCCGGTGCCAGCGAGCCCGGACAATTGGCTGCTGCGAAGCAATACGGTCATCCGTTCCGCACGGCCGTTATTACGACCGATGCCCATGCCGCATGTATTGGCGCGCATGGCGGCAAGGACGGCGGAGTGATCATTGCCGGTACCGGCGCAGTGGGCTGGGCTGTCATGAAAGAACAGACCTATCGCATCGGCGGCTGGGGTTTGCCGATCTCCGACGAAGGTAGCGGAGCTTGGATCGGCATTGAGGCCTTGCGCCGGGTATTGTGGGCGCATGACGGCCGCATCGCATGGACGCCCCTGTTGCGCGTGCTTTTTACGGAGTTTGCCAATGATCCCCATGCGATTGTCGGCTGGACCGCGACCGCTTCGCCGCGCGATTTTGGCACCTTCGCGCCGTGCATCGTCGATCATGCGCTGCGCCATGACGCAGCGGCGGTTAAATTGATGCAAATGGCCGCGGCCCATATCGATCGGCTTGCGGCCAGGCTGATCGCCCTTGGTGTGCCGCGATTGGTCCTGGTGGGCGGTTTCGCCTCGGCCCTGCAGCCATGGCTTGCGGCGGAGACAAAATTGCGCCTCATCGAACCTGCCGGGGACGCAGTTGATGGTGCGTTGACGCTTGCCCGCTCCGCAGCGGAATCGCTGCAACACGTGGCGTGATGTCGGTTTGGCGCGAGGATGAAGGCGATGAAGTTAAGCGGCGGTATGGCAAGTGATCTGCAGGAAGCGGCCGCCGCGGTCGATCGGCAGACAAGTATTCTTGCCGCGCCGTTGGCGGCCTTAATCGCGCGACTTCATCGCCATCAGCCAAGGGTTATCGTCACTTGCGCGCGGGGCAGCTCGGCGCACGCCGCGACCTTTGCCAAGCACCTGATCGAATTTCGCCTCGGACTGCCTGTCGCCGCCGCAGCGCCCAATATTGCGACAGTGTATCGCCGCGCTTTGAACCTGAAGGATCAGTTTTTTTTAGCGGTTTCGCAATCCGGCCGCAGCGACGATCTGATCGAGACCGCGGCGATGGCGCGGGCCGCGGGCGCGATCACGGCGGCGGTCGTCAACGATCCAAATAGCCCGTTGGCGGAAGCATCGGAATTCGTTCTGCCGCTCGGCGCCGGAATTGAACGAAGCATTGCCGCGACCAAAACCTTCGTGGCATCGCTGGCGGCGTTGGTGCAATTGACGGCCGTCTGGGTGGACGATCCGGCAATGCGATCGGCCCACGCGCGCCTGCCCAATCGGCTGATGCAGGCAAGCCAACTCGATTGGCAGGAAGCGCTTGCCGCGCTCAGCCGAGCCGAGAGCCTGATCACGATCGGCCGCGGCCCCACGCTGGCAATCGCGCGCGAAGCAGCCCTGAAACTGAAAGAAACCTGTGAACTCCATGGCGAGGCCTTCAGCGCGGCCGAATTTCGTCATGGACCGATAGCGCTTGTTTCCAATGCATTTCCGATACTTGCGTTTAATCCTTGCGATGAGGCTGCGGCAAGTTTGACGGCTCTCGTCGGCGATCTGCGCCGCAAGGGAGCTTGCGTGATGGTTGCCGAACCAGGCGGTGCGCAAACCGGTCGCCTGCCGGTCTTGCCGTCCGATCATCCCGATGCCGATGCGATCTGCATGATCCAGAGTTTTTATGCCCTCCTGGTGAAGCTTGCGGCGCAACGCGGCACTGACGTAGATCAGCCGCGGCATCTGCAAAAAGTGACACGCACGCGATGAGCGGCGCACAAAGCGGGCAACCGCACGCGGTCGCGGCAAGCTGCGTGTTCGATGGCGAAAGATTGCATCGCGACGCGGCTGTAGTTATCGACGGCGCACGTATCAGCGGCATCTTTTCGCGCGCCGAAATCGCTCCAGCCATGCCAGTGCATGAATTGCCGGACGGAATCTGGCTGGCGCCCGGCTTTATCGACCTTCAAGTCAATGGCGGTGGCGATGTTCTGTTCAACGATGCGCCGACGTCCGAGACCATACGCAAGATCCTGAGGGCACATCGGCGGTTTGGTACAACAGCGCTGCTACCAACGCTGATCAGCGACAGTCCGGCAAAAATGAAATCGGCATTGGCGGCGGTGGAAGCTCTAAGCGGCGTTGAGCCCGGCATTCTCGGCCTCCATCTCGAGGGTCCGTTCCTCTCGTCAGAAAAACGCGGCGTTCACGATCAACGCTTTATTCGGCAACCGACGTCAGACGATCTCGATGTGATCGCGGCGCGGCGTCAAGGCGTAACGCTTGTCACCTTGGCACCCGAGCAAGTGCCGAGTGAGTTTATCGGCAAACTCGTCAAAGCCGGCGTGCGTGTGGCACTCGGCCATTCCATGGCGACCTATGCACAGACGCGACAAGCAATAGCTGCTGGTCTGACCGGCTTCACGCATTTGTTCAACGCCATGCGGGCGCTTGAGTCGCGTGAGCCGGGACCGATTGCGGCGGCGCTGGAATGTGCTGATGTCTGGTACGGCCTGATTGTCGACGGAATTCACGTGGCACCGGCCACGTTGCGGCTCGCCTTGCGAGGCCTCAGCCGTCCTATGCTGGTGACCGACGCGATGCCTCCGGTCGGTGGGACGCTCAGCACTTTCAACCTCAACGGGGAAACAATTGTGGTGCGCGATGGGCGCTGCGCGCGAGAAGACGGTCGGCTCGCTGGCGCTTGTCTCGATATGGCCAGCGCGGTTCGCAATTGCGTTCGTTTATTAGACGTGCCGCTTACGCAGGCGCTACGCTTCGCTTCGACCAACCCAGCGCATTTCCTTGGTCTCGGCGATCGGCTGGGGAAACTCGCGCCAGGATATCGCGCCGACATGGTGGCAATCGATTCTGACAACGTCGAAGTGCAACACACCTGGGTGGTCGGCAAAATCGCATAAACTTTGCGACGGCAGTAACGCTGCGATCACGCGAGCATATCCTGCGTGAGCGGAATAACCTTGCGGCCGTACAATTCGATGCAGCGCATGATCTTTTCATGCGACAGCGCGCCGGCGCTATATTTCATGTGGAAACGGGAGATGCCGAGCGCCTTTGCCGTCGTGGCGATGCGGCGCGCAACCGTTTCGGGGGATCCGACATAGAGTGAGCCGCCTTCGATTTCCGAATCGAATGCTGCGCGCGTCATCGGCGGCCAACCGCGTTCGGCGCCGATCCGGTCGCGCATCTTTTTATAATCCGGCCAGAGTTCCTCCCGCGCTTTGTCATCGGTCTCGGCGACGTAACCATGCGAATGCACACCAATTTCGCGAACCGGTCTGCCGAATTGCGCAAAAGCACGGTGGTAGAGATCGACATAGGGACGAAAGCGATTGGGATCGCCGCCGATAATGGCAAGCATCAGCGGCAGGTCATAGTGCGCGGCGCGGACGACCGATTCCGGGCTGCCGCCGACGCCGATCCAGGTCTTCAACGCGCCGGCTTCGATTGGCGGAAATACGCGCTGGTTGGTCAGGGGAGGGCGCGTTTGGCCCTGCCAAGTAACGGCTTCGTTCTTCAAGAGCGCGGCGAACAGATCGAGCTTATCGTCGAACAGGGCCTCGTAATCGGACAGATCGTAACCGAACAGCGGAAAGGACTCGGTAAAGGAGCCGCGGCCGAGGATCACCTCGGCACGTCCGTTTGACACCGCATTAACCGTCGAGAACCGCTCAAACACCCGAATGGGATCGTCGGACGACAGCACCGTCACGGACGAGGCGAGGTGAATGCGCTTGGTCCGCGAGGCGATTGCGGCGAGGAGGACCTCCGGAGAGGATATGGCAAAATCTGGCCGGTGATGCTCCCCAAGCCCGATACAAGCGACGTCGACTTGGTCGGCGAGCGCCGCTTCGTCGATCACGTGCCGAATTACTTGCGCGTGGCTCAGCGATTGGCCATCAGGACCAGCCTGAATGTCACCGAATGTATCGAAACCGAGTTCAATTTTTTGGGCCATAACTTCGTCTCATGAACGCTTAGCTATTCTTACGAGAGCGACCATTTGTAAGAGGCGTGAAACAAGTTGCCGGGCTACAGTGGCTTGTCGAACGGATCAGATCAATTGCTGCTGTGGTGCGCGCCGGGCAGCACCTGCAGCACCTGCAGCTCCGGCACGAACCGGATATACATTACCGCCAGCAGTATGCTTTCTTGTGAACGGCTCGTTGGTTCGGCAGGGAAGGAATTTCGGAGATCGCCATGTTGAGTGCGGAACAGAATGATCGCATCACGCGCGTTGGTCCCGGTAAACCTGCGGGGGAGCTACTGCGCCGCTATTGGCAACCGGCTGCCTTGGTCGACGAACTCGGCGGCAACCGTCCTATAAAGCCGGTGCGGCTCCTCGGCGAAGAGCTTGTGATCTTTCAAGACGAAACGGGGCGCTACGGGCTCCTCGGCCGAGCCTGTCCGCATCGCGGCACCGATCTGGCGTATGGACGTCTCGAGGATGGCGGCCTGCGCTGCGCATTCCATGGCTGGTTGTTCGACATCGAAGGCAAATGCCTGCAGACGCCGGCGGAGCCGGAGGACAGCAATCTATGTCGCAACATCCGTCATAGGGCCTATCCCATCGTTGAGCGCAGCGGCATTTTATTTGCCTATATGGGAGCCGGTGCGCCGCCGGAATTTCCCGATTTCGATTGCTTCGTTGCACCGGGTTCGCATACCTTCGCGTTCAAGGGCATGATTGATTGCAACTGGCTGCAATCATTAGAG
>WNGG01004341.1_pt1 | contig 15929 bp, 14 predicted proteins | sample 5400661 | NCBI WGS metagenome assembly WNGG01 (sample SAMN13153372, study PRJNA577476) | soil metagenome | isolation source: 100 cm soil or saprolite under Garry oak tree replicate 1 | place: USA:California | collected 2016-06-15
CTTGGAGTTTTCCATGAAGCGGCACAGATATTTGGAAATCGGCTGTCTTACTCTCTCGGTTCTGGCAGCCGGTATTTTCGGACCGGCCTCTGCAACGCTTGCGCCAACCAGACAGGCTCACGCCCAGGAGACCCAGGGGAAGCAATCTCCTCCGCGGAAAACCAGGCCCAAGACCGGTGAGGAAGACCAGGAACGCCCGCAAGGCAAAACAGCCATTTCGGTTTCGGTCGATCTTGTCTCGCTCAACGTGCTGGTCACGGACCAGAAAGGAAACGTGATCACCGGACTCAAGCCCGAGCACTTCGCCGTCTACGAAGATAATGTCAAGCAGGAGATCAACCACTTCGCGCCCGTAGAAGCAAATATTACCGTCGTGATGCTGGTCGAATACAGCAAGCAGGTGTTCTATCTGTACTCCGGGTACGAAGTGTGGAACGCCATCTATACATTTGCGCAGAGCCTGCGTCCGGGGGACTGGGTGGCTGTCATCGGCTACGACCTTCGCCCGACGATTCTCAGTGACTTCACACAAGATCGGGCCAAGCTTTATGACGCCCTGCGCCGGTTTAATTATCCGGCTTTCAGCGAAAGCAACCTTTCCGACGCGCTGATCGACACTCTGGACAGGGTAGAAGAGCTCGAGGGGAAGGTTGCGGTACTCCTGATCAGCACGGGATTGGATACTTTCAGCAAGCACACCTATGACGAGGCGCTGAAGAAATGCCAGGCATCAAGCGCCAGTGTATACGCCATCAGTCTCGGGCAAAACTTTCGCATTCGGGCCGACGCCGCCGGATACATCAGCCCCGAAGGAAACCTGGAGCTCCTGATGTCGGATAACCGGTTGCGCTCCTTTGCGGACTATACCGGCGGGGCCGCCTTCTTCCCGCGCTTTGTGACGGAGTTTCCATCTATTTTCCAGGACATCTCCAACCAGCTCCGCAACCAGTACAGCCTAGGCTACGTGTCGTCGAACCCGAAGAAAGACAACAAGCTCCGAAAGATCCGCGTCGACGTGACCGCCGACATCAACAACGACGGCAAACCGGACAAACTCAAGATCCACACACGCAAGGGGTACATTGCCAAGGAACTTTGAATTGCGGATTGCGGATTGAAAGACCCGCGTTGCTGCCGTTGCCTGAAGCTCATTCAGGGGGTTTCTCCATGAAAAGAACCATACGGTAGGCATCGCTTCGCCCCGCATAGTATCCCTTCAGGGTCTCAGTCCTCTCGTAGCCGAGCCTTTCGTAAAAGTCGAGGGCCCCTCGATTGGAAACATCCACTTCGAGAAAAACCATGGCAATCTCTCGCTTGTGGAATTCCTCATGGAGTACATTCATGAGCGCGGTGCCGACTCTCCTGCGCCTCGCATCGGGAATGACGTCCACTGTCAAAACGTGAGCGCACCGGTTGGCCTCGACGCGCCCCACGACAAACCCTGCGATATCGTCGTTCCACTCGGCGATCTTGGCGAGCGAGTCCTTGTGCCGCAGGTAAAAGAAAAGCTCCGATCGGGAATAGGCGATATCGGGAGCGAAGCAGATCTGATCGATTTGATACAGGCGCTGCAGGTCTCCCGGGCGATAATCGCGTATGCGGACCGCGGTTTCCGATAGATCCATCCGTTCACAGATCCTGTCAGACGGAATGATTAACTACTTCCAGCACGCGCATCGAGGATCTGGACAATCGGGAAACGAGTAATGTGTCCCAATCCAGGATCCTATGCATCAAGCGCCGGGTGTAAAATTCAAGACGATGCACCCCTACTATGAGCCGCATCAGCACAGCATTGACTCCACGTGGGTCAAATACTGCCCGCGTTGCGGGGGAAAACTCGAAGAAAGATTCATTGAGTTCGAGCAGCGAGTCCGCAAGGTATGCTCCCAGTGCGGATTCATCTTTTATTTGAATCCCAAGGTGGTGGCCGCCGCCGTGCCGCGACAGGAGGGACGTATTTGGCTGTTGCGCAGAAACATCGAGCCCGGATTGGGGCGCTGGACGTTCCCGGGAGGCTACGTAGACCTGGGGGAACGCGTCCCGGACGCTGCCGTTCGGGAAACTCGTGAGGAAACCTGCCTGGAGATTCAACTCGACGACTTGTTGAATGTCTATTCCTATAATGCCGTGGGGGTGGTCCTCGTCGTGTATCGGGCAACGGTAATCGGGGGCATCGCGGGTGTGACTCCGGAAAGCCAGGAAGTCCGGTCCTTCTCGCAAGCGGAGGTCCCCTGGGATGAGCTCGCTTTCCCTTCCACACGCGAAGCCCTCAGGGACTACGTGCAAAAGCTCCATCCAATGACGCGTGACCCCTGAGAATCGGGGATCGGACCGGACATCGTTCTGTCTGGTCAAGAACCCCTGCCCATCTGTTTTGCCATCAGATCCTGTCAATCCTGCTCATCCCGTACAAATCTGGAGACAGGATAACACGATGATCTCGAAATAGTCTCGTCCCGTTCAGACGCCGCTCGCACGTAAGCGGGACTCTGTATTTCTTCAAAGTCCGAGTTTCAAGTGATGCACTCCGCATACGCGGGGGAAATGTGGTACATTGCCACGGTGTTTTTTCAGCCGAAGACCTTAGCTGAAGCCCTCCAGCACAAGGCCGATCTTCGACAGGGTGGTATCTTCATTGCCGGCGGGACGGATCTGGTAGTTCTCATGAATCACGGCAAAGAGGCGCCCGAACACCTGATTGATCTCTCTCACATACAAAGCCTGACCGAAATCCGGCCACGGGACGGTCTTATCGAGCTTGGAGGCAACGTCACCTTCGCCCAGTGCGCGCGGCTCCCCGTCCAGTGTCTTTCCCAAGCCGCCTTGAGCGTGGGTGGTCCGGGAATACGGGAGATCGGCACACTTGCCGGCAATCTCGCCACGGCATCGCCGGCCGGCGATGGATCCACGGCCCTGCTTGCGCTCGATGCCGAACTGGAGCTGCGGACCGCTCGTGGCATGCGGCGACTGCGGCTCACGGATTTCTTCCTCGACTACCGCAAGACTGCGTTGCGGCCGGACGAGATGATCACGAAGGTTTTTATTCCCGCAAATTATCAAACAGCCTGGGCCAAAGCAGGCAAGCGCGGCGCCGTAAACATTTCGGTCGCCGCCGCCGCGGCTGCGCTCACCCCCGAGCGCAGGGTCCGCATCGCCCTGGCATCCGTGGCTCCTACACCGATACGGTGCAACGGGGCCGAAGAATTTCTCTCCATTACCGGCCTCAATCGCGAATCGATCCTTCGAGCGACAGAGCTCGTCCAGGTCGAAGTCAAACCCATCACGGACCATCGGGCGAGCGCCGATTACAAGGTCCATCTCTCCAGCGTCCTTGTCCGCCGCGTGCTGGAGCGCCTGGCCTCACTATGAAAAAACGAACGTCGAGAAAATCTCCAGGATCGAAGCGGCTCCAGAACGCGGAACAGCTTTGGCCGCTGCGATTCACCCTCAATGGGCGGAAGGTGCAGGCTCGGGTGAAGCCCACACAGACTCTGCTCGATTTCCTGCGGCTGGAGCTCGAGCTCACGGGGACAAAGGGAGCGTGCCTGGAAGGAGAGTGTGGCAGCTGCTATGTATTGGTGGACGGCCGCCCGATGAATTCCTGTCTTGTGCTGGCGCCCCAGGTGCAGGACCGGAAGGTCTTGACGATCGAAGGAGTCTCGCGAGGCGACAAGCCGGACGTAATTCAGCAGAAGTTCATCGAATGCGGCGCGGTGCAGTGCGGCTATTGCACGCCAGGGCTGATCATGGCGGCGGAAGCCCTGCTCGCTCGAAATCCTCGCCCCACGCGCGAGGAGTTCCTGGCAGGGCTCGAGGGAAACATCTGCCGGTGCACAGGCTACAACACGATACTGCGCGCTCTCCAAGAGGCAGCGGACGCGATGGGGATGAAACGCTAAGCGGCAGAGGGGCAGAGGAGTCAAAGGGCAAAGGGAAGGCTTTGGATCGGCAAAAGCTTCCCATTTGTTATGAAATACTTCGCGATTCTTCGCGTCTTCCCGCCTTGGTGGTAAAAGTTTTTGGCTTTCGGAGATCGTTTAGAATTCGAAGATTCAGGGACGTCCGACACGTTATGAAAGCGTGAAGACCGAGGGTTGCGGCCGAATGGCTGTGAGCGAAAAGACCAAAGCGGTGGGCGCCGAGGCATTGCGCCTGGACGCAATTGCCAAGGTAACCGGCAAAACGAAATACGGGCAGGACCTCTTCCGCAAGGAGTTCTTGTTTGCCAGGCTTCTCCGCGCGGCCCATCCCCACGCCGAAATCGTGTCCATTGACACCCGCGCAGCCTTGAAGGCGCCCGGAGTTGTCTGCGTTCTGACTCACAAGAATGTGCCGGGAACCAACCTTCACGGACTAATCCGCCGCGATCAGGAAGTTCTCGCCAGCAAGAGGGTGCGCTACCTGGGAGATGCCGTGGCCCTCGCCGTGGGGCGGTCCGAGGCTGCGGCCCTCGAAGCCATCAAGAAGATCCGCGTGAAATACAAGCCCTTGCCGGCTGTCTTCACCGTGGAGGAGGCCCTCAAGCCTGGCGCGCCCAAGATTCATCCCGAGGGGAACGTCCTGGCGGAAAAACACATCCGGAAGGGCAATGCGCCGGAAGCAATGGATCAGGCGGATGTCGTCGTCGAGGACGTAATTCAGACCCAAAGCGTCGATCATGCATTCCTGGATCTCGAAGCGGGCCGCGCGCGTTACAACGGCAGGACTCTGACAATAGAGGCTCCGGGTCAATGGATCCACGAAGAACGGCGTTTGATTGCGCTGGCCCTTGGTTTGCCGCTGGAACGAGTGCGCATCATCCAGCCCGCCACAGGAGGAGCGTTCGGCGGGCGAGAGGACATCTCCATCCAGATCTATCTCGGCCTTGCAGCGCTGAAGGCCAAGGGAAGCACGGTTTGCCTGCGCTACTCCCGGGCCGAATCCATGACGGCCCGGCACAAGCGTCATCCGGTGCGCATCGACTACAAGCTGGGCTCCCAAAAGGATGGGACTTTGGTTGCTGCCGAGGTGACCGTGTGCGTGGATAAGGGAGCCTACGCTTCTACGGGTGTTGCCGTGATGCGCAAGGCGTCCAGCCACGCCACGGGGCCCTACAGAATTCCAAATGTGTGGGTCGACGTCGTAGGAGTCTTCACGAACAAGAATCCCTGCGGAGCCATGCGCGGTTTTGGAGCCGCTCAGATGGCCATTGCCTACGAAGGATTAATGGATCGGCTTGCCGCGGAGCTTGGCATGGACAAGGCGGAACTGCGCTTGAAGAACCTGGTCCGCTCGGGCGACGCTGTCACCACCGGGCAGGTCGTTCCTCATGCAACAGCCGCCGAGTGTTTCGAAGCGGTCTTGCAGAAGATGAACTGGGCAAACCGCAGCTATGCGCCTCCGGCGCCTCATCTCAGGCGGGGCTACGGCGTGAGCGTCATCTGCTTTGGCCTGGGTTACGGGGACGGCTTTCCCGACGCTTCGCGGGCCCGATGCCGGCTCACGAAGGAAGGTGCGATAGAGGTTTATTCCGGTGGGGTTGATGTGGGGCAAGGGCTCACTAATATGGTGGCGCAGATCGCCGCCGAAGAGATCGGAGTGCCTCTGGATCGCGTCATCCCCATCCTGGCGGACACCCAGCTTACTCCGGAATCCGGGAGCTCTTCCGCCACACGACAGACATACTTCACAGGCTCGGCCGTTCAGATCGCTGCCGCCGAGCTCAAGAAGCAGCTTCAGGACATCGCAGCGGCCCGCCTTCAAGAGTTGGTGTACGACATTCGGATCGAGGATGGAGAAGCCTACAATGCACACCGCCCTCAAAAACGCATGAGCCTCAAGGAAATCGCCCGGGAAGGCGCAAAGCGCGGCTTCTCCATGGAAGGGCTGGGCGTCTTCAAGCCGCCGACCATGCCCGAACAGGAGGAGACAGGGCAGAGCATGCGGGCTTTTGTAACTTACCTCTTCGGCAGCCACGCCTGCCAGGTGCTCGTGGATACGGAAACCGGAGAGGTGACCATCGAGCGCCACATTGCCTGCCACGACGTCGGCAAAGCCATCAACCCCGCGGCAGTCCTGGGACAGATCCAGGGTGGAGTTGCGCAGGGGATCGGAATGGCATTGATGGAAGAGGTGATCGTCAAGGACGGCAAGATCCTGAATGCGGGGTTCACCGATTACATCTTGCCGACCATCCGCGACCTCCCCGAAATCGAGTGCATCATCCTCGAGAATCCCGACCCGGGCGGGCCGTTTGGCGCTCGAGGCGTCGGCGAGCCGCCGCTGATCGGGGCCGCGCCGGCAGTTCTTTCAGCGATCCACGACGCTATCGGCAAACCGATCCGGGTCCTTCCCGCCACTCCCGAGCGCATCTGGCGCACGCTCATGAATCCCTGATATTAAGAAAAACGCTTTCACTGGCCACAGAGCCACGGATAAAGGTCGGCCACGAATTCCACGAATTGACACGAATTGAATTCTTCGCAGCTTCCGAGAGGGTTACAGGCCGCGTGAATGCCTCGCACTTCCGATTGCACCTCGCCCAGGGTGCAAGAAGTGGCGAGTCACCAAGTACATGATTTCAGAAATACACTCAACGTATTTTTCCAGATAGGGCGGGGCGCCTGGAAGGGCGCTGGGAGCTTAGCCGGGGGTTAGCGAAGCGAACTCCCGGAAAATTACAATAAGGGAATGCGCCCCGGCAGCGGCAGGGGCGCGGGGAGCTCCTGCAACCCCTGCCGGGGTGCGTATCGTTGTTCTTCTTCTACCGGGGTTCGCTTCGCTCACCCCCGGCTAATTTCCTTTCGCCCCGCTGGGGCGTTACCGTATTTATGAAACGCGACTCGCACTTCCTCTAATTACACCCCCTCACCCACAAGGGCCCACTGCGCGGCTGGTCTGCCGTGGTATATTATGAGTTTTTTCGAGTGAGCAGGTTGACCTTGCGGGGAGGTTGTCGTGCCTGAGAAGATCCTGGTGACCGCCGCTCTACCCTATGCCAATGGGCCTCTGCACCTGGGCCATCTGGCTGGAGCTTACATACCGGCGGACGTTTACGTTCGCTACCAGCGGCTGAAGGGGAGCGATGTGATATTCATCTGCGGTTCAGACGAGCACGGTGTGCCGATCACCATTCGCGCCGATGCGGAACGGATCGCTCCCCAGGAAGTTGTGGACCGTTACCACGTCATAATGAAAAACAGTTTTGACCGGTTGGGCATCCGTTTTGACAACTATTCCAGGACTTCCCTTCCCCTCCATCACAGGATATCGCAGGACTTTTTCCTGAGGCTCTATCACAAAGGCTACATCCGGGAGGAGTCGGTCCGGCAGTTATACTGCGCGGCCTGCCGCAGGTTTCTCCCCGATCGTTACATTGAAGGAGAATGCCCTCACTGCCATAGCCCGGGGGCCCGAGGGGATCTGTGCGAAACCTGCGGCCGCTGGCTGGAGCCGGAACAGCTTATAAATCCTCGCTGCAAGATCTGCGGCGCAACGCCTGAAATGCGCGAGACCAGGCACTGGTTCTTCCGGCTGCCGGAGTTCCAGAAGCCTCTTGAGGAATGGCAAGCCTCCAAGAAGCATTGGAAGAGCAACGTCAGAGAGTTCTCTTCCGGCTGGTTCAGCGAAGGCCTGACAGACCGTTCGATCACACGCGATATCGACTGGGGCATTCCCGTGCCGCTCGAGGGCGCGGCCGGTAAAGTTCTCTACGTGTGGTTTGACGCTCCCATCGGCTACATCTCCTCGACCGTGGAATGGTCTCAGAAGCAGAATCAACCGGAGCTCTGGCGCCGGTACTGGTGCGACCCCCAGACTCGTCTCATCCACTTCATAGGGAAAGACAACATCGTTTTTCATGCCATAGTCTGGCCCGCCATGTTGATGGCGCACGGCGAATTCATCCTGCCCGACAACATACCCGCCAATGAATTTCTCACAATCGAGGGGAAAAAACTTTCCACGAGCCGCAACTGGGCAGTCTGGGTCGACGATTATCTGGCGGTCTTTCCGCCGGACCCGTTGCGTTATTATCTCTCGGCCAACGCCCCGGAGAACAAGGACGCCGATTTCGCATGGAAAGATTTTCAGACACACAACAACAGCGAGCTGGCGGACGTGCTGGGAAACCTCATAAATCGAAGCCTGGCCTTTGTGGAGAAGCACTTTGAAGCAAAGGTCCCTGCTGCGGGAGAGCTCTCTGGAGAAGACCGCGCGATCCTGGGCGCGGCGGAACAAGCGACGAGAGAGATCGGGGCCTCGCTGGAAGACTTCCAGGTTCGCGCCGCCGTGGGGCAATTGATGGATCTGGCTCGCAAAGGAAACAAGTACTTCAACGACACCGCCCCCTGGACGACGCTGAAAACCGATCGCTCGCGGTGCGGCACGACGTTGAATACCACGCTTCAATTGGAAGCGGCGCTCGCCGTGTTGATGGAGCCTTTTCTACCCTTCTCCGCGGAGAGGCTGTGGAACATGCTGAATCTGCCCGGCTCGGTTCACGATCGCCTCTGGTACGAAACTCCGAAGCTGCGGTTGGAGGAGTATCACCCTTTGGGTAAGAAGGAGATCCTTTTCCAGAAAATCGAGGATCCAATTATCGAGGCTCAAATCGCAAAACTCCGCGGCGCGTCCTGACACCACGCATACCGATTCTTCGCGGCTTTGCGTCTTAGCGGTGAATTCGGCGTACCTTCTTTCACCACAAAGACGCGAAGACGTAAAGAATTGCAAAGAGTTTTGTGAGGGCAGCGTCAGACCGATTTGAGGTTGTGCCCGAGCTTGTCCTTCTTGGTGCGCAGGTAACTGGCAGAGTGCTCCGACGGAGCGATTTCCAAGGGGAGCTGTTCAACAACCGTAAGTCCGTAGCCCTGCAGACCGACAATCTTCTTGGGATGGTTCGTGAGCAGCCTCAATTTACGGACACCGAGCTGTCTCAGGATCTGAGCTCCGACTCCGTAGACGCGCAAGTCCGCTTTGAATCCCAGCGAGACGTTGGCCTCAACGGTGTCCTGCCCGGCATCCTGAAGCGCGTAGGATTTGATTTCGTTCACCAGACCTATTCCCCTTCCTTCCTGCCGCAAATAGACAAGCACTCCCACTCCCGCACTGTCGATGATCTTGAGGGCCGTGCGCAGCTGGTCCCCGCTGTCGCTGCGCAAGGAATGGAAGACATCTCCCATCGTGGATTGGGACTGCACGCGCACCAGGGTCGGCGTGTCGGGTTGGATCGTTCCCCTCAACAGGGCGATATGGTTTTCACGATCGAGGGAATTCTCAAAGGCAATGACCTGGAACCTGCCGAATTCGGTGGGAAGATCCGCCTGTGCAACCTTGTGCACGAAGATCTCGGTCTTGAGACGAAACGCGATCAGGTCGGCCACAGTGATCATCTTCAGGCCGTGCCTCTCGGCGACCTGCTGGAGCTGGGGGACGCGAGCCATGGTGCCGTCATCGTTCATCACTTCGCAAATGACGCCGGCCGGATAGAGACCCGCAAGCCGGGCCAGATCTACCGCGGCTTCCGTCTGCCCGGCGCGCTCCAAAACGCCACCAGGGCGCGCGCGCAGCGGGAAAATATGTCCAGGACGGGCGAGATCGGAGGGATGCGCCTTCGGATCAATGGCAGTCAAGATAGTTGTCGCGCGGTCCGCCGCCGATATCCCTGTGGTTACCCCGTGGTGCGCGTCGATCGAAATCGTAAAGGCTGTCTCGAACCTGCTGGTATTTCCCTGCACCATGAGGGGGAGGTCGAGCTGGTCCAGACGTTCTCCCGTCATAGCCAGGCAAATCAAGCCCCTCCCATACTTCGCCATGAAGTTGACGGCTTCGGGAGTAACCTTTTCGGCAGCCATCGTGAGATCGCCTTCGTTCTCCCGATCCTCGTCGTCGACGACAATGATGATCTTGCCTTGCCGGATGTCTTCAATCGCCTCTTCGGTCGTACTAAACACCACTTGACACCTCGTGAATCAACGGCTCACAGGATTGTATCCTGCAACTCCAGCATCATTCAATCCCCGGCCCAAATCTCGGACCTCGCGGTGCGGGGGATGAAGAGCAGGGGAGCAGAGGTGCTGAGGGGCTGGGGAGCAGGGGGGCTGGCTCTCCCCGACTCCCGTGCTCCTCTGCCCCTCCGCCCCTCTGCCGGCTTCTGAGGTCTGAAGTCGAAGTCTGGAGTCTGTGGAGTTGCGGTAGAATAACCCAGTGATTCGGGCCACCCTTGTCTATCTCTTCATCGGTCTGTACGTGGTTCTGATGGCCCCTATCGCCGTCGTCTGGACGCTCGTGACGCGTGACACGGCCATCCTCTACAAAATGGCCCGGCTAGCGATCCGCATCGCGGGATGGATGTGCGGGGTCAAGGTAACGGTTCGCGGAAAGGAAAGGATCCGGCCAGGTTACAACTACGTCTTCGTGTCCAACCATCAAGGGAATTTTGACGCTCCCGTTCTGATGCACGTGATAGCGCGAGACTGCAGGGCAATCGTCAAGCAAGAAATGATGCGGATCCCGGTCCTGTCTCTGCTCATGAAGCTGGTCGGATTCGTACCGATTGAACGATCCCGCCCGGCCCGGGCGCATAAGAGTCTGGAGTACGGGACCCGCCTTCTCAAACAGGGGCGCCCTTTCATCGCCTTTCCCGAGGGGACCCGAAGCCGGGACGGCCGCCTGGGCCCTTTTAAGAAGGGGGTGTTTGTCATGGCGTTGAAGGCCGGTACGCCCGTCGCGCCGGTAACCATTCGCGGAAGTCATAAGATTCAACCTCCGGGGACCTACGCCATCCGGCCGGGAACCGTCGAAGTGATTTTCCACGAACCCATTCCCACGGATCGGATGACACGGCAAGACGCGGATTGCCTTATGGAACGGACCCGTTGTGTCATTGCATCGGGTTTGGAGGAAATGGAGAGACTACCTCGCGGGCTGGCGACGGGGTAAGAACGCAAACGGGCAGGGGGGCAGGGGAGCAGAGGGGCTAAAGCAAAAACCTTCGTCAATGAATGCGTCGCGTGGAAGATTTGTCAACCTTTCCCTTTGCCCCTTGGCCCCTTTGCCCCTTGTCCTTCAGCGTGGAGACGTCAGTTTCCTCCCCTTGATCCAGCGCAGGCTATTAGGACGATCCGTCGTGATGCTCTTCAAGGTCTGGCTAAAAGCGCGGTACACGTGCTTTACCAGCAAGGGGTTCTCTTCCTGGTCCAGAAACCAGCGTTCCTGACCTCGATCGTCCTTGATCTTTATGACGGGCAAAGCCACCGGAGCGCGGTTCACTTCCACGACAAGTTGATCGCTGCCTGCGACCGTCATCCACCCTTCGATGGAATCGATCGCAAGCTTGGCCCTGCTCTTTGTCTTGAGCTCACGGAACACCTGCTGGCTGAGCCACAATGTCGTGGCGTCCTTTCCTTTGGTGTCTACCCCACCCTCGAAGAGGCGCGCGTTGACGAAAGTTCTCGCACTCGTGACGGCCTTTTGGGTCATGAAGATGGTCCCCTGGGTAGTCGAGTTTTCCCACTCAATGAAGCGGTTGGGGAGAAACTCCGCGATGCGAACCACAAAGCTCGCCGCTTCATCCTGGTTGGAAATTTTCCAGACCAGAACCGTATCGCGTCCGAAGGCGGGGAGTGCCGCGTCCGAGCTCGGCGCCCGGCCTGGCGCGCCCGTCGCGAGCGCAACAGCCACGGCAAAATACAACATCACACGAACCATCACCTCAGAACCCTCTTTCCTTGAGGTATTCAAACGTCAGCTTGGGAGAATTCTCCCGGGTCATGCCCGCCTGAAAAAACCGCTCGACGTACTTTCCCAAAATATCCGTTTCCAGATTCACGTCGTTTCCGGGGTTCAAGTCTTTCAGATTCGTGACCTGCAACGTATGCGGAATTATAGCAACGGTGAAGGTATCCGCTTCGAGAGAAGCGACGGTCAGACTTATCCCGTCCACCGCGATCGAACCCTTGTAGACGAGGTATCGTTCCAGCTCCCGGGGAAATTCAAAGGACATCGTGCAGCCCCCGCCGGCTGGAACTTTCGAAACCAGCCTCCCCGTCCCGTCGACGTGCCCCAGCACAAAGTGACCGTCAAGGCGGTCGCCTACGGCGAGCGGCCGCTCCAGATTGACCGGCATCCCTGCGCGTGTGCGCCCGAGAGTGGAGCGCCGGAGCGTCTCGGCGGAAAGATCGCACGAGAAGGTTTCGGCACCCAATTCCGTGACCGTAAGGCAGACACCATTGACGGCAACGGAGTTCCCCTGCCGGAGGTCCCCCGCGATCTTTTCCGCAGCAACAGTCAAAGAGGCCCCGTCAGGTTCGGGGCGCAAAGCCCGAACAACTCCCAGATCTTCGATAATCCCGGTGAACATACGAGACACAATCCCTTTGCGTCTTAGCGCCTTCGCGGTGAAACTGAGCCAGAATGAACCGCGAAGACGCGAAGAGCGCAAAAGGGCCGCCAAGAATCTTGCTTAAAAAGCACAAATTTCTGCAACGGTATGATGGAGTGTCACGAAGCAGCTAATCGCTGCTTGTGCACCTTTGTTTTCTCCGCCTCGCCGTGGAGACTGCGACCCAAACGGAGGAACCGGGCCACTTCCCGTTTTGTGAGGAACCGATATTGACCTACGGGAAGGCGGCCGTCCCTGAGGAAGCCGATCGCGATCCTGCGCAATTTCAGCACGGGATGCCCGGCCGCTTCGAACATTTTGCGAATTTGCTGATTTTTTCCCTGAGTGAGAACGACCTCGTACCAGCTGTTGTCCCCCTCACGCAAGAGACGAATCCTGGAACGCGCGAGCTCCGTCCCATCGCGCAGCCGGGTCCCCACCCTTAGCCGATTCAGAGTCGTCTCATCCGGCGTACCTCGCACCTTGACGTGATACACTTTGGGGGCGTGCTCGCCGGCCTGGCTCACGATTCTCGTGAACTCGCCGTCGTTAGTAAGGAGAATGAGCCCTTCTGTGTGGTAATCGAGCCTGCCCACGGGGTGCAGCTTCTCCCGTACCCTCACCAAGTCAGTTACCTTTACGCGTCCCTCCGGATCCGCCACGGAACAGATCACCTTGCGCGGCTTGTTCAGCAAGACATAGACCTTGTCGGAAGAATGCCGCACGAGCTTGCCGTCCACCTTGATGTGGTCACAGGAAGGATCCGCTTTCGCTCCCATTTCTGTCACGATCGTGCCGTTGAGCGTGACGCGGCCTTCACGGATAAGGGTCTCCGCTTTACGCCGTGACACGATTCCGGCGCCCGCAATGATCTTTTGGAGTCTCACCTGGCTTCCCATAGTTTCTCAGCCCGGATTGGATTCTTTGCGTCTTTCGCGTCTTGGCGTTAAAGACCGGGCTCAACCCACCACGAAGACGCGAAGGATCACTATGTGCGTTAATGCTGTTCACCCGCCAGTTCGGCGAATTCTTCCAGAGTGGGAAGCTCTGAAAGATCCTTCAGGCCGAAATGAACCAGAAACTCACGGGAAGTCCCGTAGAGGATGGGCCGGCCGACGACATGCTTCCGGCCAACGATCGCCACGAGCTTCTTTTCAAGCAAGGTCTTGAGGGCGGTCGAGGATTTCTTGCCTCGAATGGCGAGAATCTCGGCCAGAGTCACGGGCTGCCGGTATGCTATCACAGCCAGCGTCTCCAGGGCTGCCATCGAAAGTCTGGCGCCCGGCTTGGTTTTCAAGTAGGCCCGCACGTGTTCGTGATACTCGGGCCGCGTCGTCATTCGGACCCCTCCGGCTATCTCGCGGATGACCATTCCGCCGGGACGGGAGTTGAACTCGTCCATCAGTTTTCGTAAAGCAGTCTCGATCGTCTCATAGCTCTCGTCCGGGAAGATTTCCTTCAACTGTTCCGGGTTTACAGGATCCTCTGCGACATAGATGATCGCTTCAAGAATGGGCTGCAGCTCGTTGATGTCCATGGATCTCAGGCAGTCTCTCCGGATGCCTTTCCCTTGGAAATGTGGATTTCCTGGAAATTCGCTTTCTGGTAAAGCCAGATCTCACGCAGGCGCACCAGCTCCAGAATCGCCAGAAAGGTCGCAATGAGATGCTGCTTCGCGGGAGCTTCCGTGAAAAAGCTGGAAAAGAGGATCGTGTCTCGCACGAGAAGCAAGCGGCGGATATCGGCTATCTTCTCCTCGATGGAAATCTCTTCCTGGTCGACTTGCAGGACATGACGCTCTTCGAAGCGTTTCACGATTTCATGAAACGCCCTCAGAAGACCGAAAAGGGTGACCGCCACTACTTCTCTCGCCTCTTCCATGACTTCCGGGGGCGGGTTGTTCCACACGGCATTCTCAACCTCCTGGCGTGTGTAGAGCATCTGAGCGGCGTTCTTGAATTTCTGGTGCTCGAGCAGTTGGTAGACAAGCTCGGTTCTGGGATCCTCCACAAGCTCTTCCTGGGCCCCGCCCGCCGGATCCGGCGGAAGCAGCATGCGTGACTTAATGTAGATCAGCGTGGCGGCCATGACGAGCCATTCCCCCGCAAGGTTGATGTTGAGGTCCTTCATCACCTGGAGGTACTGCAGGTACTGCTCCGTGATCTGGGCAATGGGGATGTTCCAGATGTCGATTTCCTCTCGCTTGATCAGGTGCAGAAGAAGGTCGAGGGGCCCTTCAAAGCCCTCCAGGCGAAGGGTCAGGGTCAAAGAATCACCCGCACCTGTCTCGGAAGCCGGCACCCCTTCAGTCGTCATATCTCACGTTCATCGCGTGGCGCACATCACGCATAACACCCTCAGTGACTTCCCTCGCATGAGAGGTCCCGCTCTCCAGGATGTCCATCACTTCGTTTCGCCGGGCTTCCCAAGTCAACCTCTTCTCATAGATGGGTTGGGTGAGCTGGATCAGGTTGCCGGCGAGTATTCCCTTACAATCGACACACCCCAACGCCGCGGTGCGACAGCCTTCATCGATTTCCCGGGTTTTCTCCGCAGGCGTAAAGACCTTGTGGTAATCGTAAACATTGCACACATCCGGATTCCCCGGAATAGACCTGTGCGTGCGTGCGGGATCGGTAATCATCATTCGCGTCTTGCCACGGATCTCCTCGGGTGAATCCGAAAGGTAGATGCAGTTGTTGTAACTCTTGCTCATTTTACGCCCGTCGAGCCCCAGAAGCCGCGGGGTGGGGGTCAGCAAGGCCCGCGGCTCGGGAAAAGTCTCTCCGTAAAGATGGTTGAACCGGCGCGCCACTTCCCGAGTCAGCTCGACGTGCGCGACCTGGTCCTCGCCGACCGGAACGGTCTTGGCCCGATATACGAGAATATCAGCCGCTTGCAACAAAGGGTAACCGAGAAAGCCGTAGGTCGAAAGGTCCTTGTTGCTGAGCTGCACCTGTTGCTCTTTATAGGAAGGCACGCGCTCCAGCCACGGAATAGGCGTGATCATGGAAAGCAGCACGTGCAGCTCCGCATGATTCGGGACGCGGGATTGGATCAGCAGCGTGCTCTTGCCGGGATCGAGACCTGCAGCCAGCCAGTCCAGGGTTATTTCGACGACGTTTTCGCGGAGTTGAGAAACTTCTGCGTATTCCGTCGTGAGCGCATGCCAGTCTACGATACCGTAAAAGCACTCGTAGGCGTCCTGAAGCGCCACCCAGTTGTTCAAGGCGCCGATCAGGTGGCCCAGGTGGAGCTTGCCAGTAGGGCGCATGCCGCTGAAAACGCGTTCTTTCATAACCAGTACAAGAGCATCAAGACTTGCCGGATGGGGATGAAAATAAATGAAAACGCGCCGATCAACATCAATCCGTAAAGCAGAAAGATGCCGTAGGAGCTGATACGTTCCAAAGTCTGAGCCGCGTTATAAGGAAGCAGGCCGTACAGCACCCAATGGCCGTCGAGCGGTGGAATCGGGATGAAATTGAAAAAGGCGAGAGCCATGTTGATAATCAGAGCAAAGAAGAGAATTGCCAAGAGGGGTGCAATCACGGATTGCTCGTGG
>WNGG01008215.1_pt1 | contig 15927 bp, 16 predicted proteins | sample 5400661 | NCBI WGS metagenome assembly WNGG01 (sample SAMN13153372, study PRJNA577476) | soil metagenome | isolation source: 100 cm soil or saprolite under Garry oak tree replicate 1 | place: USA:California | collected 2016-06-15
GTGGCTGCCGAGCAGCCAGGCGGCGGCATCGAAGAAGTGGACGCCGTGCTCGACGAAGATCCCGCCGCTGGTCTCGGGGTTCCAGAACCAGTGGTCGGGTGGCAGGTGCTCATCGCTGGCGAGGTTCTGGAAGGCGAAGACCGGCCGGTGCTGGGTGAAATGCGCCAGCGCCCGCGGGTCCCGGGCGACCTCCTCGACCGGGGCGAAAGATACCCAGATCCCTGGCCGCGGGTCGTGGACCCCGGCGGGCAGCGGCTCGCCGGCGTCCGGGCTGACCCATGACAGGTCCCAGGTGGGCCGGTGCAGCATGGCGTAGGCCGGGCGGCCGTCCGGGGCGCACCGGCTCCGGGAACAGCAGCGGCCCGACGATCGCCATGGCCGCCTTCTGGTCACCGAAGGCGTCACCGTTGTAGAGCTCCCTGGGGGCGAGCTTCTGGTCGTAGAGCTGCTTCCAGAAGCTGCCCACGGCCACCCCGTCCGGGTTGTTGAACTGGGGCTGGCCGTCCGCCACCAGCTGCTTGCCGGTCTGGGCGATGAACAGCGGGTAGAAGTCGAACCAGGGCTGGAAGAACTCGCTGGACGGCGCCGGCCAGATGGCCGCCTTGACGCCGCCTTTTGCGACCACCGTCTTGGCCGTCTGCAGGAACTCGCTGTAGGTCTTGAGCGGAGGGTTGGCGGTGTTGATGCCCGCCTTCTGGAACGCCTGCTTGTTGTAGAAGATCATCACCGGGTTGGTCTTCCACGGCATCTGGTAGAACCTGCCGTCCGGCGACTTGTACTGGTCGGCTCGCGGCCCGGTCCGCTGCTGGATGTAGGAGACTCCGTCGCTGAAGGAGTCGAGCGCGACCAGCCCGCCCTGCTTCTGGAACTGGGGCACCGCGGCCGGCGCGGTGTTGAAGACCAGGCAGGGGGTGTTGCCGGCGGTGATCGAGGCGCCGATGACCTCCTCGGAGCTCTTGCCGGCCGGGATCTCCTCGGCGCTCACCTGCTCGCTCGGGTGGGAGCCGTTCCAGGCGGCGACCACCTGCTTGCCCCACTTCACCTCGTCGGCGTTGTTGGAATACCAGATCTTGATGGGACCCCTGGCGGATGTGGCCTTGGAGGCGCTGGTGCCGCCGCCTCCGCCGCCACAGGCGCGTGGGGTGCAGAAACCCAGACGCCACGTGTGAGCTGCGAGTTCGCATCAACGCGCGACTCGGTACTGTGATGCAGCTATCCCACGACAGGGGCCACTTGGTGCTGCCGAAACTCGCCTACCTCACGTTGTGCCGCTCCGTCCAGCTCCTCGCGCTGCTCGCCCGTGGCGACGCCGCCAAGGACCTGGAGATCCTGGTGCTGCGCCAGCAGCTCGCCGTGCTCCGCCGCCAGGTTCCACGACCCAAGCTGGAACCAGCCGACCGCGCCTTGCTTGCCGCGATCAGCCGCGCGCTGCCCAGGTCCCGCTGGTCCTGCTTCTTGGTCACCCCAGAGACGCTGCTGCGCTGGCACCGGCGGCTGATCGCCGGCGCGTGGACCTACCCGCGTCGCGGACCAGGACGACCGCCGCTCGACCAGGACGTGCAAGAGCTGATCGTCCGCCTCGCCAAGGAGAACCCGCGCTGGGGCTATCAGCGAATCAAGGGCCGACTCCTGCGGCTTGGCATCCAGGTCTCGGCGACCGCGATCCGCGCCACCCTTCGTCGTCACAGGCTGGATCCCGCGCCACGGCGGGCGACCACCACCTGGCGCGCGTTCCTGCGCCAGCAAGCCGCAGGCATCGTCGCGTGCGACTTCTTCACCGTCGACACTGTCTGGCTGCGGCGGCTGTAGGTGCTGTTCTTCATCGAACTGGATACCCGGCAGGTCCACCTGGCCGGGGTGACCGCCAACCCCGATGGCGCTTGGGTGGCCCAGCAGGCACGGAACCTGCTGCTGGTGCTCGGCGAGCGGGGGCGACGGGTGCGCTTTGTGCTCCGCGACCGGGACGCGAAGTTCTGCCGCAGCTTCGACGATGTGTTTCGCTCAGAGGGGGCCGAGGTGCTGCTGACGCCGGTGCAGGCTCCCAATGCGAATGCCCACGCGGAGCGTTGGATTCGGACGGTCCGCGTCGAGTGCCTGGACTGGCTGCTGATCATCGGGCGAGGCCACTTGGAGCAGGTGCTTCGGGTCTATGTCGAGCACTACAACGGGCATCGCCCGCACCGAGCACTTCAATTGGAGCCGCCGGATCCATCCGCCGATCAGACCCTCATCAGCGAGCATCAGGGGATCCGGGTGCACCGACGTGACCTGCTTCGCGGTCTCATCCACGAGTACCGACGAGCTGCATGAACGCATTTGCGCACCCTGCGGGCTGGTCAACCCCAGAACGCCGCAGGGTGGCGGTCGATGAAGTCCAGCAGCGGCCCTGGCGCACCCGCCGGGGCAACGTCTGGCACCAGGTGCCAGCGGCTGTTGCGGTCGGCCCAGTACAACCGCCAGGATCCCTCGCCCGCGTGAGGCGACGGCGTCCAACGCAGCTGGGCGACCGGGCGGCTGGACCACTCGGGACCGAAGTCCGCCCGCCACGGCGGGCGGCGCTCCACGATGGTGACGCTTCGTCCGCGGATACGGAAACTGACCTGGACCTGATCGCGGGCGTGCTCAGGGACGCGCTGCTCGCAGTAGCGGGCGATCTGGCGAAGATGCAGCTCGGGCACAGCCGGCAAGACGGCGCTCCTTGATCACGGTCGGCGTGGCAGCGGCAGTTGCGATCACGTTATCTGCGCCAGAGCCCAAGAACGTGACCACCTGACCGCCGACCTGCAGGTTCGGCACGTAGGCGTTGAGGTAGACGCGGTCCAGGCGCTCCAGGTCGAGCGTCACGTGGCCATCGAGGACATCGTTGATGTTCACCACACCGGCCACGGCGCCACCCCCGTGAGGACAGCCTCGGACTCACCTGCAGGCGCACGAGCCTACGGCGATACACAAACCTCACGGAAGACTGGGCGGTCCGAGGCTGGCCTCACTCATGTTGCGTCCCTGAAGTCCTGATTCGGTGGTGGATCCGCGGGACGGGTGGGGCTGGTTGAACCGGCAATGTCGGGCGCGGACGACGGGATTCGAACCCGCGACCCACCTGGCAATCTTGCGCCGAATGTCTCTGCGTCTCGGCTGGTCTCGGCAGTAGCCCTGAGCGGTCCAGCCGATCGAAGCCAAGGCATGTTCAGGAAACAGGTGCCCAGGGCCGATTGCGCGGTCCGATCCCCGTGCGAGGTCCCGGCAGTGATCCACGGCAAGGTATCGTTCATCATGTCCCTGATGGCGCAGAGCGTGCAGGTTTGCTCACCCGACCCGTCCATCCCGGAGATGGCGCCAGCGCTCCAAGGAGCGACACGATGAAAGCGATCGTCCAGGACCGCTACGGCTCGGCCGATGTCTTGGCACTCAGGGACATCGCGGCTCCCGTGGTCGGGGACAACGACGTGCTCGTCCGGGTACACGCGGCCGGTTGCGGCCCGGACGTCTGGCACCTGATGACGGGACTGCCGTACTTCGCGCGCCTCATGGTCGGGTTCCGCAAACCGAAGGTCGGCGTCCGGGGCTGGGACCTCGCGGGGCGTGTCGAGGCGGTCGGTTCGGCAGTCACCGGGTTCCAGCCCGGCGACGAGGTGATGGGCATCGTCGAGGGCTCCTTCGCGGAGCTCGCCATCGCCCGTCCGGACAAGCTGGTCCCGAAGCCGGCCAGACTCACCATCGAGCAGGCCGCGGCCGTTCCCATCTCCGGTGTCACCGCCCTCCAGGCCCTCCGCGACAAAGCAGGGGTGCGGCCGGGACAGAAGGTGCTGATCATCGGGGCGGCCGGAGGGGTGGGCTCGCTCGCGGTGCAGCTCGCCAGGGCCTTCGGCGCGGAGGTCACGGGCGTGTGCAGCACGACGAAGATGGACCTGGTCCGGTCGGTCGGCGCCGACCACGTGGTCGACTACACGCGCGAGGACTTCACCGACGGCCAGCGACGCTGGGACGTGATCGTCGACACGGCGGGCCGCCGACCATTGTCACAACTTCGCCGCGCCCTCACCCGCAAGGGGATCCTCGTGATCGTCGGAGGCGACGGCGGTGGGCCATGGACCGGGGGCTTCTTCCGCGGGGTCCTCCGGGCGCCCCTGTTGTCCCTGTTTGTGGGTCAGAAGCTGTGCGGGCTGAACGCGAAGGTGAATCAGGAGGACCTGCAGACCGTGGGCGAGCTGATCGAGGCCGACAGGCTCACTCCCGTCATCGACAGAACGTACCCACTGGTCGAGACCCCCGAAGCGCTCCGGTATCTGGAAAGGGGCCACCCGCGCGGCAAGGTGGTCATCACCATCTGAGGGATCACCCGCGCTGCGGGACCGACCGGAGCGGTCAGATTCCCGGACGATGCTGGTGTGCAAGACAGCGGGTCATGATAGTGATCATCGCCCAGGTGACCATGGCCTGGTGGTGGTCAGGGAGCCGTTCGTAGTCGCGGACGGTACGGCGGTGTTTGGAGATCCAGGCGACGGTGCGCTCCACCACCGACCGAGCCGCCAGCCTGCTACCGGGCCTCCTGGCAGCTACCCGGACCGGACTCACACCGGCAGGCGACGACGAGCTTGTCGTTGGATCAGGTATGCACCACCTCCAACTGGCTGGCGCACGAAAAACCGAGGTTGGAAGACGCTCTGAAGACCCGGCTGAGGTGTGTAGGGTCGTGGAAGCCCCAGCGCGCCCCGATTCCAGCAATGGTTCGGTGAGCCAGCCGTGGGTCTGCGAGGTCTCGGACCGTGTTGTCGAGTCGGCGGTTGCGGATCCATTCTGAAACGGTCATGCCATCCTGTTCGAAGAGCTTGTAGAGATAACGCACGGAGATGTTGGCGCCCGCCGCTACCGTGGCTGGCGACAGGTCGGGGTCGGTCAGGTTGCGCTCGATGAAGGCGCGAATGTGACCCATGAGCGCCGTGCGCGCCGCATTCTCGTCCGGCGTGAGGCCCGCCAGCTCAGCGACCAGAGCGGCAACCAGGTCGGTGACGGCTTCTCCAATGTACACACCCGCGATACCGGCGTTGGTGTTGGCGCCGGCGTCGGCTTCCGTGAGGACCGAGCGCAGGGCGTTTGATATTACTCCTCCCAGTCCTCTGTTCCCCGCTACTGGGATGGAGGTCGCCTTCTCGAACCCGCGCAGGCGATGCTCTGTACCGGTCGCGGGGATCATGAAGACCCCCAGCCGGAATGGCGTCTCCATGTGGAAGGCATACGGCGCGCCGGTTTCGTAGCAGACAAGGTCGCCGGAACCCAGCCGAGCTTCTCGGCCATGCTGGGCCACCACGCACCGGCCTTCGACCAGCAAGCCGATCTTCAGATAGCGCTGCTGGTCGTAGGAGATCAGGCGTTGTGTGCGATAAGCGTCCTGTGGGCGGGAGGTGATGTCGGTCATCGTGAGACGACCAAGCTCCCCGGCGGCGATACGGCCGAAGAAGCGCCCAGGGTCTGCCGGCTTGACGTCCAAGGCCACGAGGCTCCGGCAGACCACGTCACGCCACATCTGCACGCCGTCAGAGGGGCTGAGCGTCTCGGTCGAAACGACAGTGGTCTGCATCACGCTCCTCACGGCGAGTCTACCGCATCGTCGGATCCCGGATCGGGTCGGAGCGCGCCGTGCGCGAACTCGTGCGCTCCTGGTCAAGAGGTGTGCCGCGAGCGCCAAGCCGGCGGAGATCCTGCGAGCCGGTGTGCACTCCGGGTCAACACGCCGGGCTAGACCCGCCAACCGCTCGGGGCGGTTCGGTGGTACGCCCGTAGTACGCAAGCCCGATCGAGCCGCCCGCGCCGGAGCTCGACGACGAAGACGAAGGAGACGCCATGGCGATACCCCAGCATCCTCGGTTCAAGGCCGCTGCCGTGCAGGCGGCACCGGTCTTTCTCGATCTTGAGGCGTCTGTCGACAAGGCCGTCGGACTCATCGCCGAGGCAGCCGCGGCGGGCGCTCAGCTCATCGCCTTCCCGGAGACGTTCCTGCCCGGCTATCCGTGGTTCATATGGTTGGACTCGCCGGCGTGGGGGATTCAGTACATCCAGCGCTACCACGACAACTCGCTGGTGTACGGCTCGCCTGAGGCCGATCGGATCTCCGACGCTGCCAGAGGGCATCGGATCACCGTCGTCATGGGGTTGAGCGAGAAGCACGACGGCAGCCTCTACATGGGTCAGTGGATCATCGACGCGGACGGCGGGACCGTGGCCCAGCGCCGCAAGCTCAAGCCGACGCACGTGGAGCGCTCGGTGTTCGGCGAGGGTGACGGCAGCGACCTCAGCGTGTACGACACACGGCTCGGCCGCGTCGGCGCTCTCTGCTGCTGGGAGCACCTGCAGCCATTGTCGAAGTACGCGATGTACGCGCAGAACGAGCAGGTGCACATCGCTGCGTGGCCAAGCTTCTCCGTCTACCGGGGCGCTGCGCACGCGTTGGGGCCCGAAGTCAACAACGCCGCGAGCCAGATGTACGCCGTCGAAGGGCAGTGCTTCGTCATCGCGCCCTGCGCCACGGTCTCGAAGGACATGGTGAGGCAGCTCTGCACAGACGAGACCAAGAAGCAGTTGCTCCTCGAAGGCGGCGGATTCGCTCGCATCTTCGCTCCGGACGGAAGGCTCCTGCACCGACCATTGCCGGAGACCGAAGAGGGCATCGTCTATGCCGACATCGATCTCGGGATGATCTCACTGGCGAAATCCGTCGCCGATCCGTCGGGCCACTACTCGCGTCCGGACGTCACTCGGCTGCTTCTAAACAAGACGCCGGGCGATCGCGTCATCGTGGCGAAGCAGGGATCCACAGAGGTGACTCGCGCCGACGACGACGGGCCGGCGATCTTCACCGACCGGGAGCAGGTGCTGGCGGCAATGACCCCTGAGCCACAGGACGACTGAGGAGAGCCCGATGGAGTCCGCGATCCCCACCCACCTACTGACACGACGCACTCGCCAGACCCGGCTGCCTCAGGACTACACGCCCCCCTACCCGTCGTTCGTCGCCCGCTTCACACCCGGCGTGAAACGGGTCGCGATGGCGTACTTCGGGCTGCAGTACCGCGATGAAGCGCCGGACGAGGCGACCAGCTCCCTCGACCAGATGAGCGGAGCACTCTCGACGGAGCACGGCCCGGGACACTGGGACCGCGCGATCTACATCGACGAGGCCGGCTACACCAACGTGATCACGATCGCCTACTGGGACGGCGTAGAAGTCTTCGACGCATGGTTCGCTTTACACGGCGGCAACTGGACGGCGGATGACCGCGCCCACGACGGCGTCGGGTACTTCACGGAGGTTCTCCGCCCCCGCATAGGGGACTTCGAGACGCTGTTCTCTGCGAACAACCGCTCCGAAGGGATCGCTGTTCTGGCCGAGGGCATGAGCGACATGGTGCTGGAGCACGCCTACTGGGGCGGCGCACGAGATCGCATCCCGCGGTCGCAGACCGACGACATGGCGCCCGTCGGCTCTCCCCGCGTTGTCGCCGAGGAAGCGCGCAGGCGTGTCATCCCGCACAAGAACCTCTGTCTGATCCGCTCCGGACAGGATTGGAGTGACACCGGCGCCAAGGAGCGCCGCATGTACCTCCAGGACGTCGAACCGGTGCTGCGACAGGGCATGGATTTCCTGCGTGACGACGGCCTGTCGCTCGGATGCTTCGCGAACCGCTACATGAGGGTGCTGGACCGCCGAGGCGAGATCACGGACAAGAGCTTCGGCATGAGTTTATGGGAGAGCCTGGCCGCGCTCGAGAGCTGGGCAGAATCCCATCCGACGCACGTCGCCATCTTCGCCGCGGCGATGAAACACCTGTCAACCCTGGGCCCGGCGGCCCAACTCAAGCTCTACCACGAAGTGACTGTCGCCACGGCGGACGAGCAGTTCTTCGAGTACCTCAACTGCCATGACAGCACCGGGATGCTTCGAGCACGGTAGGCGGGAAGACCGTGGAAATGAAGAACATCGCTCCGCCGCGGGATGTGCTTGATCCGATCGAGATCGCGTCGCGCGACGAGATCTCCGCGCTGCAGCTGGAGCGGATGAAATGGTCGCTGCACCATGCCTACCAGCACTCACCGTTCTACCAGGCGTCGTTCGACGCCGCCGGCGTGCATCCCCACGACCTGCGCGACCTGTCGGACCTGTCGGAGTTCCCGTTCACCACCAAGGAGGACCTACGCCGGCGCTACCCGTTCGGGATGTTCGCAGTCCCGCGCGAGCAGGTGGTCCGGGTTCACGCGTCGTCGGGGACCACCGGCAAGCCGACCGTCGTCGGCTACACGAGCGGGGATCTGCGGATCTGGGCCGACGTCGTGGCCCGGTCCATCCGCGCATCCGGCGGCTGGCCCGGGTGCATAGTGCACGTTGCGTACGGCTACGGGCTGTTCACCGGCGGGCTCGGCGCGCACTACGGCGCCGAGCGGCTCGGGTGCACCGTAATCCCTGCCTCCGGGGGAATGACCGCCCGCCAAGTGCTGCTGATCCAGGATCTCGCACCGGACGTCATCATGGTCACCCCCTCCTACATGCTGGCGATCCTCGACGAGTTCCGGGCGCAGAGGATCGACCCGCGCTCGTCGTCGTTGCAGGTCGGCATCTTCGGCGCCGAACCATGGACCGAGGCGATGCGCGCCGAGATCGAGCACGCGTTCGACATGCACGCGGTCGACATCTACGGGCTGTCCGAGGTCATCGGCCCCGGCGTGGCCAACGAGTGTGTCGAGACCAAGGACGGGCTGCACATCTGGGAGGACCACTTCTACCCCGAGATCGTCGACCCCGATACCGGCGAGGTGCTGCCCGACCGCGAGCGCGGCGAACTCGTGTTCACCTCGCTCACCAAGGAGGCGACGCCGATCATCCGCTACCGCACCCGCGACCTCACCCGCCTACTGCCCGGCACCGCCCGCTCGATGCGCCGCATGGAGAAGGTCACCGGCCGCTCCGACGACATGATGATCGTGCGCGGCGTCAACGTCTTCCCCACCCAACTGGAGGAACTCGTACTCGCCGTCGCCGGCCTCGGCCCCCACTATCAGATCGTGCTGGAACGCGACGGCAGGCTCGACAATATGACCCTCCTGGTCGAGGCGCTGCCCACCCACACCGAAAAGGCAGCCCGTCGCACCGCATCTGACGACCTCGCCAGACGCATCAAGGAGCGGGTCGGGGTCACCACCACGGTTCAGGTCACCGATCCCGGCAGCGTCGAGCGCTCCGCCGGCAAGGCGGTCCGCGTCATCGACAGGCGCTGACGCCGACGCACACGCCAAATCAGTTGTCGCCGGTACGTGGCACCCCCGGCGGCGCTGTTGCGTCTGCGCGGACGGTGGCAGGCTGAAGCCTCGCCCGCCGTTTCGGGTCAGATGGCCGCGGCCAGCTCGCCGAATGCGACCGCCACCCGCACGCCGATGGGCGCCTCGACGGCCAGCTCGTAGTGCCCGCTCCGGACGTTCTGCATGAACGCGTGCGCCTCCAGGTGGTCTTCGATCTGGTCGTGGGTCCAGCAGCTCGCTTCGGCGCTGCCAAGGGTGGCGGTCAGCGCATCGAAGGCGGCACGGGAGGCACCAAAGGCGTCCTGGGACTCCTCCGACAGCGGGCAGTCGTCGTCATAGGCTTGCATCGGGCTCTTTCTTGCCGGTTCGGTTCGTTGACACCCGAAACCTACGAGGAAGAGCCCTTCACCTTCATCTGCCCAGGGTTGCCGCCATCCGGCCCGCCAGCAACGCCAACAGCACACGCGAACAGCCCCGGCTCGACCTCGGCCGGCCAGCCACGCTTGACCAGCCGCTTGAGCTTGGACCGCATCCCCTCCACATGCCGTGGCTCCTGGCCTGCTCCCAGCGCAGCGCAGATCTGCTTGGCCCGCAGCGGCCCGCCGGCATCGGCCAGGACCTCCACCACGTCCCGGTAGGCCACCGGCAGCTCCCGCCCATCCCCACCCTGCGTGAAGGCCGCAACCTGCGCACCCATCCCCTATACTGCCGCCCCCGGAGACGAGGCCACGCCCTGCGACGCCAACGCCGACGCCGCTGCCACACCGCCACCGACACCGGCAACGACCGCACCCTCATCACCCTCGCCGGGCAGGTCACCGCCGGCCAGCACCTCGATGACGGTCTGCCTGGTGATCTGCAGCCGCGACAACAGCTCCTCTTCGGCGGCCAGCCGCCCCGCCAGCGCGGCCATCTCGGCCCGCAACTCCTCTACCCGCACCCGGGCCGCCTCCTCCCGCGCCTCCAGCCGCCCCAGCAACGACCCCATCACCGCCTCCTCACCCCGCACCATAAGGAGACGATCGTCACCCACCATACCCAGACCCGCCAACTTTCCAGCTCACCCAGTCCCTACAAGAGAGCCGCACCCTTTGGTCTTGACGCGGGTCGGGTCTGTCAAGCGAACGGTGTAACCCGGTTCCGCAAGGTCCAGGGCTACCGCGGACTCGCCAACCTCGCCGTCGCGATCGAACACGACCTCACCCGCCGCCGCAACGCCGCCCACCAACAACTCACCACAAACCTCCTCACTGTGTAACCATCACACCGGGACCGCTCTCACCAAAGTTCCACGGTGAACGGGACAACCTCCCCTCTCGCCCCCTCTCTCCCAGGTGCACCCCTGTCCACGCAGTCAGCGCGGCCGCGACCGCTCACCGAAGGTAGGCCCCAGCAGCAGCCTCGAAGGCCTCCTCGGGCGGGCCGAAAAACTCACCCGACGGGAACACCGACAGCTCGTACCGCTCGTTGCTGTAGGTGTAGAACGCAAACCCCCAGCGCTCCTGGTCGCCGAAGTAGCGCAGGCGACACAGGTGCGTCGGGGTGTTGCGCAGCCGCTCCAGGTACTCCTCACGCGTCTCCGGCCAGTCCGCAGGCGGCCAGCCGGCAGGGGGCGGCGCCGGTTCGGTGTAGGCGTCGATATAGCAGAACTGCCCGTGGAAGCGGATCTCGAGCCGGGTGTAGCAGCCGGCGAAATGCTGCTCGGCATAGCGGCGCAGCCGCTCCCCGATACGATGCCTGACCGGCTCGGGGATCGGCGTACCGCCGCGGTCGGGCGTGAAGACCCAGCGCTTCGTTCGTGGCACCAGTGACCTCGCTGCTCGCCCTCGTCACGCCCAATGATCCACGCCGGGCTCGGCCCAATCCCTCCCGGGTCGTTCGCGCTCGTCAGTTTGGCCTGCACTGGCTGATCCCGCATGGCACGCACCCGGACGCCAAGGGTCGGCTGCCGGACCGGCACGAATGCGGTCAGCCCTCCTTCCCCAAGGCCCTGCGGGACACAGCTACACCAGCAGCCGCTCCACGGTCAACCGACCACCCCAAAGCGACAGGCCCTGAACAGTTACGAATCAAATTACCTCGGAGTTGTTCTCTCCAGAGACGGCCCGCCGCCTGACACGAGGACCCTATGGCGTGGCCTGCGCAGGGCCCAGGGACCGGTGGCCCACACATCCAGGGCCGTCGACTGCTGCCCTGGACCTCGGGCGTGGCCGCTGACAGCCAGCGCACACCGCATCAGGTGGGATATCGGGGCGCCGTCGGCGGGTTGCAGCGGTGGCGCGGCGCTCGATGCGGCACAGCCGCCCGGGGCGCTGCTTGGCGATCGGTTGCATCCCAGTTCTGGGCGGTAGAACCAGGCATTGCCGACCTCGGCGAGTGCCAGGTAGACGGCGACCATCCCCGCCAGGATCGCAAGGAAAGCGGGCGTCAGCACGGTGAAGCCGAAGAAGGCCATGAACCGGCGGACGAGGGCGGTGTCCCACTGCGATGGGCGTTCCAGCAGCTCGGGGTCGACCCGGTCGGTCGGGATGGTCATCTCGCCGATGTCGTAGAGCAGGTCTGTTCACCACGATCTGGGTGGCAGCATCGGCAGGAACCCCAGCAGCAGCGAGGCGCCGGCGGCGCTGAACATGTTGCCGAAGTTGGACGAGGTTCCCATCGGGACGTATTTGATGGTGTTGGCGAAGATCCGCCTGCCCTCCACGACCCCGTCGTGACCGGGCTGGCACAGGATAGGAGGGCCCGGGCTGGGCGGGACGTTCGGCTCCGTTGATTGGGGACGTGGAGCCGGTACCGTCGCCGGCATGCTCGTGCTCGACTGGACGAGGGCTTCTGGAGGACGAGGAGGGTGCGATGGCGGGCACGGACTGGGTGTGCGTTGACGGCAACGAGGCGGCGGCGCGGGTCGCGCACCGGTTGAGCGAGGTGATCGCCATCTACCCGATCACGCCGGCCTCCCCGATGGGGGAGCTGGCGGACGCCTGGAGCGCGGCGGGGCGGCCGAACCTGTGGGGCCAGGTCCCCGAGGTGGTGGAGCTGCAGAGCGAGGCGGGCGCGGCCGGGGTGCTGCACGGCGCGCTGCTCAAGGGGGCGCTGGCCACCACCTTCACCGCCTCGCAGGGGTTGCTGCTGATGCTGCCGAACATGTTCAAGATCGCGGGGGAGCTGACGCCCGCGGTCATCCACGTGGCGGCCCGGACGGTCGCGACCCACGCCCTGTCGATCTTCGGCGACCACTCCGACGTGATGGCTGCCCGCCCGACGGGCTGGGCGATGCTGGCGTCCGCCTCGGTGCAGGAGGCCCACGACCTGGCGCTGGTCGCCCACGCGGCGACGCTGGCCTCGCGGGTGCCGTTCGTGCATTTCTTCGACGGCTTCCGGACCTCGCACGAGGTCGCCAAGATCCGCCTGCTGAGCGACGAGGACCTGGCCGCCGTGGTCGGCTACGAGCACGTCCGCGCGCACCGCGACCGGGGCCTGTCACCGGACCGCCCGCGGCTTCGCGGCTCGGCGCAGAACCCGGACGTCTTCTTCCAGGCCCGCGAGGCCATCAACCCCTTCTACGCCGCCGTTCCGAAGATCGTGCAGTCCACCATGGACCGGCTGGCCACCCGGACCGGACGGCGCTACCGGCTGGTCGACTACCAGGGCCATCCGGAGGCCGAGCGGGTCGTGGTGCTGATGGGGTCGGGGGCCAGCGCCGCGGCGGAGGCCGTCGAGGCGATCAACGCCGCCGGCGGCCGGGTCGGCCTGGTCACCGTGCGGCTGTACCGGCCGTTCCCAGGCGAGGCGCTGGCCGCCGCCCTGCCCGCGACCGTGCGGCGGGTCGCGGTGCTGGACCGGACCAAGGAGCCGGGCGCGACCGGTGAGCCGCTGTACCAGGACGTCATGACCACGCTGGCGGAGCATGCCGCCGCCACCGGCACGGCGCCGCCGCTGGTCGTCGGTGGTCGCTACGGCCTTGGGTCCAAGGAGTTCACCCCGGCGATGGTCAAGGCCGTGCTGGACGAGCTCGGCGGCCCGGACCGCAACGGCCGCCGAGCCCGCAACCACTTCACGGTCGGGATCGCCGACGACGTGAGCCACACCAGCCTGCCGGTGGACACCGCGTTCCACACCGAGGACGCCGAGGGCCTGCGCGCGGTCTTCTACGGCCTGGGCTCGGACGGCACGGTCAGCGCCAACAAGACCGCGGTCAAGATCATCGGCGAGGGCACCGACCTGTTCGCCCAGGGGTATTTCGTGTACGACTCCAAGAAGTCCGGCTCGGTGACCGTCTCGCACCTGCGCGTCTCGCGGCGGCCGATCCGCTCCGCCTACCTGATCGAGCGGGCCAACTTCGTCGCCTGCCACCAGTTCGGCTTCCTGGAGCGCATGGACGTGCTGGAACGAGCGGCGCAGGGCGCGACCTTCCTGCTGAACAGCCCGTGGCCGGCCGAGGAGGCCTGGGGGCACCTGCCCGTCGAGGTCCAGCGCGACATCATCGAAAAGCGGCTGGACCTGTGGGTGGTCGACGCCGCCCGGGTCGCACGCGAGGCGGGTCTGGCCCACCGCATCAACACGGTGATGCAGCCGTGCTTCTTCGCGCTGGCCGGCGTCCTGCCGCGTGAGCAGGCGCTGGAGGCGATCAAGCACTGGGTCCAGAGTGCCTTCGGGCGCCGCGGCGAGGAGGTCGTCGCCCGCAACTTCGCCGCCATCGACCACGCCGTCGCCGCGCTCAGCCGCGTCCAGGTGCCCGCCGAGGCCACCGCCACCCACCACCGACGCCCGGCCGTCCCCGCGGGCGCGCCCGACTTCGTCCAGCGGGTCACCGCGCGGATGCTGGAGGGCAAGGGCGACCTGCTGCCGGTGAGCGCCCTGCCGGTCGACGGCACCTTCCCGACCGACACCGCCCGCTGGGAGAAGCGCTCGCTGGCGGCCGAGATCCCCATCTGGGACCCGTCGATCTGCATCGACTGCGGCAAGTGCGCGATCGTCTGCCCACACGCCACCATCCGGATGAAGGTGTTCGGCCCCGAGGGGATGGAGGGCGCGCCGGAGGGATTCGACTCCAAGGACTTCCGCTCCCGAGACCTGCCCGGCCACCGGCTCACCATCCAGGTCGCCCCGGACGACTGCACCGGCTGCGGCGTCTGCGTCGAGGTCTGCCCGGCGCACTCCAAGGACGAGGTCAAGCACAAGGCGATCAACATGACCCCGATCGACGCCTTCCTGGAGCGGGAGCGGGCCAGGTGGGACTTCTTCCTGGAGATCCCGGAGCTCGACCACGGCGCGCTGGCGCCCGACTCGGTCAAGGGCTCGCAGGTGCGCCGGCCGCTGTTCGAGTTCTCCGGGGCTTGCGCCGGCTGTGGCGAGACCCCCTACCTCAAGCTGATCAGCCAGCTCTTCGGCGACCGGCTGCTGGTCGCCAACGCCACCGGCTGCTCCTCGATCTACGGCGGCAACCTGCCGACCACCCCATGGGCCACCAACGCCGACGGTCGCGGACCGGCCTGGGCGAACTCGCTGTTCGAGGACAACGCCGAATTCGGCCTCGGCATCCGCCTGGCCGCCGACAGCCTCAACCAGCGCGCCCGCCAGCTGGTCGACCGGCTCGGGCCGGCGCTGGGCGGCGACCTCGCCAAGCGGCTGCTTGGCGCCGAGGACGCACGGGGTGGCGATGAGGCCCGGGGTGGGGAGGCCCAGGGCGGCGAGGCCGCCGCCGACGGCCAGCGGGTGCGGGTCGCCGAGCTGCGCGCGCGCCTGGCAGGCCTCGACCTGCCGGAGGTGCGTGAGCTGGAGGGGATCGCCGACGAGCTGGTCCGCCGCAGCGTGTGGATCGTCGGTGGGGACGGCTGGGCCTACGACATCGGCTCGGCCGGGCTCGACGCGGTGCTGGCCTCCGGGCAGGACGTCAACGTGCTGGTGCTGGACACCGAGGTGTACTCCAACACCGGCGGGCAGGCGTCCAAGGCCACCCCCCGCGGCGCGATCGCCAAGTTCGCCGCGCGCGGCAAGCAGACCGGCAAGAAGGACCTCGGCCTGCTGGCGATGGCCTACGGCAACGTCTACGTCGCCCACGTCGCCCTGGGCGCCAGCGACATGCAGACCGTGAAGGCGCTCCTGGAGGCCGAGGCGTGGCCGGGACCGTCGCTGGTGATCGCCTACTCCACCTGCATCGCGCACGGCTTCGACATGTCCGGCTCCATGGCGCACCAGCGCGACGCGGTGCGCTCCGGCCACTGGCCCCTGTTCCGCTACCATCCCGACGCCGAGCGCCCCTTCCAGCTCGACTCCAAGCCACCCTCGCAGCCGCTGCGCCAGTTCGCGGAGAGCGAGGCCCGCTTCGCCATCCTGGCCCGCACGGCACCGGCGGAATTCGAGCGCCTGATGGCGGTCGCCGAGGAGGACGCCCGCGAGCGCTGGCGCTACTACCAGCAGCTCGCCACCCTGCCCCGCACCGCACCGCACCTGCCCCTGCGCCCCGACGCCGCGCCCGGCGCGTCCCAGGAGGAGGCCCAGTGACCGACCTGCGCAGCCGCTACCTCGGCCTGGAGCTCCGCTCCCCGCTGGTCGCCTCGGCCTCACCCCTCACCGGCGACCCCGACGACCTCCGCCGGCTGGAGGACGCCGGCGTGGCCGCCGCGGTGCTGCCGTCGC
>WNGG01006877.1_pt1 | contig 15921 bp, 13 predicted proteins | sample 5400661 | NCBI WGS metagenome assembly WNGG01 (sample SAMN13153372, study PRJNA577476) | soil metagenome | isolation source: 100 cm soil or saprolite under Garry oak tree replicate 1 | place: USA:California | collected 2016-06-15
CATCAGGGTCGGTGAAATTGGCGTACCCGGCCCCATTGGGATAGACGACCGGCTCCTTCTCGACGAACTCGACCCCAAGCGCTTTCAGGCGCTCGAACTCGCCGTCCAGGTCAGTGGTATCGATGATGCAGGTTCCTGGGATCGGGCCCGCCGCCGGATCGGCCTTGCCCGGTGTCCCCGGCCAGAGAACAACCTGCAGGTCTTGACCCTTGAGGCCGACCGTCACGAACTTGACCCGGCCAGCCGGATTCTCCTCGCGCTTTTCGAAGCCAAGGGTCTTGATGTAGAAGTCGAGCGCCTTGTCCTGATCCCGAACGAACAGCGTTACATACGCCACTTGCTTGAGCATGCTTGCCTCCTTGACTTGAATTAGGGGTGCACCACCAATCGGCACGTCTGTCCTCAGGCTAGGATGCGCACGCGGCGAAGGCTTCTTCAAAACTGCTCGATCTCGCTGCCGGAGCGGCCATGTAAGGCACGCGCGCACGGATCGCAGTCAATAGCGCGAGATGCGAGCGCCGACCAGCGCTGGCGGTCGCCGGCGCCGGACAGCGAGCCGTTGAGCGGGCCGGCGCCTTGACCGCTGATCTACGTCCGGAACAACAGCCAGCGCGCGAACGACAACGCTCCGCCCATAGCCGTGAGGAACGAGCCGACCAGCCCCAGGAATCGCCAGCCGTCACCGCCGCCGCCGGTTGGCTGCGGATTAGCGTCATGTGATCCAACTGGCGTGGGCGACGGGGACGGCGGAGCCAAGGTCGGCTGTGTCGTTTGTGCGGGCGGTGTGCTGGATGGCGCATTGCTGGCCAGGCTCGTGGTTTAAGCCGTCCTCTTGGGGGAGTGCTTGACCACGGTGATGGTCCCGACGGATCCCTGCCAGGAGCCACCCGCGGCGTCATGCACGGTCAACGTCGGCTGGTAAGTCCCAGCTTCGTAGGTGTGCGCGACGTTCGGCCCGGTGCCGGTGGCACCATCGCCGAAGCTCCACGAGTACGTGAACGGCCCGAGGCCACCTGTAGCGGCGGCCACGAAAGTCACCTTCAATCTGGCAAGGCCGGACGTCGGGGTGGCCGAGGCCACAACGCCGAGCGACGGATGCACGTTAATGGTCAGCGAGTTCGCAACGAAGCTCGTGCCCACCGCGTCGGTGACCGTCAGGCCGACGGTATACGTGCCGGCAGTCGCGTAAGCGTGGCTTGGATCCTGGGCGATCGATGCACTTCCGTCACCAAAGATCCACTGGTAGCCGAAGGGCGCGGTGCCGCCCTTGACGGCACTCGTGAAGCCGACCGCCTCCGGCGCATCGAGCGCGGTGACGTTGGCCGCGGCGGTTGCGGCCGGCATTGCGCTGACCGTAATGGCGAGCGCGTTTGAGGTTGCACTGACGCCTCGACTGTCAGTCACGGTAAGGTCGGCGGTGTAAGCGCCGACGGCGCCATACGTGTGGCTCGGGCTCTGCGCGGTTGAGCTCTGCGCGTCGCCAAACGACCACGCGAACGTGTACGGTCCGGCGCCGCCCGCAGGACTGCCAGTGAAGACGGCGGCCAGAGAGCCGTCACCTGCGGCATTCAGCACAGATGCCGAAGCGCTCAGCGCGGGTGTGACCGTGATCACTATCGCCGTGGCGTTGCCCAATGCCTGATTGGCGTCCGTCACCAGGAGGTTGACGGTGTACTGGGCGTTGATGGTGTAGGTGTGGCTCGGGTTCTGGCTGCTCGAGCTCTGGCCGTCGCCGAAAGTCCACTGATAGCTGTACGGTCCTGCGCCTCCGCTGGCGCTCGCGGCGAAGGTGATCGTCAGCGGCGACGGACCGGAGGTGATGCTGGCCGAGTTTGTCACCACCAGCGGCGGGGTTGTAGGTGAAGGTGAAGGCGACGGCAAAGCTGGGTTGACAGCCAGGGCGTTGATCGTCTGCAGCGCGGCCACGTTGCCTGACTGCGCCGTCACGAGCTGGGCCTGGTAATCCCAGGCGAAGACCCAGTAGCCGATGGCGCCGGCATCCCCCCAGTGGCTGAACTGCGCCTGCACTTCGGCCGGCGTGGGCCAGCGCCACGAACCGCTGCTGAAGTCCTGGATGATGAACTCCCAGTTCGTGACGTTCGCCGCGTGAATCTGCTGCACAGCGCTGTCGATCGCGCTGTAGTCGCACGGACCGCTCTGGCATGGGTAGACGTCGAAGGCCAGGATGTCGACCGTACCGTTCATCGGCACGCCCGCCAGCACTGGGTTACCAGCCTGGAATTGGTCGTCGGCGACCCAGGTCTTTGCAGTTGGGTCCGCACTGTGCACGACCTGCGTGATGTGCGTGTACACGGGAGCCGCGGTGCACCCGTTGGCTGTGGGTTCGTCTCCGATCTGGTAGCGGAGACCGACGTGTCCGGCGCTAACGTTGGCGGTGACCGTCTGCGCGATTTCCGCGTCGCTCAGGGTCTGCACACACGTCGAGTTGTCGTAGGCCCCAACCCAGACCATGCCGGTGATGCCGGCGGCGGCTTCCGCATCGCCGAGCGACTGCACCCCCCCATCGGTGGCTGCGTTGAAGCCGGCGGCTCGCATGGCCGCGAAGTCAGTCGAGTCGAATCGATAGATGCCACGCGTGGCGGTTCCAGCCGGCGCCGGTGTGGGGTTGGGAGACGGTGAAGGGCTCGCCACCGGCGACGGCGAAGGCGATGGAGAAGGTGGCGGGGCTCCGGTCAACAGCGGAAAGATGTCTCCGACGTTCGAGTCGGCTGAGTGCTGCAGCAAACCCACGCTGTAGGCTTCTTCCAACCCACGCAGGGTGCCGTATTCGTTGCCGCCAATGGCCTGCGTGCCGTGGGCGGAGCCGACGACGACCGTCAGCACCTGCTCGGACTGAGTGCCCTCATCCCAGGTCAGGATGATCCGCGCCCCGGGCGTCCACCACGACGAACCCATGACCTGAGTGAAGAGGTCCTTTGTCCAGCTGTCAGCCTGTGCGTAGGTCCCGTCGTGCATGTCGTTGAGAAGGTTCGGCGTCACCCAGACGAAGCTGGGTGTGGTGCCACCGGCGAGATCACTTGCAAGCTGTGGGAAAGGCACCACGCGGTTGCATTGGGCGGAGTTGTTGCGCACCGAGTCGTAATACATGAACGGGTCGTGGTTGATGTCGTAGTTGCCGGGGCTGAATGAATCGGTCAGGTCGCAGGGGACTGGCATGTCCTCCATGTAGGCCTTCCACGAGATCCCAGCATTGGCCAGCTCGTCAGTGAACTGCGGGCCGGCGTACGTCTGGTCCTGCGGAGTTGTGTCGGGCGGGTCGTTCCAGATCGACCCTGAGGTGAGACCGAGATAGTTGGGCAGAGAAGGGTGACTGAGGTCAGTCGTGGAGACTGATCCGTACTGGTTCACCAGTGAGTTGATGTAGGGCAGTTGAGAGTTGCCCACGATGGCCTCGTAGGAGTTGTTCTCCATCAGGACCATCATCACGTGCGGCGCCGCGGTCGCCGCGCTCGCGGGATGCCCTGGGGCCGAGACCAGCATTGCCAGGAGGATCAAACCGACAGCGCTGATGCAATCAGCGTTTGATACGGCTCGTGGTCTTGATCAGAACTGCGTGAAGGGTGGAACGTTGGGTCACACTCAATCTTGCAAAGGCGCCTTTGACCGAGGATGCGAATTGCAGCGCATACGGGCATGCCGGCCGACGTACAGCGAGTCGGTGCTTGGAAATCTCAGCGCGGCACTCGCACGGCAGCGCTCGATGGCCAATTTTGAAAAAAATTGCTGCTCGCCAATGGCGACGGCTGCGAAGATCGCACCATTCACTCAGACGTCGATAAGGAGTAGCCAATGCCTCACGACGACAAACAACAGAAGCCCCTCGTCGCCGTCATCGGCAACGGCATCATGGGGCACGGAATCGCAGAGGTCTTTGCGACAGCCGGTCATGACGTCGTTCTGATCGGACGCAACCACGAAAGTCTTCAGGTGGCAATCGCCAAGATTGCCGCCAGCGTGGACGAGTTCGTGGCCCGAGGGGTGCTTCGCGAAGGAAGCACCAAAGACGCACTTGCGCGCATCACGATCGAGACCAGCCTGGAGCCTGCCAAGGACGCTGGACTGGTCATGGAGGCGCTACCGGAGAACCTCGAGTTGAAGATCGAGACGTTCGGCCGGCTCGATGAGATTTGCAGCGCGACCGCAATCTTGGCCAGCGCCAGCGGACACCCTGTGAGCGAGATGTCGAGCCGAGTTTCAGGCCTTGACCGGATGATAGCCACCCACTTTTGGTATCCGCCTCAACTAATTCCGGTCGTCGAGGTATGCGGGATGCCTGGTACGAGCCCACACGTAGTCGAACGGACGTGCCGCCTCCTGCGAGGCGCCGGCAAGGACCCAGTCGTAATCGATCGAGAGATCGACGGCTTCATTGGCAACCGCCTCCAGTTCGCGCTGCTGCGCGAGGCTTGGGCGTTATGGGCCGAGGGGGTCGCCTCGGCCTCTGCAATCGATGCGGTCGTCCGACAGAGCATCGGCCGGCGACTCGGTATCACGGGACCGCTCGAGTCGGCCGACCTCGGAGGGATCGAGACGATGGTTTCGTTTGCGCGGTTCCTTCTGCCAACGCTCGACGTCTCTGACCTTCCACCCGACCGCGTCACCGCGCTAGCGTCGAGCCACCCTGAAAAGGGACTCGGAGGCGTTCGCGGATTCGATGCAGGTGCGGCCGCCCACCTACTTCAAGCGCGCCGGGACGAGCTCTTTCGATGGCTTCTCGAGAGTCCCGCGCCCACGCAACTCGACACCTGACGGGCGTGTTCTGGAGTGGCGCCTGATCGCGCGTTTGTCGCCGGCGTTGCTGTACGAAGTTAGGAGACCGAGAGCGAGGCGCAGTCCAGCGTTGACTCGTTGCATCCGATCGGTGCGCTCGAGAATTGCGATGGGGGAAATCGCCTCGACCACCCCTATATAGGACAGATGTTGTTCGAGGGGTCTGACGCAGAGTTGATCCAGTCGGCGAGCGGCGGCGACGGTTCCGCCTTCGCCTAGCTGCTTCGACCCCAATACACGGCAGCCTTCCGGGTGGCATACGGGCTGCTCCATAACGTCGACGACGCCGAAGACGCCGTTCAGGAGTCGGCCTTCACCGCCTGGAGGAAGCTCGGCAACATCCGCGAAGGATCACAGCTGCGGCCGTGGTTCCTGGCTATCGTGGCCAACCACTGCCGAACAGTCGCCAAGAGCCGCCGGTGGTCGGTTGTGCCGGCGGAGCGCCGCCACGAAGAGGCGCCGACCGGCGACCTCGTGGCCGGGGTTGACCTCCGCCGCGCGCTCGTGCGCCTGGGCCACGAGGAGCGCCTGATTCTCGTCCTTCGCTACTACCTCGACCTGCCCTACGAGGAGATCGCCGCAATGTTTGGGATATCCACCAAGGCGGCGCGGACTCGGGTAGAGCGCGCCGTTCACCGATTGCGTCCGATCCTTCAGGTGCGGGAGGCCTTGGTTTGATGCACGAGCGACAGATCTTCGACCGATTCCACGACGCCCTCGACGTGCAGCTCCCGCCCGGAGCGTTCAGCCGTTTGGAAGCCAGGCTCGCAAAGGCACAGGTGAAGTCCCCGTGGCGGCCGGCGATCATCCTGCCATGGCTGCGGACCGGTCAGAGGATGGACCGGAATCGCCATGCCTGGGCGTTAGCTGTGATCGCGGTTTTGCTGGTAGTTGCCTTTGTGGCCGCACTGGTAAGTGTCCGTGGCTTTCACATCTCAGCGCCAACCCCGGCAGGGCACAACGTAGGGAAGAGCGACCCGTGGATTGTCTATCAGTGGGTCTCCCCCAAGAGCGATTACGTCACCACCCTCTACCTCGTCCGCCCCAACGGTTCTGGACTGCATGCCCTGCTGCCGGATTCCATCTGGTCGAGGTACAGCCCGGCCTGGTCGCCAGACGGTCAGCGGATCGCGTTTACAGCCGACCGCGGCGATCGCTCCGACCTGTGGGTCGTCAATGCCGACGGCAGCGGCGCCCGTCGAATCGTGTTCTTGTGACGAGCCGTGCAATACGGTCAAAAGCGCGGACTGGTCACCTGACGGCCGCAGGATCCTGTTCACTCAGGACGATCTCCCGGCAGGGCCGGGCGGCGTCCCGACCGGTTTCGAGTTCAAGGTGCTCGATCTCGCCTCGAACGCTGTTACCACCATCTTCAGCGAACACGAGGACATGCCCGTCGAGGGAGCGCGCTGGTCGCCCGACGGTCACCAGATCGCCTTCAGGCGTGCCCACCTGTCGCCGAACGGCGATGAGATCGGCGCGGCACTGTTCGTCAGGGACCGGGCGGATGGACACGAGCGGCAGCTGACCGCCTGGGACTCCTTCGCGGCTGATCCCGACTGGGGGCCGGACGGGCGGATCGTGTTCAACACCCTCGGCGGTCTCGGCGACAAGAGCAATGCTTCGAATCTCTACCTCATCGAGCCCGATGGAACGGGGCTGAGGGCGCTGACGACTTACACCGCCGGAATCAAAGTTGGAGCCACCCCCCGCTGGACGCCTGACGGCTCGGCGATCCTCTTCACCCAGGAAGAGTGCTGGGACGGCGGCCCGATCGCCGCATGCCTGGGCGATTCGGGTCGATGGCTCCGTCAGCTGGCAACCATCAAGCCCGATGCGACCGGGCTTGCTTTGGCCACCTCTACCGGGGTTCAAGGCGCTCACCCTGAGCTGCGCCCCGTCCTTTAGCAAGCGGCCAAGATTTGCCCTGATGCTGCGGTGTGCTGCCCTGTCTTTCTGGAGATCGGTAGCCGGCGCATCCTCTATGCCAACAAGGCGGCGTCCCGCTGTCAAACGGGACGCCGCTCTTCAGATCTGATCTTCAGAGGCCTGGGCAAGTGCCCGGGTCAGGCATGTCGATCCTTGTCGCGCCACCCGGCGAGACACGCGGGTAAGTGACGAAGGCAACATAAACAGCTGAGCCGCTGTTGACGGCGTCGTGCACTTCGCCGGGCCGCTCGATGAACGCTTGCCCCGCGGTGTAGGTCGTCGCCTCACACTGGCTGCCTTGCGATTTGTAAACGGTGACTTCACCCTGTTTGACAACGACGATCGCACCGCCGGGATGCATGTGCCAGCCGGACAATCCTCCAGGCTGGATTGTGATCTGCGAGACGACGACGTCGGTTCCTTCCTGGAGCGGTATTGTCCCGACTGAGACGTCTGCGCCACGGGCGAGGGTCATGTTTGCGACGCCTGAGGATTGTGTGGCTGCGCCAGGTGCCGCGTTTAGCACGAGGAGAAGCACCGCAACCGCGAAAACAACCGACCAGTTCCACCACTTGAGCTGCATTTTCATTTCATCTCCTTTCAGTTCTGCAAGCAGCGCCTCGATGACGCGGTGAGTTGAGGTCCGAGCGCTTTGGAGCGGGCCGCCGTTTTGGTCGACCCCGCTACGCGCGCCGGGAATCGACGTCTTTACAGGTTGGTCGTCAGCTGGGCGCCGTCGGGCAGCAGGAAGGTCGCCGCCAACACGAGATCTGCGCTGCCACGGTTGAACGCCTGCAGTGTCTGGCCCGGCATCTCGACAAAGCTTTCGCCGGCGTTGAAGGTCCTCACCAAACCATCCCTGCTCAAGGTGACCTGCCCCTGAAGCACGGTTATCAAGCCTGGTCCGCCGTGGCGATGTTGAGGCGTCTGAGAGCCGGGAGCGAAATCAAGGACCTGCTGGACGAGGCTATAGGGCCCGCTGAGCATGGGCGAGCTCAGCGTGAAGGTGAACAGCGTCTTGTTCGGTAGCGCCGGCGCGGCTTGCCCCGCCACCGCCGTCGTTGGTTTGCCACCGTGGGGCACCACGAATGCGACCACCACGGTCGCCTCGCCAGAGCCTGTGTTGACCGCCTGAAGAGGCACGTTGATCGGCTCGACCAGCATTTCCCCGATTGCCGCTTTCCTGTCAGCGGCAGGCGTCTTGACCGTGATTTGGCCCTGAAGGAGAGTCGCGATATTTGGTGATGTGTGGATGTGGACCACGCTCGCGGCGCCCGGTGCGAAATCGATCACGTTCTGGATCAAGTCGACCTGCGTGTTGGCGTTGAGGCCCGACAAAGTGTTCCGGTACTTGGTCAACGGACCTGGCGGAGCCGCCGACTTCACCAGCGTGCTGGCGGCGCCTCCGCCGCACGCGGCGACCAGTGCAAATCCGACGAGTAACACGAGAAGGCTCTTCATCGAACATCTCCTAATGGTTTGATGTGGCGACTCGGAGCGCGGACGATGCGTTCCGGCCATCGTCAGACGAGGCTGAGGCTCGGCGCCCCAGCCGTCATCAGTACAAGTACCGGCGTCGGTACTGGAATCTGGTACCGGTCTTGTGCCCACGTCCGCGGTTGCTATCCTCGTGGCCACTCCGGTGGAGACAAAGCTCACTCGGCGGGAACGAGAGGTGGCAAGCCTCGTCGCCAAGGGATTGACGAATCGCGAGATCGCATCGCAGCTGTTCATCTCTGAACGCACCGCCGAGAGCCACGTCGAGCAGTTACGAGGCAAGCTGGGTTTCCATTCCCGAAGCCAGGTCGCGGCGTGGGTGGCGGCTCAGGGCCTGACCACGGACGGCGGCGCGGCACCCGCCGATGTGCCAATCCGCAGCGCCGTCGAAACCCCTTTGACGGAGGCTCACCCTGCGCTGACCAGGCGCCGCGGCTACATCGTCACTCTGGCAGTCGCGTTGATCGCGGCGCTGCTGACAGGACTTGCTCTTGCCAACGGCCGGCTTGCAACTACGCCATCTAGCGGCCAGAAGATCGTCACGGTGGCCGGCACCGGCCTGCGTGCGTTCTCGCCTGACGGTGGCCGCGCAGCTTCCGCAGCTCTAGTCCGTCCCGTGGCGGTCGCGACCGGGCCGCTTGGAGAGATCTACATCGCCGAGGGTAACCGAGTCCGTGAGGTTGATCCGGGCGGGCGGATCACCACCCTGGCAGGAACGGGTGACGCGGGCCATGCCGGAGACGGCGGCCCAGCCGCGCAAGCCCAGCTGACTACGCCACAAGGGTTGGCGGTCGACAGCGCGGGCAGGGTCTACATCGCCGACACGCTCAGCAATCGGGTGCGCCGCGTCGACGCGGACGGCACCATCCGCACTGTGGCTGGAACCGGCGACGCCGGCTATACGGGAGACGGGAAGCCGGCGATCGAGGCGAAGCTGAATCTTCCCACCGGCGTCGCCATCGGCTTTGGCGACTCGGTCTTCATCTCCGACACTGGCAACAACGTGGTTCGGCAACTTGGCATCGATGGAATCATTCGCACGGTGGCCGGCACCGGTGAGGCCGGGTATAGAGGGGATGGAGGTCCCGCCCTGTACGCAGTGCTTCACGCCCCGGGTGGACTGGCGTTTGACGAGGAGGGCAATCTCTACATCGCTGACACGCTCAACCAGCGCATCCGCCGAGTCAACGTCAACGGGCAGATTGCGACGGTTGCGGGCACCGGCGTCGCCGCCTACGGTGGCGATGGCGGTCAGGCGATCTACGCCGAACTGAATCTCGCTACCAACCCCTTGGAGGGCATGGGACAAGGCCTTGCTGTCGGACCGACCGGCGACGTGTTCATTGCCGATGGGGTAAATCACCGGCTCAGGAAGCTTGGCCTCAGCGGTGTCATTACCACGGTCGCGCGCATGAATACCCCGTTGGGGGTTGCGGTCGATCCTCATGGCGCCGTTTACGTCGCCGACGCCGACGACAACCGGGTTCTAAAGATCGATTGAGGTCAGGCCGCGGGCGGCTGCGACAGCGGGACTTCGAACTCCTCGCCGACAGGAGTCACGACGTACTCGAGATAGATCGCTTGGTTCGTGCCCGCGTTCGTTTCTTGCAGATCTGTTCCCGGAAGAAAAGCCGCACCCTGGCCGACGCCCAGACGCAGTGAGCTGCGGTGAGCGCTCTTGATAGAGATGGAGCCGCTCAGCACGTAAAAAGCCGCAAGCCCGCCAAAACGATGCGCTCCAGAGGTGCCGCCACCAGCGAGCGTGACCTGGCGAAGCACTTCTGAATAAGCCACCTGAGGAAGTGAGGCGCGATCGAAATCCTCGCTTTCGAAGGCTGCTCGCGCGATCGGATCAACAAGTGGCTGTCCACGGGCTGAGCTCGGCCAGACTGCAATCGAATACCAAACACTCTGGACGGATCCCGGGTTCAGATGCTGGTGGGTCAAACTCTGGTGGAACTTTGCTTGTCCAGCTACCAGATCGACAGGTGGCTCACCCGCCAGGACCAGGAGTTGGACGCCACTCTCTACATAGACCACGCTGGGGACATGTTGTTTGGAATTGATGACATAGCCAGGCGGCTGCACGAAGCGCACAAACCTGATGTAGACAGGGCCGGTTGGCAAGCTGCCCACCTGGCCGGCGTCCAGTTTCTTGACCACCTCGCCGCGAGGGAGCGCATCGGGGTTGGTAGCCGATGGCGCGGTACTCCCGCACGCGACGAGCGCCATCGCGAGAACCGCCAGCCTCAATTTCGAGCAAGTCTGGGCGATGATGCCCCAACGGGTTCGGCCAGCCTCGGGCGAGGTGCGCAAAATCAAGACCACGGCTGATGAGCTTAGCCTCCGGCGTCGCCACGAGGTGGACAGAACTCCGGTCCCCTCGAGAGCCCTGTTCGGCACTTCATAATGCCGAGGCATGGTGCGGCCCGAGCCGAGAGCGCGAGCTTTGAAGGACGCCGGCGCCACCCCGACCGATAAAGAGGAAGTCTGGCTGCGCCCGTCGCCGAGGCTTGGCATCATGCGTCGGGTCGAGGTCTTTGGGGTGGCCGGCCTGACAGCTGCGATCGTGCTGGTGGTGACCGCCATCCGCTTCGTCGCGGGCGCTCCCGTCAACGTTGCTGTAGCCGCCACGCTCATCGTTGCGATCGCCCTCGCGGGTTTTCTCAGCGACCGCTGGGCTCAGCGGCGTGTGTGGGCCTGGGCGTACTGCGAGCGCGAGGACGATCTGCTGGTACGGCGCGGCGTCATGGTCTACCGCTTATCGGTCATCCCGTACGGCCGAATGCAGTTCATCGACGTCATCGCCGGGCCAATCGAGCGGGCATTTAGCCTCGCCACGGTCCGAATGCACACCGCGGCCGCCAGCAGCGACGCTCGCATCCCCGGCCTGGCTCAGATCGAGGCTGCCCGCCTCCGCGATCACCTGGCCCAACTGGGCGAGGCCAAGGCGGCAGGGCTTTAGTGGTCGAGCCAGCCGCCACCTGGCACCGGCTGCATCCCCTTTCGCCGGTCATTCGCGCCGGGCGAATCTTGGTCGGTGCCGGGATCGTTTTCGCGGGCACGCTGCTGCAGGGCTCCAGCAGGAGCGAATCCGGGGCGATTACCCGGGTGGTGATCGGCGTCTTGGTGATTGCCTTTGGCGTGATCTCCTGGCTCGTCACCCGCTGGCGGGTTGAAGGCAAAGACTTGCGCATCGAGACTGGCCTGATCAGGCGAAGCTCCCTGCGCTTTCCCCTCCCGCAGATCCAGGCCATCGACGTGGTTCGCCCCCTCCTGGCGCGCGTCTTCGGCCTCGCCGAGTTGCGTCTGAGAATGGGAGGCGCGACCGCAGGCTCGGCCCGGCTGGCATACCTCACGGCGAGCGATGCAGACACGGTGAAGGGTCAGCTCCTGGCACTCGCCCGCGGGATCCAGCCGGAGACTGAGGATTCGCCCGGGCGCGTGCTCGTGCGATTGCCGATCGGGCGCTTGATCGGTTCCCTCGTCCTCGGATCACCCACGGTCACGATCCTCGTGATGGCGGGCGCGATCGCATTCGCGGCGGAGCTCTCGCCCAGGGCCGCGATCGGAATTCTCAGCTCCAGCGGCGCCATCGCAATTGGCATGATCACTGTCATCTGGCGGCGCCTCAACGGCGCCTACGACCTGACCGTGGTGGAGGCGCACGACGGGCTGCGCATACGCTCCGGTCTTCTCGACACCACCGCCGAAACCATCCCCAGCGGCCGCGTGCAGGCGGTACGCATGGTCGAACCGCTGCTGTGGCGGCCACTTGGATGGTGCCGGCTCGAGGTCGATGTCGCCGGACGCCAGCACCGAGGTGGCGAGAACAACCCGGAGCGGCGGCAGCTTCGGGCGGTGCTCCCGGTCGGCTCCCACCAGGAGGCAGAGAGCCTGCTCGAGCGGATCTTGCCCGATGCACCGCGCGAGCGAACGCGGCCGCCTTCGCGTGCGCGCTGGAAGGCGCCCCTGCGATTTCACAACCTGTCCTGGGGTCACAACGAACGCTGCGCTGTCACCACGACCGGACGTCTCGCCCGTATCACGTCATGGGTGCCGCTGACAAAGGTCCAGAGCCTGCGCCTGGTGCAGGGGCCGGCGCAGCGCGGTCTCCGGCTCGCAACCATCTACCTCGACACAGCCGGCCACAGCGTGCATGCGGCGATTCGCGACCGCGATGCGGATGAGGCGCGCGAGCAGCTTCGCGAGCTGACCGTCCTTTGCCGCGCGGCCCGAGCCGCACAACCAGACGTCGCAGCGGTTATCGGTCAGCGATAGGCAATGCGGTCGCGCCCCGCATCCAGGTCCTCCACCGGTGGACAAGAGACGCCGCAGCGATTGCCTTGCTCAAGAGCAGCCGTCGTCCGCCGCGCGCACCGCCTGGTGGAGGGCCCCGCGCGAGGCTTCGAACTGTTCCAGGGGAACCAGAAGGTCGTCCGCGATCCTCAGGCGGACCTCGCGGCTGATGCGCGCGCTCACGCGCTTTGCCCACCGTCGCCCGAGCCAACCGGCGTGGAGTCCCAGCAGCTTTGCCAGAACATAGCCGGCGAGGAGGGTGGCGGCAAGGAGCGCGACTGGCGTTGGCACGAGTCCGAGATACGGCAACGAGATCGAGCTCACCGGCGCGTCGTGGATGACAAAGAGTGACGCGAACCAGAGCAGCGAGAAGATGAGGACAGCGGTCACTGCATATTGGGCGGTGCCGATGACCGACCACAGCGCGCTCGTGGGCACCTGGAAGCCGGCCGCTTCCGCCGCGAGGGAACGGTCGATCGTCTCCGCGAGTCGATGCTCAAGTGACGCGGGCGCGCTGAGTGCGGCGAGCGTGCCGCGGAGGGGTGCGGGAACCGAAGCCAGCGTCGAGGTCACGAGCTCGCGCAGCGGCTCGACCGATGGCGCGAGCGAGCCGCGCAACTGCCAGCGTCTCAGGAAGTCAACTGGGTCCGCCGACGTCCGGGCGCGGCCGGTGAGCCGGATGATCGCGCTCGTGAAGAGCCCCAACGGTCCGCCGCCCCGGCGACGCGCGGCAAGCCGCGTCGCCGCGACGGCTTGACGCTCGAGGCCTGCAACGTCGATGACGGCAAGCGCGCCTGCCGCGACCGAAGAGAGAGCGCGCTCCCGGCGCGCCGGCTTGATGAGCGGGGGAGCGGTCCCATCCAGGACGCCCGCGTCGGCGGCGAGGTCACGCACGGCCTCGTGTGCCTCGGCGGCAATGCGAGACGCGACCACGCGCTTCGCCTCGACCCCAGACTCGAGCCATTCGCGCAGCTCGCCGATGCCCGCGGCGCCCTCCCGTGCGCGGGTGGCGACGACGTCGATGGTGCCGGCACCGTACTTCTGCAGCTGGTGACGCATGTCCTCGGCGACGCGGCGTGTGTCCGCGAGACTGAGGAGATCGCTTCGGTTGAGGACCACGACCTGGCGGCGGACTCGAGGCGCGAACTCCCTTAAATACCTGCCGTGCATGACGTAATCGTTGTATTTCTCCGGATCCACGATCCACACGACCGCGTCGACGCGGGGAAGCAGCTCATCCACGCGGTCTCTGTGCTCGAGAGCGATCGAGTCGAAGTCGGGAAGGTCGAGCACGGCGACATCGGCGAGCGCGCCGCCCGCATGCTGGCGCACCTCGCTGATGCCGAGCCACTGAAGCAGACCAGCGAGCTCCCGGCCGCGGCTGGAAGGGACCCACGCGACCGCGTCTGATGTCGTTGGCCGGCGCGCGCCGGCCAGGCTCACGTTCTCGCCCGCGATCGCGTTCAACAACGTCGACTTGCCGACGCCGGTGCCGCCGGCTAGCGCCAGGACGTACGCGCTGCTCGGGAAGCCAAGCCGCGTCCGCGTGGTCTCACGCGTCGCGACCGCGGCGCTCGCATCAACGCCGAGCGTCTTCGCCGCGGTGATCGCCTCGTCGAGGCTCCCCAAGCAGCGATCGATGTTCACTGTGCGATGCCTTCGACCGCTGCCCGCAGCTCTGCCGCGAGCTCGCGCATGGGTCCCGGCGCGGGCACGAGCGCCTCGAAACGCGCGCGATCATTCTCAAGGAGCGAGGTCATGAGCGCCAGAAGCCGGGCGCGTGCTTTCGCGATCAGCTCCCCCATCGCGCCTTCGCCGAAGATCGCTTCGAGAAGCTTCTGATTGAGGAGTGCCGTCCCGGCGGCGATCCCCACCTCGGCGCCCGTCAGGCCGGCCGTGAACGCGAACACGCCGAGCATCACCGAGACAGCGACGGCGTTCACGCCGAGAGCCGCGACCTGCGCGACCGCGCGCTTGCGGCCGGCGTGCGCCCGGACGTCGTCGACGATCGCTTGCATCCACGCACCAAGGCCCTCGCGGACGGCAGGGCCGAACCCTTCCGACGCTGACCATAGATCGGGATTGCCAGCTACGAGCGCGGCAGCATCCGATCGCTCGGACCAGGCGGTCGAGGTCCGCCGCGCGGCCTCGGTAGCGTGACGCAGCGCGAGCGCCTCGAGTGTGCTGGTCATCTCGGCCTCGACGACTGTTACTGGCGCAGCCGGCGTCCGGCGGAATGCGGTGATCAGAATCGCTCGCAGCCTGCCGATGCCTGAGGAGATGAATCTCGCCACCTGGTCCGCGCCAACGAAGTCGTTCCATCGACGCAACACCTCCTCACGCAACATGACACCGCCCTGCAGCGCCGTGGCCAGAGAAGCCAGTTCCTCGGCGTACATCGTTGCGGCGATCCGCCGCAGCGCATCGGCGTCAATAGCCTCGTGTTCGAGGTCGTCGGCGATGCCGTGTGCGAGCGGTGCAAGGCCCCTCAGCGAACCCGCCAGCGCGCGGGTAGCGACATCGCGCCGCTCGTCGGCCTCCGCGGCCAGGCGCGCTACGCGCTCGAGAAGCGGGCGCGCCTTTTCACGCGCAAGTCCGTTCACTCGCGGATCGAGGTCGCCCTCATCGATCGCGATCATCTCCACGGGCTGTTGCGCGTTTGGTGCGTCGGTCTCGCCAAGGAGACGCTCAGCGTCGCCAACCACCGCCACCCGATCCTGTTCATCGGCCGGCATCCGGTTCAACACAACCACGAGCGGTAGACCACGCTCCCGCACTCGGCGAAGCACCTCCCACGGCACCAGGTCTGCGTAGCGGGTCGCAGTCGTCACGAATACACAGAGATCGCTAATCTCCACCAGCACATCGGCGAGTTCGCGGTTGTCGAGCTCGACGGAGTCGATGTCCGGCGCATCGATGACAGCAACGCCGTCGACGCTGGCGGCCACCGCCGACACCTTGAGCCTCTCTTTCGCGATGGCGGCGAGACGACCGCCGGCGAGAATGCGATTCGAATCGCTTGCGCTTGCGTAGATCACCGCGTCTCTTGTCGTCGGCCTCAGCACGCCGGCTTTGCTGACCTCAGCGCCCGCGATCGTGTTCAGCAGCGAGGACTTGCCCGCGCCGGTGGGTCCGACGAGCAGCACCAGCAGCGGCGCATCTATATCCGCCAGGCGCGGAAGCACGAAGCCGGCGAGGTGGTCGTGAAGCTGTCGCGCGCGTGCCTTCGCTGCGGAGTTCGCCGTCGGGAACGCCAGGCGCCTGTCGGCGAGCGCGGCCAGGCGATCGCCCTGTTCGATGAGCTCTGTCGAGTCCACGGCCCGCACTCTACTTATGGCGTACGAGGTTCGGGCGGTTCTTGCGACGGCGTTTGAAATCAGAAGTTGTCAGGGCCGCCCATGACCC
>WNGG01004979.1_pt1 | contig 15919 bp, 16 predicted proteins | sample 5400661 | NCBI WGS metagenome assembly WNGG01 (sample SAMN13153372, study PRJNA577476) | soil metagenome | isolation source: 100 cm soil or saprolite under Garry oak tree replicate 1 | place: USA:California | collected 2016-06-15
GAAGGTGAGCGACCCAATGGCTTATGCTGCTGTTGTTCGGATCACAGCTCTAGGCTCGCGCATCACCGCCGCCGTCACGCGGGCTGCACTGCCCGGAATCGCGGTCGTCTCCCGCGGTGCTGTTGCTGTGGCGGTCGCTGCGCCGGCGGCGATGCATCTTGCGCTTTCATCATCTCAAATGTCCGAAATAACGGCGCCAGATCGATCACGGCGTTGGCGGCCGATCTTAACGTGTTCCCAAGATTTGCTGCTACGGACGCGACTTCCACGCGGATCCCATGTCGCCGCAGCTTTATGGCGAGATAAGCGAAATCAGCATCGCCGGTCACGAGAATGACGACATCGGGCCGCATCTCGACAGAAAGCTCGACTGCGTCGATCGCCATCATCACGTCTACGTTCGCCTTGTAATGTCCTTCTTCGGCGGGCGATCCATCCTTGGTCACGACCATGAAACCGTTGGAGTGCAACCAATGCATGAACTTGTTCTTCTTGTCCCGCTCCTCCTGCCAGACCGGGATGGCGGGCGGCAACCCGGCATAAACCACCATCTCGATTAGCTCACGTCCGGTATTTGGGCCGGCCAGAAAATCGCGGAGCTTCAGCCAATCGAGCCCGCGTCCCGCCGTTCGCACCGAACTGCCGACGTTCGATTCATCCACCAGGACCAAAACCTTGGGACGCACTAGATTTTCGAAATGTTTCTTTTGCATAGCGGAGCTGATTCTCTCAGCCCTTAACTATCAACAATCAACTTCTCAACAGCATCGGATTTTTTCTTCGCCTTTCATCGTTCATAATTCATTCTTCTTCCGTTGCTAATGTCCAAACCAGTTTCAGTTCGCGCCGGTCAGGTTGAGTTCCTCAAGGTCAACACCGAGGGATGGGACTGGCGCGACGCGTATCAATGGCTGCTGGCCCTAAGCTGGACGCGATTCGCTCTTTTCATCGCCGGCATTTACGTCGTCATCAATCTCATTTTCGCCACCCTTTACAGCCTCGGTGAAAATTGCATCGCCTATCTCAAGCCGGGCTCATTTGTCGACGCGTTCTTTTTCAGTGTGCAAACGCTGGCCACCGTCGGCTACGGCCACATGTATCCGCAAACGCTTTACGGTCATATTGTCACGACTATTGAGATTATCTTCGGCATGTTCGGACTCGCCGTCATGACCGGTCTCATCTTCGTCCGCTTTTCGCGGCCGACCGCGCGGATTTTATTTAGTAAATCGATCGTCATCGCTCCGTTCAACGGCCGGCCGGCGCTGATGTTGCGCATCGCGAATTTGCGCCAGCGCAGCCTTGTCGAGGCCGAGTTCCGCATCATGTTCTCGCGCGACCAGGATATCGTGGAAGACAAAAGCTACCGCCACTTTTACCAACTCAAACTCGACTTTGATCGGCTGACCGTGTTCCCCGCCGCGCTCACGCTCAGACACACCATCGACGAACGCAGCCCGCTCTTTGGCGTCAGTCCGGAGTCGCTCGAAGCAAGCAACGCCACCTTTGTCGCATCGGTTGTCGGCATCGAAACCGTCATCCCAGCCGCCGTCCAGATCCAGCAAAACTACACCTGGCGTGAAGTGCGTTTTGGCGAACGCTTCGTTGAGATCTACTCCGAACTGAAAGAGGGACAGATCACCGTCGACTACGGCCGCATCCACGACACTGAACCGGTGCTGTAGCGATCGGTCCCAGGTTAAGATGGCACAACGCCGGCGATATCTCTTCGTTTGCATCAATCGTCGGCCCGACAACAACCCGAAAGGATGCTGCGCCGCGAAGGGCTCTGAAGAAGTATATAAAGCATTGAAAGCGGAGGTGGCCGCCCGCGGACTGGCGAAACTCGAAGCGCGCGTGTGCACATCGAGTTGCCTCGATCAATGTGCGACTGGGATCACCGTTTTGGTCGAACCAGACCACTTCTTTTACGGCCGCGTCACCATCGCGGACGTGCCAGAAATCGTGGACGGACTCGTCAACGGCCAACGCGTCAAACGGCTTGTCCTTACAGCAGATGACCTAGCCAAGAGCTGATTCTCTAAAGCGCTAGCGCCGCGTCGAATACGCCGTGCGGCGACGCCGGCGGATGGACTGCATTGGTCGCATGGTGAGGCGACGGAGCGAGCGGGAGATCGCGAGTCAACGCCTCGTCCTCATCGGGGATGACCTGGCGAAACTGTAGCGGCAACACGGCGTGCTGGGAAGCCGCTGGGTGGACTGCATAGCCCGATGGGAATTCGGGTGAGCGCCTCGGGAGAGGGCAAATCAATCTGCGACCGTCGAAATCTGTCGTGCTGACCTCTGATCTAGACTGCTCGAGTTCGGATGTTGATCTCCGATGTGAGCGTCTGATGGACCGGACAGCGGTCGGCCATTTCCATTAATTTTGAGCGTTGTTCGCTCGTTAGAGCACCGGTGAGTTGAATCTCGCGCTCGATCCTGTCGATCTTTCCCACTTTAGTCTCGCACTCGGCGCAATCGACGGCGTGAATTTTCGAGTGGTGCAGCGAAACCATTACCTTCTCCAGCGGCCAACCCTTTCGTCGCGCATAGAGCGAGATGGTCATCGAAGTGCACGTGCCGAGCGCGGCCAGGAGAAAATCGTACGGAGACGGCCCGGTGTCAGTCCCGCCGAAAGCCACCGGTTCATCGCCTTTGAGACGATGCGGACCAATTTGAATTTCTTGGGCAAACCCAGCCGCACCGCCGCGGACGATCACGTGCGGGGGACCGTTAGAGGTGTTGGCTGCCATCGGTGGGAGCAGCAATCAAACAATGCCGCGAAGTTCACGGCAAGTCTGCAATTTCGATTAACCTCGCACCGCCGCCGTAGCGGGTTTGGCGCGCAGGAAGCTGCTCCCCTGAAGACTGTTATCCGGTAACTGTTAACGGTTAACGCGGCGTCTTCGCCGCTTCGTAAACGAGCAGATGAAATGTGCCGGGCACATAGCTGGGACGGCGACGTTCGCCCGCCGGCGGTGACGGACTCGCTGGCTCGGGCGCGATTTGCGCCGTGCATGTGTAAACGCGTTGCGTTTTGGAATCGAGCGCCATGGTGCGTGCGCCACGCTCGGTCGTGAGCGTTTGCACGACCGCGAGTTTGTTCGGCGTTTCCTCTTTCGCGATGGTCAACCTCCCGTCGCCGCACGATGCAAATGCCAGCTGCGTTGCATCATCGAACGCGCACGCGTCCACGCCCCCGCCGATTGGCACCGTCGCAATACTTTTGCCGGTGTCGCTGTCCAACATCGACATCGTCTTGTTATGGCAACCGACAAAGAGCCGGTGATGCGCCGCGTCGAACGCCATGCCAGTCGGTTCTTTACCCGGTGCCAGCGGCCAGCTCGCAATCACCAAGTGAGTTTTGGTATCGATCACCGCGACTTTGTTCTTGTCCTCGATGTTGCAGAAGACGCGCCCGCTCTTCAAATCGGCCGCGGCGAACTCCGGCTTGCCCGATAACGGCACCGTCGCGACCACCTTGTCGATCTTGGCGTCGATGACCGTGGCCGATTTCCCGCGACTGTTGAACGCGTAAACTTCGGAGCGCGCCGGCTCGTACAAAATCGCGTCCGGATTTTCGCCGGTCTCGATTTTTGCGATCGTCTTTAGCGATTTGAGATCAATCACGCTCACGCGCGACTCGGTGCCGTTACTTGAAAATCCATGCCCCAGTTCCGCCGCGATCGCGAACCCGTGCACGCCGGGCGTGTCCGCGATCTCACCCACCACTTTGTCCTGCGCAAGATCGATAATCACGATTTTGCTCGCGTGGGTCACGTAAAGTTTCCGCGCTTTCGCGTCGATTGCTAAATAATCCCAACCACCTTCGCCACCGATTGGGATGCTTTTGAGCAACTTATAATTCTGACCGTGCGCTGCTTGCAACAACGCGAGGAACACGAGGCCGACGAACATCCGCGATTTCATCTCTCTTCTGTAATGGCAACCGTGACGATGCGCCAACTCAACCGGTTCTCGTCCCCTTGGTCAGATCCTGGGAACGTGATGTGCTGGCAAAGGTGACATGATTGCTGTCCATCGTAGCTCGCGCTGTTTATTGGTTGTTTCGTTTGCCGCAGTCACGCTCTGCTCGGCAAATCGTTCCGATGCGCGGATCGGGGAAACTACGCTTCAATGTGTCGCTCGTTACGGGCCGCCGAAAGACACCCCCTCTTCGAAGATCATGGACAAGAATTCACCGCTTCTTGAAGGAGCGATCCATCACATTTACGAATATAAGGGCTGGAAAATCCGCGCTGTATTCTTGCAACTGGATGGGCCTGCCGTGCGAGTGGAATATTCCAAGATGCCAGTGGCTGGGGGCAGTCCGTTGGTGCGAGACTACGAGTTGCAAGCAATCATGACGGCCAACACGCCGGCCGGAATGACGTGGACGCAAATCGCGTACGATAATCCTGACTCGCCTAATAAAGGGATCGCAAAGGCCGCTGAAGTTTTCGTTTCGGTTGGCCAAAAGATGTGGCGACGAACCGATGGCGCGGTCCTCCGGTCTCGAGGGGATATAGTCATCCGGCTCGAACTTCCCGCCGCGCGCGAGTACGAGCAGGAGCTCAAACTTACCAAAGAGCAAAAAGCGCGCGCTTCGGTTCCGCAGTTTTGAAACAAGAGCCGAGTATCGAACGGGTTGACCCACCAAATTCATCTCGCACGATGAATTATGCCTACTGTCTTACGAGTTGGGCCTTAGCGTTTTCACTTTTACAGCCGCGAAAATCACGAACGGCCTCATATCCATGTGGCGCGCGGCGATTATGAAGCGAAGTTTTGGCTACAACGATTGCTCTCGCGGTGAACTTGGATTCGCCGAACCCGAGCTTCGCGATAACCAGCGACTGGTGGAAGAGCACTGCGATGAGGTGATCGAAGCTTATATTCGTTTCCATGGCCGGCGTTGAGGAACTCACATCATCGATGCGGTACGTTCCTGGGTTGGAGACGGGCGCGTCTGGTTTGAATTATCAGATCAGCGTTTGATTAGTTTTCCAGTCTCGAAGTATCGGCGGCTTGCCGGTGCGCGCGAAAAGCTAGTGAAAAAAGTGCAGTTGCGTGTTCAGGGCCGTGCTTTGCGCTGGGAAGAGCTGGACGAAGACATCTGGGTTAAAGACGCCATCGCTGGGCGGTTTCCAAGTCCACACGCTCACACCTGAAGGTTACGTCCGATTTCTTGAGAATCGAGCCGTCGGAAGACGAGCGAGCTAACCCGAAACCGGAGCCATTACCCTGTCGGATTATCGCAAAGACATTTTTTTAGCGAGTAACTCCCCCTATTACCGCGCGCGCAACGTCAAATGAGACGCGACTCTAGGGGCCCCGCGCTCTGATCGCTCTCGAGCACACCTTTCCAACTATGATGCGTGTATATACACCCATAATGCATTGCCGGTTTGGCTGATCGTTGATGGAAAATTCTCGGGTGTCGATGTTGCCGCTCATCTTGGCTGTGCCCCATAAGGCCTCGACCCTCGCCCTTCCTCCGCCGGTTCCAAGTTGTTTCGCTACGTTCCGGTTTCATCTGCCGCTTTGCAGCTGTAACGCTTTAACGATTCAACCCTTCAACGTCCGAGAGGGATCTCAAGACGCAGCGAGGGCGTCGGCGACATTGCGCCGTATTCGAAACGTCTGGTCCAATCGTGACGTCTTAAAGATTATCCGGACGGTCTCGCGCATCCCGACGAGGTAGAGCTTGCCGCGGTACGCTTCGACCTTTTGCATTCCGTCGATCAGGACGGCCAATCCAGAGCTGTCGATGTAAGATACTTTTGAAAGATCGATCACAAGCTTCTCCGGCTTATCTCTGATCAAGGCGCGCAGTTCGGTGGCGATCCGCGGCGAGACGTGCATATCAATTTCGCCTTCCAGCGGAAGGATGTGATGCGATCCTGGCTCGGCCTTACGAATTGGAGATCGGGAAACGGGTGGCCCTTGTTTCTGGCTCGCACTTTTTCTTCGACGCGATGATTTGCTGGGAGGACCTGGGTCAACCAGGACCCCTTCAGGCATTTGATTGGCGAACTGCAGGACCCTGAAACCGAGGTAAGACGGTGGAAGCTTAGCCTTCTTTTCGGGCGATAAATCGGTTTGCACCGCCACGATGAATTCGCGGGCGTGATAGAGGCTCTTGAAAACTCTGGTGATATGCGGCTTGGAACCAAACTCAACGCTGAATCGGGCCGCGGCTTCCACCGCAAGGGAATGCCAATAGCCCGGTTCAAAGGGACGCCAGGTGCGCCTTTCGGCTTCGCGTTCTGTCTCAGAAAGGGAAAGCCATTTGGCGAAGGTCATTGGTGAGAATGCGTGGCTGAACGTCAAATATGACTAGATTCTAGCCCGTATCCAGCGCTAGCGTAAAGCGAGGGGCGCGAGATCAATTCTTCCGCGGCTTACACAGGAGTTCCGAGCCGAAGTTCTCTTTCCGCTTCAACGATTTAACGCTTCAACGTGGCAAAACCTAAGTGTCGATCGTGAGCTCTGACCCGGAAGTGGTTCATATATGGCTAAACGTATATGTATATGAAAGCGCGTCCGAAGCAGTTCTGTAGCGGCGGTCGGCGCCTGTCCTGAGCGCAGCCAACGGAACCGCCGGATCCGAAATCCGAAAGCGCTCCACATCGAACATAAGCCGCGTGTGATGGATGGGACCAAAGCACGCATAGCGAATGAATGGACGCGCGCTAGGCAAGAGTGGAGATCGCTTCTCGGCGCGCTAAGCGAAGGATATATCGAGTCAGAAAGACACATATATGGCTAAACGTATATGTGTATGAAAAACGCGCGTGGTGATTCAGGTCGAGTGGGCCCACGCGAGTCAAATCCGGCTCGTCACGGGTCGGGCGGCATGGGTCTTTCTCTTCCGTTCATAAGTCGGCAGATCATCGGCTAAACGAATCCAAGGCAGCCGGTCGTCAACCCAAGTGTGGTCGGCGGGTGTTACTGTCGCTGGCTGGTCGAAACTGCAAACCGTGACATCGATCTCGTCTGCGTCTGGCCCGCTCATGAACGTCAATGGCGTGCCGCAATCCGGACAGAACGAGCGCAACCGCTCAGCCCATCGCAGCTCTCGCGGCAGACCTGTGGTGAAGCGAATGCCCACGTCACGAATGGCGCGCCACTGCTCCGGCGACAATCCGAACAATGACAGTGGGTGATGTTGTAAGGGTGCCCGGTCGCCTCATATCGGACCAAGCCGCACAAACATCCGCCGCAGATAAGGTTTGGGTTCATGAATATAAACGCTAACGCCGCCTAACGAGATTGGTTAAACCCGTTGCGCAAAAACTTTAAGCCGCTAAACACTACGAACTGCTTTTTGCCGCAATGGGAAAACTGATCGCCCGAACGGATGAAACGAATCCCGCCGCGATCATTGCCACTCGCAACCAATCGAGAATGATCCACCGTCGCGCCATCTGTGTCACCTCGGCTTCGCTTTTTCCGCTCGAACTGGAGGCCGCGAGATAGAGTTCATGGTTCATAGACCAAAAAACTGTGGGGTAAGGACCCAGAGAATGAGAAACATTGTTACTGGTAACCACAACCAAACACGGTACTCGAACGGGGTCTTCCATCCACAGATGAGCGCTCCGAGAATTCCCACCAGCATCGGCACTGATAACGGCTGGAAAAAATCCGCGGGGTTCATCGGGAAACGTGGGCCGTAAGGCATGAGCACAAGCGAGGCCGGCGGCGCTGCGCTCCAAGCTCCGGCCACGATTAAAAGGTCGAATACTTTGGCGCCCAAGCCGAGACCCCAGCCGAGCACTGAAATCCAAAGAAAGATCCTCATCAGCCGCAAGCGCCCCGACATTTCCGGAGCGGAATACTGGAAAGCAGTGGCCATAAGGTTGTTTCGATGGGTCTAACAGGGCTTAGGCCGAATTTCTCCGTCTATCTGGATTATAGACTGCAAATTCTCCTCTGCATCTTAAAGATCAATTCCCATCTCGATGATTGGGAAATCGCGAGTCAATTTGCGTGCGGCTTGCACGGATGATCTTAGAGATCGATTCCCATAGTGATCGCTCGCGGAACGTCCTCCCACCCACAGCGACGCCAAAAGCCACAGCCGCGCGGATTATCATCGGCCACCATGATAATGACCCGCTTGAGCCCGGCCCGGCGTAGGCCCTCCAAGCATTCATCCATCAGACGCTTACCGAGTCCGCGTCCCTGATAAGCAGGATCAACGGCCAGGTGATAGATGTGTCCGCGGCGTCCATCATGACCGCATAACGCGATGCCAACAGTCGCGGACCCATCGGTCGCCACTCGGCTCAGTCCCGGGTTCCGTGCGAGAAATTGAGCAACGCTTTCTCTGTCATCGCCCTCGGCGATCTCAAGACCTTCGACCCGCTGCCATAGCTCAACCGTCGCGTCGTAATCGTTGATGGAAAATTCTCGAATATCGATGTTGCCGCTCATCTTGAGTCAAAGAACGCTAGCACCACGTGGCGTGTCACGTCGATGTCGCAGGCGAGATCGGCATTATGGTCAGCGTTCAGTTTGGGATTCGGAAAGAAAGCACGCGCTTCGGTTCCGCAGTTCTAAAGAGTGTCGATTGTAAGCTCTGAGCCCTTTTTGACTTTTTCCAAGTCCAGATCATCGGTGATTGATTACATTCATGGGCGCGATAAACTTGTGCTCATGACTGCCAGCCAAATCATCGAGGAAATTAAGCGGCTCGATCCGAAAGAGCAGTTGGGTGTCATCCGCTTTGCTTATCAACTCGACGCGGAACGGCATCTGACCGGAAGCGAATTGTCCAGCTTGGCCGAACGCATGGTCAATTCGACGGACGCGGTGGAAGCGGCGCGAGTCCGCGAAGCGATCGTTCGAGGATTCTACGGCCAGGGCTACGATGCCTAAGATTCGGCGGCAAAATGTGCCGCTGGCATTGTTGCATCACATTCTCGATCGCATCCTGATCGCGCGAAATCTCGGCGGACCAACTCGGTTTGTTTGCTGATTGGCTCGACACCGAACCCGAAGAGCCGAACGAAAGATGGTTCAAGCGCTTTCCCGCAATGACTGTCTGTGGCGAAGGCGCCTTGGTGAAGACATTTCTAACCGTAAGCCAAGCCCCCAACAGGAAAAGAAGTCGTGTGACATCTGACCTCTGCTTGCCGCGCCGTAGTGTTGAAATGTAGGCGGGACCTCTGACCCACCCCGCGCTCTGGTCACTCTCGAGCAATCGCTACCACTCCATCATGCGTGTATATGCACGCGTGATAATTGGGCGTTATTTTCGGTGCGGTCGCGCTTGATCGGTCGTGGACGCGTAACACGCCTGCCCCAACGCGCGTAATCCCTTGCTCGACGTTGCAATTCCGTTCCTGTTAAGTGATACGCCATGCGTCTTTGGTGGCTGCTGATCACACTCGGCGCGGTCGTGCCACCTAACGTCATTTGTGCGGAAGACGCGAAGCCGCCGTCGATGCGCGCGCAAGTGACGGTGGAGAATTGGGACAAGGGCGGCCCGCTCTCGCATTGGGTCTACACCCATCTTTCGGAGGTATTTCCCGCAGCGGTGGTGCGACGCGCCGGCGCGAGCGTGGATTTGCCAAAGCAGCTTCAGCCGGAGATCGGCCGGCTCGTCTTGAAAGAGGACGACGGCTCCAGTAGAACGCTCGATCAATTCGTCAATCACGGTGCGGTCGACGGCTGCATCGTGTTGCATGCGGGCAAGATTGTTTACGAAAAGTATCCGACCATTCAGCCTAACGATCTCCATCTGATTTACTCAGTTACGAAGGCGTTCGTATTGACCACGCTCGCCATTCTCGAAGACCAGGGCCGGGTCGATCTGCAGAAGCCGGTGGAAAATTTTTTGCCTGAATTGAAGGGGAGCGCGTGGTCCGGGATTCGTCTGCGCGATGTCGCGGACATGCGCTCGGGAATCGAGGGCAACGAGAGTAGCAACGACGCCTATCGCAATCCGGCGCACAAACAATTTCAGCTCGAGGCGACGCTCGGCTGGCAGCCGCGTACTGCGCCTAATCTGCCAGAAGCCGTGAGGCGCGGCGATCTACTGGCATTTCTCGGCACGCTCAAGCGCGAGCACAAGCCGGGCGAGACGTGGGCCTACACCTCTAGCAACACCGCTGTCATCGCCGAAGTGATCTCGCGCGTGATCGGCAAGAGTTTGGCTGACACGATTAGCGAACTCCTCTGGAGCAAGATTGGCGCGGAACACGATGCGCTCCTGGCTGAAAACGAGCGCGGATTCCCGGTGGCGCATGCCGGGATGGCGGCGACGCTGCGCGATGTCGCGCGGTTTGGTTTGCTCTTTACGAAGAATCCGGCGCCCGGACAGCCCAACGTCATCACCGAGCAGATCGTGCGGCGCATCTTCACTAGCCGCGGCGGCGCGAACGAACACGGCATCTTGCCGCTGACCTATCAATGGGACATGTTAAGCGACCAGGGCGAGCTGGTGAAAGGCGGTTGGGCGGGACAATTACTTTACGTTAATCGTGACAAAAACGTAGTCGTCGCCTACTCCGGCACGAATCTGACGGATAACCCGAAACTGGAACCATTACCCTGCCGAATTATCGCGAAGACGTTTTTTTAGCGAGTAATTCCCCTGCTTGCCGCGCCGTAGCTTTAACGAAGGCGGGATCTCGCTCGCCATCGTAGTCCCGCGACTGCGGGACGGAGGAGACTGGCCTCTATATCATCCATTAACTATTGACTAGTAACTGTTAACTCGACCCCTTCGCCGCAGCCTTCTTTTTGTTCTTGGCGAGGGCGAGGCGCTCCGTCTTTTTGCGGCGTGCCGCGCGTTTCTTAACGTTATCTCTACCTTGGCTGTGTCCCATAAGCCTCAACTCTCGCCCACCTGTCGCGCCGTAGCAATGTGCAGGCGGATCAACTCTCCATCGGTTCCCAAGCTATTTATTCCCGTCACGCTCCATCTCTGCGGGCCAAGCCAATAAGCGCGTCGAGAAAGCACCTATACGGACAAACGTATATGTATATGAAGAGCACGTCTGGGACAGTTCTGTAGCGGCAGCCGTGTCGGCTGCAATGTAGGCGGTCACGATCCCCGAACTTATGGATGATGCAAAGTCGACATCGCGCCGCCAGCGAGTGCTGCGAGGACCGAGGCGATGATCAGCCCAATGACGATGATCACCGGCACGAAGCAGCAAAAGATGATGAAGGCTGCCGCCATTCATTTGAACATTATTTTCAGAATAGAGCCGAAAGGGATATCGAAATCCACCACGGCAACGCGTTGTGCTAATGACATCGCGCTCTGGTTCGCGGCGGTGTTACGAGCCTCACTCGGCACCGGCAGTTGCGTACCATATTTCAGCATCGGGAGATAGTCATCGATCGATTTCCAATCACCGCCGCCCGCAGGTTTACATGGCGTGTTTCGGTTCACACGCCCATCTGCGAACATCTGCGCGATCTGCGCTTCTCCGTACGGCCCCTCCTCGCGACCAGAGAATTTCAGCGAAAAGGATTTCATGATTGCCGGCCGATACTATCGCTTCAGATCAGATGCGATTTCGGGGAGTTAGGCAAGCGAATGAGATCCGGCTGACATCTGACTTCTGTCCTTTGCTCTTTGCGGGCCAAGCCAAAGATACATCGAGTCAGAAAGGCACATATATGGATAAACGTATGCGTGTTTGCAAAGCACGTTTCCGAGGTTAAATCTGTAGCGGCAACACGGTGTGCTGGGAAGCCGCTGGGTGGACTGCATAGCCCGGTGGGAATTCGGGTGAGCGCCTCGGGAGAGGGCAAATCAATCTATGTCCGTCGAAATACACATATGGATAAACGTATATATGTATGAAAACGCGCGTTGTGATTCGGGTCGAGCGGGGACGAGTGAGTGAACTATCGCGAATGTTAAGTGTTTAGAGGCGACCCCATTTTCCGTTCTTGCGGTTCGCGTGTCTCATGCCCCGCGTCCATTCGTAACGCCCTTACGCGGGTCTTATCCTAACAGCCACAGACTTGCACCCGACGAGATAAGTTGTTGGTGCGTGGGATGCGGAGCATATTGGCAAAGTTTATGAAGGATTCTGTCGTCAGAGGATGCCTGCTGCAGCTTCTCTATGGACGTCGACGCGAAGGTTCCATTCCGTTCGGCCACGCTGAGCAGGCGGTCCCGCCGCCAGGAGGTATAAGGCACCGTGACTGGCTGCGCGCCCTGGCCCAGCTTTCAGAGTATCGCCTCATCGACTGGACCCCTCTTGAAGATCAGAGCGGGATGGGCCTGCTGTCCGGCTTTGCTAAGATAAACGATTTCGGAGTCAAAGTGCTCGAAGCTGGCGTCGAGCCCCCGATCCGGATCTCTATCGATAAGAGCCGACGAACCACCGTTCCCCGGCAGCAACAAGCGCCTATCGCAGCGAGCACTCCGCAGCAGCAGGTGATTACGGAGGCACTGGAGAAAGTGATCACTGCGATCAACCAAGCCGATGTGTCGGAGCAGGAGAAAAATGAAGCGAAATCTTTGTTGCGAAAACTGCTGGGTAGCAAAGCAGCGGCCAGTGTGTTAGGCGCTGGCGCGCAATCCCTCGCCGCGAAGTATTTCACGGAATAGAGCAGGAACATTCATGAGAAATAATCATGACCTATAAGGGTGAGAAGCAAGCGGGAAACCCATGCCTGCGTGTTCGCGAGCGTTGTGGCAGCGCTGAATTCAGTCGCGGGCAAGGCGGTTTGGACGCAAGACACTTTGTTTGAAAAATGGCAGAAACGAGGAATCACAGATGTGAACTTCGCGAACATTGATTTAGTAGCGATTCAGCCGGTCTAGAGCGATATTAAGGCTCAGCATCATTTGGACGGCGCGAGTGTGATGTCGCTAACATTATAGCCTAATGAGTGTGCAAGATTCTGACGCCACCATGGCTGTGTTCCTCGACCTGGAAAACATCGCGCTGGGCGCGCATGACGCGGACTTTCCCGCGTTCGACATCCGCAAGGTGCTCGAGCGTCTGCTGCTCAAGGGCCAGATCGTGGTCAAGAAAGCCTACTGCGATTTTGAGCGCTACAAGACGTTTAAACGGGGGCTGCACGAAGCGGCGTTCGAGCTCATCGAGATCCCGCACGTGCGCCAGTCGGGCAAAAACTCCGCCGACATCCGCATGGTCGTCGATGCGCTCGATCTCTGTTACACCAAGAGTCACGTCGACACCTTCGTCATCATCAGCGGCGACTCGGACTTTTCCCCGCTCGTCAGCAAATTGCGCGAGAACGACAAGACGGTCATCGGCGTCGGCGTCAAAAAGTCCACGTCTGATCTATTCATCAGCAACTGCGACGAATTTCTCTATTACGACGATTTCGTGCGGGTGGAGTCGGCAAAGAAGCGTCCGAGCGTTGCCGCGCCCGCGCCAGCGCCAGCAGCGAAAACCGGTAAAGAACATGGACCTTCAATCGACGGAGCGCTCGATCTTCTCAGGAAAACCTTGGAAGCGCTGCGCGCCGAGCGAGGCGAGGATTATCCGATCCGCGGCTCACTCATGAAACAGGCGATGAAACGTCAGAACCCAGGCTTCAACGAACGTGCGCATGGGTTCCGTGCCTTCAACGAACTGCTCCTCGAAGCGCAAAAGCGTGGGCTGCTAAAGCTGGAGCGCGACAAACAAGTGGGTACCTACATCGTCCACGCGATCGAGTGACAATGCGCCAATCAACTGACGTCTGACCTCTGCGCGCTGAGCCCAGGATACACCGAATCAACGATACATATATGGATAAACGTATATGTATATGAAAACGCGCGTGGTGATCCAGGTCGAGTGGGCGCACGCGAGTCAATACGCCGTGCGGGGACCCCGGGTGGATAGACTGCATTGGTCGCGTGGTTGATGCGACCGAGCGATCTGGAGATCGCGAGTCAACACTTTCGGAGTTTAGACGCGCCCCCATTTCGCATTCCCTAGGAATCATCATTTTCCACGACAAACTTGGCGACTTGTGCCCGTTCGCTAGCGGGAAGGGCTTTGAACTGCTCGATAACTTCAGTGCCGCTCATGGCAAAAAAATATTGCATCAAATTGATGGTCGCAAAATCGATCTTCTTCTGCGCTTAAGCTCTCAGCCCTCAACTATCTGTCACGCCGAAGTGCGCGAAGGCGGATCAGCGGTCGGCTTTTGGATCATAATCCGCTCGCGATCGTGAAGTGGCGTGACGTCGAGGTAGAAGTATTTATGTCCAGGAATAATGAGTGTATATACACGCATAATGAATTGCTGTTCGGCTTTTGTGTTGTAGCGAGCACGGACCCTGCTTGCGGCGCCGTAGCCCAGGCGAGTGCAGGACGAAAGCGGGTAGTGGCCGTCGCGGCGGCGACCGCAAAATTTGCAGTGCGCGGAGGATTCGGCTGCGCTCACGCCGTGTGCAATGTCAAATGCTCTGCTCGCGAGACTTTCGGAGTTACGCGCGACCCCCAATTTCCTTTTCCGCGGTGTAACCATTCAAGCTTTACCCCGTGAGATAACGTCGGAGGCGATTTTTAATATAACGTTTTCCCCAGGCAGTTTTAAGGTACTTCTCCCGTTGCGCCGCGTTGCTCTCGTTTCGACAACCTTCCCAATACACAAGCTCAAAGGTGCCTGCGTTCTTTTGTAGAGTTAACGCGTCCATCGTTGTGGGCCCGAAGTCGTGCCGTTAAATTCCGCGTTAGACCCACATAAAACTGACGATCAACTTGTGAGCGCAAAACGTAAATATAGCAGTATTTCGGCACCATCTGTGTATCTCACGGGGTGAACGCTTCCTTATTCACAACATATGGCATCTTGGTCGGGTCGCCGCCGTAGTTCCCTTCCAGCACGTCGATCATCACAACATATGGCATCTTGGTCGGGTCGCCGCCGTAGTTCCCTTCCAGCACGTCGATCAATCCCTGCACGGTACGTCCGGCCATGCCTTTGTCGGGATCGACCGAGAGCCGCGTGATCTGCGCGCCACTGGCGAAGTGATGGAACAGCCGCGTGCGATCGGCGATTTCGGGATCGAGCAGCGGCGAATCCGGCGGCAGCGGTTCTTTCTCAAAGACGTCGAGCGCCGCGCCGGCGATGACTTTTTCTTTCAGCGCTTTGGCGAGGGCCTTCTCATCCACGACCGGGCCGCGTGAACTATTCACCAGGTACGCGGTCGGCTTCATCAGCCTGAGCGTCTTCTCGTTGATGAGGTGGTAGGTCGGCTTGTCGGTTTCGCCCTCGCGCAACAGCGGCACGTGGACGCTCACGTAGTCGGCGCCGCGCATCGCCTCCTCGAACTCCACGTACTTGATCCACGTCTTCTCCTTCTGGATCCCCTTGGCGTGGCGCAGGTCCATCAGCTCCTGGATGGAGGCGATGTACTTGTCATTATGATATGCGGGGTCGTAGCAAAGTATGTTCATGTCGAAACCCGAGCACTTCTTGATCACCGCCAGTCCGATCCGACCGGTGCCGATGACGGCCAGCGTTTTGCCTGTCACCTCGTCTCCAAGGAATGGCAGGAATGGATGCCACGACGGCCATTTCTGTTCGCGCACCAGGTGCTCGCTCGACCAGAGTCTGCGGGCGAGCGCCCCCATCATGAGAAAAGCGAACTCGGCGGTCGCTTCGGTGAGCACATCGGCAGTGTTCGTGAATGGAATCTTGTACTTGTTGGCATCAGCGCGGTTGATGTTGTCGAAGCCGACCGCGATCTGCGCCACGACTTTCAGCGTCCCGTTCCCTGCTTCGAAAACTTCAGCGTCAATCGGATCGCGCAGCGTGGTGATCAATCCGTCGATGCCGCTCTTCACTTTCTCGATGATAAGAGTCTTCGGCGGGGCCTCCGGGCCCTGGAAAACTTCGAGATCGTAACCCTGCTCGCGCAAACGGGTCTCCGCCGGATCACCGATGCGCGAGGTAGCAAACACGCGGAAGC
>WNGG01006536.1_pt1 | contig 15918 bp, 19 predicted proteins | sample 5400661 | NCBI WGS metagenome assembly WNGG01 (sample SAMN13153372, study PRJNA577476) | soil metagenome | isolation source: 100 cm soil or saprolite under Garry oak tree replicate 1 | place: USA:California | collected 2016-06-15
TCAATACGCGGAGCGGCTGCCAGAGCCTTCAGGTCCCCTGTGCTGGCTCCTTAGAGCATCCGTGCAAGAAAGAAGCTCATTGAGATGAGAGATCAGGTTCCACTCTGCTTGCAGATGGCCTGATACCAGAGGGAACAACAGGCAGGAATGCCTGCGCTCGATGGCTCTGCAATGACATTTATTCAGCAAAGCAAGAGCTACAAGAGAGGGATCCCGCCCAGACAACCTGCAGATTGTGCGAACGGATGTCCTCAGGAGCCAGCACAGGTACGGCGTGCTGTCGATGGGTTGCGCGGGCATGAACTGACGTTTGCTGATTTACTGGGTGCTGTCGTCACTGCCATTAATAAGGATGAAACACTAAAAGCGGATATCAACGCGGCAATTAAGCGGGTATCCATGTAAACGGGCCGCTAAAACCATGGGGCGTTCAGGCGCGCATATTGAAATGAGTAGCGCAAATGAGGAATATTTTTGTAGTATAATGGCAAACATGATCTGGATAACCTTGTTACAAATATTCGGCGCCGGGTTCATCGGAGGGGCGGGCGTTGCGCTTGGTGCCTGGCTCAATCAGCGTGGAGCCGCAGCAATAGCTAAGCACACTCTTGAAGGCCAAAGGGTTCTGGCGCGTGATGCATCTCTTCGGGACTGGAGAAAGCAACAGATTGCTCCCTACATAGAAGCAGCAATTAACCGTACCCGTATTTGGGTGGAGATACACAATGCTAGGGGTACTAATGATAAGGTTATCGCTGATAGGATAAGATTTCTTACTTTGGGTGAGCGGCTGATGGATCCTCACTTTGATAACTTGATCGTCACGTATCCAGCGATACCTGATGATGCATTCAGGGCGGCGTTCCAAAATTTTGTAAATGCTGAGGGCGATCATAAACTAACCAGAACCTATACTAAAGAGGAAATCATGGACGTGATCATGAGAATGAGATTAGCACTGGTTGATCTCAATGAAGCAACGGAACACTTCATATATTTGAGATAAATCCACACCACATGGCGCGGCTCTCTATAACAATGTTGCGTCACCATATAGCGCGTTACCCCGGTATTTACGTGCAGAGAACCGCGTATCACTCAATTTGTTAGATGATACGATAGGGTTGCAATACAAAGACGCCATACTAGGCCGGGCGCATATTCCGCGTGGTATTCTGTTTTATCCTGACGAGCAGTCATTTAACGAGGCGTTCAAAAGAATTAAAAGGAGTGCGTGAAACATGGGGATACAAGATTTTAGATCAGAGCATGTATTGCTGCAAATTGTGACGGGGCTATCACGGGCTAAGTTATTGCGAACGCCTGATGAAGACCAGAGGTATTATTGCTTGTTCTGCGATGGGCCGGAAACGGTTTTTGAGCATGGGGAAGACGGATTTATACATACATCAGACTGCATTATCACACTGGCAAAAACGCTAGCCACATATGAGGACGTATCTTAAGGAGCGCTTCTTCTCCTGACTACAAAGGGTTCCGTTTCTCGCCTGAGATGATCAGCCACGCAGTGTGGCTGTATTTTCGCTTCTCACTCAGCTTTCGTGATGTCGAAGAGCTTCTGGCTCAGCGTGGGATCATCGTCACCTATGAAACCGTCCGGCAGTGGTGCCTCAAATTCGGGCAGACATCTGCCAATGAAGTGCGCCGTCGTCGCCCTCGCTGTAGGGACACATGGCACATGGATGAGATGGTGCTCACCATCCAAGGGAAGAAGCACTCCCTTTGGCGAGCCGTGGATCAGGATGGCAACGTGCTAGATATCCTGGTGCAGAGCCGACGCAACAAAAAAGCTGCAAGCGATTTTTCCGTAAGCTGCTCCAGGGTCTGGAATACGTGCCGCGCGTGCTCATCACCGACAAACTGGCCAGCGCGGCCAAACGAGAGCTTCTCCCTGGCGTGGAGCATCGGCAGCACAAAAGGCTCGGGCATCCGAGCGGAACACTCCTATCAACCGACCAGGCAACGGGAGCGAACCATGCGACGGTTCAAATCAGCAGGCCATGCACAACGGTTTCTTTCTGCTTGTGGTCCCATTTCCGATCATGTTCGCCCACGACAGCACCGCCTGAGTGCGGCAGAGGATCATGCGACCATGCAAGGCCGATTCCAGGTGTGGAACGAGGTAACGGGAGTGCATAGAGCAGCCTAGCACAGCACCATCCGCCCCCGATCTTCAGCTTCTTGACTTCCTCTTGTCCTTCTTTTCAGTAAAGCTCTTCAGTTCGCTCAATAAGTTGACAATACCTTGTCTGGTGGGTCTCGGCCCGCCTCTCTCTCTCCCGCTGGATCTCGGCACAAAAAGCATCCCGCCCGCACTGGCTCTCACGAAGTGCATCGCGTGGTCACCACGCTTCTGAACCCGCGGATTGCTCCCGCCTGAAAAGTGGTGACCGCCTACCACGAACGGTGGGAGATTGAAATCGCTATTGATGAGAGAGACATCTATCACCGGCTCGTCAATCATCCGTTGCGCAGCAACAAGCCCGTTGGGGGCATCCAAGCAATCTACGCGCTGCTCATCGCCCCTTTCGTTCTGCGTCGCTTGATGCACCAGGCTGCCCTCCAGGAGGGGATCGACCCTGATCGCCTCAGCTTTCTTCACCCCATCCCCTTGGTGCAAGCTGCTATTCCAGAGGTTCAAAGGCGCATGCAGAACACGTTCCCTCCTGGTGGCTCGGCTGATCCATGATAGTGGGAAGGAACGTCTCCCGGAGCGTCGTCATCGCTGCAATCCCAGAGGAGTAAAACGGAACATGTCGGATTTCCCACCCAAGCGCCTGGAGCACTTCCCACCACCTCAACCCAGGGGACCTTTCCATGAGCCCGTGTTGCTTATTTGAACGGTATTGTATCTAGACGTGGATGGTCGTAGATGCAGGGGTATGAGCGAAGCCGCTTACAATGTGCTTTGGAAACCAGTGAATCGGATCCCTCTTCAGACGGTCATCCACCTCTTGATGAGCACAAAGAAGAGTGGCCCCAAACCCTGCCTGCGATTCTTCCCTGGCAGCATGCTCGCAATACTACCGTCCTCTGAGCAACTGCTCTAGCAGTTTCATTTCTTGCTGACACCGTTGCTCTTGCCCAGTGATCTGTGCAGATACCTGTTGTGCTTTCTCAATAAGCTGAACAGAAGACAGGTGAGGGCTCTGCGTGTCATTGGGAAGCAGTCGCACCACTGCATGTGTTTGAGCAAGAATGGTATCCAGTTGCGTGAGCAGGAGTTTCTGCTGTGTGAGCTCTCTGCGTACCCTCTCCACGGAGGAGCCACCCTGGTCAACACTGTGACGGAGTTGGTTATACCGTTGGAAACTGAAATACAGGTGATCGACAAGGGTGCCTGTGGCAGCGTAGGGCTTCAATGGTCCACCGTAGAAGAGCGTGTTCTGGATCTCAAAAAGCTGCTGCAAGGCCTGCTCTAAGCGGGTGTACTCCTGCGCAATTTGCGTAATGCGATACAGACGCTCTGCCAGCAGATTGAAGCTGAGAGCGAGAGGGGTAAGCTCGTTGTCTTGGAGCTTCACACGAGCGGTGTAGTCTCTATTGGCAAAACGCGCCTGAGCCTCTTTCAGCATGCTCATACCATAATCAAGCCTGTGTTTCTGCGCGACAATCAGGTGTGCCTGCTCGTTGAGACGTTTCCGAGCCTCTGCCACCTCTTCTGCGCGGCTGGCACGTAACAGCGCTCTGTCCACACTCCAGGCACCCAACCAGGCAATGGTGGCACCGACAATCTGTATCAGGAACGCATCACTGAGCTCAGCATATGCAAACCCCTTCTGATTGAGCGTAATCTCCTGTGTCAGCAGCGGATCGTGAGGCAGCAGGGTAAAGAGAGCAATAGTAATGCAGATATGCAGAGCGGCCAGCCATGGCACGAAGCGGCGAGGAAGGACCACACCACCAATGAGGGTGGGAATGATGAACAGGTCAAAATCTGGGATGTTGCTGTTCCTGATTCCAGTGGGTAAGGTCGCCATCAGGATGGTGAGCGTCGCATCAATGGCAAGAATATAGAAGACTCCGCTCATGGTGACGTAGGCCCCACGATTGAGGATGAGCGCAACAAGGCTCAGCAGCAGAAAGGCGATAATTGGAATCCAGTACGTTGGGACGGGTATGGCCGTCGGGGCAGTCAGGAGAATGGCAACTATGATCAGCGAAAAGAGTGCACTCAGCAGCCGCGAACGTCGCAGGAGTTCTTGATCTTCCATGGTGGCACGAAAGCGTCGAGGATCCGGGCCGCTGAACCGGAGCCAGGCACGTATCATTTGATGAAAGACGCCTTTCTGTCCCGGTTGCACTGGCTCACTCCCAGTTGGTGCCTCTTGAGGAAGAAGCCATTGATTGTTCATACCAGAGAGATCCTCCTTTCAGGGAATGCATGGGAACGTCATCGAGCCTCATCAAGGGTTTCGCGGTATATGGTTGAGAGCTGTGAGCAAGCTGAGCATGGACACGTTGCAGTTCTTTGCGGCTAGTGTAACTGAAACCCAAGAGGAAGACAAGTAAGACCACATCTGCAATGACTTTTTATGATAGCAAACTGAGGTGAGGCCAGGTATCCGGTTCCAGCAGCTACCTCGTATTCATGTGTGGTCATTGGTCGCAGGCTCCTTGTACTCAACCCATTTCGAACCAGGAACCACGCTGTCAGGCTCGACGCCGTTTGATAAAGGTCAGTACCAGAACCGGTGGAACCGAGCCAAAACCAGAGCTGGATACCAGATCCCCGCCTGCTTGTTGCGCCCGCGCTCGGTATTTCGCCGCCAGTTGTTGCGCCTCACGGTCGCTTGACCGTTCTACATGCCAGATTTTCATTTTATGCCTCTGTGTTTCAACAGCTTCTGCCCTGATCCTGCCAGGGTGTATCTCCAAGTAGTTTCGGAATGCTCGTTCTGGTAGTCTGTCTAGCATACGTCTCAAAACAGGCTGAGCCAAACCTGAGGAGAGGTGCCAGCCACTCATTACACGGTGAGGATCGTGGTGTCGTTTCTTGCGTATGGGCGGCCTTTGGTTTCAGGCCATGTCGGCATCGTCTGCTTGTTGTGTGCCCCTCTGTTCGGGCACAGGGAAGCTCAAATCGTGTGATGCGACTGCGTTTTTCATCGGCCTCGGTGCGGTATGTCCTGGTGTGTCGTCGTTGCGCCGGTGCCAGGCTAAGTACGCAACCGCAGTGAAAAGGGTCGGAATAGAAAACTCTTTGGCTCTTGTACTTCCCTCTAGTGATTCTTTTCTGCCATACCCCTGAGGAGGTGAAGATGCTAGGTCGTCGTACCATGTTGAAGATCCAGATGAATGCTCAGACGCGCCTCACGCTGCAAGCATGGGTGCGTCATCGAAATCGAAAAATCCCTGGAGGTCTTGCCAGGCGTGCTCGTACTCTGCTTTTGCTGGAACAAGGTCACAGCTATGTTCAAACTGCTACATGGGTCGGCTTCACCGAAGGAAACCTGCGCAAATGGGCAAAGCGCTTTCTTGAACAAGGAGTCACCGGCTTGCGTGAGCAGCCACGTCCAGGGCGCATACCGGTCTTTCTTCCAGAGGTGGCTCTTCACGTGGTCAAGCTGGCCTGTGAAAGACCCGATCAGGTCGGATCTTCCCTCTCACAGTGGGATTGCCCTGAGCTGGCTCGCAAGCTCACAGCTGACAGAGTCGTCTCCTCCATTTCTGCTGAAACGGTCCGGCGGATCTTACAGTCCCACAAGCTCAAACCCTGGCGGCACCACTTATGGCTCTCAACCAAAGTGCCCCGTGACCAGTACTTTGCACAGCAGATGCAGGACTTGGTTGAGATGTATACCTGTCCCTTGAAGGAAGGGGAAATGGTCCTGTGTGTTGACGAAAAGACCAACCTGCAGCCCCGCCCGCGTAAAGCCTCGACGTTGCCCGCTCGACCAGGCAACCCAATTCGTTTGGAGCACGAGTACAAGCGAGTGGGAGCCTTGCACTTGTTCGCAGCGTTTGATACTCGCTCCGGGAAAGTCTATGCACGCACTGACCTACGCAAACGCCAAGTCGAGTTCATGGCCTTTCTTTCCCAATTGGAGCGAGAGCTTCCAGACACCAAGACACAGGTGTACCTGGTACTGGATAACTCGAAAGTCCATAAGGGGCAGCTTGTTCGAGCTTGGTTCCAGGCTCATCCCCGCTTTCACTGCCACTTCTTACCTGTTCACTGTTCCTGGATGAATCAGGTGGAGCAATGGTTCAGCATCGTGCAGCGCAAGCGACTGCGAATCAGCGATTTCTCTGACCTGGATCAGCTGGCAGAACGCCTGAAGGCTTTCGTCGCGGAATGGAATACCTATGCGCATCCGTTCAACTGGTCTACCAAGTCTGCTGCCAAAGTCATGGCCAAGTGCGAAGCTCAGGCTGTTCGCATCCCGGCGGCATGATCACCGACCCTTTTCAATGCCGTACTGTACTGAGTTTAGCCGATTTTTCTGTCTTGACACAGTGGGCCACCATAGGGTATCCTAAGTACACAAAATCACTGAAAAGGGTCGGAAATCAAGCTCCAAGAACTTGAAGAGGTCTTATGGTGGTCGGGGGATCGTCTCGGGTGCACCTCCTGTCGGAGTCCCACATCGCTCCCACTGCAGAAGCCCCCGAGCAGTTATGCCTGGTCGTGCTTCTTGCGTGGAGCGCTTGCGTGGGGTATACTGGCGTGCAGAGCCACCTTGCCAGAGGGACAGGGCCTTGTACACGCCGTCGTCTTCGCACCTCCGCTCCCTGCCCCTAGCCACGCCAGGGCTGTGTGTCCGGATGCGGATCCTTGGCCGCAGCGCTGCCCTCGCTCGGGGCTCACTCCCGTCGGACTGAAACCCCTGGCCCTGCCAAAGGAGAGGTAGAGTATGGATCTTCATCTTCCAGCACGGAGCCGACCGCGTGTGGTGATGGGCCTCCTGTTCTTCCCGCGGGGTGGCTCCGCGCTGGTGACGCGCTCGCTTGCCCAGGCACTCGTCGAGCAGGGCTGGAAGGTGACCATCGTCTGTAGCTCCCTGCGGCTGCCAAGCCGCCTGGGCGACGCCGGCACGTTCTTCGGCGACCTGGACATCCGTCCGGTCGACTGCACCGCCGCGCTTTCGGCCAACGACCCGCTGTGCGCCGATCCCCCGCTGCCCCCCTCCTACGAGGATCGCCCCGCGGCACCCGACCGGGTCGTTGCCGCAGTCGACGACGCCACCTATGAGCATCTCGTCGCCACCTGGGCACGGATCCTGCGTGAGGCCGGCGCGGATCAGGCCGATCTCTTGCACCTGCATCACCTGACCCCGCTCAACGCTGCCGCTGCCCGCGTGGCACCCGATGTGCCTGTGGTCGGACACCTCCACGGGACCGAGCTGCTCCTGCTGGAGACCATTGAGCAGGGACCTCCGGCACACTGGGTGTATGCCGGGGCCTGGGCCCAGCGCATGCGTCGCTGGGCGGCCGCCTGCCAGCGGCTGGTGGTGCCTTCGGCCACCCAGCTCACACGGGCGCAGGCCCTGCTGGGAATCGATCCCGCCCGCTGCGTCCAGCTGCCCAATGGCTTCGATCCCCGGCGCTTCGCTCGGCGGTCGGTCGATCGGATGGCGCTGTGGCACCGCTTGCTCGTCGAGCGCCCCCAGGGCTGGGGCCCAGGCAGTGAGCCGGGTTCAGTGCGCTACCCGCCCCACGTGCTTGGCCCCTTCGCTCAGGGGCCCGTGCTGCTCTACGTCGGGCGCTTCACCGCCGTCAAGCGCCTTGACCTGCTGATCAGCGCCTACACCCGTGCGCGGGAGGCCTTCGCCGTGTCCGCACCCCTCGTCCTGCTCGGCGGCTTTCCCGGCGAGTGGGAGGGCGAGCATCCGCTCACCACCATTGGGCGCACGGGAGCTCGCGACGTCTTCCTGGCGGGCTGGCACGACCACGACGAGCTGCCGGACATCTTCGCCGCCTCCGATGTCGTGGTGCTGGCCTCCGTGTGCGAGCAGTTCCCTCTGGTGCTTGTGGAGGGCATGGCCTGTGGGCTGCCCGCTCTCGCGGTCGCCACTTGCGGACCCGGCGAGATCGTCACAGACGGACAGACGGGCTGGCTCGTGCCACCGAATGACGAGCGGGCGCTGGCGGCGGCGCTCGTCGCGGCAGTCAATGATGCTCCCGAACGCCGCCGCCGCGGCATCGCCGCCTCTGCTGCCGTCCACACTCGCTACAGCTGGCCTATACTGGGGACCAGGTTGGCTTGCGCCTACGAGGCACTGCTGGGTCGGCCTCACGTCACGTGATCCGGGGTGGCCCTCCCGAGGTATCGCTCCGACACCTCTTCAAGTCCCTCTGGCTTGATTTCCGACCCTTTTCAGTGATTTTGTGTACTTAGTGGTGCATCCGCTAAATATGGTATAATGTAGAAAGGAATTTCTAGGGCAAGAAGTGGAGAGGGAAAATGGCTTTAAGATTGCGAGAACTCACTCAGGAAGAACACACCACCATAGAACTGCTGCTTCATGCGCGAAAGGTGCCAGTCGGCAAACTGAAACGAGCTCAGATTGTCTGGCTGACGAACCAAGGACTGCGTCCTGCCGAGATTGCAGAACGTCTGCACGAAAGTCGAGCGCATGGTGCGCAATCGGCTCCACCGCAGAGAGCGAGCAAGGATTGCAAGGACTGGAAGAAGCACCGCGATCTGGACGTCCGGTGACCTACCAGCCAGAGGTCGTGAGCGAAATTATCCAGACGGCTCTCTCCAAGCCCCGGGATCTGGGAGAGGACTACGCCACCTGGACGCTGGATCGGCTGGTGGACTACCTGCATCGGGTCAAAGGCATCCGCATGAAGCGCAGTCGCATCAGCGAGCTTTTCATTGCCGAAGGCCTCTCATGGCGACATGAAGAAAGCTGGTTTGGCGAGCGGGTCGATCCCGACTTCGCCAGAAAAAGGGGGGCCATCACCAGCCTCTACACCGCTCCTCCGGAACGGAGCGTGACGGTGTGTCTGGATGAAATGGGGCCACAAGGCGTCAAAAGCTATCCAGGCAAGCAACTGGTGTATCCCGCAGCGGCGGAAACCAAGCCAGCCGGCCGAGCCAAGCAAGCCATCGACTATGGCAGGCGCGGCAAAGCGGGCTACGTCTTTGGTGCGATGACGCCAACGGATGGGGAGGTGTTCACCGCGACCTACACGCGTCGGAAGCTCGTCAACTGGATTGACTTTCTGCAACACGTGGAGGAGTGGATCCCTAAAGACGTGGAGCGGGTCTATGCCGTGTTGGACAATCTCACCATGCATCGAGCCATGGATGTGCTCTTCTTCAACCTGGCCTATCCGCGCTGGGAGTTCGTCTTCCAACCGACTGCTGCTGCCTATTTGAACCTGATCGAGCCGTGGTGGAAAACGCTCAAGTCGCTGGCCTTCAAAGGACGGCGCTTTGAGAGTTGGGAGCAAGTCGAGGAGGCGGTGCAGAAGGCGACGGCCTATTGGAATGCGCACAAGCATCCCTATATGTGGGGACGGCACAGGCGCCATCGTCCTCGCAGAAAACCTGGGATTGCGCGTCTGTCACTGGCGGCATGAACTTGGCGGATGCACCACTTAGGGCATGACGCAAGAAGAAGAAATCGCGCAACTGAAAAAGCAGCTAAGCGAGCTATTGGAGGGATTCAGCGAGGTGGTGGAGCAACTGAGCAAGGCGGAGGCGCGGGAGAGCCAGTTGCTGGCACAAGTAAGCGCGATGCAGACCGAAAATCAAGGGCTGCAGGAGCAGTTGGCAGTGGCGCAGAAACGCATCGAGGAGTTGGAAAAGCAAAAGACGCCGCCCCCAGCGTTCGTGAAAGCCAATGTGGTCAAGCCAGAAGCCGAGCAGAAGAAGCGCAAGAAGCGCGATGCGCGGTACAATCACGCTCGACGTCTGGAAGCTCCGACGCGTATCGTGGAGCATCCGATCAAGCAGTGTCCGGTGTGTGCGAATGCGCTGGGAGGGATCAGCGTGGCACGTAGGCGACAAGTGATCGAGCTTCCACCGCCCCCGCCCGTCGAAGTGACGGAGCATGTGGTGTACCACGGCTGGTGTAGCCAATGCGGCACCTGGCGGGAAGCCCCACTGGATGTGAGTCGGGAGGTGGTGGGACAGGGACGTTTCGGTGTGAAGATTGCCAGCCTGATTGCCTATTTGCGGACGGTGATGCGCTTGCCCGTGCGACCAATCCAAGCGTATTTAGCGAGCTTGCATGGACTCACGATCAGCAGTGGGGAGATCATCGGACTGGCACAGCGCGTCCAAGCGCAGCTGGAGCCGCAGCTCGTCGAGGTGAAGCAGCAGATTCGCGCCAGCCCGGCGGTGCAGATGGATGAAACGGGATGGCGAGAAGATGGGATCAACGGCTATGTGTGGTGTGCCTGTACGCCGCAGCTGCGCTATTACGAGTATCATCACTCACGAGGCAGCGAGGTCGTCAAAGCGGTGCTCGGCGAAAGCTTCGAGGGGGTCTTGGGCAGTGACTTCTATGCCTCCTACACTATCTATGCGGGACTGCATCAACGGATGCCCGGGTGCATCTGTTACGCGACCGCCACGAGCTCAAAGAGCAGCATCCCGATGATGCCGACGTGCGAGCCTCGGGCTAAGGACGTCAAAGCCATCTACGACCGGGCCGTCTCCTACGCCGGGCCTGATCCGAGCTTGCCGTCGGCCAAGCAAGAGGCCGCACGGCGCAAGCAACAGCACACCTACGAGCAGGAACTGTGGCAGCTGTGTGCGCCGTATGCGCACACGTCTTCGCCCTTGCATAAGCTGTGTGAGCGCGTCGAGCGCTTCTTACCCGAGTTGTTCGTGTTTGTGGCGGTGCCTGGGGTTCCAGCGCACAATAACCTGGCGGAACGCAGTGTACGCCCGCTGGTCATTGCGCGCAAAATCAGTGGCGGCACACGCAGTCCTCACGGCTCCCAGACGCGCATGGCGCTCTTCAGCCTCTTTGGTTCCTGGGCTGCTCAGGGACTCAATCCGTTCTTCCACTGTCTGGCTGTGCTGACCCAGCCAAATCCTTTAGGCTAACTCTGAACAATATCCGTAACGCTTGTCGTAACGCTTACGAGACGGAGATATGGTATGCTATGCTTAGCATTGACCACCGTTGCTCTGAGGAGGGGCCGTTTCCCCTGCGATCTCACCGTTCGTCAGGCTTTCGAGACGACGGTTTGTTCTCCTCCTCCCAGAGGCTTACCAGGGAAAGGCAAACGTACGGAGGCAAAGATGAAAAGGGGGACGGCAAGCGGAGAGGTGCGCTTACGAGGCCGGGCGCTTTTCATTTGCAGGGTGATCTGGATCGCTTTTGCGCTCTTCAACCTCGTCCTATCTTTCCTCAACCTGCTCCAACCAGTCTTCGGCGGCCAGATATTTATCTGTCCCCTCACTTTCACCTGCCCGGCGAGCGAGTCAACGCTCCAGGTCCTCAAGCAGGCGCAGATCCCCCTGGCGGCCTATGACACGTATGTCCTGATCTTCGGGCTGATCTTCGGGCTGATCTTTCTCGCCATGAGCGTACTCCTCTTCTGGCGAGCGTTCGACCAGCCGATCGGCCTGTTCGCCTCCTTTGCTTTCCTGTTTATTAGCTTTGCTGTATTCCTTGGTAATCCCCCCTCGACCGTGCCTCCGGCTCTCGTAGTGTCCATCAGTCTGATCCAGACAAGTGTTCAGGATCTCTGCCTGGGCTTTTTTCTGGTGACCTTTCCAGATGGCCGCTTCGTTCCCCGCTGGAGCTGGCTCATCGGTTGTACGCTCTTTGTACAAGGGGTCTTCTTCCAGCTCCCTGGCCCGTTGAACATCCTCTCCTGGCCGTTCCCACTGATCGCGATCGAGCTGGTCCTGGCGTACGGCAGCCCAATTGCCATCCAAGTCTATCGCTATCGACGTGTCTCCAGTCCGGCGCAGCGTCAGCAGACCCAGTGGGTCATCTTCGGCCTGGTCAGTGCCCTGCTGCTGCTCTTTGTCTCTTTCTTTAGTGGAGCGCTGTTTCCGCCCGACAGCCTCTACCAGTTGACATCTGACCCCTTCTCTTCCCTGGCCTTTTTGCTCCTCCCCCTCAGTGTCAGCATCGCCATCCTCCGTTCGCGGCTGTGGGACATTGACATCATCATCAACCGCACCCTGGTCTATGGCTCCTTGACCGTTCTGCTGACCCTGCTCTACTTTGGCCTCATCTTTGGCCTGCAAGCTCTCTTCGGTGGATTGCTCCACCAGACCAACGCCATCGCACTTGTGATCTCGACCCTGGTCATTTACGTGCTCTTCCAGCCATTACGCAGGCGCATCCAGCGGATCATCGATCGGCGCTTCTACCGCCACAAGTACGATGCAGTTCGCACGTTGGCAGCCTTTAGCGCCACCCTGCGCCAGGAAGTGGACCTGGCCACCTTGAGCGAGCATCTGGTGGGAGTCGTCCAGGAGACGATGCAGCCGGCCTCTATTTCACTGTGGTTGCATCCCCCAGCCCGTCAACAGGGCACATGGAGAGCGACTCCTTCGCTTCCCGAAGACGAGTGAAGCCCAAGATGAAAGATGATGGCTCTCTCGGCGCTCAAGGGAATCAGTGCTCCAAGTCGCTTTGATCCTGGTGTGAACTGATTTCCTTGCCTGTGTGCTGACAAGAGACTGGTACCGCGAGACGTTTGTGCAAGTAGGTGACCCTCTCACACGAGTAAGGATGTACCATCAGATGGCCAGGTGTGCCGCCACCACCAGCCGTTCAATGCTCACACTCTCCACGGGGTACCAGCGACCCCATCCACGGATCATCACCCGTAGTTGCCCCTTCCACCTACTGACCGCGACCACTGGCCCCTGAGGGCAACTGACCTGTGTCGTGCCGAGGAAGGCTTGATCTCGCAGAGCTGCCTTGATCTGGCGGATGTTGGTTGATTGCATCGATCACTCCTTTCGAGACGCACACTCTCTTGAGGCGCTCTCTGTCGAGGCGTCAAGAGGAGTTTCGGATATCGAGAGAACAAACAAGCGGGTGTAGGGAGGAGGCGGGCTCAGAAAGGTGAAAAGATCGGCTAGGATGTCCGTGGCAAGTTCGACGGCGCAGGCGGCATGGTAGACGGTCTGAGCAGCATCATCCGAGAGAATGAGCGGGTAGGCCCTCAAGGGCTGGGAGCAGTACTGACACTGTTCCTCCAGGCTTCCCACCCCTGCGAGCAAGCGCTGGTCATCATTCACAATGAGCATCTGGTTTCCCTCCTACACCTGAAATATTGTCATCGCACGCGATCCTTACCAGACGGCGTGCTTGTTACAGATCAGTGTAGGGAATGGCTGTAAAGATCGCAAGATGGTTTGCCAGGTTGGACTCCCCAACGGCGTGAAGTCTTTAATGAGGAGGTCTCTCGTGTTGCACGTGCAGCCTATCCACATGGCAACACGCTTATGAAGATCCGCGATGCGCTGGGAACTATCTACCAGGATCAGGCGTTTGCCTCGCTCTTTCCGCACAATGGACGGGCGGCGGAAGCCCCGTGGCGCCTGGCCTTCATTACAGTGCTGCAATTTATGGAAGAGCTTTCCGATCGGCAAGCGGCCGATGCCGTCCGCGGTCGTATTGACTGGAAATATCTTCTTGGACTGGAATGAACGGATTCTGGCTTTGATGCGAGTGTCCTGTGTGAGTTTCGCAAGCGTCTGGTGCAAGGGGGAGCCGAGTCACTCCTGCTCGACACGCTACTCGCTTTGTGTCAACAGCGAGGCTGGCGGAAGCGCCCGACAACGCCAGCGAACCGACTCAACCCATGTGCTGGCCAAGATCCGAGCCATCAACCGCCTGATGTGCGTGGGAGAAGCGATGCGCTTTGCGCCTCCACAGTCTCGCTGTTGTCGCCCCCGAGTGGCTTGTGTCCTGCAGTGATGCCCAATGGGTCGAGCGAGACGCGCACCGCATTGAGGAAAGCCGCCTGCCCAAATCGGAAGGGGATCGCCTCGCTCTGGCCGAACAGATTGGGGAAGATGGGAAGAAAGTGCTGACTGCCGTGTTCGATCCGTTGGCTCCCGACTGGCTGCGGGAGATTCCTGCGATCCAGGTCTTGCGTCGGATCTGGGTCCAAAACTACTTCTTTGAGGACGGGCAACTCCGATGGCGAGAAGCAGAAAATCTTCCCCCCGCCACGCTGTTCACGTCGCCACGACCGAGGCTCCCAAAACCGATGAAGCGATGACAGAAAGTATTCAGCAAGAGGTGCACCAGGCCGCTCTCCCACCAGGAGAGCATTTGGTAGATGCGGGGTATGTGAGTGCTCGTGTCCTGGTCAATGGGAACGCTCGCTTTGGGATTGAGGTGATTGGTCCCGTATCCCTTGACACCCAATGGCAGGCCCGGACCACATCTGGCATCGATGCGAGTCAGTTTCGGCTGGATTGGGACCACCAGCAGGCGACCTGCCCACAGGGAAAAACGAGCAGCAGCTGGACCTCGCTCAGTCGGAAGCACCATCCCGACCTGATCAAGATCCAATTTTCCATCACCGATTGCGGTTCCTGCCCGCGTCTTCGCGATTGTGTCCACTCGACGAGCAAATACCAACGGCGAACACTCACCATCAGGCCACAAGCTCAGCACGCCGCTCTCCAGGCAGCACGGCAACAGCAACGCACCAAAACCTTCCAACAGAGGTATGCTCTGCGGGCCGGGATTGAAGCGACCATTTCGGAAGCGAGTGCGCGCCTTTGACCTGCGCCGTTCTCGGTATCTGGGATTGCCTAAAACGCATTTGCAGCATCTTGGCATTGCTGCGGCGATCAATCTGGTTCGTCTTGTCGCCTGGCTTGATGGCGATCCACTCGCTCCTACCCGCGTTTCGGCTTTTGAAAGGCTTTACCAGGCAGCGTAAGGAGTTTGCCAGCAGTGTCAATTTCGGGACAAGATCACTTCAACGCTTTCCCAGGCCATTGGACAGAAAAAGCGATTGCTTTCTTGGAAATCGCGATACAATGGAATGCTACTTACCTTGCCTGGTACCTCTTGCATGGTCCATTGCATGAGATCAGTCCACGAGGCAATAAACTCCACCTCGCGTCCGGGATGGACTAACCAGCTATCCAAGGTCCAATAGTTCATAGGGCTTCCCTCCAAGAGTATGACTCTCATCTCTGGAGAGTGTAGCGTGCAAGAAGCTGTCTTGCATCGTCCGAAAGGTCAGTCATGCACGGAGAACGATCTATCAATAAAGAACTATGTGATGCCGCGGATGCTCAAAAACATGCTCACAAAAGGCAAACCAGCGTGCAGCACCAGATGCGCGGAAGAGCCTACGTTGTGCGCTTTCAGGACATGAGTTTTGCCTGTCGCCTTACAAGTTGCCAAATTACCAGAACGATGACACTCGTTGTAATTGTTGGTTGACATCAACAACCCGTCGTGAGTATACTATTTGCGGGAAAACTGTTCTTGTTCTCATCGGGTGGCCTCAGGTAGAGGCAGAATAGGGAAGCCGGTGCAAATCCGGCGCAGTCTCACGCGCTACTGTAACTGGTGAGCAACTCATCCTCTCACGATGAAGAGAGCCAGCCACTGTTCTGAATTGAATGGGAAGGCGAACTGAGAAGCGTTTGGAGCCAGGAGCCAGGAGACCTGCCCGATGAGGGATGCTCACGATCCTTCGCGTAAGAGGAGCGAGCTGCCGAGACATCGACGACCTCAGTGAAGGAATGCTTCACAGCTTGTGTCTATACGTGTTCTTGGTTGGCCTCCATTTTCCGCGGGGTGACAGCGGGCGTTGCAATGAACTCGGAGGTTACAACCACATGCGCTCCTATGTCATCTCTTTTCGTCTCTCGCTTGTCCTCCTTCTGTCTTGCTTCGTACTGCTCACCGCGTGCGGGCAAAGCTCATCACCGACGACGGGAGCAAAGCCGGCTCTCACTCCCACCGTCGCGCTCGATGTGTACGGAAC
>WNGG01005292.1_pt2 | contig 15914 bp, 10 predicted proteins | sample 5400661 | NCBI WGS metagenome assembly WNGG01 (sample SAMN13153372, study PRJNA577476) | soil metagenome | isolation source: 100 cm soil or saprolite under Garry oak tree replicate 1 | place: USA:California | collected 2016-06-15
CGATCGAAAACGCGCAGAAGCGGGTCGAGGCGCACAACTTCGACATCCGCAAACACCTACTGGAATATGACGATGTGATGAACAAACAGCGTGAGGTGATCTACCAGCAGCGCCGCGGCTTCCTCGCTGGGGAGAACCTGAAGAGTGAAGTCCTCGAGATGATCGAGGAGTTGACCGAGCAAACCGTTGCCGTCTATGCCAATAAAGAGGTGTTTGCTGAGGAGTGGGACTGGAAAGGCCTGAATGACACCTTGTTCCGCCAGTTCAACTTTCGTCTGAGCGTGACTGAGGACGAACGGAAAGACTTCACCCCGGAGACGCTCGCCGACTTGGTGCGAGAAAAAGCCTTGCAGGTGTACGACGAGAAAGAACATACGTTTACTCCGCCCGTGCTCCGCTATCTGGAGAAGATGATTCTGCTGCAGGCTATGGACGGGTTGTGGAAGGATCACCTCTTGTCCATGGACCACCTCAAGGAGGGCATTGGTCTACGCGGCTACGGGCAAAAGAACCCTCTGCAGGAGTATCAGAAAGAAGCCTTTTCCATGTTTGAAGAGCTCTTGCAGCGGATGCAAGAAGACGTGGTCGAGAAGCTCTTCACCGTGCAGATCGCCCGCCAGGAAGATGCGCAACGCATCGATCCCCGCCGCGCTCCGCAGCGGCAGGTGCTGATGAGTCACGGGGGGGCCGCGGCGCAGGCACAGCCCGCGCAGATCAAACGTGACGCGCCCAAAGTAGGGCGTAACGAGCCGTGTCCGTGCGGCAGCGGCAAGAAATACAAGAAGTGCCACGGCGCGTGATCAGTCTAGAGTCTAGAGTCTGTCAGTCTAGAGTCTAGAGTCTGTCAGTCTAGCAGGGTGCTGAAAAAGTGGTGTTCGTGCTTCGACGAGCTCAGCACGAACGGACAATTCTCAATGTTTTTAAGACCTCCTCCGTTCACCCTTCGACAGGCTCAGGGGGGTTCCAGTTTGCCGGTGTGGCCTGCGGTATCAAAGCGAGCGGCAAAAAGGATCTCGCGCTCGTGGTCTCGGACGTGCCAGCGACCGCGGTGGCGGCTTTTACCACAAACAAGGTGAAGGCCGCTCCTGTGCTGGTCGGCCAGGAGCGGGTCAAAGCGGGCCGTCTCCAGGCGATTGTCGTTAACAGCGGTAATGCCAACGCCTCGACCGGACAGCTGGGGCTGCGTCTGGCGCTGGACTCCTGCGCGTTGGTTGGTCGTACACTGGGAACAGACGAGAAACTGGTGCTGCCCTCCTCGACCGGTAAGATCGGTGTACTGCCGCCCTGGGACAAGATGCAGGCCGGTATTCTCGCCGCCTGTGGTGTCCTCTCCTCCCGAGGTTTCTGGAACGCTCTGGACGGCATCATGACCACGGATGCCTTCCCTAAGGCCGCGATCCGGCACGTGACGGTTGATGGGAAACCGGTCACCGTCGCTGGCATGGCCAAGGGTGCGGGCATGATCAACCCCAACATGGCGACGCTGCTCTGCTATGTCCTGACCAATGCGCGGGTCGAGCGGACTGCCCTGCGGCAGGTCCTCGATCAAACCCTGGCTGAGTCGTTCAACGCCATTTCTGTAGACGGGGACACCAGCACGAACGATACCGTGCTACTGCTAGCCAACGGCGTGGCCGGTAACCGAGAGCTCAGGGCCGTTGGACATACTCGTGCGCGGTGCGCAGAACTCGGTCGAAGCCGAGAAGGTCGCTCGCGCGGTGGCTTACTCGCCTTTAGTAAAGACCGCCTTCTTCGGCGGTGACCCGAACTGGGGCCGGATTGCTTGCGCCGTGGGGTATGCTGGCGCGGCGGTGAACCCGAACAAGTTGGATATCTCTATTGGCGACGTCCCGATCGGCCGCAAGGGGATGAGTACCGGGGCAATAAACGAAAAGCAGGCGGCTGTGGTGATGCAACAGCCCGAGTTCTCGGTGACCATCGCCCTCCACCTGGGCCGTGGCAGCGCACACGTGGTGACCTCTGACCTGTCAGTGGGATACGTGCGCTTCAACTCGGCGTATTCGACCTGAGCAGGTTCGCTGCCGGAGTGTCGCCCCTGGAGCGGTTCGGGCCGCACGGCTGTGGGTCGCGAACCGCTACTGCCTTTCTTGCTGTCTTTTTTGTCTATGAGACTTGACACTTTCCCGTCTCTCGGTTGTGGGCTTCTAAGTCTTCGCACTGCTTAGCAAATCGGGTTTTCTCCTCTGGCTGTCGGGATGTGTCCTGTACAGCTCTCCATAACACTTTCATAACAATTTGCAGAAATGGGGGACCTCCTACTGTAAGAGCGTGCAGATGGGCGCTCCTATTCCTGTCGCCCCGCCCCTTTATTGTTTTCCCTGTGGCAAAAGCTCTGTAGTGAAAAATGCCCGGAAAGCTACACACTTTGGAGCATTTTTGCCCTGTTTTTGTCTACAAAAAAATAGCCCGATCTTGCTCGGACAGAGAAATTTGCTGATTTTTCCGGGAGATAGCATGCCTGCGCTGTTTCTTTCCTATCTGGCACCTGATTTGCACAATGCTCCCTACAGTGGGAAATTCACGGTCAATAAACTTTTCTTAGGCGGGTGGTGAAAACAATGGTGCAATGCGAAATGGGACAGTGGTATGTGGCGTACTCTAAGCCTCGTAAGGAGGATGTGGCCCAATTCCATTTGCTGCGAAAAGGGGTGGAGGTTTTTTTCCCGCGCTTGCTCTTAGCGCAGTCTCTACCGAAGCACAGACAGCTCGTCCCTCTGTTCCCCAACTACCTCTTTGTCAAGATTCAGGAGCCCGAGGAGTTTGGCTATGTGCGCTGGTCGCCCGGGGTGAACTGCCTGGTCAGTTTTAACGGCACTCCCGCGCCTGTCGATGAGGCTATTGTCATGTTCCTCAAAGAGCAGGCGACTCCAGAAGGTATTCTCGTGGCACGCTCAACCCTGAAGGTCGGGCAAGAGGTGCAGATTATCAAAGGGCACTTTAGCGGGCTTGTCGGTGTCATCCAGAACCCCCCCGATGCCAAAGGACGAGTTAGGGTCCTCATGCAGCTCCTCAGTCGCCAGGTCAAGGTCGATGTGCCCGTGCATTTTGTCGAGAGTCGCTGGGTCATGGCTGGTCAAGAGGGACAGAAGCTCGCCTCTTGATTAGTCTAGAGTCTGTGAGTCTGGAGTCAAAACAAGGCTTGCTTTCCTCAGCATAGTAGTCTGGATGAAGCCCTTCGACTGCACTCAGGGCAGGCTCCGCGGAATCCAGGACGCGAGATGGAGGGGCCCCGGATTTCAGCCGGGCTACGACACTCCTCACCCGGTCTCTCTTACCAGTTTCCGACCACCAGCAGATCGTCCTTCCGGCCACAAAGCCCTAGTGGTCTATCAACATAAAATAGACGGCAGCACAGTAGCCCGGATGAAGCGACTTGCTCATCTTTATACACAAGTATCGTAAGTCCTTGAAATCATTGAGGTGAGGTTTCTGTAGCACCCCTAGTATTTTCAATGACTTACAGAGATGTGTATAAGACCCAGAGCGATCTGGCACCCTGGCGCTCTGCTCTGCTTGTCCCGAGCTTAGGGCAGATTGGAAAATCCGCCCGATCGGGCAAAAGTGCCCAAAATACTAAAAAATATAACGGCTTAGGTAATTATCCGGTATGTTGAGCTTTCTATATAGCAGTAATGCCCGATTCATACGGCGACCCAGCCCCTGGGTTGGGGCCAAGACAAGACAAATCCGCTGATTTTTCCATAAGATAGCGATTTCTCCGGACGCTCTCCCAGTCTGGCATCCGACTTGCACTCTCTCACCCGCAGGCGGACCAGCCCCAAGTCCCTCTCAAGGGGACCTGGGGGCACTACATGTGGTTGAGGATGAGGGTGCAGAGGTCGCAGCTCTCAGGATTTAAGGGTTGGAGAGACTCGACCGGCTGACGTGTGCATATCCAGGAAAACAGGGTCACGGACCCTGAATGGCGGAGCCCTGTCCCCCAGATGGCGGAAGTGGTTCCGTTCAACGCCCCTTGCAACTGCCCATCTATGACAGGATGTCGGCAGGCCACAGCTGGGGCAACCCTCCTTTAATTTCAATTTGACAACGGGCAAAAATACTAACCGGACTGCCCAGGGCATAACTGGTCGCACCTTGGGTGCGTTGCTCTGGATGTTCACGGGCTCTGGGGTGCAGGCCATTTTACAGTGGCTGGTGCTGATTGTACTGGCACGCCTGCTGACTCCGGCGGATTTCGGGCTCGTCTCTGCAGCGCTGGTGGTGGTCGGACTGTCTCAGAACCTCTCTCAGCTCGGGGTCGGCCCAGCCGTGGTCCAGATCCCGCAGCTCGAAGCCCGACATCTGCGCACCGGCTTCACCATGTCCGTGCTTTTCGGCTTCCTGCTGGCAGGGCTCATTTGGCTGCTGAGTCCCTACATCGCTGACTTCTTCCGTATGCAGGAACTGACCCCTGTCCTGCGCGCGCTCAGCTGGATTTTTCCTTTTTCCGGCTCCTCGGTGATGGCGGAATCCCTGCTGCAACGCGAACTCCACTTCCGTTGGCTCTCGGGAATACAGGTGGTGTCGTATGCCGTGGGGTATGGGGTTGTGGGGGTGAGTCTGGCCTTTCTGGGGTTCGGGGTCTGGGCCTTGGTGAGCGCCAACTTGGCGCAAACGCTGGTCAAAAGTACCATCCTCCTAATTGTTCAGCCGTGTCCGAAACGGCCGCAAATTGAGCGGGGTGCCTTCAGGGAGCTGATGTATTTTGGCGGCGGGTTTACGCTCGCGCGTATCAGCAACTACGTGGCGCTTCAAGGCGATAACCTGGTCGTGGGCCGTTGGCTTGGCGCAGCGGCGCTGGGGCTGTATGGACGCGCGTATCAATTGATGGTGTTACCCGCTACGCTCTTTGGTCAAGTCCTCGACAGTGTCCTCTTCCCCGCAATGGCCAAGGTGCAGGACGAGCCGGAACGCTTAGCCACCGCATACCGGCGCGGCGTGGCCCTGCTCGGGCTGCTTATCCTGCCAACGAGCGCAGCTACATTTATGTTAGCGCCGGAGCTCATCCAAGTGTTTCTGGGGCCGGCGTGGCGAGATGCCGTTGTGCCGTTCCAAATTCTGACGGTCGGCATGCTCTTTCGCACCAGCTATAAAATGAGCGATTCTCTGGCGCGGGCAACGGGGGCCGTCTATCGCCGAGCCTGGCGGCAGGGCGTGTATGCGGCGCTGGTCGTGGGAGGCGCGTGGATCGGGCAGCGCTGGGGCATTACTGGCGTGTCGTACGGAGTGCTGGGTGCTATAACCGTGAACTTCTTCCTCATGGCTGAGCTCAGCTTACGCTTAACCGCAATGACCTGGAAAAGTTTGCTCGAGGTGCATTATCCGGCCCTCTCTTTGACTGCCATCGTTTGCCTGGAGGTGTGGGGGGTCGCGCTGTTGACAAAAACTCTGGCCCTGCCCGCAATCGTACTCCTCAGCGCCTCCGGGCTCGTTGTTGCTAGTAGCCTCCTTGTCCTGTTGCTCCTCACGCCGAAATTTGTTTTGGGGCGCGATGGCGTATGGATGCTGAAGATGCTCAATAGTCTGTACTCTACCTGGAGACCTGTTGAGGCCGCCAGCAGCAGGGTAGAAACCCTCTCACTGCCATAACCGTCTGGGAAAGTCGCCACTTATCATGATGGCTTCGTTAGTCGCGTTCCTGACTGATCTTCAGTCTCTTCAGTGTATTCATTGGAAGAGCAACAACCATTTGGCTGCTGCCTTAGCAGGCGAGACAGACCTGGATTTGTTGGTCGCCCAAGAGGATGCGCAACAGTTCCGCCAGCTCGCCCTGCAGTACGGCTTCAAGGTGGTCATTTCTCCGCCGGCCAAGCAATTCCCTGGCGTGGAAGACTATCTCGGGTTCGACCTCGCCACTGGCCGGTTATCCCACCTGCACGTCTACTATCGCCTCGTGCTAGGTAAGCCCTTCGTGAAGAATCACCGTCTCCCGCTGGAAGACGCGCTGCTGGCCTCGGCCCGGCGCCACCAGTCCGAGCGCGTGATGATTCCCACGCCGGAGTGGGAACTCGTCGTCCTCGTGGCGCGTATCCTGCTCAAAACCGGCATCCGCGATTTGTTGCGCCCCGTACTGGACCCTGCCCCGCTGCCAAAGTTCTTGCAGGCCGAACTCGAATACCTCACGGCTCAAGTCCACCAGGAAGAATTGCAGGCTGTGTTGGCGGCGAACGGGGTGATCCCGAGCGAGGTGGTCCTGGCTTTCCTAGAGGCGTGGAAGACTGGCCGGTTGACGCCCCTGCGCTTGTTCCGCCTGCGGTCTAGACTGCGGCGCGCGTTGACCCCCTACCAGCGCTCGCCACGTTGGCAGACCACCGGACGCTATCTGGTTCGTGTGCTGCAAAGCCGCTGGCCGTGGGGCCACAAAGTCCGTAAGCGGATGGTTACCGGTGGTGTGACCATTGCTTTCGTCGGTGCCGACGGGGCGGGCAAGTCCACTATCATTGCAGATACGTGCCGCTGGTTGAGATGGAAGCTGGACGTACGGACCTTCTACATGGGGACCCAGCAGCCCTCGTGGATCTCACGCAGTGCGCAACTGCCTTTTCGTATCATGGCCCGCTTGCAGCGACTGTGTACGGCTCGGTTGGGTGAGAACCATGCGCTAACGCGAGCTATGGCGGCTATGCGCTATCCCCTCGAGTCGGTCCACGCTGTGGCGTTGGGTATCGACCGCTATCGTCGTTCCCGGCTTGGCCGTCACGCTGCCGACCAAGGAACGGTGGTCCTGTTTGATCGCTTCCCACTCCCAGAAGTCTACCAGGCCATGGATGGGCCACGTATTAACCCGTCCTGGGGGCCTTTCTGTGAGAAGTTGGCCCGGGTTGAGCGCCGTCTCTACCAGGCGATGGCACCCCCTGACTGTATCATCGTCCTGCAGGTCAGCCCGGAGGTTGCGCTCGCACGCAAGCCCGATCCAACGCCAGAGAAGGTGACTGCTAAGAGCACGGCTGTACGGAATCTCCAGGGGCACGGGACTGCGCGTATCACCCATGTGGACGCAGACGCCTCTTTGGCGCACGTATTGCTCCAGGTCAAACGTGCAGTGTGGAGCCTCTTATGATGATCGAGATCGCTGGAGCCTCGGGGGCGGGCAAGAGCACGATTGCGGATCTCGTACAGGGTCTTTTACGGGAAAAAGGCGTCCAGGCCCTGCCGGTCGAAGAAGCCGGGCCGGCGATTTTACGCCGGCTGAAGCGGCGCGCTCCTTGGCGGAGGGTGAAGGCCTGGTATGGGCTGCGGTTTTTACTGGAGCATCCCGCGTTGGTGTGGACCGTGCTTGCGGCCCAGTGGGGCCGGCCTATTCCTTGGCACCATCGCCGCTTGGCCCTCCGCTGGTTTCTCCGGACTGGCGGATTGTATCGGTTCTTCCGCTGCCACTTGCAGCCAAACGAAGCCGTCGTGTTTGGTGAGGGACTCGTCCATCGCACTGTGTCCCTTTTTACCTCTGACCAAGAACCTCCCTCGGCTGAGGCAGTGGTGCGCTATGTGCAGCGTCTGCCCCGCTCCGATTTGCTGATTGTCCTGGAGGTTCCTCCAGCCGTCTGTGTGGAACGCTTAAAAGCGCGGGTACTGCCAGTACAGAGGTTGCAAGGCTTAGGGGCAGAGGCCCTCTCCCCTTTTGTCGAGCACGCAGCAGAAGCAGTCACGATAGCTGGCAATGAGGCACGGCGGGATAACTGGCCGCTGCTCGTGGTAGATAACACAGCCCCATTAGCCCAAGTCCAAGAAAAACTCCGAGCCTATTTCCTCAACCTCGCTACGTCCACGAATGGGGGCCGGCCAAAAAGCCCGCCTCTCAAACGCTGACCTCTTTGTACGACAATGACAAGTGTCATTATCTGTACATATAATCGCGCAAAGAGTTTACAAAAAACCCTGCACAGTCTTGCCGCCATGACCCTTCCTGCGGATTGGCCCTGGGAAGTGATCGTGGTAGACAACAATTCCGGTGATGATACCAGAGCCGTAGTTGAGGGGTTTGCCCGGATCGCGCGATTCCCGCTGCGCTATGTTTTTGAGGGTAGGCAGGGGCTCTGTCAGGCGCGGAATACTGGCCTGACGGTGGCAAGGAGCGAGGTGATCGCCTTTACCGATGATGATGTCACGGTCGCCCCATGCTGGCTCCGGCACCTCACCGAGACCTTTGCTCAGTTTGACTGCCTGGGCGTTGCTGGAAGAATTGTCCCGGTGTGGACCTGCAAGAAGCCCGCATGGCTCGAGCTGGATGGTCCGCAGCGGCTCATGAGCGCGATTGTCAGCTTTGATCTGGGCGAAGAGCCCCGCGAAATCAAGACGCCACCCTTTGGCGCCAACATGGCCTTCAAAAAAATTGCCTTTGCAAAATACGGTCTTTTTCGCCCGGATTTAGATCGCAGCGGCAGCAACCTCCTGAGTGGCGGCGATACAGAATTCGGCAGAAGGCTGCTCCAAGGCCAAGAAAGACTCGTCTATGCGCCTCACGCCGTGGTCTATCACCCGGTAGAGCCGCAGCGGACGGAGAAGAAATATTTCCAACGCTGGTATTTCGACTACGGCAGATCTTCCATCAGATATCCTGGCATTTCAGCCAATGCCCCCTGCTACTTTGGCGTGCCGGCGTATTTATTTCGCCGCCTGTTCGCGAGTTTTTTGCAATGGGCCTTGACCCTGAATCTGCGCCAGCGGTTTCACCACAAATTACGACTCTACCAAGTCGCTGGCGCAATTGCTGAGTCGTACCGCCTCGCAAGGCAAGGGAAATAGATTCTCTAGTGTTTCCTCGCACTGAAGCTGAGGGATGTCATTCTGAGCCGAAGCGAAGCAAAGGCGAAGAATCTCGCCCCGCGAATGGACTGCACATGAGATTCTTCGGCCTGCGGCCTCAGAATGACAGACCATCAAAATCACTGCAACAAAGTACTAGTATGTTTCGACCCATCAAAGTGATGGATATCGAATTGAGCGGCCCGCTCTCGGACATTGAGGGATTAGCCGACTACGGGATGCTCAAGGCACTGGTCCGCTTGCACGGCGCGCCGCTTGGGTATGTCACCGTGCCCCTGTCCGGCGGGCGCTGTACAGCGGCAGCCCTCGGCAAAGCCATCTTAGCGCACCATAGCTGGGCTATCGTCCGCCATCTCTTGCATGATGGACTTGCGGCAGCGCCCCAGTCAGGCGGATTACGCCTCACCGATCTGCTTAATGCGCCGCATCCGGTGTACACCGGCCCGCTCCCCCTGGTGACGGTTGCGGTCTGTACCCGCGATCGTACTGCCAATCTCTCTCTTTGCTTGGACTCGCTGGGCCGTCTCGACTACCCTGCCCTTGACCTTGTGGTGGTGGATAACGCCCCGAATAGCGATGCCACCGAACGCTTGGTGGGCGCGCGCTATGCGAACGTGCGCTATCTCCGCGAGCCTCGACCTGGTCTCGACTGGGCCCGCAACCGGGCAGCGCTTGAGGCCCGAGGCGAGATTATCGCCTACACCGACGACGACGTGGTGGTGGACCCAAGCTGGGTCAGCGCTCTAGCCCGCGTCTTCGCTGAGAATGCCGAGGTGATGGCGGTGACCGGACTGGTCGTGCCTTATGAACTCGAAACCGAGCCCCAACTGCTCTTTGAGCAGTACGGTGGCTTTGGGCGCGGCTTCGAACGGAAGTGGTATCGCCTGGAGCGCGAGTATGGAGAGCGAGAGACGCTCCACATTGGCGCAGGGCGGTTCGGCACCGGAGCCAATATGGCCTACCGCCGCAGTCTGTTTGATCAGATCGGCAGGTTTGATACGGCCCTGGATGTCGGCACAGTGACCAACGGCGGCGGTGACCTGGAAATGTTTTTTCGCCTGTTGCAGGAGGGGCATACGCTTGTCTATGAGCCCAGCGCTATCGTGCGGCACCGCCACCGGCGCGATTATGCTGAGCTGCGCACGCAACTTACCAATAACGGCGTCGGTTTCTACGCGTACCTTGTGCGTAGTGCCCGCGCCTATCCGAGTGCACGCTTTGCCATCCTCCGGTTTGGGCTCTGGTGGAAGTGGAGGTGGCATATCCGGCGTCTGTTGATCAGCTTCCTGAGTCCGACGCGCTTCCCCCGTGATTTGATCTTAGCTGAACTGCGCGGCGCCTTTAGTGGTCTTGTCCGCTATCAAAAAGCCCTGGGCACTGCGGCCTCCCTCCCTCACACCTTCGGCACTGTCACCCAAGCGACGGCGCCTGATGACAGGGGCCCATCGCCAGCACCAGTCCGTGGAGCAGCGCCCGCACCAGTCGCGCCGGATGGGCTGACGCTGGGAGTTGGTGTGTTGATGAAGTTACGCAGCTCCCTACGCCCGACTGCCATTCGTATTGTGGATCTCGGTCAGCCCTTGCCTGCGTTAACCGAGGTGCAGGACTACCCCACCGTGCGAGTCTTTGTCGCCTGGAATGGCCGTCCTCTCGGCAGTGTGGACATCGCCAATCGTCATCAGCCGATCAGCGCGGCGCGCCTGCGTGAAGCTATTGTTGACGGCCTCATTCTCAAATTACTCGAACCGGGCCGTAATCTGAGCAAGGATGCCATCTGGGCCACAACACTCACGGCCCTGACCCAGCACTATATGCCGACCGACATTGAGCCTGTGCCGTTGCCCGCCGAGGTCTCGGCCTCGATTGTGGTGGCGACGCACGATCGGCCTGAGGATCTACGCAACTGCCTGCGCGGCCTGGTGGCGCAGGGGTCCCCGCGGCGTGTCGAGATTGTGGTAGTGGATAACAACCCAGCCTCTGGTCTCACGCCTCCTGTGGTAGCGGAGTTCCCAGGGGTGATGCTGGTGAACGAACAACGCAAAGGGGCGTCCTATGCGCGCAACAAAGGCGTCAGCACCAGCAGGGGTGACCTTGTCATCACTACCGATGACGATGTCACGCTGCCACCCGACTGGCTGGAAAAGCTCGTCGCGCCCTTCGTCCGCACCGAGGTGATGGCGGTGACCGGCAATGTCTTGCCGCTGGAACTCGAAACCCCTGCGCAGCGTCTCTTTGAGACCTACGGCGGTTTAGGTCGTGGCTTTGAGGGGCGCGAGGCCAACCGGGACTGGTTCGGTCAGTTTCTATCCGCCGTGCCAACGTGGAGGCTTGGGGGCACCGCTAACGCGGCTTTTCGCGCCACCATCTTTAACCATCCCCAGATCGGTCTGATGGATGAGGCGCTCGGCCCTGGCACGCCTACAGGCGTGGGCGAGGACACCTATCTTTTCTACAAGATACTCAAGGCAGGCTACACGATCGTGTATGAGCCCAGTGCCTATGTCTGGCACAAGCACCGCCGCGATATGCGGGCGCTGCGCCGCCAAATCTACAACTACAGTAAGGGTCATGTCGCCTACCAACTGACAACCCTGATCCGCGATCGGGATCTGCGCGGACTCGCACAACTGGTGACCCACCTGCCAGTCTGGCATATGCGGCGGATCAAAGCGCGGCTGCTTGGCAAGAGCAGCTATCCTGTGTCGTTGATCTTGCTTGAAGTCGTCGGCAATCTAGTCGGGCCGTGGTCCTTATGGCAGTCGCGCCGCCGCGTTCAGCGTGAAGGTCTCAGCGAACCCTACATTCCGGTCCCCCAACGCTCGACCACCGTGCAGGCGCCGCGGCTAGTCGAGACAGATCACTACGCAACCGTTAACGTTGTCTAACATCCGCGCAGCAGGAGGCATCAGAGACATGGCAGTCCCGGACAAGGTTCGCGTGCAGGTATCGGTCGTCATACCTGCTCATAACGCGGCAGCAACGCTCGCCGAAACGCTCGAGTCCCTCCACGCCCAGACCTTCCAGGGCTGGGAGGCGGTCGTCGTCGATGACGGCTCGAGTGATGGAACGGCGGCCCTCGCCACGAGCTTTGTCGAGCGCGACGCCCGCTTCCGCCTTGTGCGTCAGCCGCAGATGGGCGTGAGCGCTGCCCGCAACACCGGCCTCCGCTTGGCCCGCTGCGATTGGCTGCTCTTCCTCGATGCTGACGATCGACTCTTGCCTCTGCATCTCGAATGGTTGACCCGTGAGCTGGCCTCGGACCCTAGCCTCGATGCCGTCCACTGCGGCTGGGCGCGCATGGCTCCTGACGGCACGCGTGTTGCCGAAGCGCGCCGCCTCCAGTCAAGCGATCTGTTTGCTGAGTTTGCCTGCGGCTGCGCCTTTGCCATCCACGCTTGCCTTATTCGCCGGTCACTCGTCGAGGCGGTCGGGGGCTTCGACCCCTCGCTCCGTACCTGTGAGGACTGGGACCTGTGGCAGCGGGTTGCCCGTACCGGCGCGCGCTTCGGTGCGGTCCGCGAGGTGCTCGCGCTCTACTGTATGCAGCCCGCCTCCGCCTCGCTCGATGGTTTCCAACTGCTCGCCGACGGCCTGCGGGTGATCACCCAGGGGCATGCGCCCGACCGGCGCGTGCCGAACCCGCACCCCGCCCATGCAGACGGGCTGGCAGCAGCCCACCTGCCAAGCGCGAAGCTCTACTTCGTGTGCTGGCCCGCTGGTCTCGTGCTCGGTCATGGTGAGGATGCCCGCCCCTTACTCGGCGCGTTCAAGGATGAACATGCTCCGGAACTCGATCCCCATGCGGTCGCCGAGTGCCTTTTCAAGGCCGCCTTGCTCCCCAGGTGCCGACCGCTCACCGCCTGGAACACGCTCTGGTCCAGTCTCGAGCGGCGCCTCGACGAGTTCCTGCGGGCGCTCGAAGCGCAGTCACTAGCTGTTGGGCTGGCGCACCGTACCCGCACGATTCTGGAGCGTATGATCCTGGAGCACGCGACGGCTGCGCGACCCCTGACTATTGGGGCCATGCACGCGGTCCGCGTTGAGGTCACCGAGCCGATACGCGACGTTCTTGCCCCCGCGTCAGTCGAGCGTCTCCACTGCACCGTCGAACTTGAGGGGGCGCGCCTCGGCACGCTCGAACTCCCAGTCTGTGAGGGGATCGTTCCTGGCCACGTCCTCGCTGACGCCCTCGCGGCCGAATTCAGCTGGGCGATTCTCGGCCGATTCCTCGAACGCACAATCTACCACGCACTCAATGTCGAGCAGGAGCAAACGGGCTTTTCGCTCTGGCGGGGAGCCCTCTGCCTCGCGCAGGGGCTGGCCGAGAACGAGTACGTATTCTGGTCGCAGGCTCATGAGCGGGTGGGCTGGACGGTGTTCTTGCAGGAGCTTTGGGGGCGTCCGGACTGGCCACCTACGCGTTTTTACGACCCGCAGGCAGCGGGAAAGACGGCCGTACAGCGCCGCGCCGACAACGGCTGGCTCGTGGTTGAGGTCAGCGAGGATCTTCCTGACGTCAAGGTCTCTGGCCCGGATCTCCACGTCGTACTGCAGGTGGGCGGCGTGACGCTCGGAGTCGTGACCGTCCCTGCCAGGCAGCCTATCGTGCGTGCCCAGGAACTGCGGGCGGCGATTACAAGCGCGAGCGGCCTCGAACTGTGTCGCGTAGCTGTCCGCGAGGGTCTACTTGGCAAGCGCATAGCGGGGGTGGCATCACTTCGAGTTCGTCTGGTCACCGCGGCGGCCGCAGCCGCGCAACGTGGCGGAGGCAGTACGGCTGTGGCCGTGTCTGCCGACAGGCAGGAGGTCGCTGCACAAGTCGTCCTCGCGCCTGGCTCGGCCCGTGCTCTCGGCCGCGCACTGGCGCCCGGTGAGCGCGGTTTGGTGCTGGGGCGGCGCGCTGCCGAGGTGAGCGGGACGAGCATTGCACGGCGTGCCATGCTGCCAGCGGCCACTGCCCCTGAGCTCGTCGAGGCCGCCTCGGTTGCTGGCGAGCCCGTGATTTGGGTCCCCCGCTTGAGCGAGCGGCCGGAGCGTGTGGCCTACGCGCCGGATCTGATCTCACGCCCAGTCCAGTCTATGCAGGCATCTGCCCGTCCCGCAGTTGGGACTGCGTGGCAGGGTTCCTGTACGGGCGCGAACGAGTCTGGAGCCGTCCAGTCAGCGGACGCGGCGGGTTACAGCCGAGACTATTTCGAGACACTCTTTGCCAAACAGCCTGACCCCTGGCAATACACCAGCCCGTACGAGCAGACGAAATACCAACAGACGCTGGAGCTGCTGCCCTCGGCCCTGATCGGGCGGGCGTTAGAACTTGCCTGTGCGGAAGGCCACTTCACGGCGCAGCTCGCCCCGCGTGTCGGCTCCCTCCTCGCCGCCGACATCTCCCAAACTGCACTCGATCGGGCAGCCGAACGCTGCGCTGGCTTCGAGAACGTCCGCTTCATGCGCCTCGACCTGACCAAGGATCGGCTTCCCGGCCGCTTCGAGTTGATCGTGTGTAGCGAAGCGCTCTACTTCGTCGGTGGCCGGGACGCGCTGCAAGCTGCCGCCTCTAACCTTGCCCAGGCTCTCGAGCCCGGCGGTTACCTCCTGACGGCGCATGCGAATCTGGTCGTCGACGAGCCTGACCGTACTGGCTTCGATTGGCCGCTGCCGTTCGGCGCCAAAGTCATCGGCGAGACGCTCGCCGGCACTCGGCCTCTGCGGCTCATGAAGGAGATCTGGACTCCCCTCTACCGCATTCAGCTCTTCCAGCGCGACCGTCTCGCGTTCCTTCCCTTACGTCACTCTACCCCGGAGGTCATCGAGTTTGCGGCGCAGCCCACAGCGCTTCAGCCTGAGGTCGCCGCGCAGGTGCTGTGGCGCGGCAGTCGGCTCTGGCACAGCGATGCGACGCAACCCGTTGTCACCGACCGGCTCCCGATCCTCATGTACCACCGGGTCGCGCCGACCGGTTCGCCAGCGACAGCCCGCTACCGGGTGACGCCCGAGGCGTTTGAGGAGCAGCTCTGTTATCTGCGCGATGCCGGGTATTACAGCATCAAGTTGGAGGACTGGCACGCGGCGATGGAAGCAAAAAGACCGCTGCCCGGCCGTGCCGTGCTCATCACCTTTGATGATGGCTACCTCGACTTTCTCACGTATGCCTGGCCTCTGCTGAGACGCTATGGCTTTTCGGCTACCGTCTTCCTGGTCGCGGATAAGATAGGCCGCGCCAATAGCTGGGATCACGTTACCGGCGAGGAAGTCCCCCTGCTCGGCTGGCAGGAAGTCTGCCAGCTCCGGGACGAAGGGGTCAAGTTCGGCTCCCATTCGGCCAGCCACCGTCCGCTCACCGCGCTGTCGCTCGCGGAGGTCGTCCGCGAGGGGGCTCGCTCACGGGCAATCCTCGAGCGGGGCCTGGGGGCACCAATCAAAGCCTTCGCTTATCCGCATGGCGACGCCGACCAGGTGGTTCAGCACCTCATTGGCGCCTGCGGTTACATCTATGGTCTATCCTGTCGACCGGAGCTGAGCAAATTTCGGGATCCTCTGCTCGCGCTGCCGCGCATCGAGGTGGCTGGCTCCGACAGCTTGCCGCAGTTCCTCGCGAAGCTCGGCCCGTGGCCGACACAGGAACCCTACCACGCAGTCTCGATTGCGGGACAGGCGGGCGCCAGTTTGAACATGGCGGGAAGACTAAGGAACGGATATGACAACACTGCGTGATCACACGCTGCTCTGGGGCGGCATCGCCCTGCTGGTGTTGCTTGCCTGCCTGCTTGGCCCCTCGCGGTTCAGCTGACTGTAGACAGATTATTGACCGTTGATACCCGGCGCACAGGCCAGCGGCCTGTGCCACCAACTAAAACTGCTAGTACTCCGACCATGTGATTTCGCTGAATGTCATTCTGAGGAGCGAAGCGACGAAGAATCTCGCACTGGCTGAGTTGCTGAGAGATTCTTCGCCTCCGCGGGGCTCCGGCTCAGAATGACACATTCATCAGCTTCAGGTGGACTGAGTACTAGACAAGCGGGTGGCGCAGCCATCTTGGCTGCGCACGCAAGACAGCAGCGTCAACGAATTTTTTATTACTACTGAGAGAGAAGCTTCTACGACTACTCAGCTCCACATACACAGGGACCCT
>WNGG01006779.1_pt1 | contig 15914 bp, 12 predicted proteins | sample 5400661 | NCBI WGS metagenome assembly WNGG01 (sample SAMN13153372, study PRJNA577476) | soil metagenome | isolation source: 100 cm soil or saprolite under Garry oak tree replicate 1 | place: USA:California | collected 2016-06-15
ACATCCCCTCGCCCAGGACTCCGCGCGACATCGAAGGCCTGTTTGACATCGTTTACCGTCCTTGACCGGCCGGCCGGTGCCTTCGTGTTAACCGGCTTTGCGGATTAACCGGCCGCCGCCCTCCCGCGAAAGCCTTTGACTTGCTAATCGTATCTCAACGAGGATCAAAACCTCGGACCACAGGGGTTGCGTGATGCGTTGCCTTTTTGCGTTCCCCGCCGTTGTTGCATTCGTCGCGGCGACCGTTCCGGCGGCCGCCAACGTGACCGTCACCATCGACAAGTCGACCCAGCGCATGTCGGTCGCGGTGGACGGCGCCACCCGCTATACGTTCCCGGTCTCGACCGGGCGGGCCGGCTTCGGCACGCCGAACGGCAGCTATCGTCCCGAGCGCCTGGCGCGGACCTGGTTCTCGAAGAAATATTACAATTCGCCGATGCCGCACTCGATATTCTTCCACAGCGGCTTTGCCATCCACGGCAGCTATGAAATCTCGCGGCTCGGCGGGCCGGCGTCGCACGGCTGCGTGCGGCTGCATCCCTCGAACGCGGCGGCGCTCTATGCCCTGGTGCAAAAAGAGGGCACCGAGAATACGAGCATCGTCGTCACCGGCAGCACCCCGGAAACGCGCATCGCCCGTGCGCGGCCGCGCCCGCAATGGGACGACGGCTACGAGCAGCGCTGGGTCCAGCAACAGCCGACGTACCAGTTCTATCAGCAGCCCGGCTATACCTACGTCGCGCGCCCGGCCTACGGTCGCGTCGCCTATCCCTACGCTTATTGGCGCAGCTGGTAGACCGAGGCCTTATTTTCGATCTCGCTGCGGACATCCGCCCGGCTTCACCGCATAATCTGCGAAATTCCTAGAGCGGGATGACTTTTCTCCGAATCGTCATCCCGCTCTAGCCTATCTTGGAGCATGATCTTTTCCGAAAACCGGTATCCACTTTTCGGGATCATGCTCTAACGGCGAGGGCGCGATGTCGAACGTCGACACGATCAGGAAAGATCTCGAGCAACGATTCGGCGATGAGTTCGCCGTCGACCCGCATCTCGACGGCCTCGACGAAATCGCCCGCATCGCCGGACACCGCGTGCATCGCCGTTATGACGGGCGCCCGATCGATCCGGCGCTGTTGCGGCTGCTGTGCGCCTGCGCGCTGTCGGCGCCCTCGAAGAGCGACCTGCAGCAGCGCGACATCGTCGTGATCGAGGATCGCGCGCTGCGCAAGGCGATCGCCGACCTCATCCCCGACATGCCGTGGATCGGGCAGGCGCCCGCCTTCCTGGTGTTCTGCGCCAACGGCCGGCGGCTGCCGCAGATCGCGGCATTGCGCGGCAAGCCGTTTCCCAACGATCATCTCGACCAGTTCTTCAACGCCGCGACCGACGCGGCGCTGGCGCTGGCGACGTTCATGCACGCCGCGCACGCGGTCGGGCTCGGCTGCTGCCCGATCAGCGTCATCCGCGATCACGCGGCGCGCATCAGCGAGCTGCTCGCGCTGCCCGATCGGGTCGTGCCCTATGCGGGCCTGTGCGTCGGCTGGCCGGCCGCGGCCGGGCGGATCACGCCGCGCCTGCCCCTCGCGCTGACGCTGCACGTCGATCGCTTCCGCGACGACGACCTTGCATCGCAACTCGATGCCTATGACCGGCGCCGCGCGGCGCTCGCGCCCTATGGGGCGCAGCGCGAGCCGCAGGTATGGGGGGAAGCCGCGGCCTACGGCTGGTCGGAGGACAAGGCGCGCCAGTATGCGCAGCCGCAGCGCACCGATTTCGGCGCCTATGTGCGCGCGCGCGGCTTCAATCTCGCGTAAACATCACCATCGCGCGATGGCCCGGCCGCGAGGCGAACCAAACACGTCGCCCGGCGTTTAGTTCCATGAACCCGCGTTGGTTCCAACGTTGGAGGAGTGGACATGTCCAACATGATCATTCGCCTGGGAACGGCGCTGGCCGTGGCGACTGCCGCGAGCGCCGGCATGGCCCAGCCGCAATTGCATCAGCGGGGCGGTGGCGCCCCTGCTGCACCGCACATCAGCGCTCCGGCCGCTCCGCGCATCAGCGCGCCCGCGGCACCGCACGTGAGCGCGCCCGCAGCGCGCTTCAGCGCACCGGCGGCGCCGCACGTCAATGTCGCGCCGCAAATCAGGGCGGCGCCACAAATCAATGCGGGGCCGCGCTTCAGTGCCGCACCGCACGCGGCAACGCCGCGGTTCAACGCTCCGAGCACGACGCGTCTCGGCAATGCAGCGGCGGCTTTGCCGCCCGCAACCTGTCGCGGCCGACGTTCCGCGGACCCTCGGTCGCCCGGCAAGCCTTGCGCGGACCATCGGTCACGCGGTCCTTCGATCGCGGCGCTGCGCGATCTCTCGCACGCGGCACATCGGTCGGCCGCTTCGCCGGCCGCAACATCTCCCGCCAGGCGCTGCGCAGCAGCGGCGGCGTGACGCGCGGGGCGACCCAGGCCCGCACGGCCATGCCCTCGCCGGCCAGGACCAACACGAGGACCACCATCGGGACCGCCGCCAACCGCGCGTTCCAGCCCACGGCCCGCAGCAATCAGATCGCCGCGTTCCGTGCGCCCCTCGGCGCGCGCAATGTCAACTTCGCCGACCGCACGCGTTTCTTCGCCGACCGGCGGCGGTTCTTCCACCACGGCGGATTCATCGGTTGGTTCGGCCCGGTGTTCTGGCCGTACGCCTATGACGACGTGTTCGACTATGCGTTCTGGCCGTCCGAATACGACGATTACGGCTTCTGGGCCTATGCGTACGACGACCTGCTCGACAGCGCGCTGTGGGCGCCCGACCTCGGCAACGTCTACGCCTACGCGAGCGGCGGCGGCTCCGCGGCGAGCGGCGGCCGGCGCGCGCGAGCCCTCACCCCGAGCATCGATGATGCCTCGCGCGCGGCGACGCAGATCTGCCAGGCGAACGATCCCGGCCTGACGCAATGGCCGATCGGGCAGATCGCGCAGACCGTCCAGCCGACCGCGAATCAGCAAAAGCTGCTCGACGGCCTCAAGGCCGCCTCGGAGCGGGCCGCCAAGCTGCTGCAGGCGGCCTGCCCGGCCAGCCAGCCGTCGACGCCGCTCGGCCGGCTCGACGCGATCACCGAGCGGCTCGACACCCTGCTGGAGGCCATCGATATCGTCCGCCCGGCGCTCGCCAACTTCTACGACTCGCTGACCGACGAGCAGAAGGCCCGCTTCAATGCGATCGGGCAGCAGCAAACCAGGTCGGCCCGACGCGGCGGCGGCGCGCCGGGCAAGAGCGAGGCCCGCCTGTGCGGCGGCCAGGCTCCCGCCGTCATCACCCAGCGGTCGATCCGCCGCATCGAGCAGGACGTCCGGCCGAGCGGGCAGCAGCGCGACGCGCTCGACCGCCTGCGGGATGCGTCCGCCAAGGCCGCCGACCTGCTGCGCGACGCGTGCCCGGAGCAGACGCCGCTCACCCCGGTGGCGCGGCTCGACGCCATGGCGAAGCGCGTCCACGCGATGCTCGACGCGGCCAAGACCGTGCGCCCGGCGCTCGCGCGCTTCTACAACTCGCTGAACGACGAGCAGAAGGCGCACTTCAACATCCTGCGCCCGCGGCAGGGCTGAGCGGAACTTGTGCGTCGTAGGGTGGGTTGGCCGGCGGAGCCCGGAGGGCGCGGCCGGCGTAACCCACCGTTTGTTTGATAGGAATTGGTGGGTTACGGGCCCCCGCCTTCGCGGGGGCAGGCTCTTCGGCCCTACTAGCTAACCCACCCTACGCGTCGGCCGATATCGTCAATGCGCCATGAGGACCGGCAGCGCGGCGTGGGCGAGGATGTGGCGCGTGGTGCCGCCGAAGATCATCTGGCGCAGGCGGCTCTGGGTGTAGGCGCCCTTGATCAGGAGATCGCAGCCGAGTTCCTGCGCCCGCGCCAGGATCACCTCGCCGGCGCTGCGCCGCTCCGGCTTGAGGGTGATGGCCTCGGCCGGAATCCCGTTGAGCTGGAGCGAGCGCGCCATCTGGGCGCCGCTCGGTCCCGGCACGGTGCCGCCTTCGACGGTCAGCACCGTCACCTTCTTGGCCTGGCGCAGCAGCGGCATGGCGAACGCGGTCGCGCGCGCCTGCTCGGTGCTGCAGTTCCAGGCGATCATCATGTTCTCGCCCATGCGCCGGGGCGGCGCGGACGGCGCGATCAGGACCGGCCGGCCGCTCTCGAACAAAGCAGCCTCCAGCGTGATCATGCGCGGTCCCTGCGGGTCGTCGCCCGGACGGCCCAGCACGATGGCGTCGAACACCCGGCCGTAGCTGCCGACGAAGTCGTCGCCGTCCGGCGCCGCGTCGAACCAGTTCCACGACAGGGCCGCCTTGGGCTCGAGCGAGCGCGGCAGCTGGTTGGCCTGCATGAAGCCTTCGAACAGCCCCTGCGCCTGGGTCGCGCTTTCCGCGTCGCGCTGCTTCACCGTCGCCATCGCCATGCCGCTGATCGGATCCATCGCCACGAAATTGTCGATCGCCGGCCGCAGCGCGAAGCCCTCGATGTAGCTGTCGAATCGCCGCGCCAGCAGCAGCGCGGTCTCCAGGGTCGAGGTCATGAGATCGTGCGGTTCGGTGGGTACCAGGATGGTTTTCATGGCCATGGCCGCCTCCGGGTTCGCCTCTGGTGTGACGATGCCGTGCATCGCTGCGGGGCCGGCCGTCCCAGGCGGCGGCCCCGTTCTCGACGTGCATGATAGCCGATGGCGGGACGGCTGAGACCAGCCGATTGGAGAATTTGCGGCGGGCGGCGGGGTGGAGCGCGGCGAGGTCAGGCCCTCGCCGGCGGGACCCGGCGGGCGCAAAGCCCGCGGGCCGCAGGCTTTACTCGCCGCGGCCGACGTGCGAAGCGGACGGATCGTTTGGTGCTGAGAAATGCTCGAAGCGCTGAAGAATTTCCTCTCCGATCTCGCCGGCGGGACCAAGCCGCAGGATCGCTTCGCCGAGGACGACTATCGCCTGGCGGCGGCCGCGCTGCTCGTCCACGTGAGCACGATCGACGGCGACCTGTCGCAGCCCGAGCGCGACCGCCTGCACGACATCCTCAAATATCGCTTCGACCTCGACGAGCCGGGCACCGCCCAGCTGCTCGACGCCGCGATCGCGGCGGACCGCGAGGCGGTCGACCTCTATCATTTCACCCACCTGATCAACCGCGCGCTCGACGAGGAAGGGCGCCGGCGCATCGTCGAGATGATGTGGGAAACCGCCTATGCGGACGGGACCGCCAACGAGTTCGAGGACAACATCGTCTGGCGCGCCGCCGACCTGTTGGGGATTTCCTCGCGCGAGCGCATCGAGCTGCGCCGGCGCGTGGCGCGCCCCGGGCCGGCCGGGTGACGCTGCGCCAATCCCTCCCCTGCCAAGGCCTGCCAAGGGGAGGGTGGCGAGCGAAGCGAGCCGGGTGGGGTCGACCTGCGCCAACCTCCGAAGTCGGCGCCATGGGCCCCCACCCCACCCTCCCCCGCAAGCGGGGGAGGGATTCGCACAGGTCGCGCGGCAATCGGGTGCCCAAGATTTGCGCCGGATGCATAGCTTAGCCCTTTGAAATCACTTTCTAATCCGGTAGGACTGGCGTTCCGCGATTCACCGCGCCTATCATCGCCCATGTCCCTGCCGGTCCTGATCGTCCTGCACCAAGAGCATTCGATCCCCGGGCGGATCGGGCATGCGCTGAGGACCCGCGGCTACGCCCTCGACGTCCGCCGCCCGCGCTTCGGCGATGCCCTGCCCGCCGCCATGACGGGGCACGCCGGCGTCGTCGTGTTCGGCGGCCCGCAAAGCGCCAACGATCAAGAGGAGTTCGTGCGCCGCGAGATCGACTGGATCGCGGTGCCGCTCGCCGAGAAGAAGCCGTTCCTCGGCATCTGCCTTGGCGCCCAGATGCTGGCGCGCCAGCTCGGCACGCGGGTCGCGTTCCACCCGGAAGGCCACGTCGAGGTCGGGTACTATCCGATCCGCCCGACCGACGTGGGGCGCGGCGTCTGCGCGCGCTGGCCCGACCACGTCTATCAGTGGCACCGCGAAGGCTTCGACCTGCCGACGGGCTCGCAGCTGCTCGCCGAGGGCGACGCGTTCCCGGTCCAGGCGTTCCGCCACGGCCCCTGCGCCTACGGCATCCAGTTCCATCCGGAAGTCACCCACGCCATGATGTGCCGGTGGACGACGCGCGGCCACGCCCGCATGGACGCGCCCGGCGCCAAGCAGCGCGCCGCCCATTTCGAGGATCGGGCGGTGCACGACTTCGCCATCCGCAACTGGCTCTCGGATTTCCTCGACCACTGGACCGGGCAGGCCGAGGCCGACGTCAAGGCCGCGGCCGGCCGGCGCGAGCCGCATCACCCGGGCGAGCCGGCCGCCGCGCCGCCGCTCGCCGCGGGGTGAGCGTAGCGCTCCCTGAAATCATTGAGGAATTTCGAGAGTTCGTTCTGCCAAAATATAACCTTTGGTTATACACGGGCCGAGTCGTGGCGGCCGCGAAAGCGGGTGAAAAGCACCAAACAAATTATCGCCGCGCCGGGCACAGAGAAGACGCGGCAGTCCTACGCATCGCGCCGCCCGACACAGGAAGTCAATCAAAAAAGCTCCGCCGTCATCCTGAGGTGCGAGCGAAGCGAGCCTCGAAGGGTGGAAACAAGCGCAGAGCCTGCATCCATCCCCGGATCAAGTCCGGGGCAGGCTCTTCGAGGCCCTCGCTGCGCTCGGGCACCTCAGGATGACGGCGGAGCGTTTTCGCGATTGCCGGTTTGCAACGGTCATCCGCGGTGCCAAGATCGGTCGCCGCGCGCTGGCAGGAATTCGGCTTCCCCGGCAAGGCGCCGGAGATCAGCGTGTTCGAGGACGCCGCCTTTCCGCCGCGGATGGAGTGATACAACGAGCCAGTGAATGGACTCTCCGAATCTCATGGTGAGCCGCGCACCGATCTCGGGTAAACCCGAGATCGGCAAGTTTGATGCGCAAGTCGGCTACAGCCGACTTGCGTGCGGCGTCTCGAACCATGGCCACCGACTCGCCTGCTGCCATCCTTCGAGACGGCCGCTGCGCGGCCTCCTCAGGATGAGGGCGGAGCAATTTCATCGGAGCAGATGGGACGCAATTTCGGGTTCGCGTTGCTGCGGCGCCGACGCGGCGTGTGCCGGCGCGCCATGTGCCGGCACGCCGTTGACCGGCCGCCTTCCTTCTTGCAAAATCCGCCTGCGCGCAGAATCCCCGGCGAAAGGGCAGACCGTGGCATCCTATCGGCGCATCGACGTTAAACCCGTCGCCGGGGCGCTCGGCGCCGAAATCGGCGGCGTCGACCTCGGCGCGTTGGACGATGACACGTTCGAGGAAATAAAGGCCGCCTGGCTCGAGCATCTGGTGGTCATCTTCCGCCGCCAGGCCATCACGCCCGAGCAGCAGATCGCCTTCGCCAAACGGTTCGGCGACATCCACTACCACCCGTTCATGAAGGGCATGGACGCGCACCCCGAGATCCTCGAAATCCTCAAGGAGGAGGGCGACACCAAGGCGTTCGGGGAGGTCTGGCACACCGACCAGATGTTCAATCCGAAGCCCGCGAAGGCGACCATCCTCTACGCCAAGGAGACCCCGGACGCGGGCGGCGACACGATGTTCGCCAACCTGTACCTCGCCTACGAGACGCTGTCCGACCCGATGAAAGAGATGCTCGAGGGCGTGAAGACCTGGAACGTCGGCGACCGCAGGACGCTCAACCAGAACGATGGGGTGACCACCACGCGATCCGATCGTTACGCCGGCAACAAGAACATGGCCGCCAAGCTCCGCGACCCCGGCGACCTGCAGACGGAAACCGCGCATCCGCTGGTGCGGACCCACCCGGAGACCGGCCGCAAGGCGCTCTACATCAGCAATCACACGCAAACGCTCGACGGTTTCAAGCGCGCGGAGGCGCGTCCGATTCTCGATTTTCTGATGGCGCATGCGGTTCACCCGGAGCATACCTGCCGGTTCCGCTGGGAGGTCGGCTCGCTGGCGATCTGGGACAACCGCTGCACCCAGCACCGCGCGCTCAACGATTACCACGGCAAGCGCCGCCGCATGCACCGCATCACCATCGCGGGCGATGCGCCGTTCTGAGATCGGCGGCGCGCGGGAAGGCTTCGCTACATCGTCGGCCGCGGCACGGTCTGGAGAACACTCCGGCGCGGCTTGTCCGTTCACGGTCGGTTAACAACAGATAACCATTATTCGCCGCACGGTCGGCGCTTTTTCCGACAACCTGGGAGTCTCGCCATGAGGAAGCTTCTTGCCGTCGCGCTCGCGGTCGCGACGATGGGTGGAACGTTCGCCTTGCCGATCAAGGCGCGCGCGGACAATGGTGGGTTCGCGGCCGGCCTGATCGGAGGTCTGGCGGCCGGCGCCATCATCGGATCGGCCACGGCGCCGCGCTACTACGGTCCCGGCTACTACTACGAGCCCGCACCGGTCTACGTCGCCCCGCCTCCGCCGCCCGCCTATGCGCCGTCCTGCTATTGGACGCGCGGCGAGCCCGTCTGGAACGGCTACCGCTGGGTTCGCCCACGCGTCCAGGTGTGCGACTAGGCTCAAGCGCGCCCGCAATCATGCCCGCCGGCGGCGGGCGCCGCCGGACGGGCGGTTGAAGGCGCGACGACCGCGGCTCAACCCATGAGCAGACTGCCGGTCACCTCGCGACCCATCTTGGTCACCTCATCCTTGCTGACGCCGGCCTTCATGAGGTCCGTGACGAACAGCTGAAGCCCGTCCGCGGGGCTCGGGTTGCCGGTCTGGCCGAGGTCGGTCGCCAGGACGAAGTTCTGCGCGCCGACCTCTTTCACCGCAGCCGCGGTCTCCTCCACCTTGACCCGCCGCCAGTGCCGCATCCAGGCGAGATGCGCCTCGGGCCCCATCAGCGTGCCCATCGCGCACAGCTCGAGCTTCGCGCCCATCGAGGCGGCCTTCTTCATCTGCTCGAGGCTCATGTTGACGACCTCGAACTGGGCGTGCGTGACGACCATGCGGCTGATGCCTGCATCGCGACCGGCCTCGATGACGGCGAGCGCCTCGGTCGGCGACAGGTGCCCGGTGTGGACCACGAGCTTCTGCTCGGCGCAGATCTTGAGCACGTCGCGTACCGCGGGGAGCACCTTGCCGTCGGCGCCGAGCACCTTGATGCCCTCCGGCGCGTCCTTGAAATGCTTGACGTGGTTGTCGGCGTCGAAGGTGGGGAACCACACGACGCGGCCAAAACCGCCCTGCATCCGCCACATCCAATTGACGGCATCGGGGTTGATGCCGCCGACCGCCGAGTTGAGGACGATGCCGCCGAACACTTTGAGGCCGGCAACGTGCTTGCGCGCGAACCAGGCGCGGTCCGCGGTGGTCGCCACGTGGTTCTTGAGGACGAGCGCCTCGAGCCCGCGCTCCTTGTAAAGAATCGCCACCTCCTCGTCGTCCATGGACCGGCCGAACACGTCGGGCGCGGCGTGCACGTGCGTGTCCATGAGGCCGGCGATCGGACTGACCGCCGGCGGTGGCGGCGGGAAGACCCGCACCTGCGCGAACACCTCGCGCGGGTCGACGATCGTCGCCAGACCGGCTGCGCCGGCGATCGCGACGCCGCCCTTGAGGAACGCGCGGCGCGACGCGTGATGGCACGCGTGGGCGTCGTGCGCGCAGCCGAGATGCAGCGCGCCGGGCACGCCCGGCCGGCCGCAGCTATCGGTGAACTTCCATCGCGGGATATAGGACCACCTCATGGAACCGCCTCCCCGGTTGTCAGGGGCTCGGCGAATGCCGGCCGGCGCCGGGCGTCATGACCAGGAACCCGGCCGTGCCTCGCCATTCCCTGCTTCGTCCTGAGTTTGCGCGGCGACTGTAGCACGAATCCGTCGACGCCGGGCACCGAACGGCGCCGCTCGATCTTGCTCGACCCCGGTCCCGCCACGCCTCGATAATCGAACGTTAAGCACTTTCGATTGATGTTAGGTCGGGACGTGTGCCGCGTTTGGGGATGATCGTCGTGCGTAGAATAACCGTGTTGGCGGCCGGGGCTGCCTTCGTCGTGGCCGTGGCCGTCGCGGCCTTTTCCATCGGGCGGACCGGGAAAGTTCACGAGCCGGTCGCCAAGGCCGCGCCAGCGAAAGTCGCCGATGGCGACCTGACCACCGGCACGATCGCGTCGCGCCCAGCTCCAGCCAATTCCCAGTCGGTGCCGCCCGCGCCGGCGGTTGCCGCGCCACCCGCGGCCCCGGCGAGCGTCGCCGCGGCGACGCCGCGTCCCGCCTGTCCGGGCAACCCGAACGCGCTCGGCATATCGCGCGTGGTCGAGATCGATACGACCGGCGGACCGGGCTTCGGCTTCGAGCAGTTCAAGGCGCATGATTTCCTCGACGCCGGCGAGATCGTGCTGACCTTCGACGACGGCCCATGGCCGGCCAATACGCCGGCGGTGCTCGCCGCGCTCGCCGCCCACTGCGTCAAGGCGACGTTCTTTCCCATCGGCAAGCACGCCACCTGGCACCCGGAAATTCTCAAGCAGGTGGCGGCCCAGGGCCACACGATCGGCTCGCACACCTGGTCGCACATCGATCTGGCGCGGAAATCGACCGCGGACGCCAAGGACGAGATCGAGCGGGGTTTCAGCGCCGTCGCCATCTCGGCCGGCCGGCCGCCGGCGCCGTTCTTCCGCTTCCCGGCCTTGCGCATGACCCCGGAACTGACCGCCTATCTGGCCGAGCGCAACATCGGCATTTTCTCCACCGACCTCGACTCGTTCGACTTCAAGATCAAGAAGCCGGACCAGGTCGTGGTGTCGGTGATGACCCGGCTGAAGAAGATCGGCAAGGGCATCATCCTGCTGCACGACTTTCAGCGGTCGACCGCCCATGCGCTGCCCGACCTGCTGGTCCAGTTGCAGGCGGGCGGCTACAGGGTGGTGCAGCTCAAGGCGAAGGACACCGTCGCCACGCTGCCGCAATACGATGCCGCGATGGCCAAGGCGCAGACCGGGCAGACCTCCGACGGCCGCCCCACCGCAAGCGTCGTGCGCACGATCGGCGGCTATGTGAATCAGTAATCAGTGATCAGTCATCAGAGGCGACCCTGACCTTCCGATCACTGATCACTGATCACCGATCACTGAGCGAAGCGACCCCCGTGGCGCGGCCGTAACGCCGGCCGCACTCGAGAAAATCGCCGTACTTGCGGTGCACGGCGGTGTGCTGCACGCAGGCGAGCAGGACGCTACCTCATCTTCTGATTACTGATGCCTGATTACTGACACCCGTGGGCACGGCGCTTCGCGCCTTTGCCCACCCTACGCACCTCTGCTCCTAACCGGTCAGCCCGAGCAGGCGCGCGGCGTTGCCGCCGAGGATCGCCGCCTTTTCCTCGTCGCTCAACGTGGCGGTGGCGAGGACGTGGTCCACCGGATGCTCCGCCCAGGGGATCGGATGGTCGCTGCCGATGACGATCTGGCCGGCGCCGACCTGGGCAGCGAGATGGCGCAGCGCCTCGGGCGTGAACACGAGGGAATCGAAATAGAGCTGGTTCAGATATTCGGTCGGCTTCTTCTTCAGCTTGATGTCCGGGTTGCAGTTCTGCGGCGCGACGAAGCAGGCGTGATCGGAGCGCGGCGCGTAGGAAGCGAGATAGCCGCCGCCGTGCGCGGCCACGATCTTCAGGCCGGGGAAGCGGTCGAGCGTCCCCTCGAAGATCAGGTGCTGCAGGGCGAGGGTGGTGTCGAGCGGATTGCCGACGATGTTGGCGAGCCACCCGTTGCCCTTGAACCGCTTGGCGAGGTCCGGCGTGCTCTGCGGATGGATGAACACCACGGCGCCGAGCTCCTCGGCCTTGGCCCAGACCGGATGGAATTTCGGATCCGCGAACTCCTCGCCGGCGACGCTGCCGCCGACCGCGGCGCCGCGCAGGCCGAGTTTCTTCACCGCGGTCTCGAGCTGCTGCACCGCCAGGTCGGGAAACTGCAGCGCGAGCGATGCGAAGGCGGCGAAGCGGTCCGGCCGCGACGCGCACAGCTCGGCGAGCTTCTCGTTCTGCACCTCGACGATCTTGGCCGCGAGGTCGCGCTCCCTGCGGTACCAGAACGGATTGATCGAGAGCACCTCCATGTCGATCGCCTGCGCGTCCATGCCCTTGAGGCGCTGCTCGATGACGATGTAGTGCTCGAGCGACCCCTTGGTCCGCGGCAGGATGCGCGACTCGTCCTCGCCCGTCAGGGCGACGGCCTCGCGGAAGTGGCAATGGGCGTGCACGTCGATGGTCTTCACCCGCTTGCCGTTGAGCGTCACCGGCAGGCGTTGCGCGCCGGGCTGCTGGGCGCGCGCCGCGTCCATCATGCCGCAGCCGCAGAAGACGATGCCGGCCGCGGTCCCGCGCTTGAGAAAGTCCCGCCGCGTGTTCATGTCCGCCTCCCGGTTCATGGATATCCGAAGGGAACCGGAGCGAAACGCGTCGCCCCGGCCCGAACGATAGCGCCCATTCACCGCGCGGGGCGCGGGGTGTCAAGAACCCGGCCCGCGCCCCTCGGCTGAGGCTTTGCCGATTCAAGCATGCGGAACAGAAGCTTATGACGAATGATGCCGACGCTTCCGGACCGCCCCGCCGTTTGCTACGATCGTAACATCCCTGGGTAGTCGGGTGCCGACGGGGCCAAGGGGCAAGGGGGGCGGATGTTTGCGCGCAAGCGCGGACCGCGGCGCCGGTTCCAGCTCGTCCTGGTCAAGCCGTCGCATTACGACGAGGACGGCTATGTCATCCGTTGGTGGCGCGCGCTGATCCCGTCGAATTCGCTTGCGGCGGTGTATGGGCTGGCGCTCGACGCCGCGCGGCGGCAAGCGCTCGGGCCCGACGTGGCGATCGACATCGACGCCATCGACGAGGGCAACACCCGCGTCAATGTCGCGAAACTGATCCGGCGTTTCCGCCGCCATGGAAACTTCGGCCTGCTCGCGCTCGTCGGCGTGCAGTCGAACCAGTACCCGCGCGCGCTCGACCTCGCGCGGCCGTTCCGCGCGGCAGGCATCCAGGTGGCGATGGGCGGCTTCCACGTCTCCGGCTGCCTCGCCATGCTCGACGGCGCGGCGATCGACCTCGACCTCGCGCGCGACATGGGCATCTCGCTGTTTGCCGGCGAGGCGGAGGACCGCTTCGACGGCGTCCTGCGCGACGCCGCCGCCGGCCGGCTGCCGCCGCTCTACAATTACATGGACGACCTGCCCGGCATCGGCGGCACGCCGATCCCCTTCCTGCCGCGGGAGTTCGTGAAACGCACCGCCGGGACCAATGCCAGCTTCGACGCCGGACGCGGCTGCCCGTTCCAGTGCTCCTTCTGCACCATCATCAACGTGCAGGGCCGCAAGTCCCGCTACCGCTCGCCCGACGACATCGAGAGCATCGTGCGCGCCAACTGGGCGCAGAACATCTACCGCTTCTTCATCACCGACGACAATTTCGCCCGTAACCGGGAGTGGGAGGCGATCTTCGACCGGCTGGCCAGGTTGCGCGAGGTCGACCGCATCCCGCTCGGGCTGATGATCCAGGTGGACACGATGTGCCACAAGATCCCGCGCTTCATCGAGAAGGCGAAGCGGGCCGGGGTGACGCGCGTCTTCATCGGCCTCGAGAACATCAATCCCGACAACCTCGTCTCGATGAAGAAGAAGCAGAACAAGATCACCGAATACCGCCGGATGCTGCTCGCCTGGAAGGCGCAGGGCATCTTCATCTATGCCGGGTACATCCTCGGCATGCCGGGCGATACGCCGGAGTCGGTGCGGCGCGACGTCGGCATCATCCAGCGCGAGCTGCCGCTCGACCTGCTCGAGTTCACCCTCCTGACCCCGCTGCCCGGCTCCGAGGACCACCAGGTCCTGTGGAACAAGGGCGTGGACATGGACGCCGACCTCAACAAATACGACCTGGAGCACGTGGTCACCGATCATCCGCGCCTGACGCGCGCGGAGCTGCAGGCGATGTACGACGGCGCCTGGAGGCTCTACTACACGCGCGAGCACGTCGAGACATTGCTCAAGCGCGCGGCGGTGACCGACGTTCCGATGATGAGCCTCGCCAAGGTGCTGATGCAGTTCACCACCGTCATGCAGCTGGAAAAGGTGCATCCGCTGCAGAGCGGCCTGCTGCGGATGATGCGTCCCTCCGAGCGGCGGCCCGGTTTGCCGCGCGAGCCGGCGCTGGGCTTCTATGCGCGCTACCTTGGGAACGTGATCCGGCGGAATGCGGCGTTGTTCAGAACCGTCTGGTGGATTCTGAGCGTGAAGCGCCGCATCGAGCGCGACCCCGACCGGCACCTCTACGTGGATCGGTCGCTCGCGCCGGTGGGCGAGCACGAAGACGAGACCTACGATCACCTGACCCAGACGGCCGGCGCGAAGGCCGCGATCGACCACCTCAAGAAAGTGGCGGCGCTGACCCATTAGAGCAGGAGCATGATCTTTTCCGAAAACCGGTGCCCACTTTTCGGGATCATGCTCTAAGGCGCGCGCGACAGCCGCGGAGGTCCGCGGACTCAACAATCGGCTTGCATGGGATGATCTGGTGGAGCCGAGGGGATTTGAACCCCTGACCTCCGCAGTGCGATTGCGGCGCTCTCCCAACTGAGCTACGGCCCCGCCGGCGAACTCGACGCGCGGTGAAAAGCGTCCGCGCCGGCCCGAGCGAGAAGCGGCCATTTACGGCGGGGGGCGCGGGGTGTCAAGGACGCGCGCGCGGCGCTGTTGCACGGACTGTGGCCGCTCAGGTTGGCGCGAATCACCTCGCCCCGCTTGCGGGCAGAGAGCCTGCCCTCGGGCTTGACCCGAGGGTCGACGGCCAAAGGCCGTCGGGTGAGGGGGCCTCTGAGGACAGCGCGCACTCACGGACGCCCCCTCACCCCGACCCTCTCCCCGCAAGCGGGGAGAGGGAGTCGCCGTCACCCCAGCCGAACTGGTCGTCGCGCCCCTTCGGACCGAGGTCCTTGGCGCTCGACAGCAGCACGGCGCGGATCGTCTCCGCCGAGGCGTCGGGCTTGCGCGCCATCAGCAGCGCGGCGACGCCGCTCACATGGGCGGCGGCGACCGAGGTCCCGGTGGTGAACTGGTAGTCGCCGTCGGGCGCCGGCACCAGCACGTCGACGCCGGGCGCCGCCACCGCCACGTAACGGCCGCGGTTGGCCCCGGCAAACAGGCGGTCGTCGGTGTCGGTCGCCGTCACCGCGATCACGTTGGCGTCGCCGCCGGGATAGAGCGGCGGCGACTTCGGCCCGGCATTGCCGGCCGCCGCGATCATCAGGATGCCCTTCTCGCGAATCTTCTTGATCGCCTCGCGCAGCATCGGGTCCTGCGGTCCGGCGAAGCTCATGTTGACGATGCGGGCGCCCTTGCTCACCGCCCAGTCGAGCCCGGCGAGAATTTGCGCGGTGGTGCCCTGCGCGCCGGCGCCGCCCGCGCCGAACGCCCGGATGGTCAGGAGCTTGGCGTTGGGCGCGATGCCCATCAGCCGGCTGTGCGAGGCGATGGCGCCGGCCATGCCGGTGCCGTGCGGGTGCGGCGGCACCGGGGTCCCGGCCGAATCGAAGCGCTCGGCAATGCCGCCGTCGAGCTCGGGATGGCGCTCGTCGACCTGGGAGTCGATCACCGCGATGAGGACGCCGTCGCCCTTGGACAGGCGATGCGCCGCCGACAGGCGCAACTTCTCGACCACGTACTGGCTGGGATCGCCTTCCCGGCTGGCGTCCGCGGCGCTCGCATCCTGCGCCATCACGAAGGTGTACTGCGGTGTCGTGATGAGCGGGACCTTCGCCTTCTCCATCGCGCGGATTGCCTCGACGACCGAGCCCTCGGTGCGGAAGCGCAGCAACCGGCGACCCGTGAGCCCGAGCGTCTGCTGCTCGAGCAAGGTCAG
>WNGG01004353.1_pt1 | contig 15913 bp, 9 predicted proteins | sample 5400661 | NCBI WGS metagenome assembly WNGG01 (sample SAMN13153372, study PRJNA577476) | soil metagenome | isolation source: 100 cm soil or saprolite under Garry oak tree replicate 1 | place: USA:California | collected 2016-06-15
GAATGATTAAGCCTTACACTGCTGTCGGACTCATCCCTACCGTGCGTGGAATACGAAAACGCGCCGATATCATGAGAAACATCGAACACCTCACCCACCTTGTCAAAGCTGCGTCATGGCTCTCCAGTCTCGATCTTCCTGTCAGGCTCATTGCCTTCCCTGAAGGAGCATTGCAGGCTTTCAATGATGAGGTACTCGACCTCGATCATGTCCAGTTCGCGAGGGAGTGTGCCATCGATATTCCAGGTGAGGAGACCGAAGAACTGGGTAAAATCGCCAAACAGTACAACTCATTCATTATGGCCCAGGCAAAAGCAAAACATCCCGAAATCAAAGATCGGTTCTTCAACGTTGGGTTTATTCTCAATCCAGAAGGCGAGGTGATCTTGCGGCATTACAAGGTCTCGCCGCTGTTTCCCGTTGAGCACTCGGTTTGTCCTCATGATATCTGGGATTGGTGGGTAGGCCGGTACGGAAGGAATCTGGATGCCTTCTGGCCGGTGGTGGATACCGAGATTGGGCGCCTTGGCATCATGATGGCAAATGAAGGTTCCTATCCAGAAAATGCCCGCGCCCTGGCGATGAACGGCGCGGAAGTAGTTTACCGCGCTTCTTATCCTCATCCTGCTACCGGCAACGAGATCTTTGAAATCCAGAGCCGCGCGAGAGCGCTTGATAACAACATGTACATTGTTGCTCCCAACATGGGCACCTACTATCTCTTTCCAGAAGAGGATACGCCTATCGATACCTTCGGTGGCCGCTCCTACATCATCAATTACAAAGGTCAGATCGTTGGGAAACAGGAATACGGAGCGGGCTCGACCTATGTTGGTGGAGTCATCGATATCGAGGCCTTGCGTGACCACAGGGCACGCGCCCAGTGGGACAATTGGATGAAAGATCTGCGCACCGAACTCTACCAGATGCTCTACGAGCAGCCTATTTATCCGAAGAATCTGTATCTTGATCGCGAGCCGATGAAGCACGCCGAGTATCGTGAGAAGGTCATTCAGAAGCAGATTGACCTCATGCATGAACGAGGCATCTGGGTCAAACCTGAGAGATAAACAAGTCGGAACCGCTGGATTAAGTATGTCATTCTAAAAGTTACGAAGGAGAAACACCTATGGCTAATGAGGTCATCAAAGTGTGCATCGACAGATTATTGCCAGATCATCTGCGTATATTCGCCGCCCAGAACGCGATGAAAGAGAATCCGGACAATGCCCCGGCCACTACATCAGGACTGAGTATTGAAGAAATAGCCGTCTTCACCAACAATCTGTGGCAGCCCGGGCGGTTCCTGCGGGTCAGTTTCCTGGATGGCGACCCGGCTGTGCAAGCCAAAGTGCAGCAGTATGCTCAGCAGTGGAGCCAGTATACCAACATTCAATTTGTGTTTGGGACTTTTGACAATGCTGTGATTCGCATCTCGTTTAAGCAGTCGGGTTCGTGGTCCTACATTGGTACTGATTGCCTGTCAATCGCGCAGGATCAACCCACGATGAACTACGGTTGGTTGACCCCGACCACCGCAGATGATGAATACTCAAGGGTGGTCATGCATGAGTTTGGTCATGCCCTGGGCTGTATCCATGAGCATCAAAATCCCAAGGCGGGCATCCCCTGGAATACAGATGCGGTCTACCGTTACTACGAAGGGCCCCCCAACAACTGGAGCAAGGCCCAGGTCGATACCAATCTCTTACAGAAGTACAGTCAGGACCAAACGCAGTTCACGGCCTGGGACCCAACCTCGATCATGGAGTATCCCATCCCAAAAGAGCTGACCACCGGCGGCTTTGAAGTTGGCTGGAACAAAGTGCTCTCGGCGACAGACATAGCGTTCATGGGAGCTCTGTATCCATTCGCTACCAAGGGGTGACATTTTTTCCGCTTTGGCAACCCCTCCCCTATTCTGTTGGAGTGAATGAGCAATTCATTGCGCCCCTACGAATCACCCGGAAGGACGGAGAATCCTTCAGCTTACCCATTGACAATTGTAAATCTATAATGTATGCTCTAAGCAGTACAGTAAATGACTAAAAGTTTCCAATTTTCCAGCCCGGGGCCTTGCCTAAAAAGTCAGGAAATGTGCCCATCGTGCTGGCTTTGTCTGCAAAAGCCTCGTTTCACAAAGGCACGAGACTACACGAGCGGTATACTTCCCAAGTAGTTCGTCTCGCTGCTGCCCTTTGCTGGCCGCCGCAACCATAGGTCTTCGCAATCAAGTAAAGGAGCAGTAACATGTCATTTCATTTTGAGCGGGAACCTCTTGCCATTGTCGGGATGGGATGCCGTTTCCCTGGGGCCGCCAGTCCCCAGGCTTTCTGGAAGCTGCTTTGTGAGGGCAGGGATGCTATCACCGATTTTCCGAAAGCGCCAGGGCGCTTTGACATCGAAGCATTCTATGACCCGCGGCCCGCGACTCCTGGGAAAATGAGCATGCGCCAGGGAGGCTTTCTCTCGGATATTGATCGCTTCGATTACACCTTTTTTGGGATTTCGCCACGTGAAGCCAGCTATCTCGATCCCCAAATCCGTGTGTTGCTGGAGATTGCCTGGGAGACCCTTGAAGATGCCGGGGAAGTCTCTGAAACTATCGCTGGTAGCCACACCGGGGTATTTATTGGTTCCGTCTATAGTGAATACTTAGATCTACAATTGCGTGATTTTTCAAGTATGTGTATGTATTCTTTGAGCGGTTCTCTGCGTAGCATGCTTTCCGGACGACTCTCATTCGCACTGGATCTGCGCGGGCCGAGTCTTACTGTTGATACAGCCTGTTCTTCCTCACTAGTAGCCCTTCATCTGGCCTGCCAGAGCATTTGGACCGGCGAAAGTTCCATGGCTCTCGCAGGAGGAGCGAATATCTATCTTCACCCCGGTCACTCCATCGGCTATGCTCAAACCAGCATGCTCTCTTTTGCAAGCCGTTGTAAGGCTTTTGATGCAAAAGCGGACGGACTTGTACGAAGTGAAGGGGCGGGCATAGTGCTTCTCAAACCTCTCTCGCAAGCGAGAGTTGATAAGAATCCTATCTATGCGGTGATTTGTGGAAGTGCCATGTCCAATGATGGGCAGAGCGGTCCGTTTCTCTTCGCTCCGAGTCAGATAGGACAAGAGATCACATTCCGCAAGGCGTATCAGTGTGCAGGAAAAGATCCTGCGCACGTACAGTATGTCGAGGCGCACGGACCAGGTACGCCTGTGGGCGATCCGATAGAGGTTGCAGCACTCGCAGCCGTTCTTGGTGAGGGACGTGCCCCTGAAGATATCTGTTATCTTGGTTCAGTGAAGAGCAATATGGGACATACCGAAGGTGCTGCGGGCATTGCAGGCTTCATCAAAACCGTACTGTGTTTGAAACATCGCACCCTTGTGCCCACTGTACACTTCCATACTCCTAATCCTGCGATTGCCTGGCAAAGCACTCCTTTCAAAGTTGTTGAACAGGTGATGCCCTGGCCCCAAACCAGCGGGCCAGCCCTCGCGAGTGTCAGTTCCTTTGGTCTTTCAGGAACCAATGCTCATGTGATCCTTGAAGAGGTTCAAGAGAAACCATCGCCTTCCTCTTCTCAAGCAGATGGAGCAGGTCCGGTAGAGATCCTTCCCCTCTCAGCCAAAACGGAGGCCGCCTTATTCTCGATGGCCGAGAGCTGGCAGAGGTGGCTTTCCCAAAGGGATGAAGATGTTCCGGCGCTGTCTGATCTCTGTTACACCGCCGCAGTGAGACGGACTCATCATGAGTATCGCCTGGCGGTGGTTGGGGCAAACCGAGAGGACATGGCCAGGCAGCTCGATGCCTTTTGTAAGGGAGAGAGCATGACCACATTACTTTCAGGGCGATCTATCCCGGACACGGCGCACAAGATGGTGTTTGTCTTCTCAGGTTACGGATCACAATGGATTGGCATGGGCAAACAGCTACTGGAACAAGAAAGCCTGTTCCGTACCACCCTCGAAGAGTGCGAAGAGGCCATGCGTCCCTATACAGACTGGTCCCTGATCGAAGAGCTAACGGCACCTGAGTCTCGCTCACGCCGCGACTGTGTGCAACCAATGCTCTTTGCCCTCCAGGTGGCCCTGGCCCGCCTGTGGATCTCTTGGGGAATATGCCCGGATGCAGTGGTTGGGCACAGTCTGGGCGAAATCTCGGCTGCCCACATTGCTGGCATTCTCTCCCTCTCGGATGCGGCACGCATCGCCTGCTCACGGAGTATCCTGATTGAGCGGGTGCGTGGGCGGGGAGCGATGGTCGTGGTTGGACTCTCACTGGAGCAGGCACGCCAGGCTATTGCTGGTAAAGAGGCGTCGGTTTCCGTTGCTGTCAGTAATAGTCCCACTTCCACCGTGCTCTCCGGTGATCCGCTGGTGCTAAAAGAACTGCTCACTACATTTGAGGAGCAAGACATCTTCTGCCGCCCCATCAAAGATGCTGACGCGGCCGGACATAGTCCGCATATGGACCCATTACTGGAGGAACTGGAAGCCCGCTTGTATGGCATTAAGCCACAGAAGGCTTCTCTCCCGTTCTATTCGACTGTGACGACCAGGGTGGTCGAAGGCCCCGAGTGTGATGAGATATACTGGGTACGCAATTTGCGGGAACCGGTGCTCTTTGCTCCCGCCATCCAACGGGTGCTTGCGGATGGTGCCTCCCTGTTTCTTGAGATCAGTCCACATCCTCTGCTGACCGGTGCTATCCAGCAATGTGCCCCTCAGAAGTCACCTCGTATCCTCGCACTCCCATCCTTGCGACGCAATGAAGATGAGCGCACCATGTTGCTTTCAACTATCGGTGCTTTGTACATCGCAGGCTATCCTATCGCCTGGCAACAGATCTCACCTTCGGGAAGATGTGTCAGCCTTCCGAGTTACCCCTGGCAACGGGAACAATGCTGGTTTGCGCCAGCGGAAAGCAAGACGCTTTCATGGGAGCACATAGATACAAGCCGTGTGCGTCAAGATGGCAAACCTGCTCATCCATTGCTCCAGCGCTACCTCCATCTCGCCACCTCTCCTGGCACCTACGTCTGGGAAACGGACCTCGACACCCGGACGTTCCGCTACCTCAACGATCATGGTACCCAGGAAAGTATGCTCTTCCCTGCCACAGCCTACATCGAGATGGCCTGTGCAGGAGCACAGGAAGCATTTTTGCCCGACACCCTGTCACTGGACCAAATCCGCTTTGAGCGTGTACTCTTCCTATCAAAAGATTCGCCTCAACGGCTCCAGATGGTCATTAGTCGTAGCACTGTTGACACGGCTGATGTCCAGTTCTTTACCTTCGCCGAGGATGAAGGAGAGGAGGCAGTGCGCCATGCCAGTGCTGTCATACACCTCCATCCTCTCACGCAAGAAGGCCCGTCTGAACCACTTCAGTTTGACCTGGCGGCTCTCGCGGAGCGATGTACGAGAGAGGTAACCCACGCACAGCATTATCAAGCCATAGAGGTCCGTGCTGTACACTATGGTCCCAGCTTCAAGGGCGTGGAACAAGTGTGGTACGGCGAAGGTGAAACGCTCGCACGTGTGCGTGTCCGTCCAGAGATCAAACAGGAGCGAGCCAACTACATCCTGCATCCAGCCTTCCTTGATGCCTGTCTCCAGGCAGGATTCGTTGCCGCCATAGTAACCTCAAACCTCACCGGGGCGTATTTACCCGATAGCGTAAGCGCCTTCTCGTCCACAGAGTTTCCAGGAGAGGAGTGCTGGGTCTATTCCCAACAACATCTGTCCGCAGATACCAATGAGCTGACTACAAGCGTTTTCTTGCTTAACGATCTTGGACAGATCTGTGCTCAGGTGAAGGGCTTGCATGCACAACGGATTGGAGCTGGAGCTTTCGGCACCGTTCCAGTACACGAAGAAAGAGCCTCGGAGCGCCTCCATGATAACACGTCGCTGCGACAACAGCTCCAGCAAGCAAGCGATGATGAGCGCCTGGCTCTGCTAGAAACCTCTGTCACTGGCTGTTTCGCGAAGATCCTTGGCTACTCACAGACCAGGATCGATCAGGACATGACGCTTGACCGATTAGGGCTTGACTCGTTGATGTCCCTTGAGGTACGCAATACGCTTGCCAGAGAGCTGGAAGTCTCCCTTCCTCTCGCGGATTTTTTGGGGAAAAGAAGTTTGCGACAGGTTGTCCAACGTCTCTATGAAACAGTTGGCTAAATGCACAAACTCAGAGAAAGGAGATGGAGGAGAGTAGCTCCTAGAACTGCTCTTCCTCCTGTCTTGACAAATGTGCCCGGTTTACATTTCAGCAAACAATTTCTCTTCGCAGCCCAGGAGCCAGGCAATGACCCGTCTCATCTGTTTTCCATGTGCAGGAGGAAAAGCATCTTTCTTTTCTTCCTGGGAAAAGGAGCTGCCTGCATCAATTGAGGTCTGCGCCGTCTCGTGGTCCACCATAGAGAACCGTTCTGAACAGGCTCTTTCTGCGAACTACTCAGGGGTGGTTGCTACTCTGGCAGAAGCCATCCAGCCACTGCTGGATCGCCCTTTTGCCCTCTATGGACACTCACTTGGCTCACTGGTGGCTTACGAGGTGGCCCGTTTCCTTCGCAGTCACTATACCCTTGAACCGGCTGGCCTATTTTTTGCCGGGTCCCCTGCTCCCCAGGTCTGGGTAAACCTCTTCTCTTCCTATGAGGATGAGAATGAGGAGAAGAGCATAAAGGAAAAACCCATACAGGCCTTGTTGTCCTCCTTTCAGGCATACTCTCCTGATCTCCAAGAAGATATGGAACAGAGGGCGCTGATGGAAGAAGTGCTCAAAAGAGATGCAGCGCCTTGGAGCACATATGTCTATCTGGCAGCCGACCCATTTCGCTGCCCGCTGGCAGTGTTTGGGGGCTGGCAGGATGAGTTTTGCCGCTATCCAACATTACCCCCCTGGAAAATTCACACCACAGGAGCTTTTTCGCTCCGTATGTTCTCAGGAGGTCACTTTTTCCCTTTCACACATACGCCGATACTTGTAGAGATGATTACCAAACAACTCCAATCCTGAGTCAAGCTCGGCATCAATCCAGCCCTGCAACGACACTGCGTGTCTACGTCCCGTCAGCAGGGCTGAAAGGAGAAAGAGCGTGTCGTCTAATTTTGTTGGTTGCTGCCCTAGGCAGCAAAAACCTCTTGCGAACTGCCTGTGGCAGTAAGGAGTGATAGCATGAAAATGATAAATACAGAGGCGTGGGTACTCCACATCGGTCCAGAGCGGCCAGAACCAGCGATCCTTATGAAAGAAGACTTTTCTTTTCCCGACATTACAGAGAATGAGGTGCTGGTTGAACCTATTTATGGATGTTGGGAAGGAAATATGGCGCATGCAGTAGACAGGGAACCTATCGATATTTGTCGTCAGCGTCGAGAAGCCAAAATTGTTATTGGCAACAGTGGCGTTGTCCGGATTCTTCGTGCAGGCACCTCTGTCAAGCATCTTAACGCTGGAGATTTGGGTCTTTTTTATCCTGTTGGATCAACAGGTCCAAACGGATACATGCTTAAGGTTGCTGGGTATGACGCACCTGGTAGTATCGGGTTGTTAGCAAAGCAGATGAAACTATGCCCAGATCAAATTCTTCCATTGCCAGTGCAGACTCGGCATTCCCTGAGACAATGGGCTGCGTTCGGTTTGCGTTATCTTACTGCCTGGTCAAACTGGCGTGTAGCATATGGAGCCTGGAGGTTACAAATAAGCAGGGAGGATGTACCAGATGAGCAGACCTTTGTATGGGGGTGGGGAGGGGGCGTTGTTTTAGCAGAGCTTGCTCTGGCAAAGTCAAGAGGATGCCAGGTTTTCATGATCTCATCGCAAGATAATCGACTGAAGCTTATCCAAGACATGGGAATTACTCCTGTCGATCGTCGGCTGTTTTCTGCCCTTGATTTCGACGAGAATAAATACAGGGTTGACGTCGCATATAAGCAGCGCTATCAGGAGGCAGAAAAGGCATTTCTTGATGTCGTTAGGAAGTATACCAGTGGACGTGGAGCTTCTATTTTTATCGACAATATCGGGAGTCCTGTGTTCCGTGCAACAATTAAGGCCCTAGGATATCAGGGAGTCGTGACAACTGCTGGCTGGAAAAAAGGGATGAATCTTCAGTTCGTTCGCGCAATCGAGTGCATCAATCGACATGTGTATGTGCATACCCATGGAGCACGATACTCTGAGTGTGTAGCAGCGATAACGTTTGCCGAGGAGACAGGGTGGATACCTCCAGATACCACAGAAGTGTATGGATGGGAAGATATTCCACAATTAGCCAGAGACTATAGCGCAGGAACGACAACTTCCTATTTTCCTCTCTTCCAAGTCAATACTCATGGGTCAGCTTCAGAGTCGGACGCAAAGCACGAGAGACGGTCGACCCTGGTTCGCTGATCCTACTGCTCCTCAGAGCCGAGTACGCACTGGCTATCCGCCAGAGTGGACAGGAGGTCTGCTGATGTCAGTCATTGCGCCACACCAGAAGTCAGGAAACGCGAACACCACTCTGTATGCCAACGCTGTCTTTGCAGGGGGCGGTGTTCGTGGAATCGCGCATATCGGTGCTTTGAAGGTGGCTGAAACGCTGGGATACCGATGGCAACACGTTGCAGGTACTTCTGTGGGAGCTATCGTCGCTGCACTGGTGGCTGCTGGTTACACAGCTGAAGAACTCTACCAGCCGATGATGAGCCTGGACTACAAACGCTTCGTGGACAACTCGAGCTTTTGGTTGTTCCGTATTCCTGGGCTGGTCAACATCCTGACACACGGGGGATTGCATAGCGGGTCCCAGGTAGAAGCGTTTATGCAGGAAATGTTGAGAGCGAAGAACAAAGTGACGTTCAGGGACATGATCGTCCCGGGGCAAGAGAACAATGCCGATCCGATCCTACACTATCGCCTGACCGTCATCGCATCAGATATCACCACTGGGCAGATCCTGCGTTTGCCGCAAGACGCGCACTTCTATGGAATCGAGCCGGATGACTTTGAGATAGCACGAGCGGTGCGGATGAGTAGCAGCGTTCCCTTTTTCTTTATGCCAGTGCAATTGCGGCACAGGAGCGGCTCTCTTTGTCGTATTGTGGATGGGGCTCTGCTCAGTAACCTGCCCCTCTTCCTTTTTGAACGTCCGGGAACCCCTCCCGATATTCCCACCTTTGGTTTCCACCTGGTTAATTCCAGCTTCCCCATGGTTGAAATGAGTCGCGAGTCGAACGGGGTGATTAGTTTGCTGGTGGCATTAATCAAGACGATGCTGAACGCTCATGACAAGCTCTATTTGGACAACGCGATCTACGTGCGTACTATTGGCATACCAGTGGATGGGATCAGTGCCACGCAGTTCAATTTAACGCCGACCCAGATGGAACAGCTCTATGAGAATGGTCAACAGGCAGCAAAGAAGTTTTTTAGCACATGGGACTTCGAGGCATATAAGGTGACCTATGGGAGTGCCGATACTCCGCTGTCGCGCCTGGAGCAGTTGCATGTGGCGATGAAGGAACAGGCAGCAGAACAGACGATGGCAGGGGTCGTGACGCTGCCTGAGCAGTTGGGAGAGGTTGCCAGAGTGTTGGTACAGCAGGGAGAATTGACCCTGGCAGAGGTCGTCAATCATACGCGACAGGATGAAGCTGCGGTGATTGCCGCGCTGACCGAATTGATGGAGAGGGGCTTTATACGCTCATCACAGGTGGATGGAGAATACCGGTATAAAGCGGTGTTGCTGTCGAGACGTCGGAGCCGCTTGGCGATGTCAATAGATGTCTAATTGTTTGTGGCTTCATTTGTCGCTTGACCCTCTGGCTCCTTACCCAAGGTCTCAGGATGCACTCAGTATCTGCGCAGCTACTTCGCGCACTCCCTGACTATAGGGATGCTCAGGGTAGGCCAGAGTGAAGATACCCGCACTGCCTAATTCGATCATTTCCTCCGAAACGGGTAATACCCCTGCAACGGGTGCCTGATAGGCATCTTGCAGTTGGTGTTTGAGGTTGGCGGCGTCCAGTTTCGGTAAGACTTTGTTGACAACGAGCAGGAGTTGTTTCAATTTGAGCTTACGGGCGACCTCGACCGTAACGGCGGTACCCTGGAAGTCTTGCTGGTCAGGTCGCAAGATGAGCACGAGAATGTCGGAGATGATGATGGAGAGCAGGGTCTCCTCATTTAAGCCTGGATGGGTGTCGAGGAAGAGGTAGTCGAGGTTGAAGGTTTTTATCAATGTGCGAAGGCCGTCGGTGAGCAGGTTGACTTCATAGCCCTCACGCAAGACGCGGGTAATTTCTCCTACTTTGATACTAGAGGGGACGAGGTAAAGAACACCTCCCTTTGCTACAGTAGACCCCAGCTTTGCTGTTACGTCGTGTGCTACCTGTTCGATAGTAGACCGCCCATAGAGGTAGTCGTTGAGGGTGAGACCTGAACTCTGCACATCCATGCCGAAGAGGACATGAAGACCTGGTGACTGAATATCTGTATCGACAACGCCAACGCGCTTGCCTTGCTGGACGAGACTGCTTGCAAGATTGGCGGTCAAGTTGGATTTGCCTGTACCACCACGGTAGGAGTGAATTGAAACGATCGTGGGCATTGCTTCATGCACCTCGTTCTTTCTCTTGCTGCCCTACTGGGCCGCTGATTGAGGGTGGCTCATGGCCGGAGTTCGTCTAGTCATTGTCAATAGTATCATCTGAATGGACGACAAGCATCAATCGACATGCATTGATGATAGCATATTTCGGCAGTGAGAGCAACAGAGCTCCGCCGGAGCGCAGGGCTTTTCAATGCCCCGGAGTGTAGTCTGGTATGATATACTGTGCCATGTATTGTAAAGTTAAACGTCCAGTGTGAATGAGGATGGTGAACTCACCAGTCGAACAAGCCAGCAAAAGGCCCTCAACCGATTCACACCGAACGTTTAAACGACAGAGGAAACCAAGCTGGAAAGCATGCAAAAGCACCCACCTCCATCCATCACTGGTTCGATACTAGTGGTCGACGACAACAGCGTGAATCGCATCATGCTCTCACGTTATCTTGGTCGGCTCAACTACGAGGCGACGTTAGTTGAAAACGGACGACAGGCTCTGGAGAAGCTCCAGGATGAAATTTTCGATCTCATTTTATTGGATGTGCAGATGCCGGAGATGGATGGCTACCAGGTCCTGGAACACCTCAAGGCTGATCCACGTTGGCGCGACATCCCCGTGATTATCATCTCTGCCGTCGATGAAATTGAGAGTATCGTCAAGTGTATTGAACTGGGTGCTCAGGATTATTTGCACAAGCCATTCAATCCAGTACTATTGCGTGCCAGGCTCACCGCCTGTCTGGAACGGAAGCGACTGCGTGACCAAGAAGTTGAATATTTGCGACAAGTCAGCCTGGTGACAGCCGCAGCGGCAGCCATCAAAGCCAATACCTTTGAGCTTGAGAGCCTGGATGAAGTTGCCAGGCGTGATGATGAACTAGGGCAATTAGCTACAGTGTTCCAGGAGATGGCACACCAGGTCTACGCTCGCGAACAGCAATTGCAACGGCAGGTGCAGCAATTACGCATCGAAATCGACCAAGCCGGGAAAGCCCGCGAGGTCGCAGACATTACCGAAAGCGATTACTTCCAACACTTACTTGGCAAAGCGGACGAACTGCGCAACAGGATCAGGGGCAACGAGGAAGACGGAATGCAAGGGAACGCGGCCAAAAAGCTGGACAATGAGGTGTGAAAGGAGGAGCACGATGCCCTGGCGGTTTACTCCGTACGTGATTCCCGAGGTCATCTCCGTGGCTGTAGCGATCCGGCTCATGATCACTATATGGCGACGCCGCTCTGCACCTGGTGCAGTGCCTTTTATTCTCCTGTTGCTGGGATTGGTTGTATGGTCGCTGGGGTATGCGCTGGAACTGGGAAGTGTAGGCTTGCCCACCGTCCTCTTTTGGGACAACGTTGCGTGGCTGGGGAAACTTCTCATGCCACCAATCTGGTTCGTCTTTGCGCTCCAATACACCGGTCGAGAGCGGTGGCTGACACGTCGCCGGGTGGTTTTCCTGGCCATTGTGCAGTTCGTCAATCTGCTGCTGATCTGGACCAATGGAATGCACGGTCTGATCTACAGCAGCAGCAGATTGGACAGCAGTGCTCCGTTTTCAGCATTGGTTTTTACGCATAATGTCGGGTACTGGGCCATTGTCGTCTACAATTACCTGTTCCTTTTACTTGGTACCCTGCTGATCGGTCTGTTCATCCGGACACTCATGCGTTCAGCATCCCTGTATCGTGGACAAGTTGGTGCTTTGCTCATATGCGTATTAGCCCCGTGGGCAGCGAACATCTTGTTTAACTTTGGCCTCGGTCCAGTCCCTCACTTTGACCTGACAGCTTCAGCGTTTACGATCACTGCCCTGGCGATAGCCTGGAGTCTCTTTCGTTTTCGGATGTTAGATCTCGTGCCAGTGGCACACAGTGCCGTGATCGAAAGTATGAGCGATGCCATGATTGTGCTGGACCAGCACCACCGGATTACGGATCTCAACCCGGCTGCACAACGTCTCTTTGGTCACCCGCTCTCAGAACTGGTTGGGCAACCAGCGGCCCAGGTCTTCTCTACCTGGCCTGACCTGGTCGAACGCTTTCGTGGCGTGACAGAGGCACACGAGGAGATCATCCTCGGTGAAGGTGAGACGCTTCGCTCCTTTGACCTGCGCCTCTCGTCTCTGTCCCACCAGCGCGGGTCTCTCACTGGTCACCTGATTGTCTTGCGAGATATCACTGAGCAGAAGCAGGCGATGGAAGCCTTGGAACGAGCCCGCGAGGAGCAGGCGGTCAGTGCGCATGAAAACGCCCAGTTGTACCAGGAAGCCAACAAGCAGAAGCAGTATTTTGAGTCGCTGATGAACTTTTGTCCAATTGCCGTAGTGACGCTTGACGTTGACAACCACGCTGTCGCGTGCAACCCGGTCTTTGAGCGGCTGTTCGGCTACAGCCAGGCCGAGATCCTTGGTCGCTACGTCCCCGCATTGATAAGCAGCCCAGAGTATCGTGCCGAAGGCAGCAGCAACGCTTCCCGCGCTCAGCAGGGGGAGGTCACTCATAGCGTGAGTCGACGGAAGCGCAAGGATGGCACCCTGGTCGATGTGGAAATCATCGCGGCTCCGATGCTGGCAGCAGGTCGGCAGGTCGGCATTTATGGAATGTTCATTGATATCACCGAGCGCAAACAGGCGATGGAAGGGTTAGAGCAAGCAAGAGTTGCTGCCGAAGCGGCCAACCAGGCGAAAAGTGCCTTCCTGGCCATGATGAGTCACGAAATCCGCTCCCCGATGAATGCCATCATCGGGATGACTGGCTTGCTACTGGACACGGATCTGAGCCCAGAGCAGCATGACTACGCTGAAACAGTTCGTACGAGTAGCGATGCGTTGTTGACTATCATCAATGACATTCTGGACTTCTCCAAAATTGAAGCTGGAAGACTGGATCTGGAACAGCAGGCCTTTGACCTGCGTGACTGTGTAGAATCGGCCCTTGACCTTGTGGCAACCAGGGCCACCGAGAAAGGCCTGGACCTAGCGTACCGGCTCGACGAGCCGGTGCCTGCTGCAGTGTACGGCGATGTGACCCGCCTGCGCCAGATTCTGGTCAACCTGCTCTCCAATGCGGTCAAGTTCACCGAACAGGGCGAAGTCGTGCTCTCCGTTGAGGCAAGGCGCACGGATGAAGACGGAAGGCGGAATGGACATGAACCCATTCCTGCTTGCTCTGAGGTGCATTTCACCGTCAGAGACACGGGCATCGGGATTTCCGAGGAGGAGATGGCTCGCCTGTTTCAGTCCTTCCGTCAGGTGGATACCTCGACGACCCGACGCTACGGCGGTACCGGCCTCGGGCTGGCGATTAGCAAGCGGTTGGCCGAGCTGATGGGCGGGACGATGTGGGTGGAAAGCCAGCCAGGAATCGGCTCGACCTTTCATTTCACCATCCTGGCCCAGCCTGCTCTCGCTATCGTGCGTCCACACCTGGAGACCAGCCAGCCTCACCTCGATGGGAAGCGCATCTTGATCGTGGACGATAACGCCACCAACCGCTCCATCCTCACGTTGCAGACACAGTCCTGGGGGATGCTTCCCTCCGCGTGGGCTTCGGGGCAGGAAGCCCTGGCGCAGGTGCAGGCGGGTACTTTGTTCGATGTGGCCATCCTGGATATGCAGATGCCCGAGATGGATGGCGTGATGCTCGCCGAGCAGATTCGCCACCATCAAGACGCCCAGGCATTGCCGCTGGTCATTTTAACGTCCCTGGGGCGGCGCGAGGTGAACACGCGAGGAGTCGAATTCGCGGCCTTCCTGCACAAACCGATCAAACCCTCGCAACTCTACAATATGCTGATCTCCCTCTTTGCCGAGCAAGAGCAGGAGCAGCCACGGCTCTCGCGGGCAGAGGTGATAGAAACGCGGTTCGATGCCAGGTTGGGTCAGCGACTACCCCTGCATATCCTGCTGGCCGAAGACAACACCGTCAATCAGAAGGTGGCGTTGAAGCTGTTAGAGCGCATGGGCTACCGGGCCGACGTCGCCGCTAACGGCCTGGAAGTCCTGGAGGCCTTGCAGCGTCAGAGCTATGATTTGATTTTGATGGATGTACAGATGCCCGACATGGACGGCCTGGAAGCCTCCCGCGTCATTCACGAGGGTTGGCCAACCGAAGAGCGTCCGCGCATTGTGGCCATGACAGCGAACGCCATGCAGGGAGACCGGGAGGAATGCCTGGCCGCCGGGATGGATGACTACCTCACCAAGCCGATCCAGGTCAAAGCATTACAGGAGGCCCTGGAGCGGGCCGGACGGTGGGCGAAAAAGCGCACGCTGCCTCTTGAGCAGTCGGGTGAGGTTGCGCCCCTCACCGCGGATACAGAGAGCCAGATCTTGCTCGACTCTGCCCTTGACCCGGTGGTACTGTCCGAGCTGCGCCAGTTTCAGGGGCAAGGTGAGCCGGATATCGTGCAGGAATTGGCCGAGGCGTTCCAATTCGAAACGCCGCCGTTGTTGGAGGCCCTGCGTCAGGCTGTGGCCCAAGGGCAGCCCGAACAGCTCAAGCGAGTGGCTCATAACCTCAAGGGCAGCAGTTACAATCTGGGAGCACGCACGATGGCCATGCTGAGCACCGAATTGGAGACGATCGGCAAGAGCGGAACGGTCGAAGGGGCCGCGGAGCTGCTCACACGCCTGCAACAGGAGTACCAGCGTGTTCGCCAGGCCCTTGCCGACGAAGGAGCAGAGATACATATCAACCGATGACGAGCTATTCACACCTGCCGAGGTGTTGGGAGGGTTTTTGGTTGTGTGGCAAAAAATGTGGGAGGAAGGCTCTAGACGTGAAGAATGGGCCGTCCTATCTAGCCAGGGGGTGATTTCAGAGAATGAGGTCTGCTTTGCCATGAGATGTGCGACGAGGTGCTTTAGATGTTGACCGGTTGTTTGCTGGCGAGTTGGACAATCTGGGTGATTGAATACGGGTGACTTTTTCGCGGATCAAGGTAATTTGCGAGTGGACTGCTTGACGAGACTGTTGAAGTTTGCGGGCTATGTGGGAGGGGCGCTCGCTATTGATCAGGTATCGACAAATCGTTTCTTGCTTTTCTGTCAAGTCCACTCCTGGATGTTCGAGGGCTGTTTTGGCCAGGTCTTCCAGTTCACCATACTTACTACGTCTATAATCATCCAGGTCAACGGGAGAGAAGAGCCAGCGGTCAACAACGCGCATACCTGGGATACGTCCTTTTTCCACGAGGTGCATAAAATGCCAGTAACTGAGGTCAAGTTGTTTGGCTGCTTCATGTGTGGTCAACATACCATTGAGGTGTTGCAGGTTGTAGTGTAGTTCATCACCCCTAAGAACCATCT
>WNGG01036351.1_pt1 | contig 15912 bp, 23 predicted proteins | sample 5400661 | NCBI WGS metagenome assembly WNGG01 (sample SAMN13153372, study PRJNA577476) | soil metagenome | isolation source: 100 cm soil or saprolite under Garry oak tree replicate 1 | place: USA:California | collected 2016-06-15
GGACCGTCGCCTCACCGTTTGTCCACAAAATAAGGAAGCGGTGCCGGGCCACTTGTTGCAAGCGTGTGCGGCACGGGCGAAAGCAGAGGAAGGATGGTTCGCTGGCAAGCTACTAGGGTCCTCTGTGGTCCCGGTCTCTCCGGGCGGTCGAGTAACTTTCGCGGGCTCGCCACGAATCTCAGCGACTCGCATCAACGAAGGGCACTGCTTTCAATCAGATGGTCCGAGGAGCCGACTGGTCCCAAAGGTTGCGTTCACAAGCAGGAGTCGAGGATGACTAGCGCGCAGACGAATCCCGGGGCAATGTCCGTGGAACACGATCGGTGCGGTCCACCGAACCCTTCCGGAACCCGCGCAGGCGCGGCTTCATCCATAAATCTCGCCTACGGAATAAGGAAAGATGCTCTCGATGACGCGATTAATCTTCTGGGAAGATGCTTACAAACGAGAATTCGACGCCCGAGTCATCTCCTCCAACGATGTCGAAGTCGTCCTCGACCAAACCTGTTTCTTTGCTTCCAGCGGAGGACAGCCGAGTGATACAGGAACAATCAGCGACCGTAGAGTGGTGGATGTGAGAAAGGAAGAGAACGACATAGTTCACGTTCTGGAAAAAAGACCTAGTTTGAACGCCGGGGATTTGGTCCATGGTGTCATCGACTGGGAAAGAAGGTACAGGATCATGCGCCTGCATTCCGCCTGTCACGTAATGAGCGGTGTGCTTCTGAAAGGTTTCAACGTCAGAAGGCACACCGGCATTCGGATTTACGAGGACCGAGCAAGGATGGATTTTGACATGGAAAAGCTTGACGCAACGATACTGAAGGCTATTGAACGCGAGGCGAACAAAATTGTCGAATCGCATCTCGAGATCGTGGCAAGAATCCTCTCTTGGGAGGAGGTCAAGCAGGATCCTGGCCTCATGACCGTATCGGAGGATCGGTATGAGAAATTCGAAGCTCCGAGATTGCTCGAGATCGCGGGATTTGATAGGCAGCTCGACGGCGGGACCCACGTGGCAAATACTAGGGAGATCGGCAGCATCCGCATCGTGGCCAGGGAGAACAAGGGGAAAAACAACAAGAGGATCACGCTGATCGTCGAATGAACGATTCTTTCCAGTCAGATGAAAGTAGCACGCCGATCCTAGACGTATCGCAAGGCCGACTCTGTGAGTTTGGCCTGTGCCTTCCTTAGATGCTCCAAGACGGTCGACTGGGCGAGCCCGATTTGCGCGGCCAACTCGCGGCTTCCGATTTTTCTGGGCGATTCAAAGTACCCACATTCGAATGCCGTTCTCAGTACGTGCATCTGGCGGCGTGTCAGGTCCGGTTGCGCCATCGAATCCACGGTCAGAAGCTTGCCTATGTCAATGGACCTAATCTTGTGCACCTCCACAATTCCCAGAGTCCCCAGTTCCGAAAAGAGTGAACTGGCACTTTCCCTGTTCGGAAGGATGATGCTCCACGTCTCTAGTCCATTGCGGACTGTAACCGGGGTTGAGAAAATCCCTTCATTGTCGACCACGATTCCTGTCACCCATTGAGTCGGCGAAGTCATTCGGACATCGAAAACCGCGTCGTGAGCTCTACAAGATGCCACGCGAAACTTGTCCACCGCCGCGTGGTTCTTCCAGAAACGAAGAAACCGATCAGTCTCCCTTGGTTCTGGGGACCCCGCCCACATGACAACGGAGGCTTTCTTGGCGTCGTAGACATTCGTCGACAAGATTCTCGCGGAGACATCGGGAAATCTCTCGGTCAACTCCGTCGCAGGGCAACCATGGTGATAGATTGAAAACTGGATTGCCAACATGCGGTCCGGCTCTATCTGCACAAAAGGGCGTCCTTTCTATTAGTCCATTTCCGAGGCACCGGAAATGGCTTGCGAATGAGCTGCCGCGCAGGCTCGGCACAAGCGGGATATTCTCCGTTGACTCCTTGAGGGACTGGAGGAAGGGCGCTCTGTTGCGAGCTACGGTTGCTCGGACGGTCCGGATCCCATCGGTGGACGGCACAGGGCCCTCGTGTAAATGAGGTCGATTGCGAAGCGAGTCCGCATCACGCGCACTCCCATTTCGCGGCTGTGCGAGGAAGTGCGGGAGAGCGCTCCATTCGGGACGGTATTTGCCGATCACATTCTCCTCGCGAATTTCGAGGACGGCCGTTGGGATGAGCCAGAGATCCTCCCATACGGGCCGCTGCCACTCCCTCCCGCCCCGAGTGCTCTTCACTACGGACAAGCCGTGTTCGAGGGGTTCAAGGCGCATCGGACAGTCGATGGCGAGATCGCGATCTTCCGACCAAACGACTCCTGACAAGCCCGGTCGGCCCCTACTTCACCGGGGCGGTCAGCCTGGTTGCCGACGAACATTACGTGCGCGCGTTCCCCGGCGGAACGGGGGACGTCAAACCCGCGGGCAACTACGGTGGCACACTCCTGCCTGCACGCGACGCTCGGGAACGCGGCTTCGACAACGTGCTCTGGCTTGACGGGATCGAACATCGGTTTGTTGAAGAGTGCGGCCTGATGAACGTAATGTTTGTCATCGACGGCTCCGTCGTGACACCACCGCTGACCGGAACAATCTTGCCTGGCATCATACGAGACACTATCCTCACTCTACTTCGCGACATGGGAGTCACGGTCGAAGAACGCCTCATTGCGCTTGAGGAAATCGTCGCTGCACAAGCAGCTGGTCGACTCACGGAGGCGGTAGGAGTCGGGACCGCGGTTACGATCGTCCCCATCGGACGGATATCCTACCGCGACCACGACATCCGGCTGAAGCCGGGCGGCGTGGAAAGCATCATGGGGATAGTCCGGTCCCGGCTGGAGGCGATCCGAACAGGTAGAGAGGAGGACGCACATGGATGGCTCATGCGCATTTGAGTGGCCCTCGACATGACGTACTACGCCCTGTTCTATGATGTGGTCGACGACTTCGTCGGCCGAAGGGCTCTATTCAGGGAGGAGCATCTTCGACTGGCTCGCGAAGCCCATAGGAAGGGCGAGTTGGTCCTCGCCGGTGCATTCGGAGACCCGGTCGACGGAGCCTTGCTCATCTTTCGAGCTGCGGATCCCTCGATTGTTGAGGACTTCGCCCGTCGGGATCCCTATGTGACCCGCGGATTGGTATCGCGATGGAAGGTTCGACCTTGGGCCGTCGTTATCGGCGGAGGCGATCGGGGCTTGACTCACGACGGCGGTGCAACATGAGTTCGCTACCTGCCCGCCACGTGAAGATTCGCAGCGTCCGAATCTCACTGAGGTCCCGACCCCGCTCATCGGAGGTGATCGGCCTTTGCCAGCCTACGTGATCGTCAATGTTGACGTTCACGACGCGGTTCAATATGAAGACTACAAGCCGCTCGCCGATCGTACGGTGCAGACGTACGGCGGTCGATACCTCGTGCGAGGGGGAAAGGTTGAGGTTCTCGAAGGGAGCTGGGAGCCTCGGCGGGTCGTCGTCGTCGAGTTTCCGACGGCTGCCCAAGCGAAGGCGTGGTGGAGCTCGCCCGAATATTCACATCCGAAGACCCTGCGTCAGGCAATTTCCCATACGGACATGTTCATCGTCGATGGCTTCTAGAAGGAGTAACATCGAGGAGCGATTGCACTGATGTTGGCGGTCGGTCTGTCCGTGGCAAGATGGACTGCCGCGGCAGAAGGTGACTGGAGGTCGCGACACGCGTTCGTGGCGAAGGCCCGGTGTGGAACGACCCGAGCACCAATAGATACGCGGATCTCGGGCTGAGGCGGAAGTGGATGAGGTGGCCAGCGCCAAACGTACCGCCGAATTAGTTCGCCTCTTCAGGGAGCGAACCCCCATCGCTCGTTTCTTCGGGATGCAACTGTCCTTCAACCAAGACGGAGGCGCAATCGTCGACATGCCCTACAATCCGAACCTCAACCACCCTTTGGGAGGCATCCATGGCGGCGTGTACGCGACGATGCTAGACTGTGCCGGGTGGTTCACCGTTGCCGCGACGACGGATCGTTTACGCTGGGTCGCCACTTCCGAGTTCACGGTCCATCTGCTTGAGCCCGCCCAGCATACATCGCTCCGTTCCGTCGGTAGCCTCGTAGCCTCGTAGATGGCGCGGGGCGCTTGGTTGGACACGGCATAGGTACGTTCGTCATCCTTCCAAACGTTCCTGCCACGAACACGACCCCACGCCGGAAGCCGCCCTGAACAATCTCAGACCGCCGACCACGACCCACATTCCATATTGCTTGTCCTCTCTTGCGGCCATGCCGCGCAACCTACAACAAGGAGCACATCGATTGATTGCTCTTAATAATGAGGACTAGTGCGCGCAAGCAACTAATCCAGATCGGTCCCGGCGCGTCCTGATTCGTGCCCGGCTAAAACCCCTTATGTGGCTTTCAACTCCGAGGAGGAGCCCGAGGTTCCGTTGTGGGATTCGTTACGAAAATCGTCCTGTAACTTCTGAGCGCCGCAAGGATTGCGCGTTCCATTGGGAGAAGACGTTGTTCGATTTCAGGATCAACCGAGTCCAACCAGGACAAGTCGACTGTTTCTCCGTGATTCTTTCGAGACTGATCCTCCATGGCTTCCGTGATTAACCACCAAAGGAGAGTAAGGTCGTCCCAAGTACTAGCCGACTTGGGATAGAGCCACCCGGTGGAATTTCGGACCGACACGTCTCTCGAGTCCGAACGGACCCAGATGGATTCGAACTCTCGATAGAAGGACAAGTCCGCCACATCGGTCGGTTAACCGATTCCGAATAGTCCGTGTAAGAGGAGTCGAACACGATCGCCGGCGGCAGCAACGCCAGATAACGTCGCAACGCCCTTCAGCACTTCCCAAGAGCGTTCCACGATGCTCCTGTCCGGCTCCTCCTTCATGAGTTGACTCTTGATTGTTTCAATCTCGGCTTGGTAAGAGAGTTTCTCTCGATCGTTCAGTTGCTCGTTTGCTCGGACCTCACTCCCAAGGAGGTCGAGATTGCGATAGAGATCCGCGAATTGGGTGTTGACGACGTTGTCGTGCCCAACGACTGTGACGCCCTGAATATTGGTGATATTGATGCCGGCCATCTTCTCCGCTCTTTGGAACGCTGATGGCCCCTCGTAACGGTTCACAGCGGCGCTCGAAACGCGGTAACGAATCTGTCTAGTCATCACCGGCTTCCCTCTGGGTTGAACAATGAATTGTCGGACATCTTGCTCAACCATTCATTCTGGATTAGGTAGGTCAGGTTGCTGACGATACGTTTCTCCATAACTTTGAGCGTCTTCATTGCTTTCTTGATCTCTCCCATGGTTTGGTAGATGGCGTCTGCACTCCGAGCGCTCTTGTAGGTTGCGTAAAGAAATCGTAGAAGGCGATCGCGAATTTCGTCGTCCGATGGCTCTGCCGGCTTGGGCTTCTTTGCACGAGACGTACAACTAATATCTCGCTCTTCGAGGCTTAGATGTGTCGGTCGACAAGAAGACGTGTGCATCCCTGTTCGAGACCGAACCGTCGAGGTGTCTCTCGCGACCATCCAACTGCTGGTGCTACGTCCAGGCTTCACCGAGCGGCAGGTATCAAACCCCCGGCGCGCCAACAATCCGACTAGCGTTCGATACCTTCAAGTCTGTTTTCGCATCTAGCGTCGCGGTACACCAGTGCCAAGGGCAAGATTGCCGCCGAACCAGCCAAGATTGGTCGTTCCACGTGAGGATGCCGAGACCAAGATCTCACACCAGATCGAGAAAGCGAATCAGATACGTGCTCTTCCAATCAACTCTTGGGAAGCGTTGGAAGAAGCGGAAGGAGAACGATCGAAGTGGAAATCGTACAGCGGCGAGCTGCTGAAGCGTCTCTTCGACACTCCCTCCTTTGAGCAGGAGTTGAACGATGCCATCGGCTTTGTGGTCTCGGGTGGACCGCGAGATCTTAGGTACGAAGCGAAAGAGTTCCTCCGGGACATGGACCGTGATATCGCCAAACTCGAGTCGATACGCGAGAGACTAGAACTAATTCCAGAGCCCGTATCTGCTGCGACGGAAGGAGAAGTAAGCGTGAAAGGTTCGCGACTGGGGGGCAAATCCATTTTTGTCGTCCATGGCCATGACGAGGCAGCAAAGCAAAGCGTGGCTAGACTACTGGAAAGACTCACTCTTCGCGCACTAATTCTGCATGAACAACCGAACGCGGGCAGGACCCTCATTGAGAAGTTTGAGGACTACTCCGACGTCCGCTTTGCAGTGATAGTACTAACCCCGGACGACGTGGGCTATCCAAACGGTCGGGAAGCCGAGGCGAAATCCCGCGCGCGTCAAAACGTGATTTTCGAGTTGGGCTTTTTCATTGGCAAACTCGGTCGCAAGCGAGTCTGCGCGATCTACAAAGAGGGAGTGGAAATCCCGTCCGATTACATTGGCGTTCTCTACATCCCGATGGATGCCGCAGGCGCGTGGCAGCTACGGCTTGCCAAGGAACTCAAGCATGCGGGAATCGAGGTCGACCCCAACAAGCTTCTTGAAGACTAGCCGAGTCGGCAGCAAGTTTGTACTCCGTGCCGTGTGTGGGACGACTTCCTTGACTCGGGCCAGCCAACTAGGCCACGAACATATCGAAGCCTTGTTAGAGCCGGCAGGTAGCCGTGGGTTGTTCGGGACCGGGCTAATGCGACCTCAGATTGGCATTCGGACCCGTGCGGGTCCGATACTGCCGGAGTCGATGCCACTTCAGGGCCGCGGCAATCATGATGCCATAGGGCTTGCATGGTCAGTCGCTATCTATCTCGAATTCTCCGCGCCCACAACACGGCGATGTCCTTGGCAATTCCATCCGACCTGATGGAGGACACATGCGAACCGTCGCACGCAGAGCTGAACTGGTTCTCCTTCTTGCGCATCCAACCCTTGCGGCGGCTTGCGTGTTGGTAAGTCGCCAGAACATCGTGGCGGTGCAAGGCGGTCCAGAATCTGTGAATGTCGGTAAGGGTAACGTGTTGCGGACCAGCGGACTCGTCCGGTTGAATGCCCGTATCAGGGTCTCGAGCGTTTGACTTACTGGTTCCGCCGCTATGCTTTAGTGGACTATGCTAGGATCGACCACTCCATCAACAACGGCGGTCTTCTCGGGCACTCGAGCGTTGTCAGACGGTTCTTTCTTGCGTGCCTCATCAGCTCAATACGCAGAATCAGTTTTGCCGACCCCAGCCCCGTAAGCGGCTTGGAAATCACGAAACACATGAAGGACAAGATTGAGCGGGGGTACGACATTGATGTGTTTGGTGAGTTCGAACGACGCGCTGAACTGGGAATCCACCGAATGGGAGAGTACGTTGCGTTCATGGAGGAGAAAGGAACTTCCAAGACTCCCACCTACGTCGCTCAAATGGATTGCGCACTTCTCCCTGAGCTGAATAAGCCCGACGGGTTCAGGTCAGATCTCATTTTCTTTTCTCCTCCATACTGCAATGCCATTGAGTATTGGCGGCGACACAGACTGGAGTACTTTCTCGGTAGGTTCTTGGACGAAAAGGAAGTTATCGAGATCAAGAGGAAGTTCATAGGCCGAACGATCCTCGGCGACAACGTTGCGGACCTCCAACCCACGGGGTATCAGCCACTCGACGCCATAATCGATGACCTGATGGACGAGGGGAGGTCCCACAAGGCGGTTGTTTTATGGCAGTACTTCGACGACATGCGCAGGAGACTTGAGACTTTCCGTGACTACCTGCCCGAGAATGGACATTGCATCGTTGTTGTGGGAGACAGTCAGACAGGCCGCAAGAAAATTCCAACCGCGAAGACGCTTGCGTGGCTTGGAGAATCTGCAGGCTTTACACAGATGCGGACCTGGCGATACAAGATCAAGAACCGGGCGATGCAGTTTCCTGTCAAACCGCACCCGAAGATAGAGAAGGAATCGATTCTCGTGTTCCAGAAACCCGAGAACTAGGGTATCGCGCGAAGGTTAAGCGTTTCACTTCATCAAGTTACATTTGGGGTAAGAAAGGTGGAAAGCAGGGAAACTGACGAGATGTTCAAGCTCGGGGAGGCGGTTTTTCTCGAGGGTGTGAAAAAGCTTGAGGAGTACAAGATTGATGAACCCAACTTCATCCACCAGCGAAGCCGGCTGATCATTAAGAAGCGGCTCGCTGTCGTCGAATTCGTCAACGGCCTAGAATTGATCCTGAAGGCAATCATGATTCGGAACGGCTACTCAATCTATAGAACGAAAACCGAGGAAGTATTCAGGCTCGATGACGTGGTGAGAGACACGATTAACGAGGGTCGAACTATCGAACTTGACCAAGTGGTGGCTTTCTTCCGAAGTCGCTGTCCAGGTCTACCGTTTGCGGGAGTGAACGAACTCAGGAAGCTTAGAAACCAGATAGTCCACACGGGCACAGGAATCGGGACCAAGAAACGGACGTATTTCACAGATGCGATAGAATGCCTTGTAGGAGTATATGATTCTGAGCGCTTGAATCATAGAACTTTCTTGAAGAGTATCCAGGCAGCTAAGACGCGATTCTGAGTTCTCCTCTAAGAGCCTTGTGCATTAGGGAGTGGAAGAGTTCGTTGATTTCACCGGTTGACTTTGCCTGTTTTCGTAGCAGTCCATCCAGTCTCGCCATGAAAGAGACAAACGTCTGTTGACGCTCAACCGGAGGTTGCGGGACTTTGATTGAGGAAACCTGTGCCGCATTCAGGTGCGGCTGAGCTGCTCTCAGGGTCATCGGCTTCATGATCCTTCGGCCGTACCCCATGTTCAGTAATGCCCAAATGAATCTTCCATCCAGTTTGTCGTCAAATTCAAGAACCAGGTCGTAAGCTGCATAGGCACCGTCGTACTCTTCGGGAACATACGCGCAGTCTCCCGTGTTGGCCCCACTCCTGACGATGATGAGGTTGCCTTCGTCCAACCTGCATTTTGCGATTTTGCTCGCCGATTCGGGAGAGATGAACTTCATCTCGGGCCTCGCGATTCTTCCCATCTTGATATCGGTGGCCCGGATAAACGGGATTCCGGACTTTTCGTAGGAAGGCGGCTGACTTGTACCGTATGGGCGATGGGCGGAATCCTCAATCTCACTTTGCGGAGCGCGGTCGCGTTCACCGCCGTTTGATTAACCCAGTGGGTCGAGATCCATCTGAAGAAGCCGTCCCTTTGCAGCTTCTGGAGGTACAAGGCGAGGAATCTTGGGTCGATCTTCGATGCGTCGACCCTGAGGCGCGTGAGGTGGTTACTGTATAGTGCTTCGAGATTTCGACCAACAAAGGCGGTCTTGCCGACCCAAAGGTCGCTATTTGTGTTGTTGAAGAGAACATCTCCTTCTTTCAAATCGTATTTTCGGATTTCAGTTTTTGTGGCTGGCACATGCTTCAGGTCGGTCATATCCAATATCCCGTCGGGACTGATGTTGTTCGTCCTAAGTTGGGCGACATCACGACCGGAACTAGATGGCCGCCTCGCAAATCCGGGTTGAATGTCTGGAACTAAGTCACCCAGATAGACCTCCGGCCATTCATGCTGATTGCCCATCAGATCATCTTCTTGAGTTCACGAAGCTCGGTGACAATCCTTTCCTCCAGGTCTGAGATGGTGTCGATGAGTATTCCAGGCTCCGCGTAGTCGCTTTCGCTCTGGCTGACCTCTTTGTAGCGAGAGACGGCGAGACTATAGTCATTCTTCTTTATGTTCTCGAACGGAACGAGAGTGCTTTTGGCCGACTCAACTCGCCCGGCTTTGAACTTCTGGACCAGATCCGAGATGTCGCCTTTTCCGTCAATGAAATCTCTCTTCAGATCAACGCTGTAACCATCTGCCTGCATGTCGTAGAACCAGACTCTTCCAGTTTTTCCTCCTTTGACGAAGATAAGCACGGCAGTCCCGACGCCAGAATAAGGCTGAAAGAATCCCGGAGCCATCGAGATTACGGCTTGGAGGTCGCACTTTTCCAGAAGCATCTTTCTCGCTTTGATGTGCACGTTGGACGTACCGAACAGCACTCCATTTGGAACGATTACGGCTGCGCGCCCGCCAACGGTCAGGAGGTTGTAGAACAGCTCAAGGAAGAGCAGTTCGGTCTTCGTCGTGTCGAGGGAGAACGCATCGTTGATGTCGCCCTTGTCTACATAGCCCGCAAACGGTGGATTCGCAAGGACTACGTCGTACGCTGGTCTTTGGTCGAACTGCTTGGAGAGCGTGTCTCTCTGCTCAATGTTAGGCCGACTAATCCCGTGCAAAATCATGTTCATAAGAGCGATTCGAATCATCGTGACTTCGAAGTCATATCCGTAGAACGTCTCGTCCCATAGAAGCTTCCAATGTTCCTTCTTGACAATCTTGTTTCCGATTAGATTGTGCGGCGTCCCGTCCGGATCCTCCTTCACCATGTCCGGAGATGTGTATTTCCTCAGGATGTGCTGATAAGCTGCTATCAGAAATCCGCCTGTCCCGCATGCAGGGTCGCATATCTTTTGGCCAATGTCCGGGTCAACCAGCTCCACCATCATCCGAATGATGTGCCTCGGCGTCCTGAACTGGCCATTCTTCCCCGCAGTCTTCAGCTCGCCTTGCGGGTTTGCCACTCTGTCGCATCCCTCATGGCCACAAGGTCACCTTTCCGACTGCCCCGGCTTCTTGTCCACAATTGAGACCAGGACTAAAAAAGCCTACCCTGCCGATGTTTGATTGGTGAACTCTCATATGAGGCCCTCTTCCTTGAGTTTCTTCTCAATTCCTTCAAACGGTCTCCCACACTTCGCACAACCGCTCGTGATTACGCACACGTCACGATTGACGTGGAACCCTTTCGAGCCAGGAAGCGAGGCAGTTTTGCTTCGCTTCACGATGACGCACTTAGGAAATCTTGTTACGTTGATTGTCTCCTGCCTACAGAATGGACATGGCCAGACTTCGTAGTGCCGTCCGAACTCATAGCTCATATTATTCAATTTGGTGGATGTAATTGAAGAGCTTGACCTGCGTTGGCCAACGGCTCTCACGTCAACCCAAGCGCCCCCAAGGCTGCTAAGGTAGCATTCCATAGGTGATTCTTAGGGCGTCAGGATACCAGAACCGAACCCCGATGGAGTAGATGAAATTTTGAAACTAGCCTTGACCGATCGGTTGCTCAATCCGAATCTCGAGGTGCGTGTTGACCAGGTACACGGGGTATCCGGTGGAATCGAATTTGTTGGTTCTATCCACAGTCACGGATGACGTTCGCAAAATCAACTTCAATCCGCCTTTCGTCCTGTACTCGTTCGCCGTTTCTTGGACTGTTTCGCATTTCATGTTTTTCTCGACAACGGAGTTCGACAACTCTCCCGGTGTGTATTGCTCCGAAGAAGGCTGGCCCTTGAGTCCGGGTGCCGGCATGACAGCCATGAGGAGATTGGAGAAATTCGGCATCACACTCTGAGTTGATGGATCGGTTTTGAGAGTTAGAAGAACCTGCCTCAGTTTTAGCAGAGTGCCGTCGCTCAGCCTGTAAATGTTCCAGCCCTCTTTCTCAATCTCGAAGTCTTCATACTCGGTTCCTGGAATCGTCACGGATGCGATCTTCGTAGCAGCCGGAACACCTTCAGCGATTGAGGGGAGATCCGTCTCAGCGAAGACGGGAAATTCCTCTGCCCTGATGCGAATGACTTTGGTCATCGGCCGCAACTGAACCGCGGGAGACACTGCATCGGAAAAGAAATGCACGAATTGGGGCGGCCGCTCCGACATCAGGAGATCATGCGGGAAGAATCCCTGTTTGGCTGCCCCAGTATCAACAAAATTTGTGGCGTCAACCAGGATGCACGGAACATGGATGACGTGATTCTTCTTGAGCTCATACACGCGATGGTAGCCGTTCTTCAGGAAGAATCGGTCTTTGAACTTCGCAACCAGGATTAGACGCGAGCCCCATCCGACTACGAATCCATGCAATCGCCTTTTCGTTACGAGGTCGACAGTCTCATAGGGAGCGATAATGCGGTGATCCTGACCCGCAGAGAAGAGCGTGTAAGACCTCTCTGCATCGTTGTAGACCTTGCCTACCAGTCTGGTTGTCGGGTCCCTAGGAAGACAGAACTCGATTACCTTTTCCATATCCGAGAATTCCTTCCCCTCAGGTTTCTTTCCCTTGTACTCCGTGTCAACGTACTTTTGGAAACAGATCAGTTTGTCTATCTCAATCAACTTGAAAGACCATGCCATCTGGCCAACTGACTCGAGGAATTGAGGCGTCTTCGTCAACGCATCAAGATACTCCTTGTGAACCACGTCGAGTTCCAAGATTTCCGGGGACAATTCCGCCCCGGCAAGGTCCTCAGCAGCCGTCCGCGCCACTTTCCATTCCTTTAGAAGCTCGTCGTCGGTCTTGCCTTCTGCCACGCAATGGGACTTTAGGAACCCCAGAGCTTCCTTCTCTTCCATGAATCCGAGCAGAGCCCTGCCTTTGGACCGCGCCATTGCGCAGTGAGTATTCATGGAAAAAGGATTTAAGCGTATCACGGGGCGGTGCGAAACTTCTCATCAAGAGCTATTGAAGGAGCGACCTCATGAAACCGGTCAGCTGCGGGCGCTTCGGAAGTAAATTCCACCGATCCGACCACTACTCGACGAGTTGGGATGAGGGGACTTCGAGGCGCAAGGCGCGGACCCCGTGAGGTCCTAACCTCGGCTTCTGGCTTCCGCCCGGGTCAAGCGGACTACCTAACGTCATCGACGTGAATGGTTTGGGCGCATTTTGAGTGGAATGAGTCGTCTAGGATTTTCCCTACAATAGGGTTACGTCGCAGGACAGACCTACCGATTTACCTTACATCCGGTGGGAGCTCGATGGAAATCTCAATCTTGACCAACAAAGGGAGGCTTAAACGCTCGACGATGCCTGCGATGTATCTCGACTCTAGTTTCGTGATCGACTACTGGATTGCGGAACGGTTGGAGGGACCCGAACTCCCAATTCCGCCAAGCACGTTCGACAAAATACGAATGACAATCCAAGATCTTGTGAAGACGGACCGTCGAATCGTGGCCGTCGGGAAGATTAGAGAAAAGATTGTGACCCGAGGCTCCCGCGTAAGTCCCGTCGTTACGGCACTCGCGGTTCTAGAACTGATGAAGTGGAACGCGGAGGCCACGTTCAAGCAATACGTGGCGGAGGCGGCAGGAGCGATGCACGTGAGACGCATGGATGAGAAGAAGACCGGCGACTACATCAAGAAGATTTTTTCCGCCAGGCGGCAAGAGGTCAAAGATTTGAAACCCCGCAAGAAACGGAAGGGACCGTTTCAATTCGAGAATTATGAATCAACACCGCTCGAAATCCTTGTGGGCGATATCTGGGTAAACACGTCCTTTGCACGGTCTCATGGCCTTCGCGGCTTGCTTCCGGCGGCAATTGTCAATTTCTCCTTCCCGTTCTCGAAAGCGTGGCAGGAGCCAGGGGCTTATGCATGCTATCAAATGAGTGCCGCCGACGTCTTGCATGTTCTCTTCGCTCAGCACCTTGGTTGCAAGTACATTGCGAGCTTCGACGCCGATTTCGTGAGGGCGAAGGATATTATTCGGGAAGAGACGGGTATTCAAGTTCTGGGCTCACCCGAAGAAGTCATGAAAGTGATTGGTCCGGCCCTCCGTGACGTCTCCCGAGATTTGCCAAGGAATCCGAACAGAATTCTTCTCGATCCGCACCGCTGGACTATTCCGGTGTCTTACACGATTGCGGCCGCCGACTAGACCGCTCGCAAGTTCTGCGACTGCTGCGGGGATCAAGGGTATTCGTACAGAGATTTCCTGTGGGACTCGAACCAGGAAGACTTCACCTAGGGAACTTCCCAGGGGTCTTGCCGAGGAGGCGGCTCAGAGCAATCTCGGCAACGGTCAGGACGCGCCACAGCGCGTACCGCGAGAACAGCGCCACATCGAACCCTTCCAGCCATGCGAACTCGTCAGATGATATCTTCGGTCGACGGCCTGGGATCCGGCGAAGGCGGGACCCGGTGACCCGGCCATCCAGGTAACCGGCTGCCGTGCGAACAACTGTCCCTTGGATCGGGATCGTTCCGTGGTGCACGACATAGTTCCGGTACGTTCTCACGTCATCAAGCGCGTCAAAGTGTTGCGCGATGTCGCTTACCGCGGCGAGGCACGCGCTCCCCTCGGACAGAGCGAACTTTCGAGGGTCTCGACGGTAGAGGGAGATTAACTCCCCCATGCCCGACAGCTTTCGAACCCATGAGGGGGGGTTGTACTGCCTCTGGGAAATCGTCCTGAGGACGGAATCGAGAACCGACTCGCAGTGAACGAGGAAGGCTTCGAACACACTCGTCGTACGTGCTACAAACGCCTTCCCGCGTGGACTCTCCAAGAAAGGTCTTCGGGACCATTCGGGATCCCGGAAGGGGCCATAGTAGAGGGCCCGGTGGATAGTCGGGAACGCTGAGATCGTTTCTTCAAGTAACACGTACAGTTCCCACGACTGCTCCACCTTCCTTCCGAGAGCGGCAACGGCGTCTCGATCCCCCTCGTCAGAACCGACTTCAATTTCCTCGGTCCGGGTGAGGACTGTGGCTACGACCTCGCCCATCTGGCCCAATGCAATGTCTAGATCCTTCAGGTCTGTTGAGACGGCGTCGGACACCTCAAATATCTCGAGCCGGTCTTGGTCCTCGAGTGCCATTGAATGGCAGGAACATCGGTCGAATAGATAAGTTCGGCTAGCGGGTGTTCGGAAATCCCAGCGCTCCGGCCCATGCGTCAAATCCGCGGCACCCCGACGGTCGCTCCATCGAAACTTGAGATAACGGGAGGACGGAACCAACTAGATGTTGGTTTTACCCCGATTGCTGAACTTCGATAGTTTTGCATTGACATGGGTACCAGCATCGGCTCGCCCACGCAAGACGAAAACTATGGAGACGCGACGGCGGTTTATGGTGACGGGAAATGGGCCCCCCGAAATTCCGCCTCGTGCGCCTCCCCAGGTTTGGTCTCCCAAACGCTTCTTGCCGACGCCCAAAGCGATCTCCACCGCATCGGGGAACTCCCATTTGCGCGGGAATAGCCGCAGAGTGACGTCGGAACCTCGAATGAAACGTTCAGCGACTAGGATCCCGAACAAGTCGTTCAGTCGAAGGTAGAATGCCTCCTTCGAAACCCCGAACCGTTCCGGCCCTAGGAACAGAACCTTAGGGTTACCAGCGTCCGCGATGCTGGGTACCCATCGCGTCATCCATGGCTCCGGCATGAGAAGCGAAACGGCAAACTTTTCGCACCACCGTTCAATCTCAGACTTACTTGAGGAGTGTGACTTCAGATGAGGAGTCTCGTTCCTCGCAAGCCGCTGGAGAATGAGATGTCCGATCTCGTGGGCAGCGGTAAAACGTTGACGGGCGTTAGGGGCACGACGGTTAACGAGGATTTCAGCTCTCTCGTCACCTAGTTCGAGAAGGTATCCAGTACCGGTTAGGCTCTCCTGGACAATTCTTACACCTCCCAGAAAAGAGAGGCATTTTTGCAGGTCGAAGGGTGGGCCCTCACTTTGAGTCTTGTGCACAATCTCGCCGGCGACTAGGGCGGGATCGATCTCTGGAAGCTTTTGCTCCATACTAACCGACCGGGTCCGCTTGTCGCCTACACCCTGGACAGCACATCCTGTAGCTTCCTCCGAAGGAGTCTCTTGTAGTCCTCTCTGCGGATTCCAAACCTAGCCTTTGCAAGCTCCTGGGCAGGTTCGGAAAGAAGGGCCTCAACCATGCGGTCCGTGGAGATGTCAACGTAGTGGGGATCCGCGAGTTCGGCTACGCTTACTTGCAGTACCTCGGCGACCCTCATCAACAGAACCGCCGATGGATTCGATAGGTGAACCGGTTTCTCCTCTATGTAACGAAGCTCTTCGGGCGTTAATCCCAGTTTTCCGGCGAGCGCCTTAAGGC
>WNGG01004998.1_pt1 | contig 15909 bp, 22 predicted proteins | sample 5400661 | NCBI WGS metagenome assembly WNGG01 (sample SAMN13153372, study PRJNA577476) | soil metagenome | isolation source: 100 cm soil or saprolite under Garry oak tree replicate 1 | place: USA:California | collected 2016-06-15
AGCGCAATTTACATGTTTGAGAAAAAGTATACCTGATGGGGAGCGGTTTTTCTAGGAAATTTTGTGCCAGTTTCCATGATTGGGGGCAAGTGTTCATGTTTGAGGGCAAAAGCTACCCACTTGGTAGGGCATTTACCAGTATCGGGGTGGCACCGGACGCCCTAATTTGTCGCTCAACAGGTGAGCCGCTACATTGGCAGGCACCCAATCTTCGTAGCGGTTGATTTTCTTGGTCATCGCTCACACTCTGATGGTAACGCTATTCTGCTCATAGTATACCATACAAAATCAGGCCAATGGGCTTGGAAAGCGGGTTGACAAGTAGAGCCATAAGGCGTAAAATAAGGCAGAGTTAGGTTAATTAAAGGACGCTTTAATTTCTGTACAAAGGACATCAACAGCATGATGCAACTACCTGAAAAGCCATCTCAAGACATCATTTCTTATGAGATGCCTGACATTCGCAGTATGCTGAGTGGACAACTCGCAGAGTCGTCTATTGCCATGTATAAGCGAGACGTGCAAGCCTACTTCGACTATGCACAAAAGTATCACCTGCCATGGCTTGACGCTCAGTCTCTTGTTGCATGGCGTGATGCTTTGGCACTTCAAAGTGAGCTATCACCCAATACCATTAACCGAATGATAGCAGCAGTTAAGCGCATTGTCCGTGAAATGGCAGAGCGCAAGATGATCGCACGTGACGTGAACCTTGAATTTAGCCAGGTGCGTGGTGTGCAGATGAAAGCACTCAAAGCCAGACTGAAGCCACATGCTCGTACACGTATCTCTCCTGATGATATGAGACGGCTGTGTGAGGCACCGGATACCACGACACTGGTCGGTTTGCGAGATAGTGCGTTGCTGGCCGTGCTCGCCTCGTCGGGGATCCGCGTCTCTGAAGCTGCAACGCTCACACGTGAGCAGATCGTGAAGCACAGTGATGGCTACACGCTGCTGGTCTGTGGCAAGACGGATACTGGCTATAGAGACGCCCATTTGTCGGTAGAGGCACATCAGAAGATGACCGTCTGGCTTGCAGCTCGTCCTACCGAGTCACCTTTCATCTTCACCTTATTTGCGAGGCGGGCGGCGATTCCCTCTGCAGATGCTATGAGTGAGGTTGCTGTCTGGAAGGCCGTACAGCGCTATGCAAAGCTCTGCGACTTGGAGCATATCAAACCTCACGACTTCAGACGCTTTCTCGGCACCCAGCTGGCAGCCACTGCAGTTGGAACAGCATGTCGGAATAGCACCAACGTGTCAGCACTGTTCACATTGAGCCAAGTTGTCTCGTAGATGTCGTGGACATGACCGCTCGTGTTGGGTATGCTTGGGATGGTACCGTTATGTTTAATTTATGAGATAAATGTGCTAGATATTCTATAAAAAGGAGAAAATACTATGGCAAGTGGACAGCCAAGAGAATTTAGAGAAACAAGAAGTCAATCACCAGACGGAGATCAGCGTTCTCAGCCCTATGATCCCATTCGTCATAATGCCTCACCTGATCGCCAACGGAATCTGCAACAGCAACCCTATGAGCATCACCCGCCACAAGCCTCTGATAGTGCGTATCCTACTCATCCTGCTCGTCAGACTTCAGGACCATACAGAGAACTTCGGCCAGCAACATCTGCATCTCAGTTCATGACGAATGTGGGCGAGACTTCCAGTAGCTACACAAATCCTCCCCAAGAGCATCCGTTTTCTTCTGAATCAGACCCACCCGGTAAGAGTACAGAGAAGGCCATGACACGCCAGACAGGGGAGACATCGCTTTTTCCTAAAGATGAATCTGGCGCACAAGTGCGCTTGCCAGGTCTAAGACCTATCATCACTACACGCCCAAATGAGATGTACCTTTTTAAAGATGAATCTGGCGGTGAGGAACCACGAGTGCGCTTGCCAGATCGAATTACCCGCGAAGGTATCGAAGGAGGCTCAGTGTTTCTCGATGAAGGGTTTGGAAACTTTATACAAACAACGCCGGAAAGACGACGAGAGCTTCGAGACAAGGTTAGTAAGGAAGCGAATGAAGATGAACGTAAGAAATTTTTCTGGCAAGCATTTAACATAAACCGTAATAGCAAATATATAGAAGAATCTGCAAGTGCTGATCACTTCGCTGTTCGTCGTGATAGGGTAAATGGAGAAAAGAAAACAGATGTAAATGAAGCAATACAAACATATATTAATGGCGGTAATGTTGATGAATTCTTGCGAAGAATTAAGACGACAGCCACTTTCATCCTTAATTTGCGAAGGGACATAAGGGGGTACGAAGACCGGTTAAAAGGCTGATTACGAAGAACCACTGGCATGGTCTGCTCCGTGCCAGACCAAGTTACTCTATCAGTCTTTTGGTGACCACTACCGACGAGCTATTTGGTCAGCCTATATTATTGACTTACTTGGTCAACTACAAACCTCGCCAGAGGATACCTAACAGCGGGGTGCAATAGGCTTAACCGTTACCGTTGTCTTCCGTTTCCATTAGCCCTCACAAGCATATAGTGCTATAAACTGACATGTTGCGTAGCACTACTCTTCACTCTCACACTCTCTCCACACAAGAGCTACCCATTCACAAATGAGACACTATCTCACCTGTAGTTTGAACGGTGGGGTTTACTTGCTCCACCGTTTCGGGAAAGCGTTTTTGAAGGATATGGTGTGTCTGCTTTCCCACATCTCTACTATAGCTCATAGGTTTCAGGCATGCAACAATGGGCGTACTGGCGTACTGGCGTGCAAGAAAGAGGACTCGTTGCAATACCACCTCACGACTCGATACCACTGCAACCGCTAGCTATATCTTAGCGATATCCTTGCTAACAGCTATGTTACATGTTATTATAGGTAACATAAGGAGGTGAGAGCATGGATAACAAAGAATTAGCTCTAGCGTGTCGTGAAATTGCAGCACACTTTGAAGGTGATGTGGCTGTTACTGCTTTTGAATACTACGACGCTATCAATAAGCATTTCTTCAATGGTGAGCTACCACAAGCATTCATCATTATGGGAATCACTCCCTATGGCAGATGTATCGGACTCACAAAGCACTATTTCAAACAGCCTATCATCTTGCTCCACGTGGGATTGAAGACGGAGCAGGAGCGTTTCTATACCTTGCTGCATGAGGCTATCCATGTGCAGGTACGCTACGTTCTTGAATACACAGGTGAGAAGAGTCACGATAGTGATGAATGGCTCAGTGAAGTCAACCGCATTGCGCCGATACTTGGATACCACGAGGCATCCCTGGCCGCCGACAAAGTGAGACGCAGACCCAAGTCAGAAGGTGGCAAGCTGGTACGCGTACAAACCGGATCGCTCCCCTACGAATGCTCCTACACCTTTCCTCATGCACTCCCTAAACACACACACCAACCACTCCCACCGTTTGAACAGTGGCTTGTGTAACGTGTAACTACGCGTAACATTTGCGCAAGTTGTTGTGTACCTACGAGGCAACGAAGTGAGCACGGCTAGGACTCTTTGCGCCAGTATGAGGTAGACAGGGATTGATGGCTTGACATCATACGATCTCTAACCATATACTAGGATTAAAGCACTGAGGTGGTTCTATGACCCTAGAAGATTACCGAATCGAGTGCGATTGGAGTAAATCTGAAATGGCACGTGAAGCAAAGATGGACTATATCACGCTTAACCGAGCGATAACAGGTGAGTCCATAACCAACAGATCAGCAGAAAAGCTAGCACGTGCTATTAGTAGGAGATTAGGCCGCTCCGTCGCTTGGCAAGATATTGAAGGCCTAAATGTGAAGTAGTCCCTGTAAAATGTTTCAGCCTGGCCGCTCCCGTGAAGAATAGACCAGGCATTGCGACAAGACGAGTTACCATCAAGTCTGTTTTGATTATAGGCCATGGTGGTAACCGAGTAAAGAAGAAAGTGAGTTCTAACCATGGCAGAATTTAATCCCCAGTTCCTAGACGCCGCTCAGGATGTTTTGATGGACTTGAAAGCCAAAGCGAAGCAAGCAGAGGAGAAAGGCGATGTGCTCACCTTTGGACTGATGAATGAGCTAATCAAAGTCGTATCGCCTATCGTGACCAAGGCACACGCCCGGTTGCTCCGAGAGGAAAAAGCAAATTTCAACGCTGGCTACAAAGCTCTGCGTGCCAAATTCAGAGAAGACGGCGCAAAGAATCGCGATGATTTGCCACATTTGAAGCGGGATTAAATCGCTTTTGAAAGGGGTTTAATCGCTTGCCCTGGTCATAGATCTGTGCCCTTTCTGTGCGCTTTCTACGGCCCGTCTACCGACGTTAAGAGCGATTTAAACCCCTTTTCATCCTTAATCTTTTCCGCGGTCACAGATTGGTTTTGAAAGGCCACAAAATGAAAGTCATTGAAGAGTCGGCGCAGTTGAAAGCGGCTAAAGGGTTTGCAAAGATATTGGCAGTGATCATTGTCTTATCTGTCGCTGCATTTGGCGACGTGATGTACATTGCCGAGATGCAACGAGTGTTTAGTAACGACCCGTCGCTACTCATGTTTTGCTACCTGGGTGCCATTGTCGGTTTCTTGGCAGTCGGCTATCTGCTGCTTGGCAAAACTGTGACGTTTGCGCCAGGTGCCCAGATGTTAGCCGCATGGATTGTCTTCGCTATGGAACTCTTGATTATCAGTTTGAATATCATCCTCGTATTCAGTAAAACACATACAGGTTTCCTGGGTATGTGGGCGTTCCTATCGCCAGCTACTCCAGTTTTTCATCTGCTAGGAGTGAGCATGCTTCTGTTCTTAAGTCCTGAATTAAAGGAAAAGCATAAGGACATGGAAATGCAGTCAAAAATGAGAGACCTGGATAGAAAGCACCAAATTGCTATTATGGAGGCTCGTATGGCAGTCAGGGAAAAGCACCTGGAATACACCGTTCGCGAGCTAGAAGGTGCCGTCAATTCACCTGAGAGCCAAACGCGTATATCCCAGCATGCGCAAAGTATGAATGATACTCTGCTCACTGAGATGTCTGGACGTGCTATGCCAAAGGAAGATTCAGACATCTACAATACTCGTAACAACGATCGGTACTACGGAAGACGTTAACTTGTAGAAAGAGAGGCACGAATGAACGAGCTTGACGTTTTTCGCTTGCTACTAGCAAGACGGGACAACTACGGTATAAGCGAGATAGCTCATATCTCAGGACGTGCCTACTCTGTGATTATGGCTGGGAGACACTACAACGCCGTCGTGGTACCTAGCTCGTTTGATTTTTACGAACTGAGATACCATCTCGCTAAGCACGTGCCTGACCTCGTAATCTGCTTTCAGCATGACACGGTATTGGCCGTCAGTTGCTTATCTATGAAATCAGGACGGATAGCAGAGCCCTACGATCTACCAAGCGGGATTACAGATCCAGAGAGGCAACGGCACCGCAGCAAAATCGGCTCACAGGTCCTGCTAGGGATGTACCTGTGTGGCATGCGAGAAGCACAAGCCATCATTCACCACAAGGACTTTCCCCCAAGATCCAGACGGCGCTATATCGAACGTGCGAGACTGTTAGGCAAGCGCCCTAGAGGTAGACCAGTAAACAGTTTAGCCAGCTAAAAACAAAGGAGCATGACCAATGGAAGAATACATCACCCGAGCTGAAGTTGATCGTATCGTCAAAGAAGAAGTGCAAAGACAGCTTAAAGAGCAACGCCAGACTGATGAGATACCAGCTATCAATGTAAATGTAGCCAGCCAAGATGTCATTACCCGCCTAGACACACTAAAGCAGGAGATGACTCAAGAGCTGAAAACCGTCTCCGATACCTGGCTAGAGACTATGCAGGAACACTACAACGAGCACCATGCTGATATTCTCGCACTACAAGAGTCACAAGCCGACTTGCGAGACACGCTCTTGGAAGTCAAGAGAACCATGGCTACCAAGGATGATATCACCAGCATCAAAGCAACGCAAGAGCAGATACTACAGCTCTTACAGCAAAAGCAAGGTGAGTAGAGTAGCCCTTGGCTATAAGAGGCCAGAATTGTAGACAGGAATGTAGAAAAGGAGTATAATCGGAGAAGTAAAAGAGCCCAAAAATGGATTCGGGGTTCCTGTCAGAGAACCCCAATTTACTGGACCGCGACGTACCAGGACTTCACTCTTGTACGCAAATGTATTGTAAAACTATTTAATGCTTGTGTCAAGGGGTACGTTGCCTAGTTAGAAAGGTAGGCATATATGCCCTCTGGAATTTATTATCGCGATGATCCAAACATTCAAAGAGTCTCCCGGTACAACATTAACCGAACCCTCAACGATATTGCGCGAGAGCGTGGAGCGATTAATCTATGTGACCCTGAATCCGCAATGCAATGGGCATTGCAGTGTTTACTCAGAGGCAAAGAGCCACCTCAAGAACTTTGGAATGTAATCCCATCAGGAAACGCTACAGAGGCTTTCCAGGCCCTCACAGATGCACTTGCAGATGACGAAGAAGGGAAAGGCGTAAGGAAAGTGTTTCAGTCCCTCTGTAGCACTGATGCCTATAAATGGTTAGGAGATCTCAGAAGCAAGCCGTTTCCTATTGTGCCAGGAATTGAAGTAGAGGAAGAGAAAGAGAAAGAGGATCCTCGTTTTACCAAAGGCAAAAATGATAGGCAGATCCTTAAGCTTTCCTCTATCGAAGATATCTACAACCTTTCCGACCCTGAATATCTCATCAGCAAAGTACTTCAAACTGCATCTGTGAGCTTAATTTATGGTGTATCAGGAACTGGCAAGACGTTCACATGCCTTGATCTCGCCTTAAGTATTGCCCACGGGATAGCATGGCGTGGCAGAAAGGTTAAACAAGGCCCAGTTTGGTTCGTTAATACAGAGGGCGGTAGAGCACTTAAGAAACGCCTCAAGGCTTGGTACCAAGAGCACCCAGGACTATTACCATCTCCCGATTTCAAGGTTATTCCCTGGTCACTTGATCTACGAGAAAACTACCAAACGCTTCTAGACACGCTTGAAGACCAGGATGAAGCTCCTATCCTCATCCTCTTCGACAACTTCTCTATGTGTACTGACAAGGTTAATCAAAACCTTCAAGAGGAAGTGGCAGCGATACTGAGAAGGTTACACTTCATAGCAGATAGTTATGAATGTCACATCATGATAGTACATCATACAAACAAAGAAGGTGATGTAAATGGCACAATGGCGTTCAGAAATCATGTAGATAACATGATTGAACTAAAGAAGGAAGATAAATCTCAAAAAGACAGTCCAATCCTCTTTAGCAGTCAGAAGGCGCGTGATGATGAACCCTTTGGCGATATTAGAATAGAGCTGAAGACAGTTAACCTATACGCAGATCCTGAAACAGGGGAATGGATAACATCATGTGTCATTGCAGATTGCGAGCAGGCAGAACCTGAGAAGTTTGTTCCCCAAACACAGAAGCAAGTACTCGAAATATTAAAAGCACATGGGCAATTAACTTGTGCTCAGTGGCTCAAACACTGCGCATCTGTTTATCAGATGTCAGAAACTACCTTCTACCGTTTAAGGGGAATTGTAGAAAAAGAAGGGTTAGCTACTACCACAGCAGAAAAGGTTAAAGGGAAAAGCGTCTACTACTCACTAACTGAGAAGGGACATGAATTCGTTGGATAAAGTACTTTATCTACTGTCAAAGTACTTTCATGGAAGTAGTGGAAGCTTAAAAAAGTACTTCCACTACTTCCACACTCCTTTAGGAGTGGAAGTAGTGGAAGTACTTTTTCCAGGGGGATTTTGTGAAAGTCCTAAAAAGTACTTTCAAGGAAAGGAGGACTGCTATGTCCTTTGACCTTCTTGCTGAGATGGAAAGAGACGGGTTCTCTACCTCTCGTAAATCAACTAGCAGGAATGGGCAATATAACGGGCACTGCATTTTCGCCTGTGGGGGACTTGGAAAAGACAGGTTGAGAGTACAGCCAAACTATGGAGACTATGGCTGGTTTGCTTGCAGTGTATGTGAAACCAAGGGCACTGGCATAGATTACCTGATGATCAAGAGAGGTTGGAGCAAGCAAGAGGCTCTAAAGTACGTTGGATGGAAACCTAGAGATGGCAGTGAACCACGTTTCGTGATACCAAGACATGTGCTCACTGGAGAGGTGAATCCAACCCATGAGGCACCTTGCAAAGAATGGCAGACATCGGCAAAAGCATTTGTAGATTACAGCGTCAATCTGCTTTGGAGTGAGCAAGGCCAGGGAGCGCTCGACTACTTGCACTCACGTGGTCTAAAGGATGAGACGATTCAGGCGGCCCAGTTGGGCTACAATCCTGCCGAGATGAAAAGGCCCGGTGACCGATGGGGACAAAAGGGCAAGATCATCCTGAAGCAAGGCATTGTCATCCCTTGGTTTATTGGTGAGGACCTGTGGCGGATCACCATTCGAGACGAGACGGTAGTGGAGGGCAATGATCGCTATAAGCAAGTAGCAGGGGGATCGAACGGGCTATACCTTGGCTACCTGCTCGGCTATGACAGACCTGTAATCATCACAGAGGGCGAGTTTGATGCCCTATCCATCGCCCAGGAAGCAGGACACCATGTGTCTGTTGTGGCAACCGGCAGTACCGAGGGAAGTCACACGGCCCGATGGATAGCGGCCCTGGCCCGGAAAGATCTAGTGTTCGTTGCCTTTGATGCTGAGGAGAAAGGCGATAGGGCTGCGCAATGGTGGCTTGATCGACTTGAGAACGCACATCGGTTGCGCCCCTGGTGGTCAGATGCTAATCAAATGTTGCAGGACGGGATAGACTTGCTTAACGACTGGATACTACCAGCTATTGACCGCATTAGATATAATAATAAGAATATACTAGTATCTGATGATTATTGCTTATGTGGTCCTTGCCTAGATTTAGGTAAGGAGACGATAGCACTTTATGAGCAGGACGATTTGATGTACTGCGCTGAGCATCGTCCTCCTCAAGAGGCAAAATTGGCATGAAACTAAAGACCAGACAACTCACACTCCATAAAGCCCTAGGCTATCTGCAGGAACAACATGCCTTCCTACGGCTCACACCCCGGTCGGTAGCCATCTGGTGTCCCGGTCGGGTCGTCCCACGATTCATCCGCAGAGTAATTACTGAGAACGTCGAGGCGGTCAGGGCGATGATCCGGGTCGGCAGGATAGAGGTGTGCTGTAGCCCGGCGTGGCATAGGCAAGAGTGGCGATTTGAGACTGAGGAGTGGACTGTGGACTCTGCGACGTGTGCAGTATGTCAGAGGCTGGCCTGCATCGATGAATTGCCGTCGGTGCGACCAGCTGGCCGACGTATTGCCAGTTGAGGAGCTTCATATAGCACTTGGCTACTTGTATGGGAGTGATGAGACAAGTAGCAAGCTCAAATTGCCAACTTGTCTGGTTTACCTGGTAAGTTCCAAGCCTCGACTAGCCTCAACTACCTTTGCAACTGTGCTACATTTGTGGTGCGATCCTGATGGTCCGGGTTGCACACCTCAACTAGCCTCAACTACCAGTGCTACGTCAGTTGATAGTCGCGCCCCAGCTCTCTCTAGAGGTGTATCCAATGGCTACCAGCCTCAACTACCAGTGCTACGTACCCACACTCAGCACGCCTGTGGAGCGCAACGAACCGACGTTTTGCGAGGGAGGCTGTTCCTGGAGGCTGTCAAACTCTTGTGCAACATTACACAGGAGTGGTGCGAGTGAGCCTGTAGAGCAGTGCGAGGAGCAACAAAAAAGCACCCCGTGGGATGCTTCGTAAATAGTGAGTTACAGACACAATTTCATCTTTCCTTCCCATGATCGCACTAGTAGCCCGGCAGGTTCATGAGTAAGGTTGATACGTGGTAACAGTAATCTCCATGCATCTTTTGATACACTGAATGCTACAAATGCTTTCACTTCCTCTTCGGATAATTGTACTCCTGTAACTTGCTCTATTTTCAGTTGTAATCCGTACATGAGAGAATGTTGGCACAGTGCTGGATGCCTTTGAAGGTAAGACTCGATACCCTTCATGTATGTCATGATGCTATCCTTTCATCTTTGCCATCAACCGCGGCCAGTATCGCATGCTCGCACGTATCAAGTTGTCACGCTTCAATTCCAAATCATGCAAGCCGTCGCTGTATATCCTGTATCGTCCTCTATCCGTCTTCGCTTTCTTTGACACGGGAGCTGTCATCACGCCGTTGATGCATCCTGACTTTATCCACGCGTGCACAGTAGGGATTGACACGCCGAATAGCTCAGCAACTTCTCTTGTGCCATACCATTCTTTTGTCAGCTCAAAGCCGTTTAGGTAACGTTGTTCGTGAGTAGTCATCTTCTGCAAATTGTTCTCCTCTTTGTCTAGACACTCTGTCCACTCTCTTCATGTGGGCAATCGTCACAAGTCACATAGTCGGCCCTGGTGTGCAACTGGACCCAGAAGTCATGTTTCCCCTTTGGCCCTATCGCGATATACTTCCTGCTCTTCGCACTTTTCGAGATAGGTTGTCCGTGTATCGCGTGTATTTCATACAAGTGTTGCGCTTCGTTTCGAGAGATGTAATGCTGGTCTGCAAAGTCTGATAGCCATATGTGGCCATCAGGTAGTTTCAGCTCGTCAGGTGGCTGTTGTCCTTGTTTCTTTGCTGCAGTGGCTTGCAGATCTGCTAGTTGGCTTTCCAGTTCTGCTACACGGGCCGTCAGTATGGCTATCTGCGATTCCAGGGCGGATAGTCTATCTTGCGTTTCACCAGGGCGTATGTGCAATGTAGCATGCCAGGAGAGCAGATCTGTAATCGCCACTTCTGCTTTATTTGGCTGGGGATAGTGGGCTGCAAGTTTGCCGTCGTGAATCGCCCGGCGGATGGTTTTATCACTGAGCCCGACTCGCCGCGCACCCTCTGCGATGGTGACGTATTCTGTCATTGATTTACCTCTGTCTAGACGCGTTGTCTATATGGATGCATTATAGCATTGTCTAGACAGAATGTCGATACGACTATTCACCCTTCAGTTTTCCTTCACTTCTCAGTAGCTCAAGTACCTTCTGTTGCATCTCTGATGTGAGATAGCGATAGGTGCCTTGTCCTCCCGTGCGTGGTATCTCAATTATTTCAATGAGCTTGTCTTCAGTCCACTCCTTTAGCCAGCGCCTGTATGTCGTTTCCCTAAAGCCGAGTCCTTTGAGTAAATCACTGGCAAGAATCGCGCCTGGGGGGATGTCTGTAGATATGCCCTCAGAAGGCGCTACACTGCTTTTTTTTTAGAGGCAGTGTCTTTACCCGTTGAAGACGGGACGGGCGGCTCTAGCACCTGCTCAGCGATGCCAGTATGGCTTTTTGCTAGTTGCTCCTGACGAGCTATCTTATCCTTGATGACAATGCCAGTTACGTTGTCGAGCGACAACTCGATCCCATAGAGTTGTGAGAACGTGCGTAGCAGCGCGTTAATCGTACTTCTGCGTGCTGATTGCCCATCTCGTATCTTTGCAAGCGTAACATCACTTATACCTGCACGGTTTTTCAGCTCTGTAAAGGTGATGTCCAGATTGTTGAAAAGCTCTTGCAGTGTATACACGTCTTTTTGCCTCATCTTTGCACACTCCCTCTTATATTGGAACAGATGTCCAGGACTAAAGGATACTGAAGAATGTCTAACCTGTCAACATATAAGCCAAGAATATCTAATATTTGCCTTTTTTGCAAGCTCAAAGAAGTTTGAGCAATTCCAAATATATACTAAGAAGTATCTAATATTTGCCAATAAAACCCTTGACTTTCGCCGCCATTTATGGCATACTATGAATGTACCGATGAGGTGCTACGAAATCAAGTGAGGACACCGGAAATGACAAAAGACATGAAAACCATCAGCAAGAAACAGCTACGTACCGTGACTATTCTCGTTCGCTACTTTATCAAAGCAACTGGAGCAATCGTTCTGTATGTCAGGAACGACAAAGGCACTTGCTACTATGTGCGTCTTCAAGAGAACGGTGTCCACTCTTGCAACTGTCCAGCCACAAAGCGATGCTACCACATTGACTGCTGCGAAAAAGTAGAGAGTGCTCGTAAAGCGAAGTGGGACGCGTACAAGACGACTCTTGCCAAGCAGCTTGCAAGGCAATATGTGAGCACAAGTGTGGTCACTGAGCAAGCCATGATGGCTGCCGCTCTCACGACTAACCAAGGATATCGCCTATTGAGATGAGTGCGACAAGCGACGGACCTGCAGAGACGCTAAACGTGCCCTAGTGGCTGGTGACAACTCTGCAGATACAGCCCTGGCAAGGCAGAATACGAATTATCTCAATAGTAGAAAGGACTCATAGGTATAATTAATCAATTCAATCCAAGCTCGCATATCATTCAGATAAGCACGTCGCAAGGCAAAAAGGACTACCTCCCTGTACAATTCCGTCTTGTCTGGTTTCGCAATGAATGCCCACAAGGCACTATCACCACAGAGCTGCTTGATCTCAATCGCTCTGAGGAGTGCGAGACTGAGGTGTCCATCTGGAATGATGAGAAGCGTCGATATGAGAAGGTGATCAAACGGGCCAAGGGTGTCGCAGTTTTCAAGGCGACGGTCTGTGACGGGAAAGGCGGATCTGCTACAGGCACCAAAACCGAGAACGCGGCAAGCTTTGCCGACTACCTCGAGAAAGCAGAGACGGGCGCAATCGGACGAGCCCTGGTAGCCCTGGGTTACGGCACCCAGTTCACTGACGACCTGGACGAGGATGAGCGCGTTGTGGACTCGCCTGTGGAGCGCAAAGCGCCGACCTATGACCCGGACGCACCGTCAACTCCTCAACAATGCGAGACGGCGAATCGCCTGCAGAAGCAACTCGGGCTCCCTGAGAGCGATTTTGACGGCCTGTGCTTTGGAGATATGGCTGCCATGATCCGTGACCTCAACAAACGCCTGCAGGCGAAACGTAAAGCATCGTAGCGCGTCGGGCCTCTTCGGATGGCCCTTTTCTATTGGAGAATACCATGCACAAACATTCATTATTCTTTGCAAGTGCAGGTGAGTGTCTTAGTGCTGAACGATGGATTAGAGACAATATTGAAGATATCGAAGACCATGATACGTCCTATGATGGTACAGTCTTCTTCTTCTATACAGCTCTACCACTTCACGACATTGAAATGCAGCAAATTGCGTCAACTGTAGCGCCTTTATCATTTTTGTCGGAGGAGTTGTAGAACATGCCAGATTTGAAATTGACAGGACAAGACGTTCATAATGCGTATTGTAGAGTGGAACCGCAAGAGTCCAAAGATTTTGAAGATTTGCCACTTATAGCGCAACAAATGTACAACGATTTAGCTACTGAGCTGAATAAAGAGCTTGATACACGGCAAGCTTGGTTTGAAGGAGAGGACAAGGTTACTATCACAGCTATTCGATGTCCTCAGTGCAACGAGATGCTACAAGTTGCACATGCAGAAGGACATGCATGCTGGCTGAAGGAGGACGCGTGAAACTGGCGATTTTCTCACTCCTGGATATCATCGGATGTGGAATAGCTATTATGATGTTTGGATTTACGCCTTATGGCATAGGAGCATGTATTATCGTCATTGTAGGTTGTGCCATTGGTAGTAGTCTTTTATCGATGTGAAAGGAGATGCATGAGACATTCAGTACGCTTTTATGTTGTTTGTACCTGTTATGGTACGTACATTCTTGGAGATTTCTTAGGTGGACTGTTTGTACTTCGGAACAACAAAGTAGCACTCATTCTCATGGTGCTCATACCGACGATATTGCTCTTATGCTACATAAGCATGATTGTCCACTCGGTACAGCCCAAGAAGAAGTTACCAGCTCGGAGAGCGTCAAGAGGAGCGCGACTTGTTCGCAGGTAAGGAGGAATGATGGTAATCGTCATAATATGGGTTGCCATAATAGGAACTTTGGTGCTAGCGATCTGGATAATAAGTAACGCGTTGAGCTAGAAAGGAGCCATTATGATTTGGTTACTGCTTATCGTTGGTGTTCTTGCGTTTTGCATCTGGTTAGGATGCTTTGTTAGCGGAAAGTAAGGAGATAGCCATGAAAACAGCAAAAACACTCTGCTACATTGTTCTTGTAGGATGTGTTGTGTTGTTCGTCCTGAACCTCAAATTCAAGGCTGTATGGGATTTTGGCAATAGCTCTGCAGGTATAGGCACTGCCATCGTTGTAGCAGCCATTCTCGTTATTGTAGCGCGTCGTGCGATTAATTCTTCGCGTTAGCTGGCGTCGGCGACCAAACTTTCACCAGCTAACTCAGTCGCATACCAGGACCGGAGTCCACAGCAAGCTAGATCGATTCTACCATGCTGTGGGCTCCTTTTCTAGGAGTTTCACGCATGGAGAGCAAATCTTCAGACAACTTTCTCACGATCTGCTTTGCGATTGGTCTGCTCTTGCTGGCCGTCGTGTATGGGTCCGGGGCAATGAAAGGCATTCCGTCAGATGCCAACCTGCTACAGTCTGGCCCGTCTGCCTCTGGGGCCTCGGTCGTCGGTGGCCCGTCTCTATCAGCTCAAAAAGTTGATGCAATTCTCTCAAGAGCCGGATCACCTGCGAGTGGAACGGGCCAGACGTTCTACAACGACTCTCTCACCTACTCCATCGACGATGTGTACGCTCTTGCTTTTTTCAAGCATGAGAGCACATTTGGACTGTATGGGGCGGCAAGAGAGACACTAGGTATAGGCAATATCAATTGCACAGCGGGCTATGCATGTATCGGTCGGTTCAGATCTTACGGATCGTGGCAGGCAGGCATCGATGATTGGTACCGTCTCATCTCAGGTCCCGCGTATGCAGGTGGAGGACTCACGACTCTCTCTCAAATCATCCCAAAATACGCGCCCAGTAGCGAAAACAGTCCCGTGGATTACATAGCCGCTGTGCAAGCCGACGTGACGAGCTGGAGGTCAGCATGAACAGCTTTGTTACACAGCCTATCACCACTGTCCCTGTACCCGTGCTCACTGCGCAATGTGTCGCATGCTGGCAACACTTGCATCCTAATACACCTTATCCATCACATTGGTCGTCAATGCTTTGTCATGCCCACAAGGACTGGTATAAGCAGCAAAGGAGAAAGACTCATGATTAGCATCCCGCTTGATCTCCCCATCGTACTTGCCTTTTGTCTTGCATTCTTGTATGTCGGTACCCATTTAGGCGCAAGAGAGCATGCAGGATGGATAGGCTCGATGCAGATGTGGCTCGTCCTGTTTCTTGTTGTCGTCCTGTTCTGCATAGGGCTCGACGGGCAAGGTATCTGGCATATGCTCACAGGAGGGCGCTAATATAAAGAAAGGCCCAGCAGAGGCTTCGCAACCTTTAATAACGCCCCGGCCTATTACTCACCAGTAGCAGGCCGGGGTATTTTTTGTTGCTCGAGTGCACAAATTGGTCAAGATCTGAGGCTTTGCCTCGAGTTATGAAATGCCCTCAAAATCTAGACTGTACTTGGCCTGATATGCGCGAGGCTGACATGAAGTGCAGATGAGCTGCTTGGTTGTTTCCGAGCTTTGGTGCTGAAGTGGCTATTGAGGCCACATCTGCTTAGGTGACTTACAGCAGAAAACTCGCAGCGGAATGTGCTTTCTGCTGCGAGTCTGATCATCCAAACTCAAGCGGTTATGTTTATATATTACAAGCATGAGTTTAAATGACAGGCAGAAACTCACAGCAGAAAAGTCTATGAGGCCAAATGTCCCCAATGAAATCGGTCACTTTGCACTTGGTGACAGCTTCGCGCACATCAGGCCAACGAGAAGGGTTGAGTATCGAGAGCGCGGCAGAGATTTGTGGTGTTGACTCTTCTACCTATGCACGCTGGGAAAGGGGAAAGCAGTATCCACATTCTAGAAATCTCAACGTGCTGATGGAAAAAATCGATCCCTATG
>WNGG01006904.1_pt1 | contig 15906 bp, 13 predicted proteins | sample 5400661 | NCBI WGS metagenome assembly WNGG01 (sample SAMN13153372, study PRJNA577476) | soil metagenome | isolation source: 100 cm soil or saprolite under Garry oak tree replicate 1 | place: USA:California | collected 2016-06-15
CGCGCAGGCGTCTCAAACGGGTTGGGCGGTGCGTTCACTGGACACGATCCTTCTCAGTTCAGGCAGGCACGAGCCGCAATTGGTGCCGGCGCGCAGGCGCAGCCCGATATCCTCCACCGTGATGGCGCTGCCGGACGACATGGCGTCGCGGATGGCGGTGAGACCGACGCCGAAGCACGCGCAGATGAGCGGCCCGGGCGCCGGCAGGCCGGCGGCGCTGCGCCCGGACAGCAGGACGCGTCGCACCAAGGGTTCGAGCGCATCGGCGCCGAGCAGGGTCTTGACGGCGTCCCAGTGCGGGGCGCTCTCGGCGGGAGCGACGAACAAACATCCCTCGAGCCGTCCATCGAGGAACGCCGCGACGCGATAAACGCCGCGCGGCTGATCGACGTATTCGGCAAGCTCGGCGCCCGGCGCGAACAGATTTTGTGCCTGCGCGTACCACAGGCGCGGGTCGTCATCGGAAGCAAACAGCAGGCCGTTGCCGCCCCTGACCGCGACCTTCACCCACCAGTTGCCCGCCGGCAGCACGATCGGCCGGCGGCCGAGCGCGAAGCCGCGATAGCGCAACGACACCGGCGTAATGGCGGCGGGCGTCGCCTTGGCCTCGGGCTGGCCGGAGATCGGATCGCAGTGCGGCCCGACGAGATCGCCGACGCGGCCCGACGAGGAGGTCTCGCCGCTCCAGTGGATCGGCGCGAACAGGGCGCCGCGCCGCTGACCTTCGCTGAAGACGACCTTGAGGATACAGGTGCCGTGAACCGTCGCGAGGCGCGCGAAACCGCCGTCGGTCACGCCCGCGCTCTCGCCGTCCGCCGGATGGATTTCGACGAATGGCTCGGGCCGGTGCGCGGCGAGGCTCGGGCTTGCTCCGCTGCGCGTCATGGTGTGCCACTGGTCGCGCACGCGGCCGGTGTTGAGGCGGAACGGAAACGCATCTGACGTGGCGGTCTTCAGCGCCGGCTTTTGCGGCGCCACGAACCGCGCCTTGCGGTCCGGGGTGAAGTAGCCGCCCGCAGCAAAGAAACGCGGCGCGGCCGGCGCTGCGTTCGCCGGCACCGGCCATTGCACCGGATCGAGCGCGTCGTATTCCGCATCCGATATCGCGGCCAGGCCGCCGATATCGAAATCGCGCGTGTCGTCGTTCTCGAAGCCGGACAAGGACGCGTGCTCGCGGAAAATCTCCGCCGCGGACCCGTAGGGGAACGCGGTACCGAAACCCAGGTGGCGGGCGACCTCGCACACGATCCACCAATCGGGCTTGGCCTCGCCCGGCAGCGGGAGGAACGCGCGCTGGCGCGAGATGCGCCGTTCCGAATTGGTGACGGTGCCCTCCTTCTCGCCCCAGGCGGCGGCCGGCAGCAGCACGTCGGCGCCGGCCGCGATCGTGTCGTTGGACAGCACGTTCTCGGAAACGACGAACAGCTCGAGCTTGCCGAGCGCCGCCGCCATCGCGCCTGCGCGCGGCAGCGATACCGCCGGATTGGTCGCCATCACCCACAGCGCCTTGATCTCGCCGCGCTCGATCGCCTCGAACAGGTCGACCGCCTTGCGGCCCTCGCGGGTCGCCATGCGCGGCGCGCGCCAGAACCGGCGCACGCGGTCGACTTCCGGCGGCGAGAAGCCCATGTGGGCGGCGAGCTGATTGGCGAGTCCGCCCACCTCGCGCCCGCCCATGGCGTTGGGCTGGCCCGTGAGCGAGAACGGCCCCATCCCGGGCTTGCCGATCCGGCCGGTCGCAAGGTGGCAGTTGATGATGGCGCCGACCTTGTCGGTGCCCTGGGCCGATTGGTTGACCCCTTGCGAAAAGCAAGTGACGACGCGGGCCGTTGCGCTGAACAGATCGAAGAAGCGTGCAACGTCTGCCGCGTCGAGGCCAGTGACGAGCGCGGTCGCGGCGGCATCCGGCGCGATTTCGCGCGCGCGGGCGAGCGCCGCCGCAAATCCGCTGGTGTGGGAATTGACGTAGGCGTAATCGAGCGCGCCGATCTCGACGAGATGCACCAGGAGCCCGCTGAACAGGGCGGTGTCGCTGCCCGGCGCAATTGCGAGAAACAGATCGGCTTCCTCGGCGGTGGCGGTGCGGCGCGGATCGACGACGGCGATTTTCGCGCCGCGCTCGCGCCGCGCCCGCACCATGCGCTGGAACAGCACCGGATGGCACCAGGCTGCGTTCGAGCCGACGAGGACGATGAGATCCGCCTGATCGAGATCCGCGTAGGTGCCCGGCACGGTGTCGGCCCCGAAGGCGCGGCGATGGCCCGCGACCGAGGAGGCCATGCACAGCCGCGAATTGGTGTCGACATTCGCCGCGCCGAGAAAGCCCTTCATCAGCTTGTTGGCGACGTAGTAGTCCTCGGTGAGCAGCTGCCCGGAGAGATAGAACGCGACGCGCTCGGGCCCGTCGCGCGCGATGATGGTGCGCAAGCCGGTCGCGACGCTTTCGAGCGCCGCCGCCCAGGTCACGCGCGCGAAGAGGCCGTCCGGCCGCCGCAGCATCGGGTGCAGCAGCCGTCCGTCAAGCCCGACGGTCTCGGCCAGCGCCGCGCCTTTCGAGCACAGCCGGCCGAAATTCGCCGGATGATCCGGATCGCCAGACATCGCGACGCCGCCGGGCGCGGGCTTTGCCAGGAGCCCGCATCCGACGCCGCAATAGGGGCAGGTGGTGCGGACGGCGGCCGGCTCGGGCGGATGCTTGGTCATCACGCCGCCTAGAGCGGGATGACTTTTCGTCGAATCGTCATCCCGCTCTTCCTCATTGTTGGAGCATGATCTTTTCCGAAAACCGGTATCCACTTTTCGGGATCATGCTTTAATAGACGTCGGCCTGGTAGCGCCCCGCCTTCTTGAGGTCGGCGACGAAGGCGATCGCCTGGTCGGTCGAGCGCGCCCCGCAGGTCGCCACCACGTCGACCAGCGCGCACTCCACGTCCTTGGCCATGTGCTTGGCGTCGCCGCAGACGTAGACGTGCGCGCCGTCGGCGACCCAGGCCCACAGGTCGCGGCCGACCTCGCGCATGCGGTGCTGGACGTAGATTTTCTGCTCGCTGTCGCGCGACCACGCGAGGGTGAGACGGGTGAGCACGCCCGCGGCCTTCATGCCGGCAAGCTCGTCCTCGTAGAAGAAGTCGTACTTGTTGTGCTGGTGGCCGAAGAACAGCCAGTTGCGGCCGGGCGCCTTGGTGGCCATGCGCTCGTGCAGGAACGCGCGGAACGGCGCAATGCCGGTGCCGGGCCCGATCATGATGATCGGCGTCGACGGATCGGCCGGCAGCCCAAAACCTTGTGCCTTCTGCACGTAGGTCTTGACCTTGGCGCGCGGCGCGAGGCGGCCGGCGAGAAACGTCGAGGCGACGCCGAGCCGCGTGCGCCGGCCGACCGCGTAGCGCACCGCATCGACGGTGAGCGCCACCCGGGCCAGCGCCTGCGCCTTGCGCCGCCGCTCGCCGCCGGTGAGATAGGAGATGAGCTGGAACAGCATATCGGGCGCGGGGGCGAGCGAGACGCCGTCGAGCAGGACATCGCGCAGCGTGCGCCCGCCGATCGGGAAATCCCCCGGCGCGTCGATCGTCCGGATGACCGCATCGACCAGCTCGGGGTCATTGGTGGGGAAGAGGCCGAACGAGTCGCCGACGCAGTAATCGAGGCCGGTGCCGCGCAGATCGAACTCGATGTGCCAGGTTTCCTTCTGCGAACCCGGCTTGTTGAGGCGGGCGCGGGAGAGGAACGTCGTCTCGATCGGATGATTGCGCGAGCGGCCGGGTCCCGCAGGCGCGGATTCGGCCGGGGCGGCCGGGACGCTCGCCGGTGCGGCCGGTGGCGCGCGGTCCAGCTCTTCATAAAGCTGTTTGAGCATGCGGGCGGTTTCCTTGCCGCCCGGCACGCACAAGTTCAGCCGCTCCTCCTTCTTCAGGAAAATCGCGTCCGAATAGTCCTGGCAGTTGTAGCCGCACTGGCCGCAATCCTGCTGCCCCATGGCGGCCATCATGCGCCGGCGCAGCGGGCGCCCGTCGGCGAGCTTCATGCGCTCGCCAAGCGGCAGAGTCTGGTCGTGCCACGGCGCCGCACCATCATCGCCGTCGCCGAGCGGACTTTTCGGCGCCAGCGACCCATCGAGCGCGCCGGGGATGAGCGCCGCGGCCTCGGCCGGCGAGAGCGCAGTGATGCCGCCGTCGAGCGACAGCAGCCCGGCAAAGAAGCCGTTGAGCCATTCGCGCTGCTCGGGCGTGAACGGCGCGTTCTCGGCGATCAAGGTGGCAACCGGGGGCCGAGTCGTGAGGCTCATTCGATGGCCTCTGCTGCGGCGAGCGCCTTGAGGGCTTCGACATCGTGTCGATTGGCGAAGGCGAGGAAGCTCTCCGCCGGCGATACGCGATGCGCGGCATAGGCCTTGAGCATGCGCCCGACCGTTGCCGGCGCGTCCTCGGCCTTGACGTCGCGGTAGATCTCGCGGCCGAGCACCGCGTCGGGACCGAAGCCGCCGCCGACCAGGATGTGATAGCCCTCGACCGCCTCCCCGCCTTCCTCTGCCGGCTCGACCTTGGCGGCAAGCAGGCCGATCTCGCTGATGTGGTGCTGGGCGCAGGAATGATGGCAGCCGGTGAGGTGAATGTTCACCGGCCCGTCGAGGTTGACCCGCGTGTCGCACCACGCGGCGATGGCTTCGGCATGGCGCTTGGTGTCGGAGGCGGCGAACTTACAGCCGGTGTTGCCGGTGCAGGCGACGAGCCCGGCGCGGACCGACGTGGTCTTGGTGTCAAGCCCGAGCGCTTCGATCTCCGCCACGGCCATTTCCACGCGCTCATCGGGAATGCCAGAGATCAAGAGATTCTGCCACACGGTGAGACGGATATCGCCGTCGCCGAACTCGCGGGCGATGCGCGCCAAGCCGCGCATTTGCTCCACGGTGAGCCGGCCGACCGGCAGCACGACGCCGATCCAGTTGAGGCCGGCTTGCTTCTGCGCATGCACGCCGATATGGGCGGCGCGGTTGAACGGCGGGCGCGGCGCGATCCCCTCGGCGGGCGCGCGCACGAGCTTGCGGCCCAACTTCTCCTCCACGGCTCCGAGAAACTTCTCCAAGCCGAAATTATCGAGCACGTATTTGAGTCGCGCCTTGAGGCGGTTGGTGCGGTCGCCGTGGTCGATGAACACGCGCACCACCGCGTCGGCGACCTGCGTCGCCTCCGCCGGCTTCACCATGACGCCGGTGTCGCGGGCGAAATCCTTATGCCCGGTGATGCCGCCGAGACAGAGCCTGAACCACACGCCGGGCTCCAGGCCGAAACCGTCCTTTACGGCGACCGCCTGGAAGCCGATGTCGTTGGTGTCTTCCAGCACCGGGATCACGCCGGCGCCGTCGAACGCGACGTTGAACTTGCGCGGGATGCCGTAGAGCGAGCGGTCGTTGAGGATATGGAAATGCCATTCGCGGGCGTACGGCCGCGTGTCGATAAGTTCCTGCGGATCGATCCCCGCGGTCGGCGTGCCGGTGACATTGCGGATGTTGTCGGCGCCGGAGCCGCGCGAGCACAAGCCGAGGTCCTGGATCGTCTCGACCATGGCGACCGCGTCCTTCGGCTGGACCTCGCGGATCTGCAGGTTCGCCCGGGTGGTGACGTGGGCGTAACCGCCGCCGTAGCGTTCGGCGAGGTCGGCGACGCCGGCGAATTGCCCGTGCTTGAGGATGCCGTTCGGGATGCGCAGCCGGCACATGTAGGCGGTTTGCGCCGGGGCCAGGTAGAACAGCCCGAAGAAACGCCAGCGGAAATTGTCGTCCGGCTTGGGCGGCTCGTTGCTCGCCGCCTGCGCCTTGAGCCGCTCGTAACCGTCGAACGGATGAAGCTCGCGCTTGAACTTCTCCGGATCGGAGAGTTTTTGCCCGGCCTTGAGGAAGCGGTCCTGCGCCTTGATGGCGGCGGCATCGGGTCCGACCGGCTCGGCGGCGCCGCTGCCGGGTGTCGCGGCGGCGCCGTTGCCGGTTTGCAGGCCACGCGCGGCGCGCGCCGCCTGCAGGCCGGACACGAAGCCCTCGAGATAGCGCTTCTGCTCGGGTGCGAACTCACCGGCCATGGCGGCGCTGCTTCTTTCTATTCGGCGGGCACGCGGGAGGGCACCGCCAGCGAGGGCGCGTCCGCGGCCGCAGCGGGCTTGTAGGTCGTGTAGATCGCGAGCCCGGTGAACACGAAGCCGCCGACCAAATTGCCGAGCGTCACCGGGATTTGGTTCCATATCCACCAGTCGGCGACCGTCACCTTGGCGCCGAGCATCATGCCGGTCGGGATGATGAACATGTTGACCACCGAATGCTCGAAGCCCTGTGCGAAGAACACGAAGATCGGCATCCAGGCGGTGGCGATCTTGCCCATCGTGGAACTTGTGCTCATGGCCAGAACGACGGCGAGGCAGACCATCCAGTTGCACAGGATGGCCTTGACGAAGACCGTCACCATGCCGGCGGCGCCGAACTCGGCATAGCCGGCGGTCTTGGCCTCGGCGATCTGGACGATGCGCGCCGCGACTCCCGCGGGTGCGATCGCTCCCATGTCGGTGAGCGCGATTGCGAGCAGCGCGCCATAAGCGACGCTGCCGATCAGGTTGGCGAGGAAGACCCATCCCCAATTGGTGAGGATGGCGGCGCCGCTCGGGGCGCCCGCCCCGCCGTCGAGCCACGGCAGCGGCAACAGGGCGAAGCTGCCGGTGATGAGCTCGAGGCCAAGCAGAACGATGAAGATGAGACCGACCGGGAAGATGATTGCGCCGACCAGCGGCTGCCCGGTCGAGACCGCTCCGGTGAAGGCAAGGCTGGTCGCGACGCCGAGAATGGCGCCCGAGAGCACGCCGCGGATCAGCAAATCCCGCGGCTGCAGCGTCAGTTTTCGGCGTCCCGCTTCCACCATGGCGGTGGCCACATCGGCCGGTTTGACGTAGTCCATGTCGCGTCTCCTCAGCTCGCTTACGCGGTTTCGGGCCGTGTGCTCCGACAGCACATTCATGTTCTCCCCGACCCCTTTTTGTTTGCGGAACCGCCGAGGCGTGCCAGCCTCTCTGGCCGGCAAACAAAGACGCCGCGACCTCCGCGCTCCTCGTGCGGTCGGCTCAGCGGCGTTGCCATGGACCCATCATTAGGCCCGCAGCCGTGGAACCGGCGGCTGCATGCCCGTGACTATTCAAGCCCTGTGCCAGTCGATCGCAGATCTAACTTCCGTCGTTATTTCAAATAGATAGCTGTCGGAGCGGCTTTTTGCCGTTAACCATTTGGTAAGGGTTGCTGCCCATTCGATTTGCAGCGCGCATCCGATTTGTGCAGCGCAGCGAAGTTGATCAAATTTTGGGCGGCCACCGGGCGCAGGTTCACGCGGCCGCCTGCCGGGCGAGGGTGCGACCAAATATCAGGTCGTCGCGGAACGGCTCCACGTTCGTGGCCGCACGCATGAGGTCGAGGTACCAAAGCCCGTCTGCGGTGTCGCCGTAGAGCACCGCGCCGACCAGACGGCCATCCGCAATGACGAGCTTCTTGTAGGTGCCGAGGCCCGGATCGGACAGCACGATCTGCTCGGTGCCCGGGCTGCCGAGGAAATCGCCGGCCGAGAACACGTGGACCCCGGATACCTTGAGGTTGGTGGCGAGCACGCTGCCGCAGTAGGCCGCGTCCTCGCCGGCGAGGCGCCGGGCCAGCACGCGCGCCTGCTCGTGCGCCGGCTCGACCAGACCGTAGCAGCCGCCTTGATGCTCGGCGCAGTCGCCTATGGCGTGGATGCCGGGGACGCTGGTCTCGAGGCCGTCGTCGACGACGATGCCGCGATCGACCTTCAGCCCGGCCACGCGCGCGATCTCGATATTCGGCGTGATGCCGACGGCGATGACGACGGCATCGGCCTCGAGGCGGCGGCCGTCCTTGATCTCGACCGCCTCGACGCAGGTCGTGCCGGCGATGCGCGCGGTTTCGGCTTCGGTCAGCACGTCGATGTCGCGCGCCTCCACCGCCTTCCGCAGCATCGCCGCGGCGCGGGCATCGAGCTGGCGCTCCATCAATCGGTCCATCAGGTGAACAAGCGTGACGCGCGCGCCGAATTTGGCGAGGCCGTAGGCGGCCTCGATGCCGAGCAGGCCGCCGCCGATCACGACGATGCGGTCGCCGGCGCGCACGGTCAGATTCAGCACTGCGACGTCGCTGAGATCGCGAAACGTGAACACGCCGGGAAGATCGACGCCCGGCATCGCGAGCGTCATCGCCCGCGAGCCGGTGGCAAGCACGAGCTTGGCAAATCGCAGCGTCCGGCCGTCGGCAAGGGTGACCGTGCGGCTCGACGTGTCGATCGCGGTGGCGCGGCAGCCGCAGCGCACCGTCACGCCACGGTCGCGCCACCAGTGCGCGGGTTTCAGCTCGATATCGGCGGGCGCGACGTCCTTGGCGAGCAGCGAGGACAGCAGCACGCGGTTGTACGCCAGGCGCGGCTCTTCGCCGACGACCGCGATGGCGTAGCGGCCGAGCGCGCGTGCGGCAAGCTCCTCAACCAGCCGCGCAGCCGCCATGCCGTTGCCGACGACGACGAGCGGCTCGCTCATGGCAGCGGCCTTAGGCCACTTCGATGAAGCGCTGGCGCTCGTAGAGGAACTCGAGCACGCGCTGGCGGCATTCCAGATAGGCCGGGTTGCCGGCCAGCTCCAGCCGCGTGCGTGGGCGGACGAGCGGCACCTCCAGCAGCAGCGCCTTCGGTTTCATGGCGAGCGCGCGCCGCCCCCACACGCTGTTGCATGCTGCCGGAAATCTCGCCATGCCGCTTGTCCTTGGCGTGACTCATCTCACACACGCGCTTCGGCGAGGCTCGGCGCACGCAGCACAAGAATGCTCCGGCGCAAGTAGTACCACCAGGTGAGCGCTATGCAGCTCACATAAAACGCGAGGAAGACTTCCAGCGCCACGTGAGGCCCACCCGTGGCGGCAATCGACGCGCCGAAGCCGCGCGGGATCAGGTAGCCGCCGCAAGCGCCGATGGCGCCGATAAATCCCAGCGCGGCTGCGCTTTCGATACTGGCCGCCTTCAAGGCGGCCGCCCGGCCGATGTCGCCCAAGCCTTTCGCCTCCCTGCGCTTCTCCTCGCGGAAGATCGACGGAATCATTCGATAGGTCGAGCCGTTGCCGATCCCGGTCGTGACGAAAAGGATCAGGAACATTGTCAGAAAACCGGCAAAATCTTTGATGTCCACGAAATACATGACACCGATCGTCGCGGTGCCCATGGCGATGAAGTTCCAGAACGTCACGATCGCGCCGCCGATTTTGTCGGCGAGCAATCCGCCAAGGGGACGCGACAGGGAACCCACCAGCGGGCCCAGGAAGGCGACGGCTACCGTGACCGCCGGGAATTGCGTCTTTATCAGCAGCGGAAATGCAGCCGAATAGCCGATAAAGGAACCGAACGTCCCGATATAGATGTAGGACATCACCCACGTGTGCTTGCGCCCGACGATGGCGAGTTGGTCCTTGAACGTCGAACGCGCCGAAGTGAGGTTGTTCATGAAGAAAAATGCACCGATCACCGAGATGGCCAGGGGCAGCAGCCACATCAGCCCCGCGTTCTGAAGATAGAGGCCTTCCGCAACCGGGGTTGCTTGGTAAAGGCTTACAAAGCCGAACCCCAACAGAATTGGCGTCAGCAACTGCACACCGCTGACGCCGATATTCCCGCCGGCCGCGTTCAGGCCGAGTGCCCAGCCCTTGATGCGGTCCGGATAAAAGAAAGAAATATTGGCCATGCTCGAGGCGAAGTTGCCGCCTCCGAGGCCTGCCGTCGCCGCCACCAGGAGCATCAGCCAGAATGGAGTGTCGGGTTGGGTCACGAAATACGCGAGTGCGATGGTCGGGATGAACAGCACCGCCGCACTGAAGATCGTCCAGTTCCGGCCGCCAAACGTCGTTACCGCAAACGTATAAGGAAATCGCATAAGCGAGCCGATCAATCCCGGCAGCGCCACGAGCTGAAACAGTTGGTCCGTCGTGTAGTGAAAACCGGCCTGCGGCAGTTTGGTCGCGACGATGCTCCAGACCAGCCAGATCGAAAAACCGAGGTGCTCGGCGAAAATCGACCAGATGAGATTACGCTGAGCAATGAATTTGCCTTTGGATTTCCAGAACGTCTCATCCTCCGGGTTCCAATCCGAAATCCAAGTCGGGTTCCGCGTGCTCATCAGTGTGTTCCTTTGTCGCTCGGGGTGGGCTCCTGCTCATCAGGGAGTCCGCCAGGCTTCCCTCGCAAAGCCCGTGCCAACCCCATGTCATTGAAAAATCGTGGATTTCGCCGCTCCCACGGTGAAAATTGCGTGCTTTGTGGGCGCCGCGGCATTAAATTTGTGCAGTGCAATATTATTGAGCAATGAGTTAGTCGCAAACAGCGGCGTTTTAGCCGCGCGTCAACGACACATCGGCGGGGTCGAAGGGCGGGCCGGCGAAGGCGCCGATGCCGTCGGCTGGCTCGTCCGCCGGCGCCGCGTCTTCGCGCCCAAGAATGTCGTCGTAGAGATCAGGTCGAAATACCGCCTTGGCGGCGGCGAGAGCCTCGGGTGCCGGTGCGGCTTGCCGCCATCGCACCATCTGCGCGTAGAGCCAGGCGGCTTGCACCGGCTCCGGTCGCGACGCGCCGGCCCGGCCGATGATGAGATAGCGCTCGCTGGCCCGGATCGTCCCGTCCGCGGCCACCTTCAGGCGGCCGTCCAGGGTACGACGGATCAGTTCGGCGCCGACGTCGAGCCGGTTCGCGGCCGCGAGCAACGCCGCGACCTCGTCGCGGTTGCCGGGATCGGCGACGAAGGCCGCGGCCCGGTGATGCGCGCGCATCAGCTTGCGCAACAGCGCGGGATTCTCCGCCGCCCAGACGCTGCGGACGGCGAGCACCTTCTCGGTTGCGCGCGCAAGAATATCGGAGCCGAAATGCAGGATGCGGCCGATGCCGAGCTCGACCGCCGCCGAGTTCCACGGGGCGCCGACGCAGAACGCGTCGACGTGGCCGCTTGCCAGGCTCTCGACCATGTAGGGCGGGGGCAACACCACGAGGCGCACGTCTTCGTCGGGCTCGACGCCGCCGGCCGCCATCCAGAAGCGCAGCTGATAATTATGGGTCGAGAACGGGAAGGTCATGCCGAAAGTCAGCGGCTCCAATCCCTTCGCCCGTCTCGTCGCGACCACGCGTGCGAGCGCGCGGGCCGACCCCATCGGATCGGTGATGTCGCCGTCGGCCGCATCGGCGAGCGAGGCAAACAGGGCGGGCGTGACGGTGATCGCGTTGCCGTTGAGGCTCAGATTGAACGGCGCGAGGATCGGCACGCGCACGTGACCGAGCCCGAGGTTCGACGCGATGGCGACCGGCGCCAGCAGATGCGCGGCGTCGAACAGGCCGATGTTGAGCTTGTCCCTGACATTCGACCACGATACGTCGCGCACGAGGTCGATATGGAGGCCCTCCGCCGCCGCAAAGCCCTTGTCGGCCGCGACGATCGTCGCCGCCGCGTCGACCAGCGGAATGAAGCCGATACGCAGCCGGGCGTCCGCGCCGCTCATTTGAGCAGGTCCGCGGCGGTGACGACCGACTGGGCGATGTCGACAATCTTCTTGTTCTCGTTCATGGCGGTTCGCCGCATCAGCGCGTAGGCCTCCTCTTCGGTGATGTTGCGGGCCTTCATCAGGATTCTCTTCGCGCGATCGATGACCTTGCGTTCGGCCAGCGCGGACTTTGCACGGTCGAGCTCGTCCTGCAGGCGGGTGAACGCGTTGAAGCGCGAGATGCACATGTCGAGGATGTGCTTGACGCGCTCCTTCTTGAGGCCGTCGACCACGTAGGCGGAGACGCCGGCGTCGACCGCCGCCCGGATCGACGCGCTGTCGCTCTGGTCGACGAACATGGCGACCGGACGCTTCACCACGCGGCTGACCTGGAACATCTGCTCCAGCACGTCGCGGCTGGGATTTTCCAGATCGATGAGGATGACGTCGGGATCGACCGCGTAGACGCGGGCGAGGAGGTTGGCGGTCTCCGCGATGTGCACGACCTGGCCGAAGCCCGCCTCGCGCAATCCTTCCTCGATGATCGCCGCCCGGATCGGGCTTTCGTCGACGATCACGATCTTGAGCAAAGGGTCCATCGGCACACGGTCAGCCGGCGGTCTCAGGGCGCCAGCGCATTGGCCCGCGCCACGAAAGCCCGGGCGCTCGGCAGGACCTGCGGCAACAGCGCGCGAACCTCCTCGCGCGTCATGCCCGGACGGATGCGCGGGTCGTACAGAATGTTGAGCAGATATTGGTCGTACAGGCCGAAGAAGCCCATCTGGACATTGTCGTTGAACATGGTCCACGGCACCGAGGAGTCGTCGTTGATCGGTCCCAGCGCCTGCAGCAATTCCTCGTAGACGCAATCGTAGAAGACGAACTCGCCGGCATCGACCACGAGGATGACGTCGGCACGAACGATGCGGTACAGGTCGTCCTTCTGGAAGCCCGAGAGGCATTGCGGTTCGAGCGAGCTTTGGATCTGCCGCGCCCGATCTCGCCCATAGAATGCGCGGATCGTCCGCTCGAGGTCGCGGTCGCGCACCAGCGTCACGAGCATGTTGGCGTCGCGCCGGTCGTCGGTGACGGCGATATCGAGATGGTCGATCCGGGCACGGATGTCGGTGATGACCTCGGCGACCTGCCGGCGGCGGTCGGGCTTGGCGCGGCCCTCGACAAAAACGCGCACCGGGCCGTCATACTTGCGGATGCGGTCGACCCGGCCGGCCACGTGGAACTCGGCGCCGAAGGCGATCTTGAAAAACCCGTCGGCGATCTCGGCGTCGGTGAAGATTTTCTGCTGGGCGGCGCGGCGCGCGGCGATCTGCGCATCCTCCGCCAGACCCGGCGCAGCGACCAAACCGGCGAATGCCAGCGCCGCCACGGCGGGCGCGAGCCGCGACGCGCCGGCGGCGACGATCGAGGGGCTCGCTCGCATCCCGCCTCCCTGCGCCTGCAGCCGTTTCACCGCGCCGGCGACACCCGCGAGGCGCGGCTTTGCAGCGCACGGATGCGGTCGGCGAGGCTGCCGCGGGACTGGTCGCCCGGCGTCGCCGATTTTGGCGGACCATTGACCGCGGGCTGGCCGTCCTCGGCGATGATCGCGTCGATGCGCGAGTCGGGTCCCTCGAGGGCCGAGGTGAGGCGGGCGACTTCCGCCGCCACGTCGTTGATGCGCTCGCGCAGGAGCGCGTTCTCCACCCGCTCCGCCGCCCAGGACGCTTCCGCCTCCCGCTTCAACGCCGCGATCTCGCGCTGCAATTTGGCGCGATCCTCGCGCGCGCGGTCGAGCTGGGATTCGACCGTGGCCTTCTCCGAGGCGAGCGCATCGTTGGCGGCGCTGTGGCGGCGGTCGACGCTGGTCAGCTCCTGGCGCAAATCGACTTCGATCCGGCGTGCGCCTTCCAGCTCGAGCTTGAGCTGGTCGCGGTCGCGCTCGCGCTCGCCCAGCAGCCGGGCCTGCTCGGCGAGCCGCATCTCGAGCTCGGCGACCCGGCGGCCGAGAATCTCCGCCTCGGTGGTCTGCACCGCGAGCTGGCGTTCCAGCTGGGCGACCCGCTCGGCAAGCTTCTGCACCTGCCCGCGCTCGCTCGCCAGCATCTCGGCGGCCGCCTTGGCGTCCTCGCGCTCGCGCGCGAGCCGACCCTTGGTCTCCTTGACGGATTTCTCCAGGCCGATGACCTGTTCCTTGAGCGCGTCGACCTGGGTCTTGAGCGCCACGATCTCGATGCGCTGGCTGTCGCCGGTCACCCCGCGGTCGTCGAGGTCGGACGTCAAGCGCGCCAATTCGGCCTGCCTGTCCGACAGGGTGCGTTCGGCTTCGTGCAAGGCGCCGGTCTTGACGGCAAGCTCGTCCTCGGTCGCCTTCAACTGATCCTTGAGCGCCTTCTCGCGCGCCTCGAGCGCGAAGATGGTCGCGCTCTTCTCGCCCACCTCGACCTTGAGACGGTTGATCGCTTCGCTTTTCTTGCCGAGGTCGGCGAGCTGGCTCGAGGTCCTGTTCTTGAGCTGCTCGACGCTCATCTCCAACCGGCGCGTCGACATGGCGAACTCGGCGCGCAGCTGGTCCTTGTCGGCCTGGATTTCCGCCATCGACAGCGGGATCGCCGCCTCGAGCCGGCGCGCGGTCAGGCGCACCGCGCGCCCGTGAACGAACGGCATGGTCACGAGCGCGATCAGGCTCGCGGCCAGGAAGCCGACCCCGAAATACATGATCGGCTCGATCACGGGCGAACGCCTCCGACCCGGTTGGCATGTCTGATAAGCAACATGCCACGCGGGTGTCGTTTGTTCCAGCTTGCCGCCCGGTCAGCGTGAATTCGGCTGCGGCGCCCGCCCGACGATCGGCTCAGAGCGGGTTCCAGGTGGCTCGGTCGGTGAATTTGAGGAAGCCGACATTGGCGCCGAGCCGCACGCCCACGCCGGAGCGGATCGGCACCACGACGATGCGATTGGCGGTGAGCACCGTCATGCCAAACCCGCCGACCAGATAGGCCGAGCCGTCGACGCCGGCGAAGTGCTGATAGATCGCCTGGGTGGCGGGCAGGTTGTAGACCAGCATCATGGTGCGGGCGCCCTCGCCGCCGACGTCCCAGCCGAGGGTGGGGCCCTGCCAGTACACCTTCAGGTCGCCGGCGTTCTTCGTATAGAGCGTTCCCTCGCCGTACCGCAGGCCGACGAACAGGGCGCCGCCGCCTTCCTGGCCGAGGATGTAGCCGTTGGGCAGGCCCCATTGGCTCACCGCCTTCTCGATGACGGTGGCAAGCCCGCGCGAAACGCCGCCGAAGAAGCGGTGGCCGGTGTTGACGAGCTCTCCGGGCGTGAAGCTGTCGCTCGGCGGCGGAGGGTTCGGCTGGGCCGCGGCCGGAAGGGCGCTCAGCCCGAGAAGGAGAACGAGACCGAAGACACGGACGGCTGCGCGCATGGAAGCTCCCTGGAAGAGGACGGCGTTTAACCCATTGCATACCGGGATGGCGTAGGACGGCCCCCGAGGACGCACCCGTCCCGCCATTCGAATCGGGCAATCTTCGGCAACAACTATGACGGCAGCGCGGCGGGGACGAAAGCCGGCGATCGGGCGGGTGGTGCTCGGCTTGGCGCTCCTGATTGTGGCCTCGGTCGGCCTCGGCCTCGCGCAGGTCGGCGCCGCGACCACCGAGCGGCTGGTCGTCGACCGGCATACCGGCCTTGCCCTCTACGGTTTCGATCCGGTGGCCTATTTCACCGACGCCAGGCCCATGCCCGGCCGACCCGACTTCGAGCTTTGGCTTGCCGGCGCGACCTGGCGGTTCCGCAATGAAGGCAACCGCGCGGCCTTCGCCGACCACCCGGAGATCTATATGCCCCGATTCGGCGGCTATGACCCGCTCGCCCTGGCGCGCGGCGTGGCGCTGCCGGGCAATCCCCAGTACTGGGTGGTGGCCGGCAGCCGCCTGTACCTGTTCCAGACCCGCGAGACGCGCGACGCCTTTGCGTCCGATCCGGACAAGGCGCTTGCGGTCGCGCGGGCGCAGTGGCCGCAGGTCATCAAGGGACTTGTGCCTTGAACTTCTCCGCCGCGGCAGGGTCGGCCCAAGCGAGAAAGCCGGGCACGACAAAGCCGTCGGCCGCGCGTCCATAGGGGAGGACGCCGCCGTCGGGGGACGTCACCGTTCCGCCGCTCGCCGCCAGGACGGCCTGCCCGGCGGCCACATCCCATTCGCGCGTCGGCGCAAGGCGGGGATAAAGGTCGGCGGTTCCCTCGGCGAGCCGGCAGAATTTCAGGGCGGACCCGCACGGCAGGCGCTCGACCTGGGGCAGCGCCGCGACGAACGCCGCGGTGCGCGCCTCGAGATGCGAGCGGCTGACCGCGGCGACGAGGCCGC
>WNGG01004358.1_pt1 | contig 15905 bp, 15 predicted proteins | sample 5400661 | NCBI WGS metagenome assembly WNGG01 (sample SAMN13153372, study PRJNA577476) | soil metagenome | isolation source: 100 cm soil or saprolite under Garry oak tree replicate 1 | place: USA:California | collected 2016-06-15
CGATCGCTTGCCTCGCGCGTGGCGATATCGATCGGGATTTGACCAAGCAACGGGACGCGCAGCCGTTTCGCTTCGCGTTCGCCGCCGCCGCTTCCGAAAATGTCGTAGCGTTTGCCGTCGGATGGAGAGACGAAGTAGCTCATGTTCTCAATAAGGCCGAGCACCGGGACGTTGACCTTGTCGAACATCGTTGCGGCTTTGCGAGCATCAATTAGCGCAACTTCTTGCGGCGTCGTCACGATGATCGCTCCCGCAAGGGCAACTGTCTGGACAATCGTGAGCTGGATGTCGCCGGTGCCAGGCGGAAGGTCGAGAACCAGATAATCGAGCTCACCCCATTCGACTTGTCTCAGGAACTGCTGGGTGTAGCGCGTCACCATCGGCCCGCGCAAAATTGCCGGAGAAGTGTCGTCGAGCAGAAATCCCATCGACATCAGGCGCAATCCGTATTGTTCGATCGGCACAATCTTGTTTTCTTCCGTTGCCATCGGTCGTTCACGCGTGCCGAACATGAGCGAAATGCTGGGGCCGTAGATGTCGCAGTCACACAAACCAACGCGCGTGTCGGTTTGCTCGAGCGCGACCGCGAGATTTGCCGCAACGGTCGATTTGCCGACGCCGCCTTTGCCGCTCGCCACCGCGATGACATGCTTGATTCCCGGAATTCGCGTGGCGCCCACACCAGCTCCCGCGCCGGTAGGTGGCGCGTGGATGTCGATCAAAACTTTGGCGCTTCGAACACCATCAATGGCACGCAACGCTTTTTCCGCATCGTTCTTGATCGTCGCTGGAACATTTGGATCGTTCGTCGCGAGGGCGAGCTGCACTTTGACTTCGCCATTGTCGATATTGACCGACTTGACCAAGCCGAACGAAACGATGTCGCGAGTGAAGCCGGGATATTTAACCGACTTCAGCACGTTCATCGCCTGTTCCTCTAAGATTGACATGCACAAAACTTACCCGCGGCTTGTCGGACGTAAACCGCGGCGATCTCGTTATCGGCAATCGGATCAGGCGCGTCGGATTGGCCGGGATGCCGAAGAGAATTGCGCTAACCGGGAATTTTCTTGTTGCTGCTTATAAGTGGTAATCAGAGCTGGTTCGGCGGCGCCGGGCCCTTGAGTAAATCAATCCTATGCCCCGTCTTCTGGATTTCCACAATCAGATCCGAATAGCTCCAACGCCCGAGCGACTTCTCCGCCTTTACGTAAATCGTGCCTTTTCCCTTGGGACCCGAAATGGGAATGGACAGGTTCGCTTCGCCGGTCGCGCCGTTAACGCTCGTATTTCCAGAAACGAAAAATCCCTCCTTAATCGGCGAACCGAGGGCCTCGATGACCGCCGGATGTATTCTCGCTTTGGCGAAGGCGTCTTTGTAAGGATCGGTCGACTTGATCGCGCTGAAAACGATCACGACAATTGAACCGACGAAGGCAACGAAGAGAACTACAATCGTAAGGCAGCCGGTCGGCACAAACCATTTCCAGTTTCGTGTCCACCAGTTGCCTTTTGCTTTAGGCTCGATCGGTGTTGTCGGTTCCATGGGATTCGCTTAACTGAATCGGGCGAGCCGTTGCAACTTATCTAAGCCCGCCATCTAAGCTTGACCTTCAGTTGCCACCCAGACAGGCTGAACGACATGAAAATACCACCCACTCTCCGAATTGCTTTCGCCGGCGTTTTTCTCCTGTTTTTGAATGCTTGCGCGACTAATGCGCCCACCGCGGCAGGGCCGCTTGTCGGCACGTGGACCAACTCTCTCGGTACTGTCTGGACGATAAAGCCCGACGGCACGTTCAATGTCGTTAACCCGAAACGCCACATCTGGGGAACCTATACAGTCGCCGGTGACACTGTCACAATCCAAGAGACGGGCGGCAAAACTGCGAAAGGCTGCAAGGGCCCCGGCGCATACAAGTTTAGGCGCCCCAACCAGAACACTCTGACCTTCACGTTGGTCAGTGACACCTGCAAAGAACGCAAGAAAAACGTGCTGGTCGCCTGGCATCAGAAGTAATCTGCGGCCGAACCAACACTAGCAGAGACTAAGCTTTCGCTCCCAGCGGGCACACCGCTCAGACGCGATCTTTTAACTGCGTTTTTCCGGCAGTCCGCGCGCAATGGACGCAGCAAAAGATCTGTCCATTGGCTTCTACGCCATGGCCGACGATCCGGCAGTGGCAGTGCGGGCAAACCGGCGCAAGCGCATGGATCGCGCACTCGAAGCTATCGAAGGTGTGGTGTGTGCCGGCAACGACTACCTCGAACGCCTTGTCATATTCATTTTCACAAACTTCGCATGTAGCCATACTAAATATCTTTCGCACGCCGTCGCCCTTGCGGCGGTGTCCGATTTATTTTCGCAGGCGAAAATTATTTTGATCTTCAGATCCGGGCCGGCATCGCCAATGCCAGCTACAGCGCGGATTCCCGCCCCGGTGCTGACTTGGCGAGTTCTGGCTGGGATCTGTAAGGGAAGCTGTCAGCTTCCCCTACGGCTTGGAAAGTGGAGATAGCGCGGGGAAGTGATACTTTCTCTTTGGACTCAGTTATGAAGATACCAAAGCAGCTCATCGATTGTTTGAACGAAAGCAAAGTCGGTTACGAAATTCTACATCATCCCGAAGCTGTTACGGCACAAAGGATCGCCCAAGCCGAGCACGTGAAAGCGCGGCATCATGCAAAGGTTGTAATGGTAAAATCCGGAGAAGAGCACCTGATGACAGTGCTTCCCGCGGATCATCAAATCGATCTCGAAAAGGTTGCGAAGGCCATTGGAAAAGGCGCTTCGCTGGATACCGAGCAAGAATTTAAGGCGCTATTCCCGGACTGCGCGACCGGAGCAATGCCGCCATTTGGCAATCTCTACGGCCTACCAACCTATGTGGACAAGAGTTTGGCCCAGGAGGATTACATCGTTTTCGAAGCGGGCACTCACACCGACGCGATCAAAGTCAGCTATGATGATTACGAAAAAATCGTGAAACCGCGGGTCGAAGACCTGGCAGTCAAGATTCAACCCATGAAACCGGGATGAAGACTGCGTTAACGGGCTTCGGTCTCTGGCTTTTGTGCGCGGTTGCGGTCGCGGCGGAGAAGGTTTCATTCGTCAAAATTGATGGAGCGATTGGTCCGGCGACAGCGAGTTACATATCGCGGAGTATCGATGAAGCGCGGACGCAGAACGCGCAATGTCTCATCATTCAACTTAACACGCCGGGCGGCTTGCTCGATTCAACACAGACGATTGTGCAAAGCTTTTTGGGGTCTCCTGTGCCAGTGGTGGTTTATGTAGCTCCGACGGGTGCGACCGCAACCAGTGCCGGTTGTTTTATTACCATTGCCGCGAGTGTCGCCGCTATGGCGCCCGCCACGACGATTGGCGCGGCTCATCCGGTCTCGATAGGCGGTTTTCCGAGTGGCGGAGAAGAAAAGACCGATGATACCATGAAGCAGAAGCTGGAAAATTTTTCTGTGAGCTACATCGAAGCGATCGCGGGCAAACGCCAGCGCAATGTAGAGTGGGCAAAATCTGCTGTAAAAGAAAGTGCATCGATCAGCGCGGAGAAAGCCCTCGAGCTAAAAGTCATCGATCTGATCGCCCCCGATCTGTCGGCGTTACTAAAACAATTGAACGGGCGCGTGGTGGAGGGCAAGACACTCAGGACCGCAGGCGCCGAAGTAACGGAGATAAAGATGTCGCCATCGGAGCGTGTCTTTCAAAAGCTCTGGCGGCCGGAGGTCATGTTCGTCCTCATGCTCATCGCGATCTATGGAATCATTGGTGAACTGACCACGCCCGGCGCGATTCTGCCCGGCGTAGTCGGCGCGATTGCGTTGGTCTTGGTGCTCTATCTGGCGGCAATCCTGCCGGTCAACGTCACTGGACTCGTGTTGATCGCACTCGCGCTCATGCTTTTCATCTTTGATGTGTATGCGCCTACGCACGGTGTGCTGACGGTGGGCGGAGTCATTGCGTTTCTAATCGGGTCCCTCATGCTTTTCAACCGCGCGGATCCGCTTTTTCGGTTGTCGCTGAGCTACATCATTCCAGCGACGCTGATTACCGCGGCGTTCTTTATTTTCGTTATTGGAAAAGGCCTGCGCGCGCAACTCTTGCCGGTGAAGGTGGGAGCGGAAACGCTGCTTGGAAAAACCGTGACGGCATTGACGCCAATCGACGCGGGCGGCGGCTGGATTTTCGTTGAAGGCGAATATTGGAACGCGGTCAGCGATACGCCCATCAAAAAAGGCGAACCTGCCGAGATCGCAGCGGTGCAAGGATTAACCGCAAAACTAAAACCTAAAGGAGAATAAAGCCATGCCATTACTCGAAGCGCTGCCGAAATTAATTAGTTGGGCCATACCACTCATTGTTCTTGCCATCATTATCCTGCCGCAGGCGATCCGTATCCTGCGCGAATACGAGCGAGGAGTGATTTTCCGTCTCGGGAAATTGCTCGGTGCGAAAGGTCCGGGGTTGATTTTCCTCATCCCCATCGTGGATCGAATGGTGCGAATGGATTTGCGCGTCGTGACCATCAACGTCGAGCGGCAGGAGGTGATGACGCGTGACAACGTGCCGGTGACGGTCGACGCGGTTGTTTATTTCCGCGTGGTCGATCCGCAAGCCGCGGTCGTGAAAGTGGAGAACTTTCTCAAAGCCACCTCGCTCATCGCCCAGACCACGCTGCGCAGCGTGCTCGGCCAGGCCCCCTTGGACGACCTGCTTTCGCAGCGCGAGACGATCAACCAGAAGTTGCAGGAGATCATTGACCGGCAAACCGAACCCTGGGGCGTCAAAGTGACGGCGGTCGAGGTGAAGGACGTGGCGTTGCCCGACACCATGAAGCGTGCGATGGCCAAGCAGGCCGAAGCCGAGCGCGAACGCCGCGCGAAGATCGTCAACGCCGAGGGCGAATTTCAAGCCGCGGAGAAAATGGTGCAGGCCGCCGCGATGATGAGTAAGGAGCCGATTGCGCTGCAACTGCGCTTCCTGCAAACCATGCGCGAGATTTCCAGCGAGCACAACACGACGACGTTTCTCCCGGTCCCTATCGATTTGTTCGCGCCATTTAAGAAGAGCGAGCCACCGAAGGCGTAAGTTTCTTCGACCGGGATCTGTAGCCGCTTCGCTATGCGAAGCGCTGGGCGCGGGCGGTTTATCTCACGTTCATTACGCCACACAGAGCGGCGGCAACAACATTTGAAACGCGCGGATGGTTAAATAAACAAAACTTAAGCGTGAAAGGCCTATTGGAATTGCAGGAGCGGCTGGTTTCTTTCCTGGAATCGCCGGCTTCGTATCCACACAGGCCGCCGGAAGTGTCCTCGATGCAGACGCACATCTCGTGGGTCTTCATTGCCCCGCCTTTTGTCTTCAAGGTGAAGAAGCCCGTGAATTTTGGGTTTCTTGATTTCAGCACTCTGGAAAAACGTCGTCATTTTTGCGAACGGGAGATCGAGCTGAATCGCAGGCTCTGTCCGGAAGTGTATTTGCGAGTGATCCCCATCTACAAAAGCGCTTCCGGCTTTTCCTTCAAAGCACAAGGCGAAATTGCTGAGTACAGCGTCATGATGAAACAACTGCCGGCCGGCTCGTTCTTGAGTGAATTGCTCGCCAAAGGTTTGGTCGGAGAGACGGAAATCAATCGTGTTATCTCGTGTCTGCACCGATTTTACGAGTCCGAAACTCCGACACCGGAGATCGAACAATGGGGGACGCCCGAGAAACTCAAGATCAGTACAGACGAAAATTTCAGGCAAGTGGAACCGTTCGTGGGAAAAACTATTTCGCCGGTCGCTCTCGAAACGATCCGCCATTTCACGAACAGCTTCTATGCGACGAATGAAGATTTATTTCGCAATCGGATTCGCCAACACCGGATTCGCGATTGCCATGGCGATCTGCACCTCGATCACGTCCATCTCACTCCGGAAGCGACGACCATCTTCGATTGCATCGAGTTCAACGATCGGTTCCGATTCATTGACATCGCGAATGACCTCGCATTTTTGGCGATGGATTTTGATTTCGAAGGGAAGCGCGAGCTGGGAAATCTGCTTCTTCGAAATGCTGCGCGTGAATTTCGAGACCCAGGCGTACTGGAGGTCGCGAACTTCTACAAGTGCTATCGGGCTTTTGTGCGCGGAAAAGTCGAAAGCATTCAAGCGATGTCGAAGGAGGCGGCCGATCTCGATGAGCACGCTAAGCAAGCGGCGCGCTATTTTCGTCTCGCTTTGCGATACGCCACAAGCGGCTCGGAGCCATTGTTCCTTGTTGTCATGGGCCGCGTTGGCGCCGGCAAAACCACAGTCGCCAGGCAATTGGGAGCTGAGTTGAACTGGCCCGTGTTTTCCTCCGACCAAATTCGCAAAACTCTAGCTGGCGTCGCGCTAACGGAGCGGACCGCGCTGGAGTTGCGTGACGAAATGTACTCGGAGTGGATGAGCGAACAGACTTACAAAAAACTTCTAGAGCAAGGACTTGCCGCACTTGAAACCCACGGCGGTGTTGTGATCGATGCAACCTTTTCAAGCCGGGCAAAACGGGAATTTTTGCGCGAAGCATGCGGCAGTGTGAGTTTACAGGCCATAGAACTCGATACCGATCGTGGCAAGATCGAGAGCAGGTTGAAGGCACGAGATCGGAGCGCCAGCGAAATCTCAGATGCACGCCTGGAAGACTTTGAAAAATTGAGCGCGGCTTACGAGCCACCGTCGGAATTCGCGCCGGATCTGATCAAGATCTCAACAGACAAAGCAGTCGCCGATACCGTGAAAGCGGTGCTGCAGCAACTGGCCGAGAAACAACTTCGCTAAGGCAATTTGGTCACGATCCTGGCGACTTGCTGGCGAAAAAGTTTGGCGCCACCGGAAGCAGGATGACGAACGTAATGTGCCTCGATATCCAAGTTTTCAAGCTGCGAGGCAGCGACACGACCGAGAGCTACAATCTCCTCGCATGGAAACAGGTCGAGGAAAGCCTTGAGCACCAGTGTGCCCGCAGACTGCTCGGCCTTAGTCGGCGTCTGGTTGCTCAACATGCCGGCGCGCGGATCGAATGAATGCCACGGGAACGCATTCCACAAGACGAATTGCTCTGGCGTGACTCCGAGCCGCAACAAGGTGCTCCAGACAATGGTGGCTGTGGGCTCGGAAAAACCATCTCGACTTTTCTGAGGTTTGCTCGTCCGACGCGGTTTGATTCCAGAAAAGAAATCCTTAGCTTCGATCCCGGCGTCCGTCTTTCGCCCGAGCAGAATGCGCTCGGAAGTCATAGGGATTCCGCTGAAATGACCGCCGCGGTATCCAAGCGCTTCGCCGACCACTGCGAGTCGGGCCTTTTTGAGTCGCTCGCAAAGATACGCGCATAACTGCTCGCGCCTGATCCGAGGCGCCTGTGGGCCAATATCGTTTTCCTTATCGACTTGCCACCACGGATTGAAGACGGCGCCGTATGGCGACTTTTTCAATAGGCGCAGAAAGTTTTCGACTGATTCTGCGGGCATAATCGTAGTTTACAGTAGAAATGAACTCCCAGCCCAGGTCGTTGCGCGTGTTTTTCTGCGGCGATCTGATGACCGGCCGGGGCATCGATCAGGCGCTGCCGTATCCGGTGAATCCGATTTTGTACGAACCGTATGTGCGCGATGCGCGCGAATATGTCGATCTTGCCGAAAAAGCGCACGGTGTGTTTGGGCGACCGGTGACCTTCGATTACATCTGGGGCGCCGCTCTGGAAGAATTGGCGCGAGCGCGCGTGGATCTCAGGATCGTCAATTTGGAAACGGCCATCACGTCCGCCGAGACGCATTGGCCGGGCAAAGGAATTCATTACCGCATGCATCCACGGAACATTGGTTGTCTGGCGGCCGCCGGGATCCATGCTTGCATTCTGGCGAACAATCACGTTTTGGATTGGGGATATGCGGGATTGTCTGGAACGCTGCAAACTTTGGATGCGGCGGGCATTGCCCATTCAGGCGCAGGAGAGAATGCGGACGTGGCAGCCGCTCCCGCAGTGCTGGATGTGGCGGGCAAAGGACGCGTAATTCTCTTCTCGTTTGGATCGACAGGCAGTGGAATCCCGCGGGAGTGGAGCGCTACCGCATCACGCCCGGGAGTGAATTTGCTGGACGATCTTTCGGAAGCGACCGCTGCGCGAATTGCGAGTCGGATGCAAAGACTTCAGCAACCGGGCGACCTGCTCATCGCGTCGATCCACTGGGGCGGCAACTGGGGCTATGATATTCCCCCGGAGCAGATCGGGTTTGCCCATCGTTTGGTCGAGGAGGGAGTTGGGGTCGTGCATGGCCACTCTTCTCATCACGTCAAAGCGATCGAGGTTTTCAAAGGTCGCCTCATCCTCTATGGCTGCGGGGATTTACTCACTGACTACGAAGGGATCAGCGGTTATGAAGCGCTCCGCGGCGATCTAGGCCTGTTGTACTTGGTCGAACTGGATTCGCAGAGTGGCCGTCTCAGATCAGTGCGATTGGTTCCGACGCAAATGCGGCGCTTCCGCCTAGAGCGTGCGTCGGCCGCCGATGCGCGTTGGCTTTGCGATCTTCTTAACACCCTTGGCAAGCAATTCGGCACGAGCCCGCGGCTGAAAAAAGACAATAGCATGATGCTCAAATGGCCGTAAACGTGCGGACGAGACGCCCGGCTGTCCCACAGACACGAGGGTCTGTACTAAGAATCCTAAGAATCAGCGCTGGCCAACAGACGCGGGGCGAGTTCGCGCAGAAAGCGCTCGACTTCCGCCGGGCCCTTAAGCGCGTAGCGCGCGGCAGTCGATCGCGACTGCTCACCCACGACGATACCGACGCCGCGTTGCTCAAGCGCGCGGAAGGCGTCTTCGTCGGTGAGATCGTCGCCGATGTAAAGCGGAAGCACTTCCGGTTGTTCCAAGCCCAGCGTTTCCAGCAGCCAGACCACGGCTCTGCCCTTGTTCCAGTCGATGTTCGGCTGGAGCTCATAGACCTTCTTGCCGGCGGTAATGCGCAGCTCGCGGTGACATGCCCCCGTTTCGTTCACAGCTCGCTCGACCTTCGTCACGCCCCTCTCATTTGCCTGGCGATAATGCGCGGCGATGGAAAAACGCTTCCGCTCCAGCAGTGCGCCAGATGTGCCCGCGAGCTTTTCGCCAAGCTCCTTTTCCGCAGCATCGAGAATTGGAAGAAACTCCGTGGCCACTTGTTTCCGCAGCCCGCGCGGCGCGGCGATATCAAAACCGTGACTACCGGAGTAAATGATCTCGTTGATGCCCACGCGCCGGCGAATGTCATCCAAGTCGCGGCCGCTGAGGATTGCGACCGGCACGTGAGTCGCCAGCGTCCGCACCGCCTCCCGCGTTGAATTGGAGAGCACCGCGTGCGTTGGTTGGCTAACGATCGGCGTAAGCGTGCCATCGTAATCGAGAAAAACGGCGAGCCGTCTGCCGCGCGGAGGGGCGATATCTTGAAGGTGAGTCAGCGCGGATGGGACCGTCTGTGTCATATTTCGTTAGGCAACGTGGAGCTGGCTTGCGCTTCCGAATGAAACGTAGCACCGAGCTGCAGGGAAAGCAGCTTGCTTCCCGCAGATGGGGCACTAACAGCGGCCCCTCCCAGCTTCCGGTACGGCACAGACCGCAACGAACTAATGCGCGCGATTTGTTTGTGAGAACTCCAACAAAGGAGTTAAAAGAGTTACAACGTTACAAAAGTTAGGATGGCGCCGCCGTTCATTTCCGTTGTAACGATGTAACCTTCTTAACTTTCTTAAACTCGCTTCAAAATGAGCCGCCTCATTCTCGTTTCTAATCGGCTGCCATTCGCGCTTGAGCCAGCGGGTGAGGGCCAGTGGAGCGTGAAGCCCTCTCCTGGCGGGCTCGTTAGTGCGCTCGGACCCGTGCTGCGCGGCCGCGGCGGGACATGGATCGGTTGGCCCGGAGTCGCGGGCGAGATCCCGGACGCGCCGTTCGCCGAAGCGACGCGCGACGCAGGCTACGAGGTGGTGTCAGTGGCATTGAGCGAAGCAGAACGCGACGAGTTTTACTACGGTTATTCCAACGAAGTCATCTGGCCGCTGTTTCATGACCTGCAAAGCTTCTGCCACTTCGAGCCGGCCTTCTGGGAGACCTACAAGGCAGTGAACGAGCGCTACGCCGAGGCGATCGCGCGCCACTGCCAGCCTGGCGACTTCATTTGGGTGCACGATTACCATTTAATGTATGTCGCGCAGGCGCTGCGTGAGCGTGGCGTGCATGCAGCGCTGACATTTTTCCTGCACATCCCCTTTCCGCCATACGACATTTTCGCCAAGCTTCCGCAACAGCAACGTTTGTTGCGCGCCTTGCTCCAATTCGATCTGCTCGGTTTCCAGACCCGGCGCGACCTGCGCAATTTCCTGCAATGCGTACGTCGCGTGATGCCAGAAGGGAACTTGCTCCCCAGCCGCAAGCTCCAAGTTATCCGCTTCGACAAGCGCAAGATCCGCGCTGGCAGGTTTCCGATCGGGATCGACTTCGAGTCGTTCGAAAAAGGTGCGGTGTCCGAGGAAGTCGCGCGGAGGGCCCGGGAACTGCGCGCCGCTTTTCCCGGCTGCCAGCTCATGCTGGGCGTGGACCGTCTCGACTACAGCAAAGGAATTCCCGAGCGCCTGCGCGCGTTTCGCGATGCATTGGAGCGGTACGAGGAACTGCGAGGTCGCGTGGTCCTGATCCAGAATGTTGTGCCGAGTCGAGTAGAAATTCCCAGGTATCACGAGTTCAAGGACCGCATCGATCGTTTAGTCGGCGACATCAACGGTCGCTTCTCGACCGACACCTGGCTGCCGGTGCATTATCGCTTTCGCAGCCTCGATCGCGACGATCTGTTGGCCCACTATCGGGCGTGCGAGATCGCGCTGGTCACGCCGCTGAAGGACGGTATGAATCTTGTGGCCAAGGAATACTGCGCATGTTGCGTCGATAAAAACGGCGTTCTGATTCTGAGCCAATTCGCGGGCGCGGCCGAGCAGCTCAAGCGCGGCGCGCTGCTGGTGAATCCTTACGATGTCGAGCAGGTGGCCGACACGATCTTGAAAGCATTCCGAATGAGCCGCGCCGAGCGCAGCGCGCGCATGAAGCGCATGAGACGTGCCGTATCCAACGAGAACGTGTTCCGGTGGGTGGATTCATTCCTCACGGCGGGATCGCGACTTCGGTAAACAAACTACCAAGCTCCGGCCTCCGGTCTGCGGGTTTACCATGCGCTTATACCAATCGAGGATCAGCCGAGTTGTCTCAGCAACTCTGCCGTTGTCACGTCTGTTCTCCGATATCTTGCGCAAGTTTGGCTACCCTATCATGTAAAGCGCTCGCAATCTGCTCGTGCGGTTTTTCGCCGCCGCCCTCGCGCTTCACTTGTTGCGCGTCGAGCGCTTTGCCGAACACAACACAAATTGCATTTGGCTTGGGAAAAAACTTTCCCGGTGGCAAAGCTTGATGAGTACCGTGAACAAACACCGGAATGACTCGTACCGGGAAATGTTCCAGTAACATCCCGATACCCGGTTTGAAGTCTTGCAGCTCTCCATTGGCCGAGAGTCCGCCTTCCGGAAACCAAACGAGGTTCTTCTTGTTTTTCAGGATGGTGGCCCCAAAAGCCAGGCTTGAGCGCGCGGCGCGCATGGGCTCAACTGGCAAAATCTTTCCCAGCCGGCTGAGGAGACGCATCACCGGATTCGCGAGGACGATCCCGGTCCAACCAGCCCAATAGGTTTTGCGCAACTGGTTCCAGTTGAGCAATGCGGCAATCGCGAACGGATCGAGATAACTGGCATGGTTGGGCGTGAGTACCCATTGCTCGTCTTCAGGCAAATGTTCAAGTCCTTCGACGCGCAGCCGAAAGATCACGCGTATCAACACGCGATTCACGGCATAGAGAAAGCGCGCAGTCGTTGCGGCGACCGGGCCGAGTGGCTCGAGCCATTGCTTCTGCTTCTCGTCAAGAACTTCGCCGGGTTTTTCCAACGGATCGGCCGATTCTCCTTCGCTGCCCTCTGTCACTTCGTGCAAGAGATCGCGCACCGTCTCGGTGCGCGCGATCGCTTCATCGGTCAATTCCACACCGCTGGATTCGGCGATTTCGAGCGTAAGATTCAGCCACTCGAGCGAATCGATCCCGAGGTCGAACTGTGGACTTGTGTCCGGTGTCAGTCGCTTGCCGCGATATCGTTTCGCAAGCATTTCCCACACGGATTGCGCGGCGGAATCCTCCAGCAGCGCGCGATCTTCGCCCGACATTTCTTCGATCGACATCGGGCCCGCGGCGGGAGCTTTTTCGCCGCCTTCTTTGGCCTGTTCGTAACGTTCGGGCAGCCGGTGACGCTGGATTTTACCGAGGCGTGTGCGCGGCAATGCATCGGGCGTGATAGCGTACTCCGAAATGCGCTGATGGCTCGGCAACCGCTTCGAAGCCGATTCGATCGCCTTGCGAACAGTAGCCTTTGCATCATCGCCGCGGCCAGCATGTTTGGGCACAATGACCGCCACGAGCTTGCCGCCTTTTTCGAGCACGCCGATCTCGCGAATCGCGAACTCCTCGGCATAGGCCGCTTCGACATCTTCGGTCTGAATCTTCTCGCCGCTCTCGGTTTTGATCAGCGTCGAGATGCGACCGAGGATGTGAAGGTTATCGTCGTCATCAAAGTAACCCATGTCGCCGGTGCGGAACCATCGGTCGTCGGTGAAGACCTCTTTCGTTTTGTCGGGGAGATTCCAGTAGCCTGCAAAAACATTCGGCCCCCGCGCGAGAATCTCGCCAACTTCGCGCCCGTTGATGCGCTCCTCTTTTTCGAGCGCGCTCGGATCGATCCGAATCTCCACGCCGGCAAATGGTTTCCCTACGCTGTCTCTTGGCGCTTTCCCACCCAGGTTTAGTGTGAGAAGCGGCGACGTTTCGGTGAGACCATAGCCGACGGCGACTTCCCAGCCTAGCGCTTCGAGTTTCGAAGCTAGATCGGGGTCGAGCGCCGCGCCACCGGAAGCGAGAAGCCGAAGATTTTTACCAAAACGTTTGTGTAACGAACGAAACAGCAATTTGCCGACGCGCAGGCTGAACCATCGGCCTAAGGTGGATCGCACAAACGCGCTCCCGGTAAGAAATGCACTGAACAATCCGCGCGCGATCCAGCCGGAGGATTCCACTCTCGATTCGATGCCGGAATACAGTGCGCTATAGAGCCGTGGAACGCCGACAATTGCCGTCACTTCACCTTCGTGCAGCGCGCGCAACAATTGCTGTCCACTCAGTGAAAATGGCAAAGTCAGCGGGAGACCGAGAGCAAGCGGGGCCAGCATGCCGATCACAAACGGATAGACGTGATGCAGCGGAAGCGGGAGCAACGCGCGATCCTCGCCGGTCATGACCTTCATTTCGATGATAACGTCGAGCTGCGATGCGATATTTCCGTGGCTCAGCGGCACGCCTTTGGGCGGACCGGTGGTTCCAGACGTGTAGAGCAGCACCGCCGCGTCGTCCGGGCTTGTCGTCGGGAGTTCCGTCGCCGCCTTATTGAGAAATCGCTCCCAACTCCGCTTATCATCATCGGGGTCAGCATCGAGTAGAATCAGCTTTGGTCTTTCTTTCAGGTCGAGCTTCTCGATCCGTTCCATTCGGCGCTGGGTGGTGATGACAGCGCGCGCACGACTGTCGCGCAGAACGTGAACGAGAGTATTGTCTCCGAGCTGGATATCCAGCGGCACAGCCACTGCACCCGCGCGAATAATCCCCAATGCAGCCACGATCCATTCCGGGCGATTCTCCGCGAAGAGCGCAATAGTATCGCCGCGTTTGAAACCATCTTTGGCGAGCCCGCTGGCGAAAGATCGCAAGCAGTCTGCGAGCTTTTTAAAAGACCAGCGGTGTCGATCTTTCTTCCCCAGGGCCAACAAGGCTGTTTTCCCGCCACGCTCGCCTAACGAGTCTATGATCGACTGCAATGTTCGCGCCGAGCTCATTTCTTCTGAGAACCTAGCATTCGGCTGCGCACACGCGATCCGACGGCGAGCGGCGATTCAAGGACATGAACAGAAAAGCTTCCGCTGTCTGGCAGGGCGGCCTCAAAGATGGCCGCGGCACAGTTTCCACCGAGAGCGGCGTACTCTCCGACGCTGCGTATTCTTTTCGCACGCGTTTCGAGAATGAAAAAGGAACTAATCCGGAGGAACTCGTGGGCGCGGCACACGCGGGATGTTTCTCGATGGCGCTCTCCGCGCAACTGGGCGAGGCCGGGCTCAAGCCGGAGCGCATCGAGACCGCAGCCACGGTTACGCTAGAGAAAGTGGCCGATGGTTTCGCCGTGACTGCCGTGCATCTTGATGTGAGTGCCACAGTCCCTGACGCCGACGAGGCCAAGTTCCAAGCCGCCGCCAACAAGGCGAAGGAAGGTTGCCCGATTTCAAAGCTGCTCAATGCGAAGATTACCATGCAGGCGCGGCTGAAGTGAAGGCGTGACTTGAGAAAAGCACTCACCCCTTCCGATTCGCCTTTGTCGCGACTTTTTTGGTCTCGATGAACCGGTCGGGGTTGATTGAGATGGAGTGAGTAGCAGACTTGATCAGAGAAATGCGGCGAAATCCATTCTTGCCTTTCGTACACCTCATGCGCGTAAGCGCCAGTTGAGTATCGCTGGATCGGGCGGCGTTTCGAAACGATACGTCTTGCCGGTGAAACTCACGTTTCTCGGCACACGCGGTGAGATCGAGGCGCGGACGCGCCGACATCGCATGCACACTTCGCTGCTGGTGTCGTATCGCGGCGGCAACGTGATGATTGATTGCGGACTTGATTGGCTCGGAAAATTTGAACGTCTTCAACCCAGCGCGATCGTGCTCACACACGCGCATCCGGATCACGCATGGGGACTGCAAAACGGCGCGTCCTGCCCGGTCCACGCGCCGCAGAAGACGTGGCGGACATTGAAAAAATGCAAGATCGACAATCCCCAACTGATCAAGGAGCGTGCGCCCACGGAGATTTGCGGCATCACATTCGAGGCGTTTCCGGTTGAGCATTCGATCCTGGCTCCGGCCGTCGCGTACCGCGTGAGCGCAGGTGATGCCTGTATTTTTATGGACCAGATCTCTTGTTCATCCACGATCGCAGCGCAGCTTTGACACACGTGCAGAGTTATATTGGAGACGGCGCGACGATCACCCGCTCGTTCGTTCGCAAGCGAGGCGACACGCTGATAGGCCATGCGGCCGTTCGTACGCAACTGGGTTGGTGCGCGAAAGAGGGCGTGCCGCGCGCAATCATCACGCACTGCGGCTCGGAAATTGTCACCGGCGACGAGCGCATGCTTGCGGCAAAACTCCACGGGATGGCTACCGAACGCGGCGTCGAAGCGTGCATCGCTCACGACCGGATGGAGTTGATCCTGCGATGAACAAGCCAATGCCGGAGTTGCCATTTCCAGAGGTCAGAGGACGGAGGCCAGAGATCAGGCTCTGATAAACAAGACAAGCTAATGCCGGAATTACCTGACGTAGAAGCATTCAAGCGATATCTGGAGGCCACGTCGCTGCATCAGTGCATCGCGCATGTCGATGTGCTCAGCGCTGATTTATTGAAAGGCGTGTCGGGACGTGAGCTCGCGCGCCAGTTGAGAGGGCGACGTTTCGAATCGACGCGGCGCCATGGCAAACACCTTTTTGTGCGCACAGACGACGATATCTGGCTGCGGTTGCACTTTGGCATGACCGGCTCTCTGCGTTACTTCAAAGACGAAAAAAAAGCGCCGCGCCACACGCGGGTGCTGTTCCTTTTCGCAAAAGACTACCGGCTCGCCTTCGACGATCAGCGCAAGTTTGCCGAGATCGGACTAATCAAGGATGTCAGCGAGTTTTTGAAAAAGCGGGTGCTCGGCTC
>WNGG01004359.1_pt1 | contig 15905 bp, 14 predicted proteins | sample 5400661 | NCBI WGS metagenome assembly WNGG01 (sample SAMN13153372, study PRJNA577476) | soil metagenome | isolation source: 100 cm soil or saprolite under Garry oak tree replicate 1 | place: USA:California | collected 2016-06-15
TCGGTTACTGCGGCCGGCTGCGGTTGGGGTTCGCTGGCTGATCCGGCCGCGCGCGCGGCGATGCGGGCGCAGGCGGCCGAAACATCGAAAATGTTTATGGAAAAGGACATGGCCGCTGCGGCTGCGGTCTATGCCGACACGCCGACCCGGCAAACGCAAAAACACAAGGATCCGCGCGGTTACGCCGAGTTTGCGCGGATGCTCGCCGAGCATTCGGCGCGAGGTCATGCACTGACCATGGCAATGCTGCAGGCCAAGCGGCCGACATTGTGGGACATGGAAGCGGACTTGAAGAAATTTTTGCTGCCGCTTCTGATCGTCGTCGGCGACGAGGACGAGACCTGTCTCGACGGTAGTGTTTTTCTCAAGCGCACCGTGCCGACGGCGGGCTTGTTGGTCATTCCGCGCTCCGGCCACACCATCACCAGCGAAGAGCCGGATGCGGTCAATGCCGCGCTGGCCGAGCTGTTCACCGCCGCCGAAAGCGGCCGTTGGCTTGCACACAAGCCGGGCTGAAACGTCGGCTGCATCTCGGAACGCGGTTCTGCAGGTCGGGATAATCACGCCGCTGGCGGACCGCGCAACATGTCGCGCAACCGCTGCGGCGTGACCGGCAGCTGCGTCACCGCCCCGGGTTGGCCGAGCGCGTCATCGATCGCCGCCGCGATTGCTGCGCCGGCGGCATTGGCGCCGCCTTCGCCGGCGCCTTTTACGCCAAGTGAATTGAGCGGGCTCGGCGCGTCTTCGCTGATCAGCACCTCGATCGGCGGAATTTCACGCGCGGTCGGGATCGTGTAATCGGCGAAGTTCACGCAAATGGGTTCACCGCGCGCGTCGTAGCGGAATTCCTCGAACAGGGCACCGCCGAGGCCTTGCGCGACGCCGCCGGCGATCTGGCCCTCGACTAACATCGGGTTGACCGCCTTGCCGATGTCATAAGCGACGAAATAGCGCTCTACCGCCACTGCGCCGGTTTCGCGGTCGATGCGCACGACCGCGAAATGAATGCCATAGGGATAATTCATATGTGTGGACTCAAACCATCCTTCGGCGGCGAGGCCGGGCAATGCGTCACCAAGGAGCTTCGAGCCTGGATTAAGTGCGCGCGCGACCTCGCCGAGCGTTATCGAAGGTCCTTGCCGGGCGTCTTTGCGGATGACTCTGCCGGCGACGAGATCGAGCGCTTCGGGCGGCAATTGCAATAAATTGGCGGCAGCGGCGAGCGCCTTGGCGCGCAGCTTTGCCGCCGCGCGCCGCGCCGCTTCGCCGGTCATGACGGTCACCCGGGAGGCGAATGTACCCATGCCGTAGGCGATGCGATCGGTTTGACCGTGGATGACGCGAACCTGCCGATAATCGATGCCGAGTTCGTCGGCGCAGATTTGGGCGATCACGGTTTCCATGCCTTGCCCGACCGAAGTCGCGCCGGTCACGATCTCGACCGTTCCGACGCTGTCGATCGCGGCATGAACGCAATCGAATGGGCCGAGCCCGCTTTTCTCGACAAACATGGCAAAGCCGACGCCGACCGCTTCGCCTGCCGCGCGCCGCCGCTTGAGCTCGTCGCGCAGCGCGCGCCAATTGGCCGCCGTGAGCGCCTTGTCGAGCAGTCCGGCATAATCGCCGGAATCGTAGGTCATATCGGTGCCAAGCGTGTCGAGATGGCGCGCATAGGGCATTTCCGTCGCCGCAATCAGATTGCGCCGGCGCACCTCGACGCGATCGAGGCCGAGCTGTGCCGCAATCGCATCCATCAGCCGCTCGCGCACGAACGTGCTCTCAAAGCGTCCCGGTGCGCGATAAGTGCCGCATGGCGTCTTGTTGGTCAGGCGAATGCGCCCGATCATGTTATAGGCGCCGACGCGGTAGGGGCCGAGCAGCATGGTGGCGGCAAGGTCGGGTACCGTCGCCGCGTGGGTGCGCACATAGGCGCCCTGATCGTGAAAGAACTCGCCGTCGACGGCGAGCAGCCGGCCGGTTTGATCGACTGCGGCACGGACACGATATTGCTGTTCGCGGGAATGATTGGTGGCGATCAGATGTTCGCGCCGATCCTCGATCCATTTCACTGGACGGCGCAGCCGCAATGCGCCGAGACAGGCGAGCACGTCTTCCGGATAGAGCTCGCCGCGCACGCCGAAGCCGCCGCCGGTATGGCCTTCATGCAGATGCACGGAAGAAGCGGGGCGGCCGAGCATGCGGGCGAGTGCGTCGCGATTCCAATGCGGCACCTTGGCGGCGCCGTACAATTCGAGCACATCGCGCCCGTGATCGTAGAAGGCGATGGCGCCGCGCGTCTCCAGCGGCACGCCCGAGTGCCGTCCGATTTTGAGCTCGAGCGTCACGCTCGCATGAGCCGCGGCGAACGCCGCCGCCACGTCGCCATAGCCTTTGCGGACGACGGCGGCCTCGGTGGCATGGCCGGCGGAAAATTCGGCCGGCGGCGCCTCGGCACTCATGACTTCCGGCAATTCTTCGATTTCGACGGTGACCAGCTCGCCGGCATCTTCGGCGCCGTAGGGATCCGTCGCAAAGACAACCGCCAGAGGCTCGCCGACATAGCGAACATGATCTTCGGCAAGGATCGGTTGCCGGTACGGCTCAAGGCCTTCAATCCGCGTCAGGCGGAAATCGATCGGCGGGATATCGGCGACATCGGCCGCCGTCCATAGAGCGATGACGCCTGGGGACGTGCGCGCTTTGGCGATATCGATTGCAACAATGCGGCCGTGAGCGTGGGTTGAGCGAACCACCCGCATATGCAGTTGATGCGCAAACAAAACATCTGCCGCAAAACGCCCCTGGCCCATGACTAGGGGGCGGTCCTCAAGCCGCAGGACCGAGCGGCCGACGAAAGGTCCGTCGTCGGCCATGCCGCCTAGCCCTCGTTGTGTGACGGCGTCATTGCCGGCCGTGCTCGGTAACCGCTTCGAGGTGTTGCGTTTCGTTGATGCGCCGTACGCAAACGCTGCCTCCGGTGACATCGATTTCGTTGATGCAGCAAGGATCCTGCGCCACACGCCAGTAAGCGGAAAGCGGCTGGTCGAGAAGTTCGAGCAGCAAGGCGCGGTTCACGCTGTCATGGCCGACCAGCACGATGGTTTCGTCCGGATGTCGCGCCAGCACCATCCGCAGCGCATTTGCGGTACGCGCCACGAGATCCTGCAGCGATTCACCGTTCGGGAAACGCACCAGATGCGCCGTCGCGAACCAGGCGGCGAAAAGCATCGGGTCCTGCGCTTTGGCGTCAGCGAAGGTTTTGAACTGCCAGCTGCCGTAATCGATATCGTTGAGGTCCTCGCAGGTTTTCGCCGCGACGCCGGTGACCCGCGCGATGGCTGCCGCAGTGGCGATGCACCGGCTCATCGGACTGGTATAGATGTGCGTAGGCCGCCACGCTGCGGCGATGCGCTGCGCCAACGCCGCCGCCTCGGCGGCTCCGCGCTCGGTCAATTGCAGCGGCTCGCGCCCGCGGAACCGCTCAGGCTTGATGCCTTCGACATGACCGTGCCGGGTCAAGATGATTTTGGTCATCTTCGTGTTGAAGATTTGCGCCCAAGGCGTGCGTCTTCACCAAGCGGTGGCATTATTTCCACCCAAGCCGCTCCAGGATAGCGCGGCCCATGATCCACTCTTTGTCCTCGTCCGATAGGAAATCGAGGGTCTCGGTGAAATGCGTGATGCGCTGCCGGTAGGTGGCTTTGCGATAGGAGTTGGTGAGATCCGTTCCCCAATAACAACGGCGCGCGCCGAAAGCATCGAACAGCCGCCGAATATGCTCGGCCATGTCGCGGAATGGATATGGCTCCGACGAGTAAAATGGCGTCGTCGACAGCTTCACCGAAACATTCGGGTATTTGGCGAGCGCGGCGGTGTCCTTGACCCCGTCGCTCAGCTTGCCCTGTTTAACCATTTCGCCGGTGACGCCGAGATGGTCGGCAATCATGGTCAGCTGCGGATGCCGCTCCGCGACGCGCGCGAAGTGCGCCATCGGCGCGCCGTAGAACATCACCGGCAGACTATATTTCTCCGCAAGTGGCCAGAACCAATCGACGCTGCCGTCGGTCAACCAGGTCCATTGCGGCGGATGAAACGTCAGCCTGATGCCGAGCATTCCCGGCTGCTTCTTCCAATCCGGTAACAGCTTTGCGGTGTTCGGATCGTTCACTGGAATGCGCCCCATGACGGCAAAACGCGTCGGGTATCGGCGCACCGCTTCGAGCGCATAATCATTGCGATCGCCTTCCCAGGACGGCGGGACGATGACCGCGCGGTCAACGCCCGCTTCATCCATCATCGGCACGAGCTGTTCGATCAAAAACGGCTCCGGGAGCTGGGCCACGCGATTCGGCAGCCACGGGCGGTCCGGCGTATTGGCTTTCCACAAATGAACTTGCGCGTCGACAATCATTACGTTCCTCCCCAATTTTCAGCGAATCTGCCGCGCGCGCGGGCGCGCCGCAATGGTATCGATCATATTTCAGTCACAGCCGCCGCAGCGGCAGCGACCAGGCGAGTACGGTACCGATGCCGGTGAAAGCAGCGATAGTGAGAAACGCGGCGCGGAACGCGTCACCGATCTCGGCATGAATGCTGGCTTGCCGGGCTGGCGCCAGGCTTGCAATGACGTCCGGTCCCTGTTCGATAATGCTGCCGAACAAAGTCGCGGTGCTGCGATCGCCGGCCATCAGAATCGAAAACAGGATCGTGGCGACCGAGGCCGTGCCAACGGCGGCGCCAACCGAGCGCGAAAATTGGACCATGGCCGCTCCGGTGCCGAGAAGCCGTGGTCCCGAAACGGCCTGCACCGTCACTTGCACGACGCCCATGACAGTACCCATGAACAGGGCGATTACGCAGAAGGACCAAGCGAGCTGAGCGGGTGTAAGGTGCGGCGCGCCAAAAGCAATCGCAACAAGCCCGACAGTCGCCGCCATCAATCCGTAAGTGGGAAACACCGCCGTCCAGCCGGTCCTCGTAACCATCTGCCCGGTGAACATGGAGCCGATCCCGATGCCGGCGGTCAGCGGCAACAGCACCAATCCGGTTTCGGCGGGTGATGCGCCGCGCACCGCCCGCAGATAGATCGGCAGAAATGTGATCAGCGAAACCAGAGCGGCGCCGTGGCAGGCCGCCATCGCATCGGCGCGCCAGATCGATGGCTGTCTGAACAGACGCGGCGGGATGAGTGGCGAAGTGGTGATCGTTTCCTGCCAAGCCAACAGACCGAGCGCGACCAAGCCAAACACCAAAAGCCCGAGCGCGAAGGGCAGGGTGCTTAGCTCCATGCGCTGCACCTGTTCGAGTGCCAGGATGACTGGACCGACGAAGAAGATGAACAACACTAGCCCCGGCGAATCGAAAGTGGTGCGGCGGCGGTCGCCCTCGCGTGGTGGGATGCGAAAGACGAACAAAGCGGCAAGCAGCCCGAGCGGAATGTTAATCAGAAAGATCGATTGCCAGCCAAACGCCTGGGTCAGATAGCCCCCGGCTACGGGGCCAAATGTATTCGAGCTCACCGCCACGCCGGCGAGATAGCCTTGGTAGCGGCCGCGCTCGCGCGGCGGAATCGCCTCGCCGATCAGCGCTTGCGACAGCGTCATCAGTCCGCCGCCGCCGAAACCCTGAATCACGCGAAAAGCGGTGAGGACTTCGATGCTCGGCGCTAAAGCGCACAGCACCGATCCCGCCATAAATATTCCGAGTGCCACGAACATCATCAGGCGGCGGCCGAAGGTGTCGCCGAGCCGGCCATAGACCGGAGCGGCAATCGTATTGGCGATCAGATACGAGACGACGACCCAGGAGGCGCGCTCGATTTCCCCCAAATCGGACGCAATTGCCGGAAGCGCCGTAGCCACGATCGTCTGATCGGCCACGGCGAGAAACATCGGCAGCATGATGGGAGGAAAGACGGTGAGAAATTGCGAACCGGCGCCCGAAGTCGCTGCTTTCCCGGCGGTCGCGCCGGCATCATGCGAATGTGCCGCGCCGCCGGTAGTGATGTCTGGCGCTGCGGGGGCTGGTGCGGACGGATCTAGACGCTTCGAGGGGAGGCGGTCGGCGGCCTGCGGCTGGTCCAAAGATTCATTCATCGCATAGCGCCGGTCACCAAGGAATAACGCAAAAGCCAGGGTCGGGTGGGCACTGCCCATTAATGGCTGTGACGGCAATTTCCCATAGCTAATTTCCCATAGCCAATTTTCCATGGCTGGTGGCCGCGAGTCACGCTGCAATTACCTTCGCCCGAAATCTCCGCGGCTATGCTGAGCTACGGGGCCTCGGCGCACCAATAGGCGAGGCCTTAACCGGGCAAAGAGCCGGACGCCGTACGAGCGTTTTAATTCGCGGCAAAAGGGCCGGCCGCCCTGAAGCGGCCGGGCTTCTTGGTGGCGGTGACGCGCTCGGCTGTGTTCAGCCGACGAAACTGACGCGTTCCTGTTCCCGCACCTCTTCCGCGCTGGTGGGTTGCGCGGGCAATTGCAGAACCGTCGCTTGCTGGCCTTCACACAAGAGCGTCAACAGCACAATTCGCCCGTCGGGAAATTCGAGGGCGTCGTGATGGGCTGCCATCTTGTCCTTGTTGACTTGGCGAAAGATGGCCGTCTCGTGATGGATGGTCTTGGTCTTCCAGCCGAGCAAGCCGGCCGGCAGGCACGCCACCTCGCTCGCGAAAGCAAGCTCCGTTCCCGGGCGGATGCATACCGCCAATCCAGGATTATCCGACGCCGAGAACCCGCGGGTTCCGGTGCCGAAATCACGCGTCACGAGTCTGTCGCCCACTTTTGCGGGCCGAGACCGCACGCTTTGGAGGCTAAAGTCACACATTGTCGAGTCCTTTCTTCCCAGCGTACCGATAACGCAGTCAAAGCAAAAATGGTGCCGCGGTCCAGCCATCGAAGGACATTTCAGCGCACACAGGCTCAGGCCAAACGCGATTGGCAAAAATCGGCGGTGTTTGGCGCTCGAAGCGCTGCTCTGCCAACCCAGCAGCGTGCATTCGATCCTGATGTCGCCTGTGAGTCGCCCGGTTCGCGCCGCAATTTTCGGCAGCTTGCCCGCCTTGCGGGCGATACGATGCGCCAAATCGGTACGGCGCGATCGTCATGTCGGATCAACGGACGGTGATTCCGCCGACCATGCCGTCCCAATCGTGATCGCCACAGCGCAGATCGTAAGAACCGGGCGCGCCAGGCGTCAAAAAGACATCTTTGCTCTCGCCGGGCTGCACCACGACTTCGGTGCGCTCGCGATTGAGCGCCTCCGGATTGTCGAGCTTGGCTGCGGCGAAAAACACCGGAGCCGTGAACTCGTGGGTCTCCTTGCCGCGGTTTTCCAGATGCAAGCGGTAATGAACGCCGTGCTCGAATGTTACTTGCTCCGGCAGGAAGCGGTAGTCGATCATGGTCACGTCGATCCTGGCCGGCTCGGGCGCTACGGCGCAGCACAACATTGCAAGGATCATCAATGCACCGCATCGAACCGTATTTCCATTCATGGCTGGTTCCCCAAATCGCTGGTGCGAAGGTCCATTTTGCTAACCGTCAATGCCCGATCGGGGCAGATGACGCCTGAAGATTGACGCGCCGGACCAGCACGATGACGAGCGGGATCATCAACGCAGCCGCAATCGCGCAAACGTGAAACACGTCGATATAGGCCAGTATGGTGGCCTGCGTGCGCACAAGCTGGCCGATAAACGCCATCGCCTGTCTAGTAGCCTCGCTGGCGGAAGCGCCATGCGAGGCGAAATAATGGCTCATCTGTTGCACCGTTGAATGGAATATCGGCGAACTCGGTGCGGTGCTTTCGACCAGCCGAGATTGATGGAATTGCTCGCGTTGCACCAGCACCACGTTCGCGAGCGAGATGCCGATGCTGCCGCCAAGGTTGCGGGCGACGTTCATTAGCGCGGAAGCTTGGTTGGTCTTGTCCGGCGGCAGCCCGTCATAGGCGACAGTATTGATCGGGATGAACAAGAACGGCAGGCCGACAGTCTGATAGACGCGGACCCACGCGAAATAATCGAAGCTTGCGTCCGGTGTGAGCGTGGTCGAATACCACATCGACAGCGCGATGGTGGTGAGCCCCAGCACCATTAGATATTTCGGTTGAAAGCGGCCGGTGACCTGTCCGGCGATCGGCATGACCACAAGCATAGCAAGGCCGCCGGGCATCATCGCGAGCCCGGATAACATGGCGGTATACGGGAATGTGGTCTGCAACAGCTGGGGCATGATCTGGTTCGATCCGAATAGGATCGCGCCGACCATCAACATGACCACGAATGCCATCCCGAACTGGCGGCGAAACAGCAATCGCAGCTCGACGATCGGCTCCTCGTGATTGATCTCCCAGGGCAGAAACAGCAGAAACGAAACCACGGCCAGCGCGGTGAAGATGACGATGGTGTCGGACTTGAACCAGTCTTCGATCTGGCCGCGGTCGAGGACGACTTCCAGGCTGCCGAGCGTCATCGCGATCAGGGCGAACCCAACCCAGTCGACCTTGAGACCGCCGGCAAGCCGTTCTCTGCGTTCGCGCTCCAGAGTTTCCGGTTCGTCCACCAGCCAGTGCACCAAAGCAAGTGAAACGAGCCCGATCGGCACGTTGATGAAGAAAATCCAGTGCCAGGAAAAATTGTCGGTGATCCAGCCGCCGAGCGTCGGGCCGACGGTCGGCGCCACGATGACCGCGACGCCATACAGCGCAAAGGCCTGGCCGCGCTTCTGCGGCGGAAAAGTATCGGCGAGAATCGCCTGTTCGCTGGTCGGCATGCCGCCGCCGCCCAATCCCTGCAGGATACGGAAGAAAATGAGCGCGCTGAGATTTGGCGCCAGGCCGCAGAGCAGTGAGCTACCGGTGAACAGCGCGACGCACAGCATATAGAAGCGTTTGCGCCCGATGACATTCGATAGCCAGCCGCTCGCCGGCAGCACGACGGCATTGGCGATCAGATACGTGGTGACCACCCAGGTGCTCTCGTCGATGCCGGCGGCGAGGCTACCGGCAATGTAGCGGAGCGATACGTTGGCAATTGCGGTGTCCAGCACCACCATGAATGTCGCAATCGACACAACGATTGCGACCAGCCAAGGATTGCGATCGCCGGCGGCCGAGCGGCTCGGATCCCATCCGGCGGCCGCGGTCTGATCGCTCATCGCACTTTCACCGTCGGGACGACGGACATGCCCGGACCGAGCAGAACATCGGGAGGCTTGTCGAACACGATCTTCACCGGGACGCGCTGCACGATCTTGACGTAATTGCCAGTGGCATTCTCCGCTGGCAGAAGGCTGAAGGCGGTACCGCTGCCGGATTGCACGCTATCGAGGTGGCCTTTGAAGGTCTTGCCCGGATAGGCATCGATCGTGATGTCGACTGGCTGGCCGGGTCGCATCAAATTGAGCTGCGTTTCCTTGAAATTGGCGGTCACCCAGAGCTCGCGCGGCACGAACATCATGAGCGTCTGACCGACGGCGGCATAGGCGCCCTTGGCGGCGCTGAGCTTGGTCACGCGGCCGGACACTGGCGCGGTGATTATCGTGCGCGAAAGATTGGCTTCGGCCTGCTGGAGCGTGGCGCGCGCCTGCGCGACTTGGCCATAAGCGAGATCGCGCTGCGCTTGCAGCACGCCGATCTGCTTCTCGGTCGCGACCGCATTGGCCTGCGCCGCAGCCAACGCCGCTTCGTTTTGCTGAAGATTCGACGAGGTTTGCTGCGCCTGCTGGATCGTAGCCGTGCCCTTGCTGGCCAACTGCTGATAGCGTTCGAATTCCTGACGGGCGAAAGTCAGCGCGGCCTGCGCCTGAGCGACCTGTTTGTTGGCTTGATCGACTTTCGCCTGCTGCGCGGCAATCTGGGCGGTGAGGTTCTCGACGCTAGCCTGCGCCTGCGTGACTTGCGCCTGCGCCTGATCGCGTTGGGCGACATAGTCGCGGTCGTCGAGACGGACCAGTTCGGCGCCGGCATCGACCAGCTGGTTGTCCGTGACCGGAACATCGACGATCGCGGCGCCGATCTGGGCGCTGATCTGCACGGTACGGGTATCGATGAAAGCATCATCAGTCGATTCATAGTTTCTTGCATGCAGCCACCAGGCGACGAGCAAGGCGACCAGAATAATGCTGCCGATAGCGATCAAGGGCACGAGGGTGCGGCGTTTACGCAAACGCTCTCGCCACGACGTTTTATCCCCTGTTTAATCGAATGCCGGCGTCGCCGGCCGGGGTGGAGAATCAAGGCGCTCGGAATCGGGGCGGCGCTCGTTGTGGACGCGTAGATCCATTATCGACGCTAAACGTTTGACAGGCCAAATAGGTTGCCGTGCGGCAGGCGATGCCGCACCGGACCGACGTGTTTAGCTGGGAATAAACAGTGAGGCCAGTCAGGAGGCGCTGGACGGACGCCGCAACGCGCTTGCGATTTTTTGGACGAATTCGTCCAGTTCATCACCCGCAAGATCGCTGACCACCCACAGATCAAGCCCGTCTTGCGACCAATGCCGAATATTATAACCCTGGATACTCTCGGACGCGGTCCGGGCTCGCCTGGCGCCCAAATGCTGGGCAACGAACAAATTGATCACGTGTTTACGACGCTGATAGACGATCGCGGCGGCGGGCTCGCTATTGATGTAATCGAGGCGGCCACCGAGAAGCGTGAAGCTCTCCGCGGTTAGATCGACGACCGGCGGGGCCACATCGACCCGGCCGTTGAACCACGGCTTGACGGTATGCTGGTCGCTGGTTGCCACGTCCATCAAATGGCCGGCCTGCAGCGACCGGACATGCGCGGAAACGACTTCGTCGGCGATCGTTTGCTCCTGATTGTTGCGGATGACCGTAAGCACGAGGCTTGCGGCAACCGCTGCAGAAAGCGCGGAGCCCACTGCAAATCCGCCGAAGAACGACCGCCGCGTCGGTTTAAAGAAGCCACGCATCGGGACAACGCGCGACGCAGGAACAGCGAAGTCCGTTTCAATCCGCGTGCGCAGATGCGGCGGCGCGGTCTCTTTCAATGCGCCGCCGCCCATGGCGTCGTGCATGACGCGGAACGATGCAAGCTTTGCCGCAGATTCCGGATGCTCTGCCGCATGCGATTCAACCTCGCGCGCATGGCCGGCGTCGAGCTCGCCATCAATAAGCGCGTGAACCATAATATCGAATTCGGAGTGGTTCATGAGGCTAGTCCTGAGGCTGTGGCCGCCCCACGAATGGGTGCGGCTGTTTCCGTGGCGTTCCATGCTGAACGCAGCATCGCCCGCGCTCGCGCCAGTCGCGACATGACCGTTCCCACGGGCACACCGGCGACCTCGGCAATTTCCTGATAAGAAAGATCGTTGATCTCGCGCAGCACGATGGCTTCCCGAAACGGCTCGGGCAGCTCCGCGACCAGCCGGCGAATCGTGGCGCTGTCCTGTTGGCGTAACATCGATTTTTCCGGCGAAACTTGCGGCTCTTGCCACATCGGCATGTCCTCGGCCACCGCCTCGTCTTGCGCAAAATCGGTCGGCACTTCCTCCTTGCCGCGCCGCGCGAACTCGGCGTTGCAGACGTTCCGCAAGATCGCCAATAGCCACGGTTTCATCGCCGGTCCCCGATAGCTATCGAAGTGGCGCAAGGCCCGCAGATAACACTCCTGAACTGCATCCTCGGCGTCGGTCGGATTACGCATGAGATAGCGCGCCAGCGTGTAGACGTCGTCGAGATGGGGTAATGCGGCGTCACGAAAACGCCGCATCCGTTCTTGTTCGGCAACTGCATCATTCGCCATCGTGTCGTGCCCGGCGTCCACGATATTTCATCGGTCCATGTTGCTGTAGCCGATTTTAGCATTTATTGCGTAGCGTTGCTGCCCGTTGTGGCTTCCACGATGATCGAACCCACCATTTGCGGGTGCAGATAGCAGAAGTACTGGTAAGTCCCGGGCGTGGTGAAGGTGAACGAATAGATATCGTCGGTGTCCATCGCCGGCGATTTTTTGAAGGCATTATTCGAAGAGGCGATGCCGTGCACAATATCGTCCCGGTTGGTCCAGGTCACGGTGGTGCCGGCCTTCACCGTCACCGCTTTTGGGTTGAAGATGAAGTTGTCGATCGACACCGTACCCGGCGTGGCCTCCGCCCGGGCAAACAGCACACCAGCTGCAAGCACCGAGCCGACGGCAGCGCCGAGCACGGAAGAAGCGATGAGGGGACGCAACATTTTTATCCTAGCCTTGCAGCGGCGAGTCGACGATCGCGAGGCGCTGCTCGTTCTGTTTGAAGTTGACGTTGGCGATGCCGAGCATCTTCCGCAGCTGGTCTTCCGGCACTTTCATCGGGCCTGGTGACGGCGCCGTGCCGGGAGCGGGCTGCGGGAATGCGGTCGAACGCGCGGTGTGGAATGTGACGTTACCTTCCACCTTCTGCATCACCTGGTGGATATGGCCGTTGAGCACGGTCACCGACCCGAACTTCTTGAGATAGGACAATGCCTGGGCGCTGTCCTGCGTGCCCCAGCCCCAGTCCTGATAGACCGTCCACAGCGGGATATGCGCGAACAGGACGATCGGGGTAGATGCCGAACGGCCTTTGACATCGTGCTCCAGCCATTCAAGCTGCTCGGTGCCGAGATTGCCCAAACCGCCGGCTTTGAGATCGAAGACATTGACCAGCCCGATGAAATGCACGCCGTTGGCGTCGAAGCTGTACCAGCCGTCGCCCTTGGCGGCGCGGCCGTAACGCTCGCGATAGATTTTGCGATCGGTATCGACGAAGTCGTGTTCGCCGGGCACGTAATGCACGTCGAGCCGCGACTGCGAAATAATATGGTCGGCGTCGTCGAATTCCTTTTCCTTCGACAGGTGGGTGATGTCGCCGGTGTGGATCATGAAGGCGGGCTTCTGCGGCAAGGCGTTGACCTTGGTGATCGCCTCTTCCAGCGTGCCGAGCGCGTTGGGATTGGCGGGTTTGTCAAATCCGACGTGGCTGTCACTGATCTGCAGGAAGGTGAGTCCGCGCGTCTCGGCCGCCTGCGCCTCGCCCATAATGCCGAGCGAGTGGGGCACGCCGCCCGAGATTGTCCACAAGACGCCGGTGCCGCACCAGGTCATGCATTCCAGCAGCTTGCGGCGGCTAACGCCGTCCCGATGATCGAATTCACTCATTGCGAATCTCCTTTTCAGCCGCCTCGTCCCCGGCCATTACGGCTATGCGGCTCCATAAGGTCAGATTGGCCGAAAACAGGCTTTATTCCCGGTTTTGGCGGAGAATTCGGGGGAGAGGTCCGGCGGGCGAAGCGCGCCGGGGACCATTCCGGTTAGGAAAAATCAAGTCTTTTCAATGCTCAATGTTTCCTATCGGTCCGCAACGGCATTCGGATCGGGTTTTTCGGCCTCCGGGCCCAGAACCTGAAGCGCACGCCGACGGTCGGATCGGTCGCTGACGTGGTCGGGAAGCTGTTGGCCAGGCCATTGCGTATTTGCAAATACATGATGCCCGGCACAAGCGTCCCAGCGCTCCGCGAAGCGGCGGATTGTTCCGATCGCGATTCAATTTTTTGCAATCGCGCTGTCGACGGCTGGCGGGCAAAGTCGAATTCGGCACGCCGTGTAACAAAATAATTTGTTTATTGCTGTGCCGGTCGCCACTCAAACGAGCCCATCGTCCTTCTCCCCCTGTGGCCGTACGGCTATCTAGTAGGGGGACGATGATGCCCATAATTTTTTCGTATACATTCGTAGGTGTGTTGGTCTTAGGCACGCGGCCTGCTTTGCAACCGAGGAACAAAAAGCAAAGAGCGTGAATGATCGTAATTTATTCGCACGAGCCGTTCACAATTTGCTGATCGGGAATTTGTCTGATGCGACCTGTCTATGACGCGCGCTGGGAATAATCTGATTGTTGGGCGATCTCTCCTAATGTGAGCCGCCACGGCGTCCTCATTCGATGCCGCGAATAGGTTCGCGAAATAACGATGGTACTGATCGCGAAAAAGGAGATCGACCATGTTCAAGAAAACCACCGCCGCGCTTCTTGTTGTGACGGCATTTGCGGCATCGATTGCGACGACTGCCACCGTCCTCGCCGCCGGTTCAAATGACCCTTCGAACCAGATTCCAGGCTATGACAGAAGCGGCCGCACGGTGCCGATTCCCAATCCGGATCGGTCATAAGATCTCAACACGCGGAAAAGCGTAAGTTGAGTTGCCTCCCTGGCAAGATAAGGCCGCCCCAGTGGCGGCCTTATTCTTTTCGTGGTGCGCTGCGTCGAGAAAGAGAAACAAGTTCGGAATAGCGGCCAACTGGCAGCTGAGGCCCGTCGGCGCGTTGAATGGTACTATCGCTCAATAATTGTACAGGTTGGTGTTATAGCCGGTGCTGCCGCCGCCAGTGGCCACCGGACTATTGGGATTGGGAGCGCCGTAGGTCGGAGTGCGGAGCGATCCAAAGGCGTTCGCGCCCTGACGCGCGGCCTTAGCCGCCTGACTGCCGTGGCTTGTCGCAGCTTTCCGGCTGTGCGCTGCTTCCGCAAGCGCAAGCGATCCGAACCCAAACGCTGCAGCCAGCGCCACGATTACGATTTTCGATCGACGAGTCATGACATTCTCCGGTGCTAAGCGAGCAGGTTCGCCTCCTCGCCACTAGCCACCAGATCGAATTCGCGCCGCCGAATTCCATCACGGCTGCGTTAGGCGTGGATCAGGATTGCACCCAAGCTGCTATCGAGCTTCGCTGCGGCAATCGCTATCGAGTCATGCTCAATCGACTGGCTGCTAAGCGAAAAATCTTCATTTTTTTGCACGCCGGGGCGCGAGACGACAAGCGCCGATGAGTTTACGGCGTGGCATAAAGTGTTGCCTACTGCATGAACCAGCCGTGGCTCACCACAATCGATTGTCCGGTAAGCGCGTTCGATCCAAATGAAGCCAAAAATAATGCTGTCTGCGCCACGTCATCGACCGTTGTGAATTCGCCGTCGACGGTTTCCTTGAGCATCACGTTCTTGATCACCTCCTGTTGGGAGATGCCGAGCTCTTTCGCCTGTTCGGGAATTTGCTTGTCGACCAGCGGCGTGCGCACGAATCCGGGGCAGATGACGTTGGCGCGCACGCCGTGCGCGGCACCTTCTTTGGCCACGACTTTGGCGAGGCCGATCAGGCCGTGCTTGGCGGTGACGTAAGGCGCCTTGAGCACCGAGGCCTCCTTCGAATGGACCGATCCCATATAGATGATACTGCCGCCGCGGCCGCTTTTGTACATTTCGCGCAGCGCCGCGCGCGTCGTGAGGAAAGCGCCGTCAAGATGGATCGCGAGAAGCTGCTTCCATTTGGCAAAATCAAACTGATCGATGGGCGCCACGGTTTGAATACCGGCGTTGGAAATTAGGATATCGAGCCGGCCAAATGCCTCGATCGTTATGGCGACACAGGCCGCGGTCTGCTCTTCATTGGTAACGTCGACGGCGACGCCGATTGCTTGCTTGGCTCCGCCAAGTTCGGTTGCAACCGCATCAGCGCCTTTCTGATTGAGGTCGGCGATCGCTACCTTGGCGCCTTCGCGGACGAATAAAGCGGCAATGTCCTTGCCGATGCCGCTGGCTGCTCCGGTGACGATGGCAACTTTGTCCTTAAGCCGCATGCTGTCCTCCATACATTCAAAGATTCCCACCGGGTTGCAAAATCCAACCGCGTGGCGGCGGATGCGCGACCGTTTCGTCATGCTTCTTGAACGACCAGCATCGGCATTGTCCGGGTCTTCAAGTCACTCGATTGAGCACTTTCAGCGTGTCGGCAATTGCCGTGCTGCTGTTGGGATTCCGCCGTGAAACTCTCACGCATGTCGAACACGCGCACACCCAATTCCTTCGGCATCGGTGCGAGCCATGGCGAAGCATGCAACACGGCTCGCGCGTCGGCTGCTC